>MDTG01081644.1_pt1 | contig 46865 bp, 38 predicted proteins | sample 811421 | NCBI WGS metagenome assembly MDTG01 (sample SAMN05326645, study PRJNA326480) | marine metagenome | isolation source: seawater | place: Pacific Ocean: South East | collected 2011 | reverse complement strand
TACTCTTCAATTAAATCTCTATTTTTATTTTTAATTAACCAATCTGATTTTATTTTTAAAAATTCTCTTTCTGAGATATTTAGATTTGGGTAATATGCATTTGTTAACAGAAGGATTTTCATTAATTCTGAAGCATCATCAGATAAATTTATTTTGTCTAAATTTGAAAAAAGATATTTAAGTTGATCCCCATTTGAATTGGACCACATATCAATTTTTAAATTGTAGTCCTCTGGATCGTACAGCCCTATTATTTTTAATTCTTTAGAACTTAGAGATGATTCCATCTCAACCGATTCTAATTGTTTATTTGCCTGAAGTTCATAAATACTAGTTTCTGAAATTTTTTTATCTTCGATAACATTTAATGAATTATTTTGTGACTTTTGTTTTATTTCTTTATCATCAACATTCCAAATATCAATTGGACGATCTTCAGAATTAACAGTTGGAAAGAAAAAAAAAGTTATAAATATAATTGATAAATATCTTCTATTTAACAATTTTAAAGTTTTCATTTGGAATAATTTTTTCTATTACTTTTTTAGGAGCTGGAAAGTCTATTTTATTCAAAAGAAAAACTACTCCAATAACAATAACTAAAATAACACCTAACTTAATGGTAAATCCTAAAACTTTTTTGCCGGAACTTGTTTTTTTAGTAAATTGCATATAACTTTGAATAAAATCAAATTAAGACATATTTGTGTTTTTTCAACTCAGAAACTTATGAAATCAAAAAAAAATTTAGTTTTTTTAGGCATGATGGGATCAGGAAAGTCGTCTATAGGCTTAATTATATCAAAAAAACTTAAATTAAAATTTATCGATGTTGATTATGAAATAGAGAAAAAAATTGGTATGAAGATTTCAAAAATATTTGAAAAAGAGGGTGAAAAATACTTCAGGGAAATTGAAGAAGAAATAACTTTGAAAATATTAAAAAATAAAAAAACTGTAATTTCTCTTGGTGGTGGATCTTTTTTAAACAATAAAATCAAGCAGGAAATTTTAGATAATCACATTTCATTCTGGTTAAATTGGGATCCTAAAACACTTATTGAAAGAATAAAAAATAGTAAAAAAAGACCTATTGCAATTAAATCTTCAAAAAATGATTTAATTCAACTAATAAAAAACCGTTATGTTGTTTACTCTGATGCCCTTTATAAAATTAATTGTGAAAGCCAATCAAAAAATGAGATAGTAAATAACATATTAAAATTATATGAAACTCACTAAACTTATTATAAAAACAAAATCAGAAAGTTATCCAATTTTAATTGGTAGTAACTTAACTAAAAATTTAGATAAATTATTAAGCCAAAATTCCGTAAATTTTAATCAATGTTTGTTGGTAATTGATAAAAAGATCCCAAAGAAGATGATTAATAAAATAACAAAATCTTTAAAAAAGAAAAAAATATTTAGATATAATTTTGATGCAAATGAAAAAAATAAAAATCAAAACAAAGTAAACGATATATTAAAAATCTTGCTTAATAAAAATTTTTCCAGAAAAGATTGTTTAATAACCATCGGTGGTGGAATAACTGGAGATGTCGGGGGATTTGCTGCAAGTTTATTTAAAAGAGGTTTGCAATTTATAAATGTACCAACAACTCTTTTATCACAAGTAGATTCCTCAGTTGGTGGTAAAACTGGTATAAATACGATACAAGGAAAAAATCTTATTGGAAGTTTTTATCAACCAAAAATAGTGATAACTGATTGTGAATTTTTAAAATCACTTCCATACAGGGAAATAATTTGTGGTTACGGTGAAATTTTAAAACACTCACTCATTAAAGATAAAAATTTCTTTAACTATCTTAATATAAACGCTTTTAATGTTTTAAAACTTCAATCTCCTTTTATTGAAAAAACTATTTATAAAAGTTGTAAGATCAAAAAAGAGGTAGTTGAAAAAGATGAAAAAGAGAAAGGAATTAGAAAAATTTTAAATTTTGGTCATACTTTTGCTCATGCATATGAAGCGACATTAGGTTATTCAAAAAAATTAAACCATGGTGAAGCTGTTATTCTGGGAATGAATAGTGCTTTAAAATTTTCTCTAAATCATAATCTTATCAAAAAAATTGAATATCAATCGATAATTTCACACTTCGAAAACTTTAGATTACCTAACAATGTAAAAAAATATTTTTCAATAAAGGATTTAAATAAAATTTTAAAATTCATGATAAAAGACAAAAAAAATACTACAAAAAAAATAAATCTTATATTATTAAAAAAAATAGGCTTTGCAGCTGTTAATAATCAATACAGCAACAAACATATAAAAAACTTTTTAAAGCAAGAATTAATTAATTAAAATTTGAATAGAGTGAATGTGCTCTTTTAATTCTTTATCTAAAATTTTATAGATTTTTTTATTTTTTTCTATTCGACTTAATTTTTTAAGTTCCTCAGAAACAATTATTAATTTTAAATGAAACTTTCCTTCTTGATTTCCTGAATGATTCTTGTGAAGAAAAGATTTATCTTCAATCTTGATATTATCTATTTTTATATTATCTTTAAGTTTTTTTTTTACGATTGAAATTAAATCATTTATATTCATAAATAATAATATTATATCATGAAAAATATTTGCGATTGGAATAATTGTAATGAAATAGGTCAATATAAAGCACCTGTTGAAAAAGATAATAGTAAAAAATATAGAATGTTATGTTTAGAGCATGTTAAAGAGTTTAATAAAAATTGGAATTATTTTTCAGGTATGAATGATAAGCAAGTAATTGAGTTTTTAAAATCTGACATGATTTGGCACAAACCCACCCAAAGCTTTAGTTCATCTGATAATTTTTTTAAAGTGTTATGGAACAACACTTTAAAAGATGAGACTAATAAAAGTTTTAAGAGTGAATTTAACCACATGCGACAATTCAAATTCGATAATAAAGACATAAAAGCTTTTGAAATTTTAGGAATTTCAGTCGGTTTAAAATGGCAAAAAATTCAAGATAAATTTAAAATCCTTGTCAAAAAATTTCACCCCGATATAAATGCAGGTAATAAAAAATACGAAGAAAAACTAAAACAAATTACATTAGCTTATACACAGCTAAAAAATACTTATAAGGAAAAAATTGACACCTAATTTAGACATACAACCAGATATAAAAGTTTCAATTAAACAAACTTTTGGTTTGGACTCTGAAATGGAAGTAAATGCTTTCTCACAGAAAAGTGAGTATGTACCTGAAATAGATAAATCGTACAAATTTGATAGAGACACCACATTAGCGCTCATATCTGGATTTGCATTTAATAAAAGAGTCCTAGTGCAGGGATATCATGGTACAGGTAAGTCTACACACATTGAACAAATTGCAGCAAGACTAAACTGGCCTTGTATAAGAGTTAATTTAGATAGTCATATTAGCCGTATCGATTTAATTGGAAAAGATGCAATAGTTTTAAAAGATGGAAAACAAATAACTCAATTTAATGAAGGGATTTTACCTTGGTCTATTCAAAATCCAGTTGCTCTAGTCTTTGATGAATATGATGCTGGAAGACCAGATGTGATGTTCGTTATACAAAGGGTACTAGAAGCAGAAGGAAGCTTTACACTTCTTGATAAAAACAAAGTTATCAAACAAAATAAATATTTTAGACTGTTTGCAACGTCAAACACAGTTGGTCTGGGTGACACGACTGGACTTTACCATGGAACGCAGCAAATTAACCAAGGACAGATGGATAGATGGAATATTGTAACAACTTTAAACTATCTCAGCCTAGAAAGAGAAATGGAAATTATTTTAGCTAAAAACAAAAATTTAAATAATCAAAAAGGAAAAGAGAAAGTTTCAAATATGATTAAAGTTGCATCTCTAACAAGAAAAGGATTTATGGCTGGAGATATTTCAACAGTTATGAGTCCAAGAACTGTCCTACATTGGGCTGATAATACAGAAATTTTTAAAGATACTGGGTATGCATTTAGAGTAACTTTCTTAAATAAATGTGATGAGATAGAAAAAAATACCATTGCAGAATATTACCAAAGATGTTTTGGAGAAGATCTACCGGAATCATTGGTTAATATTCAGATCTAATGAGTAAAGAAGCCAATTTAAAAGAAAAATTAAGACAAGCACTCGCTTCAACAATAAGAGTAATTTCCGATGATTTAGAAATTCAAAAAAAATCTGAAAATAATAAAAGTTCAAAAAAATTTGATTTTTATGAGTTAGATAATCTTAATAATAAAAATGACTTTATTAAAGCTCGGGCTGAGGCAGATTCTGCTGCTTTGAAAAAAAAATTTTCTAATGATTCAATTTATAAAAAAAATTCACCTAATAATTCAAATTGTAAATCCTTATATGCTCTCACTGAAAAAATTAGATATGAAGCCCTAGGTGGAAAAATGCTTAAAGGTATAGAAAAAAATTTAAGAGACAATTATAGTCAATTAATTAATTTGAAAAGAAAGGATCAATTAAAAACAAAAGATGATGTAAATGTGGGAGAAGCATTTGAGCTTTATATGCTTAAAAATTTTCACAATCTTAAACTAAATTCATTAACAACTAAAATGCTTAATTTTTGGGAAAAAGACTTTGACCAATCAATTAAAAAACATTTCGAATATTTAAAGGCTAATTTAGAAGATCAAAGTAAATATAGTTCAAAATTCTCAGAACTACTTCAAAATTTAGATATTTTTCAGACTGATGACGAAACAGAGTCTAAAGAAGAAAACCAATCTGATGGTCAAGATAATCCATCAAACGATGACCAACAAAGTGAAAATGATGATCAAAAAAGTCAAAATCAAGAAGAAGAAACAGACGCTAGCTTAGACTCTGATTATAATATTGATGAATATAAAATGGATGAACAGCTTGTTGATACAGACTCTGAACAACAAAGTTCCGAACAAGTAATACAAAAAAAAAATATTAATGAACTTAATTTAGATTATAAAATATATACAAACAAATTTGATGAAATAATAAAAGCTGAAAATCTAGAAAATGCTGATGAAGCAAACAAACTTAGAAAATCATTAGACCAACAACTAATTGGCTTTCAAGATATCGTAACAAAACTAGCAAATAAATTACAAAGACAACTTCTTGCGAAACAAAATAGATCTTGGGAGTTTGATTTGGAAGAAGGACTTTTAGATAGCGCAAAACTCCCTAGAATAATCATAGATCCATATAATTCTTTGTCATTTAAAAAAGAAAAAGATTTAGAATTCAAAGACACTATTGTTACACTTTTAATTGATAACTCTGGATCTATGAGAGGAAGACCTATTACCATCGCAGCAATCTGTGCAGATATTTTATCTAGGACTTTAGAACGCTGTACAGTAAAAGTAGAAATTTTAGGTTTTACTACAAAAAACTGGAAAGGTGGTCAATGTAGAGAATTCTGGAATAAAAAAGGAAAACCAAAAACACCTGGAAGATTAAATGATTTAAGACATATAATTTATAAAGGTGCTGATACTCATTGGAGACAAGCAAAAAGCAATCTTGGATTAATGTTAAAAGAAGGTTTATTAAAAGAAAATATAGATGGTGAAGCAATTAATTGGGCATTTAGTAGATTACAAAAAAGAAAGGAAGAAAGAAAAATTTTGATGGTGATTTCAGATGGAGCACCAGTTGATGACTCAACTCTATCAGTAAATTCTGGTGATTTTTTAGAAAAACATTTAAAAAAAATTGTAAAATTTATTGAGGAAAAAACTGAAATAGAAATACTAGCAATTGGAATAGGCCATGATGTTTCAAGATACTATAATAGAGCAATAAAAATAACAGATGTAAATGAACTTGGTGATGTTATGATTTCTCAACTAAGCTCTTTATTTGACACAAAAAATAGACTCCATTAAATATTAAATAAATCTTTATTATTCCATTTAATCAAAATTTCAGCTCCACTTCTTGTTTTAGAATTTCTACATTTAACTATGGCAAAATTTTTTTCTAATAAAGTTTTTCCAATAAAAATACCTAAACCTAAACCTGTTTTTGACTTTTGATCCAGATTATAAGATTTCAAATATGGCTCTCCTATCTTTGTTAAGATGTCGTTTGGATAACCTGAGCCATCATCTTCTATAGTAATTTCTGTAATTTCATTATCACTTTTTAAGTTAATAAATACATTTTTTTTTGAAAATTTATTAGCATTTCCTATAAAATTTCTTAACCCATAAATAATTTCAATAGACTTAGTTATTATTTTTGAATTAGAGTCTTGATCAAAATTAAAAACAAAATTTTTGTTACTAATTTCTCTAAAAGAAGAAATTATTTCACTTAGATATTCTCTTACAGTTATGTCTTTATCAATAAATTCATCCTCTTCTACTGGATTTAAAGTTAATTTTTTTAAGATTTCATTACATCTCTCCACTTGACTAGAAAGTAATTCAATATCCTTTTTAATCTCCTTGTTGCTTTCAAATTGTTTAGTTAATTCATGAGTAATTAATTTTATTGTGGAAAGAGGAGTTCCTAAAGAATGAGCAGCAGCAGCTGCTTGTCCACCCAATGATAGAAGTTCATGTTCTTTAGCCATAACTTCTTCCATTTTAGCTAATGCATCTTTTCTTAATCGAGATTGAGTGCCAAATGTAATTGCAAAATAATTTAAAAAAAATAAAGCAATAATTAGTGAAATAGGGATAGAGTAGAAATAGTATTGGCTGACATGAAAATGTTCACTTAAAGGTGAGGGCAAATCTTTCGAAAAAAAAGTAAGAAATATTATTATAATAGTTGTTAATAAAACAAGAAATGTATTTGTATTTAAACTTAAATTTGTTGCTGCAAAAACACTAGGGATTAGTAAGAAAATTACAAATGGATTTACTATTCCTCCAGTTAAAAAAAGTAAAACTCCCAGTTGAAGAATATCTATAACTAAAAACAAAAAAGCCGACCTATCTGATAGCTGAGTTTTTTGATAAACTAAAATTAAATAAAGGTTACTTAAAATTCCAATAAATATGACCAAGTTTGATATGATAAAATCAAAGTCAAATTTTAAATAAAAATATACAAAATTTACAGCAATTAATTGTCCTAAAATTCCAATCCATCTTAAAAAAATATATGTGGATTTTTTAAACGAATGGTATTTTGAAGTTTGAAAAAACTTCATTATTAAATATCAAGATTCTGAACATTTATTGCATTTGAAATAATGAAATCTTTTCTTAATGCAACATCATTGCCCATCAAAGTGTGTATTAAATTTTGATCTTTTTTAAAATCTTTTGAGTATTGTACCTGAAGTAAATTTCTTGTTTCTGGGTCAAGTGTAGTACTCCATAACTCCTCTGGATTCATTTCACCCAGTCCTTTAAATCTTTGGATATTCATTTTGGATTTTTCTAAATCAAAATATTTAAGGTATTCTTTTGATCCTTTTTTCATTTTCTTTAATTCTTTGTTGTCATTTAAAATGTACTCTTCAAGTTCTTTTTCATCTTTAATATATATCCCTTTAGTTCCTTTGTTTATTTTGAATAATGGTGGTTGAGCAAGATATACATGACCATTTTCAATCAATTTATTAAAAGGTTTATTATTAAAAAAAGTTAATAATAGTGCTCTAATATGAGATCCATCAACATCTGCGTCTGTCATAATAATAATTTTACCATATCTTAAATCTTTTAAATCTATCTCTTGTGCTTTTGGATCTAATCCCAAAGCATTAATTAAGGTTACAATTTCGTTGGATGAAATCATTTTTGAGAGTGCTTTGGTCCTTTGATCATAACCATTTTTGTTTCCATTTTTATTTTTTTGAAGATCTTCAACATAAGTATTTAAAATTTTTCCTCTCAACGGCAAAACTGCTTGATTTGTTCTATTTCTTCCTTGCTTTGCTGATCCCCCCGCCGAGTCACCCTCTACGATAAATAACTCTGTGCCCTCTTGCTTACCTATTTGACAATCTGCTAATTTGCCTGGCAATCCGCTTAATTCTAAAGATCCTTTTCTTCTTACATTTTCTCTAGCTTTTCTTGCAACATCTCTTGCTGTTGCAGCTTGAATAATCTTTGCTAAAATAATTTTAGATATTGAGGGGTTTTGGTCGAACCAAATAGATAATTTCTCACTAACAATTGTCTCCACTATTGTTCTTACTTCTGACGAGACCAATTTATCTTTTGTTTGAGATGAAAACTTTGGATCAGGAATTTTAGTTGACAATATGCAAGTTAAACCTTCTTTAATATCATCACCAGAAATAGTTAGTTTGTTTTTTTTTAAAAGATTATTATCACTTACATACTTATTAATAATTCTTGTTAAGGCACTTATAAAGCCTAATACATGAGTGCCACCATCTTTTTGATAAATATTATTTGTATATGGCAAAACATCCTCAGAGTAACCCGCATTCCACTTTAAAGAACATTCTACTTCAATATTTGCTTTTTTTCCTTCAATATAAATTGGCTTTTTAAATAGATCGTTCCCATTTTTATTTAAGAGTTTTTCTCTTTTTTCATCTAAATACTCTACAAATTCTAGGACACCTCCTTCAAATTTAAAATCTTGAATTTTTTCTTTTTTTTGAGAACTATCTACAAATGATATTTTGATGCCTTTATTTAAGAAAGCAAGTTCTCTCATCCTTTTTATTAAGATATTTCCACTAAATTTAATTGATGAAAATATTTCTTTAGAGGGAAGAAAAGTTATTTGAGTGCCTGTCTCTTTTGATTTTCCAATTTCTTTTATTGGTTTTTTTGCGGCACCATTATTAAATTCAATAAAATATTTTTTTCCATCTCTTTTGATCTCTAACTCTAATTTTTCAGAAAGTGCATTAACTACTGAAACACCAACACCGTGTAAGCCACCAGAAACTTTATAAGAGTCATGATCAAATTTTCCTCCAGCATGTAATTGTGTCATAATTACTTCAGCTGCAGATTTTTTCTCTCCCTTATGAATATCAACGGGAATACCTCTTCCATCATCTTTTACTGTTAAAGTTCCGTTTGAATTAATTTTTACAAAAATATTTTTACAATATCCTGCTAAAGCTTCGTCTATAGAATTATCAACAACTTCATAAACCATATGATGTAAGCCTGTACCATCATCCGTATCACCTATGTACATTCCAGGTCTTTTACGAACTGCTTCTAGACCTTTTAAAACTTTTATAGAGTCTGCTTGGTATGTTTTTTCTTTTGTCATTTTTTATTTATAGGAAAAAATAATTATAACATTTTTTAATGAAATTGCTTATTTTTAAATCTTAAATTTGTAATAAAAGTTGTCTAATATAGCGAATTATTTAACCTTACCACGGTATATTTTTTTTCAACAAGTTTATGAACGCACCATTATAATCTTTATTATCACATATTATATCTATTATATACTCAGCACATTTTTCAGAACTCAAATAACCTTTATTATTCATATTTGTATTTACATTTCCTGGATCAATTGTAATTACTGAAATTTCAAATTTTTTATTTAAATCAATTGATAAGTTTTTAGAGATTGAATTCAATGCAGATTTGCTAGTTCTATAAATATATGCATTTCCCTTGCTATTCATTGTAATACTGCCACCTTGGCTGCTTATATTGATTATTTTTTTTAGATACTTCATTTTATCATTATTACTTATTAATTGTAATATTTTTAAAATTGATAAAGAATTTATTTTTAAAATATTTAAAAAATTATTAAAATCTAATTTATCTATTGATTGATTACTTGATCCAAATTGCCCGGCACAATTAATAATGATATTGATATTATATTCTATTATTTTTTTTTCTACTTCTTCATAATTGTTCATATTAATTAAATCACACTTCAAAATAATTAAATTAGAGCTTGTAATCTCTCTTAAATTTTTTTCGTTGTTATTATAAATTGCTATTACCTTGTTATTTTCGATCAATTTTTTACATATTCCCAACCCTATTCCTGAGCTTGCTCCTGTGACTAAAATTATTTTATTTTTAATTTGTGAATTTTTTTTTTTAAAAAATTTTAAATTATAAATTTTTTTTTTTATTATTGATCTTATCCCCATAAACTTAATTTAAAAATTTTGATTTAAAAACATTAAATGCTGATATTCTTGAATAAATCTTAACTGCATCTGAATATTGAAATGTTAAAAATTTAAATATAAATTTAATTATATAATTTGGTATTTTTTTTTTAAAATTTCTAATCATTTCAAAATAATTGTTTGTTTTTTTTTTTATAAAAATAATAAAGCATATCGTGAGTAAAATTATATTCTCTGATATAAATTTTCATATATTTATTTTTCACTTTGATATTTCCATGTTGATGAATACAGATCGAGTCTTTTATTTGTATAACTGATTTTTTCATAAATTTGATTGTTCTGCATAAATCATCATCTGAAAAATATAAAAAAAAATTTTCATCAAATAAAAGATTATTTTTTTTAAAATCTTCAGTTTTAAACATCATGCAAGCTCCAAGCGCACTTTCTACACATGCATCTCCATCTAAAGTAAGTATTATATCTTTCTGACCATTTTCTGGTAATGGTCCACCTGAATAAGATGGTGTTTGATCATGATTAAAAGAAGTTGGTGTGACGATCAAGGCATCTTCGTATGAAGAAAGTTTTTTAGTCAAAGTATAAATATCATCACTCTTGATTAAACAATCAGGCCCTAAGACTAAAGTATAAGAAGATAAGCTTTCTCTTATACCCTGATTGTAACCTGCAGAAAAACCATTATTTTTTTTATTTAAAATGTATCTATAAATCTTAAAATTTTTTAAAATTTCATTTTTAAGTTCATCATTATTATCATTATCTATTATTATAATTTTAAAATCTTTAATGAAGTTAAGTGTTTTAGAAATTAATTCATAAGGCTCTTTGTATAAAACTATAACAATTGTGACATTCTTATTATCATTTTGATTTTTCATTTATTCTATTATACATAAAAGATTAATTAACAAATATGCAAAACATACTTATAACTGGTTCATCAGGTTTTATTGGATCAAATATTTTGAACAGTTTGCATAGAAATTACAACATTTATATCACTTCAAGAAAGAACGTTTCAAAAAAAAGAAAGAAAGTTCATGTAATATATTTTAAAAATCATAGTGAACTAAATAAAAAACTAAAAAAAATAAAAATTGATACAGTTGTCCATTGCGGCACCCATTATGTAAAAAATCACTCTTTTTCAGATATAAAAAAACTGATTACAGCTAATATAGAATTTGGTGTTATTTTACTTGAAAATTTAAAAAGTATGAAAGTAAAAAAATTTATAAACTTTTCAACTGTCTGGCAAAATTATAATGGAAAACCAGATATGGCTTATAATCTATATGCTGCCTCAAAAATATCTTTCACAAAAATTCTCAATTATTATGCCCATAATTTTGTAAAGATTAAATTTTATAATTTATTTATTTCAGATACATATGGAAAAAATGACAAAAGAAACAAACTTATTAATACAATAAAAAAAAAAATTAAAAACAAAAAAGAAATTAAGATTATTTCAAAAAAATTAACTGTCAATCTATTGAATGCAGAAGATGTTACAAATGCAATAAAGATCATCTTAAGAAGAAGTATTAAACCTGGAAATTATAATGTTATTAATAACAAATATTTTAAAATTTATGATTTATTAAAAAAAGTAAGCAAATATAAGAATTTTAAAAGCCGACTAAAATGGGGGAACAATTTTTTTAAAAAGGAAAAAGTTATTAATTTTAATAAATTACCTGGGTGGAGTCCAAAAAACAGTACTTTTGTTAATTTAGAAAAATTTATTGTAGGACAAACTTAATATTGTAATTTAATTCAAATATTATAACTAAAAGCTATGCATAAAATATATTACGGTAAAGCAGTTTACGATCAAAAAGAAATTAAGGCTGTTATGAAAGTGTTGAAACATAATAGTCTTAATCTCATAGATGGACCACATGTAAAAATTTTAGAGAGAAAAGTGGCTAAAATTTTTGGAAAAAAATATGCACTTATGGTCAACTCTGGTTCTTCAGCAAATTTACTTTCTCTTAGTGCATTTAATTTTAAAAAAGGAAGTGAAATAATTACGCCAAACCTTACATTTTCTACAACCGTGGCTCCAATTTATCAGCTAGGATTAATTCCACATTTTATTGGAGTTTTGGAAAATAAGTTTATTGCTGACCCCGAACAAATAGAAAAATGCATAAATAAAAAAACAGTAGCAATTATGATACCTAATCTTTTAGGAAATATTCCTGATAGGAAAAAAATTTATTTAATTGCAAAAAAAAACAATTTAAAATTAATTGAAGATTCTGCAGATACTATTGGTTATTTAGTTAATGGTAGGGTAAATGGAAATTATTCAGATGTAACTACTAATAGTTTTTATGCATCTCATATTATAAATGGTGCTGGATCTGGAGGTATTGCTTGTTTTAATGATTATAAACTATACCAAGAGGCAAAACTTATTCGAGGATGGGGCAGATCGTCAGCGATATTTAATGAATCTGAAAAAATTCAAGACAGATTTAACGTAAAAATTTCAGGTATAGAATATGACAAAAAATATATTTTTTCAAAATTAGGCTATAATTTTCTTCCTTCTGAAATTTCTGCAGCATTTGCAATTGAACAAATAAAAAAATTAAAAAAGAATATTAAAATAAGAAACTTCAATTTTAATTATTTAAAAAAATTTTTTAAGAATTATGAAAAATACTTCAAATTACCTGAAGTTTATAAAAATACTACAACGCCATGGTTGGCTTTTCCATTGGTTATTAAAAATAATAATAAATTTTCTAGAAAAGAACTGCAAATTTTTTTTGAAAAACAAAATATTCAAACAAGAACTATTTTTACAGGGAACATACTCAAGCAACCTTTGATGAAAAAATTAAATTATAAAATGCATAAAAACTCGAATCCTATTGCTAATGATGTTATGAAAAATGGTATTTTACTAGGGTGTCACCAGGGTTTAAATGCTAATGACCTGAAATATATATCCAATACATTTAAAAAATTTGTTAATTTAAAAAAATTATCTTAGTGTCAAAAGTGGCGGAGAGAATGGGATTCGAACCCATGAAAGAGTTGCCCCTTTACACGCTTTCCAAGCGTGCGCCTTCAACCGCTCGGCCACCTCTCCTGAATCATAAAATATAATTTTTGTATTTTTCATAATTGTCAATCAAATATTTTGGGAATTTTTCATCAAAAATTACTTTTTTATATTTATGACCTCTTTCAAAAAGGTCTATTTTTTTTTCAATTTTGGATTTTATAACATTTATATCCGAAAATTTTTTTTCACTAAACTCTGAATGGGCAAATGTTTTTAATTTAATTGATATAAGATCTGGTGACATCACATTGTTAAAATGCCAGCCTCCATTTTGAAATAATTCAATATTTTTTTCTTTATCTAATCTAAATAAATTATAATTTAAATTTTTTGATTTAACTTTTTGTCTCATAAAATCAATCGATCTTAAATTTTTTTTTCTACATACACGAGTTCCTTCCCAAGGTGTTTCGTATGGATTAAACAGATTAAATTTATAATTAAAACATTTTTGAAAAAAAATACCGTATTTTTTTTTTAAATTAAAGTTTACTAAAATTTTTGGATCCGGTATTTCATCTGGATCAGAAAAAAATATAAAATCTCCAGCATCCGCAAAATTTAAACTCTTGAGCAAAAACTCTCTTTGTATTGCTTGATTTTGCCATAAATTTGTATTTTCTGGGAAAGGTCTATCTAATACAAAATATTTTATTTTTTTTTCAGAAAGAAACTTTTTATCAAAATAAAGTTTTTTTGGCTCATTTCTATGATTAAATTTAGACTCACAAATTACAAAATAATCTACAACATTTTTTAAAATATTGAACCTTAACTCAAACATAAAATTATTATCAAAAAAAGTAACACAATCTAAAATTTTATTTTTCATTGGTCCAAATGCTTAATAGTTTAGAATTGTAATATATTTCTTTTTTACTCATGCCTGGAAAGCTAGTGTCAAATCTATTATTAAGTATATCATTACTTATATGTTCAATTTCTAGACTATAAATATTTTTTGAAATACCAATACTATGTTTGCTAGGGTATTTTCCTAAAACATCTATGTGACCTACACCAGGATTCCAGGAATTTTTTAAAATAATTTCACCATCCTCTCCATGAATAACAGTTTTATTTCCAAAATTATTTTTAAATGATGTTGATATAATAGATTTGAATTTATTATCCAAAATTACCTCTATCGAACTTTCTATATCAATATTTTCAAACTCAAACTCTTTTTTTATATTTTGAATTTCAAAATTTTCATAATTCAAATTTTTTATCAAAGAGGCAACAAATAAACTCATTGACAAAGGATAGCATCCTTGATCAAGTATAACGCCTCCTCCTAATTCTTTATTAAATATTCTTTTCTTTTTATTAAGTTTTTTTTTTAACAATCCAAAAAAATATTTCTTTGAAATTAGATCAACTCCAAAATCTGATTTCATCGAAATTATATTTCCAACTTGATTATTTTTAATAATTTCCTCTAATTTAGTTAATTGTGGATGATATCTATACATAAAACCTTCGCCAAAAAATACTTTATTAAAATTTGGATGTTCATATACTAATCTTGTTTTTTCAAAGTTTATTAATGCTGGTTTCTCAACTAAAACATTTTTTTTTGCATCCAAAGCTTTTAAAACCCATTCATGATGAAATAAATTTGGAAGAGCAATATACACAATATCAATATTTTCATTTATTATTAATTTTTCATAATCATCGAATAAATATTCATCACTAATTTTAAATTTTTTTTTAAATTCATCCAATTTAGAACTGCTGTGACTTGCTACAGCTATTAATTTTGCATTATTTGTATTATAAAATGAGTTTGCAAACTGATATGCTATATTTCCAAGTCCTATTATCCCCCAATTTAGAATTCGTTCCATGGCATCAACTTACTACATATGATTGAGAAAAAAATAAAATATTTATACAAAAGAATAATTCAAAAAATTTTCATTTTAATATATGGAAAAATTTCAGTATTAAAAAAAAACAAATCAAAATTAACAATTAATAAAATTAATAGTGGAATATCAAATCCACAAAGTAATTTAAAATATCAAATTTATGAAATTGAAAATGCAAGAATTTTTACAGATAATCATGAAAATGTTGCGATAATAAAAAATAATATGATAGTGCCGAAAATATCTTTTCAACAAATTAAGGGATCGCTGAAAAATATAAAATTTAATTCTGTTATAAATAAAGGAACAAATTCATTTGTTAAAAAAATATCAGGTTGTGTATTCAATTTGGCTCAAGGAGGAAGTGGAAACAATTATTTTCACTTCATGTTTGATATTATTCCAAAAATTTTTATTCTAAAATCAAAAAAAGATCTTTCAGAGATTGATTTTTATTATGTTTCAAGTCCAAAAAAATGGCAGATAAAAATTTTTAATATGATTGGCATAAAATATAAACAACTTTTAAATAGTGAAATATATAATCATATTAAAGCAAATAAAATTATATCTGTAGATCATCCTTGGTATTACTCTGGAGAAATACAAAACAATGTAAAAAATATACCTAAATGGATAATTAATTTACATAGAGGAAATTTCTTAAAAGAATCCTCTTATATAAAGTCTAATAAAAAAATTTTTTTGGATAGATCTGGTTCAGAATATAATCACTGTCAAATTGAAAATTTAGATGAAATAAAAATTTTATTAAAAAAAAATAATTTTCAAATACTTAAGCCAGAAAAAATTTCTTTAAAAAAACAAATCCATATTTTTAAAAATGCTTCTATAATCATAGGTGCTCATGGAGCATCATTTACAAATATAATTTTTTGTAAAACTGCTACAAAAATTATTGAAATAATCCCAATTGATCACCCTAATAGAAAATGTGAGACTATTAGTAAGTTTTTAAAATTAAGATACTCAAGAATAAAAACCAAACAAAATAATTTTGATAAAAACTATCCTTTTAAGATTTTTTTAGAAGAAAAACATCTAAAACAAATTCAAAAAATTATTGATCTTTAGAAATTTTTAAAACTCCAATAAATGCTTCTTGTGGAATTTCTACTCTACCGAATTGTTTAGATCTTGCTTTTCCTTTTTTTTGTTTTTCTAATAATTTTCTTTTTCTATCAGTTGCTCCACCGCCATGAATTTTAGTCAAAACATCTTTTTTAAAACCCTTAATAGTTTCTCTGGCAATAATTTTTCCTCCAATTGCAGCTTGTACAGGTATCATAAAATTATGTCTTGGAATTAAATCTTTTAATTTTTCACAAACTTCTCTTCCTGTTCTTTGAGCAAAATCTTTATAAATCATCATTGCTAATGCATCTACTGGCTCTCCATTTACCAAGATTCCTAACTTAACTAAATCACCTTCTCTGTGCTCAATTATTTCATAATCAAAACTTGCATATCCACTTGTCATTGACTTTATTCTATCATTAAAATCAAATACTACCTCGTTTAGTGGCAGTTCATAAGTTAAAACTGCTCTGTTACCTGAGTAAGTTAAGTTTATTTGAATACCTCTTTTGTCTTGGCAAAGTTTTATTATTGAACCCAAATATTGATCTGGTGTTATTATTGTAGCTTTAATCCAAGGTTCCTCAATAGTTTTAATTAAAGTGGGATCTGGTAAGCTTGAAGGGTTTTGTAAATCTATAACATCACCATTATTTAAATTAACCTTATAAACAACTCCCGGAGTTGTAGTAAGTAAATTTACATCAAACTCTCTTTCTAATCTTTCAGTAATTATCTCAAGATGAAGAAGTCCTAAAAAACCACATCTAAAGCCCAACCCCAAGGCTGAGGAAGATTCTGCTTCAAATGAAAAACTTGCATCATTTAACTGCAACTTTGCTAATCCATCTTTTAATTTTTGATATTCTGAACTATCAACCGGAAATAAACCACAAAAGACAACTGGTTTACTTGGCTTAAAACCAGGTAATGGATTTACTACCGGTTTTGATGCATCACAAATAGTATCTCCAACTTTTGTTTCGGATAAAACCTTTATCCCTGTGATTATAAAACCTATTTCTCCAGTATTTAACTCTTCAATGTCTTTTGCTTTAGGAGTAAAAACTCCAACTTTCTCTACAATATAATCTTGATTTGTTGACAACATTTTGATTTTCATGTTTTTAGTTATCTTGCCATTAATTATTCTTACTAAGATAACTACACCAAGGTAAGTATCATACCAGCTATCTACCAAAAGACATTTTAGATCTTCTTTTAAATTTCCTTTCGGCCCTGGCAACTTAATAATTATTTGTTCCAAAATCTCATCTATGCCTTCTACTGTTTTACCAGAACAAGGAACTGCATTTCCTGTATCAATCCCTATTACATCCTCTATCTGTTTTTTTGTTCTTTCCAAATCTGATGCTGGCAAATCTATTTTATTTAGCACAGGAATTATTTCATGATCTATATCTAAAGCTTGATAAACGTTGGCTAATGTTTGAGCCTCTACACCTTGAGTGCTATCTACAATTAATATTGATCCTTCACATGCATATAAAGATCTACTAACTTCATAACTAAAGTCTACATGTCCTGGTGTATCAATAATATTTAAAATGTATTCTTTTCCATTCTTGGCTTTGTATTTTAATTTGACAGTTTGAGCTTTTATAGTAATTCCTCTTTCACGTTCAATATCCATTGAATCAAGAACTTGGGCCTTCATTTCTCTTTCTGTTAGACCACCACATTTGTGAATAATTCTATCTGCTATTGTTGATTTACCATGATCAATATGCGCAATGATTGCAAAATTTCTAATATTATCAATAGTGCTCATATTATTTTTAGGATCTAATTTTAGCACCAGTCTTATTTTCAACTGAATCTATTATCAAATTATTAATTTTTTCTAGATCATTGTCGTTCAGTGTTTTTTCAAATGACTGGATTGTCACACTTATTGCTATTGATTTTTTGTTTTCAGGTATATTCTGACCCTCATAAACATCAAAAACTCGTATGTTACTAATCAATTTTTGATCAACACTTGAAATTGCATTTATTAATTCTTGAGCATTTACTTCTTTATTTATTATAAACGCAAAGTCTCTTTCTGATTTTTGAAAATCTGAAACATTAAATTTTGTTTTTTGGTCATTTAATGATTTTCTAGGTAGCTTTAGATTATCTAAAAAAATTTCAAAACCCACAAGAGTTTCTGTTTTTATATCTATTTTTTTTATAATGTTAGGATGTATTTCACCAAAATATGCGGCTACCTGATCTGTTTCTTTATTTAAAAATAATCTACCAGATTTACCTGGATGGTAATAATTAGGTGTTTTATCATCTATAAAAAATTTATCTGAATTATAGCCAGCCTCGACTAAAGTTTGGATTACATCTCTTTTAACATCAAATATGTCAACATTTCTCTCTTTATCAATCCAAGATGATTTGTTTTTTTTTCCTGCTAATAATCCGCAAGCAAGAATACTTTGTTCGCCCGGATTTGATCCTGTAAAAATTGGGCCAATTTCAAATATAGATAAATCTCTAAAGCCCCTATCAATATTTTTACTAATATACATAACTAAATTTGAAAAAATTGAGTTTCTTAAAACTCCCAGTTCAGAACTAATAGGATTTATAATCTTAATTTCTTTATTTAAACTTTTAAAGTGATCATTATAATTTGAGTCTGTAAAAGACCATGTGATTGTTTCTAGATAACCTTTTGAGGCTATGGCTCTTTGCAAAAAGTGAAATAATTTTTGAGATTGAGTTAATGTGGGTTTCGTTCTTTCTTTAACAGGGTCTATAATTTTTATTTTATCATATCCACTTATTCTTACTAATTCTTCAACAATATCTACCTCTTGTAAGATATCTGGTCTCCATGATGGAACTTCTAATTTTAAATTATTTTTTATTTTTTTACATACAAACCCAAGATCCTCTAAAATTTTGATTATTTCTTTATTTGAAATTTTAAAACCAGATATTTTTTCAAATAGACTCATATCAAACTTTAAAGTTTTATTTTTGTAAGTTTCAATTTTTTGGATATCTATTTTGCTTATTTCACCCCCACAAATTTCTTTAATTAATAAAGCTGCTTTGTTTAACCCGTCTTCAATAGACAAAGGATCAATACCTCTTTCAAACCTAAATTTAGCGTCTGTATCAATATTTAATTTTTTTGCTGTATTTCTTATAGATTTTGGTTCAAAATAAGCTGACTCTAATAAAATATTTTTTGTATCAAATTCTGTACCTGTTCTTACACCACCAATTATACCCCCTAAACCTAAGATCCCTTTGTTGTCACTTATAACGCACATATCATTTTCTAATTTATAATTTTTATTATCAAGGGCTGTAAATACTTCTCCAGAATTGGAGTTTCGAACAATTATACCTTTTTGAATTTTATCAGCATCATATGCATGTAATGGACGATTAATATCGAGCATGACATAATTTGTAACATCAACTATTGCTGAAATTGGTTTTTGACCGACAGAAACCAATTTTTCTTTTAACCATTGGGGACTTTCAGTATTTTTGACATTAGTAATTAAACAGCTTCCAAAAGCTCTACATCCTTGATTTTTTTCTTTTTTGATTTTTACCTTTAAACTTTGCTTGATATTTGACTTAATTTTTTGATCTTTTATCTTATTTAATTTTCCAAAACCAGACGCTACGAGATCTCTAGCAATACCTTTAACACCAAGACAGTCTGGTCTATTAGGAGTTACTGACAAATCAATAACATTTAAATTTGATTTTGAAAAAAAACTTTTTCCAATTTTTTTCTCATATTTTGATATTGGTAATTCTGCTATTCCATCCGCCTCATCAGATAAATTTAGCTCAGACTCAGAACAAAGCATTCCATAAGAAGTTACACCTCTAATTTTAGCTACTACTAGTTTTATTTTTGACTTAGGAACAACTGCACCTGGAGGTGCATAAATTGTAATTAAACCACTTTTCGCATTAACGGCACCACATACAACTTTTTTTAATTGATCTTCCCCTACATCAACATCACAAACTTTAAGTCTATCTGCATTCGGATGTTTTTCTGTTTTTATAATTTTTGCTACTTTAAATAAATCAAGGCCCACAGACAAATTATCTACACTTTCAACCTCTAAACCAATATTGGTAAGTTGTTCTAAAAGTTTTTCCTCTTTTAAATTTGTACTTAAATGGTCTTTAAGCCAATCAAATGTGATTTTCATCTACTTAAACCCCTGTAATTTGTAGGTACATCTAATGGATCAAACCCAAAATGATTTAACCACCTATAATCACAATCAAAGAAAGCTCTCAAATCATTAATACCATATTTAAGCATTGCAAGTCTATCTATCCCTATACCAAACGCGTATCCCTGAAACTTTAATGGATTAATTTTTACATTTTTCAAAACGTTTGGATGAACCATTCCACATCCTAAAATCTCAAGCCATTTATCACCTTCTCCAATTATTATTTTTCCATCCTTTATTTCATATCCAATATCTACCTCCGCAGATGGCTCAGTGAAAGGAAAGTGGCTTGGCCGAAACCTCATTTTGATTTTTTTAACCTCAAAAAATTCTTTGATAAAATAATTTAAACACCCTTTTAAATTACCCATATTTATATCTTTATCTACATGAAGACCTTCAACTTGATGAAACATTGGTGAATGTGTTTGATCGCTGTCTGATCTATAAGTTCTTCCTGGAGCAATAATTTTGAAAGGAGGCTTATCTTTTAGCATGGTTCTAATTTGAACTGGTGAAGTATGAGTTCGCAATAATTTTTCTTTTTTTTCGTCTAAATAAAATGTGTCATGCATATCCCGAGCTGGATGATTATCGGGTGTATTTAAAGCTGTAAAATTATTGTACTCATTTTCAACGTCTGGTCCTTCCTCAACACTAAAGCCTATCTCTGAAAAAATAGATGAAATTTCATCAATTGTTTGTGATACAGGATGAATTTTTCCCCTCAGAAAATTTCTCTCAGGTAAAGTTATATCAATTTTTTCTTTTTCTAATTTCTCATTAATTTCTTCACTTTGAATTTCATTAATTTTAAAATTTATTAAATCTTGCAATTCATCTTTGATGACATTCAAATCTGAGGCAAATTTTTTTCTTTCATTTTCAGCAATAGAACTTATCTTTTTGAATTGTAATGAAATAAGTCCATTTTTTCCAAAGAGTTTTGATTTTATTTCATTTATTTCTGATAGATTTAACTTTCTTTCAAGTTTTGATAAAAATTCACCCTTTATTTTTTTAAGTTCAGACATTTTTACAGATTATTTCTTCAGTGAAATAAAACAATAGTGAAGATTAATTTAAAGCAGATTGTGCTTTTTGAACAATGGTTTTAAAGGCTTCTGGGCTGTCATACGCTATTTCAGCTAGAATTTTTCTATCAATTTTTATTCCACATTTATTTAGTCCATTAATAAATTTTGAATATGTCAAACCTTCAGCTCTTACGCCAGCATTAATTCGTTGTATCCAGAGTGATTTAAAGTCTCTTTTTTTATTTCTACGATCTCTATAAGCATACTGCATAGCTTTTTCCATAGCTTGCTTGGCAACCCTTATAGTATTTTTTCTTCTTCCCCACTGACCTTTAACAGCTTTTAAAACTTTTTTATGTTTAGATCGGCTAGTTACACCTCTTTTAACTCTTGCCATTTTATCCTCTTAAACTGTAAGGCATATACGACTTAACAATTTTTCCGTCTTGTTTTGACAACGTAGTAGTGCCTCTTAATTTTCTAATTTGTGAATTTGTTCTCTTTATCATGCCATGTCTTTTGCCGGCTTGAGCAGATATAACTTTACCTTTAGCTGATATCTTAAATCTTTTTTTTGCTGAGCTTTTAGTTTTTAGTTTAGGCATAATTTCTGCAGGGTTATACAAAGAATGATTTAAATTTACAACCCTAATTAAAGCTTATAAAGGCTGGATTACCATGATCATTTGTTTGCCATCAAACTTAGGGTGCAATTCTACCTTTCCTACTTCTTTCATATCTTCTTTGATCTTCGTCATTAATTCATTACCTAAATGTGAATGCTGGAGTTCTCTACCTTTAAATCTGATAGTAAATTTTACTTTATCACCTTTTGAGATAAATTTTTTTGCATTTTTCACTTTAAATTCATAATCATGAGTTTCCGTTACAGGTCTCATTTTAATTTCTTTCAGAGAAACAATTTTTTGCTTCTTTTTTGCAAGGTTGGCTTTTTTTTGAGCATCATATTTAAACTTACCCATATCCATTATCTTACATACTGGTGGGTTCGCATTTGGTGCAATTTCAATTAAATCAAGCCCTTGGTTTCTAGCCATTGATATCGCTTCGTTGCTACTTAGAATTCCTAAGTTCTCTCCCTCATTGGTAATTACCTGAACATCTGGAGAAGAAATTCTATTGTTTGATCTAGGGCCTCTATCTTTAGTTCTTCTCTGAAAATAATTTTGTTTGAAATCTGGCACTTAATTTGAAGATACTTTATTTAAAGCTGTAAAAGTTTTTAAGAATAAGTCTAATTTCATATTTTCTTGTTTATCAGAATCCAATCTTCTAATCGTTACAGAATTACTGTCAACTTCTTTTTTACCACAAATTAATAAAATAGGTATTTTTGCTAAAGAATGATCTCTAATTTTATAATTAAGATTGTGTTTTTTTAAATCAACATATGAACTCATTCCTACTAATTTAATTTTTTTAGAGACTTCTTTAGCGTAACTTTCAAATTCTTCTGATATTGGAATTACAACTGTTTGTAGTGGTGAAATCCAAAAAGGAAACTTACCAGCATAATGCTCAATTAAAATACCAATAAATCTCTCTAACGAACCAAATAATGCTCTGTGCAACATAACTGGAACTTTTTTTGTTCCATTTTTATCTATATAAGATGCATCTAATCTACCTGGTAAATTCAGATCAACTTGTAAAGTTCCACACTGCCAATCCCTACCTATGGCGTCTCTTAAAACAAACTCTATTTTTGGACCATAAAAAGCACCTTCACCTTTATTAATACTATATTCCAATTTTGATGCTTTAACAGCTTCTAATAATGAAGCTTCAGCCTTGTCCCATACTTCATCATCACCGACTCTTACTTCTGGACGGTCAGCATATTTTAAAATCACATTATCAAAACCTAAATCTTTATAAATATCTAAAATCAAATTCGTAACATTTAAACATTCACTGGTAATTTGATCTTCAGAACAAAAAATATGTGCATCATCCTGTGTGAAAGCTCTTACTCTTAATAATCCATGAAGAGATCCCGATGGTTCATATCTATGAACTTTACCAAATTCAGTAATTCTTAGTGGAAGGTCTCGATAACTTTTCAACCCTTGATTAAAAACTTGTATATGTCCAGGACAATTCATGGGTTTAATTGCAAATACTTTTTCATCTGGAGTCTCTGAAGTATACATATTTTCTCCATACTTTTCCCAGTGACCTGACTTTTCCCATAACAAACGATCTAATACCTCGGGTGTATTCACTTCTTTATATCCCGCAACATTCTGTTTAGCCCTCATATAATTAATTAATTTCTGAAAAAGTGACCAACCTTTTTCGTGCCAAAAAACAGATCCTGGGCTTTCTTCTCTAAAATGAAAAAGATCCATTTCTTTACCTAATTTTCTATGATCTCTTTTTTCAGCTTCTTCAATTCGTTTTAGATGAGTATCAAGATCTTTTTGTGAGGCCCAGCTAGTTCCATAAATTCTTTGAAGCATTTCATTATTTGAGTCACCTCTCCAATAAGCACCGGATACTTTTGTTAATTTGAAATATTTTCCAATCTTTCCTGTGGAAGATAAATGAGGACCTCTACAGAGATCATGCCATTCTCCATGAAAATATATAGAAACTTCCTCTCCTTTTGGGATTGTTTCAATCAGCTCGGCTTTATAATGCTCTCCTTTTTTCTTAAAATGATTTATAGCATCCTCCCTTTTCCAAACTTCTCTTTTGGTTATTTCATCACGATCAACTATTTCTCTCATTTTATTTTCAATCTTTTTTAAATCATCTTCTGTAAATGGTTCTTTTCTAGCAAAATCATAATAAAAACCATTTTCAATTACTGGGCCAATGGTAACTTGTGTTCCTGGGAATAACTCTTGAACAGCCATAGCTAAAATATGTGCAGTGTCGTGTCTTATTGTTTCGAGGCCTTCTTCGTTTTTAGAGGTTAAAAATTTTTACTGAACAATCTTTATCTATTATATAACTTAAATCTTTAAGTTGACCATTAACTTCCATTACCATTGCGTGTTTAGCAAGGGACTTGCTAATTTTTTCTGCTACTTGCAGTCCTGTGATTTTTTTTTGAAAATTTAAATTATTTCCGTCTGGTAATGTTATTATGGGCATTTAGTTTATTAATTTTTTATATTCTGAATATGTAGAAAAACACATTTTTTCAACATTAAATTTATCAACAACATTTTTTCTAGCCTCAGCACCTAGCGATTTTCTTGTAATTTCGTCTAAATTTAATACTTTAAGAATTTTTTCACTCAAAGAATTTGCATCACCTGACTTAAATAAATAACCTGTTTTTTCATCAATTACAGTTTCATTTGAACCACCTAAATCACTAGCAATTATAATCTTTTGCATAGACTGTGCTTCTACCGATACCCTTCCAAATGCCTCGGGTTCAATCGATGCAGATATAATAATATCTGCAACTTTATAAGCTAAGGCCATATCTTTACAGTTATCAATAAATTTAACTTGTTTAGTCATTCTAAATTGTTCAGTTAAGCGGACTAATTTTTTTTTATATAAATCACGACCTTGATCGCTACCTAGAATTACAGCATAAAAGGCATCATAACCTAAATTAATGTTCACTAAATTTATAGCTTCTAGAAATAGCTCCTGTCCTTTCCAAGGGGTTAAACGTCCTGGCATAAGAATAATTTTTTTATTTTCTTTTATTTCCCATTTATTTAATAATTTATTTTCTTCAACTTCAATCTTTGTAGTAGGATCAAAATAATCTACATTTATACCTCTAAAAATAACTAAAAACTTTTTCTTAGTATTTAAAAAATTTGAGTAATTTTCTTTTATATGAGAAAAAATAAAATTGGATCCAGCAATAACAAGATCTGATCTTACCATAACAGAATTATAAAATTTTTTTAATACATTGCTAAAATTATAAGTGCCATGAAAAGTTGTGACAAATTTTTTTCGTGTAATTTTTGTAGCTAATAAACAAGACCATGCGGGGGCTCTACTACGAGCATGGACTATTTGTATATTATAAAAAATTATAATTATCATTAATGCTATTGCATTAAATAAAATTAATAAAGGATTTTTACTATGTACAGGAAGTTTGATTAATTTAACTTTTTCTTTATTAATATATTTAATCAACTCACCCCCACTTGTAACAATAAAAGATTTGCAATTATTTTCTGATAGATAATGTGCAATATCATAACAACCCGTTTCAGCTCCTCCATAACCAAGTTTTGGAATCACTTGTAAAACTTTTAAATTAGTCGACATCTGTTATGATTATATATTAATAGAATTTACTATTAAACTCTTATGATGAAATTCAATTACTATAATTTATCAAAGACAAAAAAGATCAGATATTTGAATAATTATAAAAAAAATAGTTTATACATTGTGTTTCTTCATGGTTTCATGTCCAACCTTGAAGGAAAAAAGCCTAAAACTTTTTTAAATTTTGCAAAAAAAAAGAGATTAGGATTTTTAGCTATAGAATATTCTGGTCATGGAAAATCATCTGGTCAATTTATAAATGGGAACATCACAAAATGGAGTAAAGAAACTCAACTATTAATTAAAAAAATAGTAAAAAAAAATCAGATGATTTTAATTGGTTCAAGTATGGGATCATGGATATCTCTTAATCAATTTAAAATTTTTAAAAAACAAATTAAAGGTTTCCTGGGCATTGGTTCTGCTCCAGAATTTTTAGAAAATTTAATGTGGAAAAAGTTTTCAAAAAAAATGAAAAAAGAAATAAAAAAATATGGAATTATTGATTTAAAACATGGCGACTATGAATATCCTATAACATATCAATTAATTAAAGATGGAAGAAAAAATAAAGTTTTGAATAACTCTATATTTGAAAATATAAAAGTTACTACAGTACACGGAGAAAAAGATAAATCTGTACCAATTATCTATTCAAAAAAAATTTTAAAATTATTTAAAAATGCAAAGAAAAAATTAGTTATTATTAAAAATGGAGATCATAGTCTTTCTTCAAAAACAAATCTTAAAGTATTAATTAAAGAACTGAGTTTAATTATCAACTGACCTCTTTAACTGTTTTTTTTAAAGTTAAAGGATTTACAAGTTTATCTAACATCTCTTTTGGGCAGACCTGGATAAATTTATTTATTTCATTATTAAAATTATCTAAGATCTTTTTAGATATAGTAGAGTTAGTTTCTTCAAAATGTTCATTAATTAATTTTTTTAAATAGTTCTTCCAATATTCTGTTTCGACTACTTGGCTAATAACTGAATCTGTATTTAATTTTTTATGAAAATCCTTAGATCGATCGTAAATAAAAGCCATACCTCCTGTCATTCCTGCTGCAAAATTATCACCTACATCTCCTAAAATCACTGATATCCCACCTGTCATATACTCACATCCATTAGAGCCACATCCCTCTACAACTGCGGTTGCACCTGAATTTCTAACTGAAAATCTTTCACCGGCTTGTCCTGCAGCAAAAAGTTTTCCTGATGTCGCTCCATACAAAACTGTATTTCCAATAATTGTATTTTCATGAGAAACTAAATTACTTTCATCAGAAAGTTTAATTATCAAAGTCGCTCCAGATAATCCTTTTCCAACATAATCGTTAGCATCACCTTTTAAAACTAATTTAAGACCTTTTGCTGAAAAAGCTCCAAATGATTGACCAGCAGAACCTTTAAAATTTAGTGTCAAAAAATTTTCATTAAGTTTTTCATATCCATATTTTTTATATAAATGATGAGAAATTCTTGTTGCCACAGCTCTATTTGTATTTTTAATTAAATATTCTTTTTGAATTTTTTTTGAATTATCTAAAGCTATTTCAATTTCTGGCCAAATACTTTGATCCAACGTGTCTGGTACAGAATTTATTTCTTGAACTTCACAATATCTTCTGTTTTCACCAGAATCAGCTTGAACAAATAATGGATTTAAATCAAGATCATCTAAATTTGATGATGCCTTGCTTACTTGCATTAATAAGTCAGTTCTTCCTATAATATCATTTAATGATTTGAATCCTAACTGAGCTAAAATTTCTCTGACTTCATTTGCTATAAAACTAAATAAATTTACAATTTTATCAGGGGTTCCTGTAAACTTTTCCCTTAGTTTTTCATCCTGCGTGCAAACACCGACAGGGCAAGTATTTGAATGACATTGTCTTACCATGATACAGCCCATTGCCACTAAGGCAGTTGTTGCAACACCATATTCTTCTGCACCCATCATAGCTGCAATTACAACATCTCGACCAGTTTTAATTCCACCATCAGTTCTTAAAGTCACCTTATGTCTAAGATTGTTAAGAGTTAAAACTTGATTAGCTTCTGTAAGACCCATTTCCCATGGAATACCAACATACTTCACACTAGTTTGAGGCGTGGCTCCAGTACCTCCATTATGCCCAGAAATTAAAATAATATCCGCTTTAGCTTTTGCTACACCCGCGGCAATAGTCCCAACACCTGATGAAGCTACAAGTTTAACTCCAATTCTCGCTTTAGGATTTATTTGTTTAAGGTCATAAATTAATTGAGCTAAATCCTCTATTGAATAAATATCGTGATGAGGTGGTGGTGAAATTAAAGTTACCCCAGGAGTAGAATACCTTAATTTTGCTATTTCTTTGGTAACTTTAAACCCAGGTAATTGTCCTCCCTCTCCTGGTTTTGCTCCCTGCGCTATTTTTATCTCAATTTCATTACAATTATTTAGGTAATTTACTGTTACCCCGAATCTTGCTGAAGCAATTTGTTTAACTCTAGAATTCGCGCTATCTCCATTATCTTGGATTTTAAATCTATTTTCATCCTCACCGCCTTCTCCACTGCATGATGCTCCTTTAATTCTATTCATTCCAATAGCAAGAGTTTCATGGGCTTCTTTCGATAACGCTCCATGAGACATGCTACCGCTACCAAATCTTTTTAGTATTTTTTCGATTGGCTCAACTTCATCAATATTAATTGATGGTCCTAATTTTTTTTTTCTAAAATCAATTAAATCTCTCAAATTTATTGGAGGCAAGTTATAGATTCCTTCTGCATATTTTTTATATGCCTCATAAGAATTAGAGCCAACAGCATTTTGTAACAAATGAATTAATTTTCCTTGATATTGATGAGTTTCACCATTTTTTCTGTATCGATAAATTCCTCCAATAGGTAGAACTGTATCTGTACTTTCAAATGCTTCTCTATGAATAGTTCTTATTTTTTTTTCAATTCCCAGTAATCCAATTCCTGAAATCTTAGATATTACTCCAGGAAAAAAATCATTTACAATAGTTCTACTAAGTCCTACTGTTTCAAAATTACAACCACCTCTATAAGAACTTAGAACAGAAATCCCCATCTTTGACATTATTTTTAACAATCCTGCATTTACAGATTTAATGTATCTTTCAACACAGTCATCAAAACTAAACTGACCAAATAACTTTTTTTCAAATCTTTGATACAAACTATCAAAAGCTAAATAAGGATTGACTGTTGTAGCACCAACACCGATTAAAGTTACAAAAGAATGAGTGTCAAGCGCTTCACCAGACTGAACATTTATTGAGACATATCCTCTTAATTTTTTTTGAATTAAATAAGAATTTACCGCACCAACACATAACAACATTGGGATTGGAAGCTTTTCTGATGACAAATTTTTGTCACTTAATATTAATTGTGTTACACCTTGCCTTACTGAGATTTCTGCTTCTTTTTGCAAATTATCTATCGCTGAGGTTAAATTTTCATTCTTTGAAAAAGTACAATCAATAATGACAGAGTTTTTTCCAAAAAAATTAATAAATTTTTCAAATTGGGTATTTGATAATATTGGACTATTTAATACATAGATATTCTCTTTGGTTAAAGTGTCGAAATTTAAAATATTGCCAAGATTTCCAAATCTTGTTTTCAAACTCATAACTTTATTTTCTCTTAAAGAATCTATAGGAGGATTAGTTACTTGGCTAAAATTTTGTCTAAAAAAATGATACAAAGGTCTATATCGATCAGATAAAACGGCTAAAGGAGTATCATCACCCATAGAGCCGGTTGCTTCTTTTGCGTCCTCCGCCATAGGATGTAATATCAATTCTAAATCTTCCAGACTTATACCAAAAGTATGTTGTCTTCGTCTTAAATCTTCACCAGAAAAATTATTTTTCTCATTAGAAATAATTAACTTATCATCAAGATCTACAATTTGAGAATTAAAGTGTTTATATTCTTTAGCAAGATAATCTTTAATTTTTTCATTGTTGAAAACCTTTCCTTTTTCAATTCTAACTCCAATTATTTCACCCGGTCCTAATCTACCTTTAGTTATTATCTTTTTTTCATTAAGTTCTATCATCCCTGTTTCTGAGCCAGCAAACAAAAGTTTGTCTTTAGTTATAGCATATCTTAATGGTCTCAAGCCATTTCTGTCATTAGCTGCAATAACCCATTCATTGTCAGTTGCAGCTATTGCTGCTGGACCATCCCAGGGTTCCATTGTGCTATTTAAAAAATTAAATAATTGCTGATGATCTTTACTAAGAGTTTTACTTTTTTTTGACCATGCATCTGGCACTAACATTAATTTTGCAAGAGGAGCTGGTTGACCAGAAATATTTAATAATTCAAACACATTGTCTAATGCTGCGGAATCAGATGATCCTTTTTGGATAACTGGTTTCAAATTTTCTACATCTTGGAATAATGGGCTGTTCATTTCCTCTTCGTGAACTTTCATCCAATTTTTATTACCTCTATAAGTATTAATTTCTCCATTATGTGCTAATGCTCTAAATGGTTGTGCTAAATTCCAACTAGGAGCTGTATTAGTAGAAAACCTTTGGTGAAATATTGCAAATCTAGATATGAATCTTTTATCCTGAAGGTCTAAATAAAATTCTGATATTCCTTCAGCTAAAAACATCCCCTTATAGATTATTGATTTAGAACTTAACGAGCAAATATAAAAATTATTCAAAGATAAATCAAAAGCTTTATTTTCAATTTTTCTTCTTGTCTCGTATATTTTTCTTTCCAGTTCTTTATTTAATAAATTTTGATCATTTGATTTAAAAATTACTTGAATTATCTCTGGCATAGTTTGAAAAGCTTTAACGCCTAAAACCTTTGGATTTACTGGTACTTGTCTCCAACCAAATATATTAAAATTATTTTTTGTTAATTCACTCTCAACGATGGTTTTGCAGCTTTCTTGAGCAGCATAATCATTTCGAGGTAAAAAAATCATACCCACACAAATTTCGCAATCATCATATTCGTGTCCAGTTACTTCTACTTTTTCTATGAAGAAATCTTTTGGGATCTCAACGTGAATACCTGCACCATCACCTGTTTTTCCATCAGCATCTACTGCACCTCTATGCCAGACAGCTTTTAAAGCCTCAATTCCATATTCAACTACCTGTCTTGATTTTTTGCCTTCTGTAGATGCGATTAATCCTATTCCTCAAGCATCATGCTCCATCTCTGATGAATAAACTTGATTTTTTTCTAGAAACCTCAAATTTTTAAAATAATCATTCATTAAGCTACTCTCGCTTGTTTTTTTTCTTTTAATTCTAAGTAATTTTTAATTGATGATGCAACATCTCTTCCATCTTTAATTGCCCACACAACCAAAGAAGCTCCTCGTACTATGTCACCTGCAGCAAAAACTCCATTTAGGTTTGTTTCCATAGTATCAAAATCAACTTTTATAGTTCCCCATTTAGATACTTGTAACTCTTGAGCATCAAATAAAGTTGGTAAGTCTTCAGGATCAAAACCGAGTGCTTTAATCACCATATCAACTTTTATTTCAAATTCAGATCCCTTTTTTATCTCAGGCCTTCTTCTTCCACTTTCATCAGGATCTCCAAGCTGAATTTTATTTATAATCATACTTTCAATTTTGTTAGTTCCTTGAAATTCTTTAGGACTTGCAAGCCAAACAAATTCTACACCCTCTTCCTCAGCATTCTCAACTTCTCTCGTTGATCCAGGCATATTTTTTTTATCTCTCCTATAAAGACATTTTACTGATTTTGCTTTTTGTCTTATTGAAGTTCTCACACAATCCATGGCAGTATCACCACCACCAATAACAACTACATCTTTTCCCTCGGCATTTAAAACTCCTTTATCAAATAATTCTACTTTATCTCCTAATCCTTTTTTGTTAGATGCTGTCAAAAATTCCATTGCAGGAAATATATTGTTTAGGTCATTTCCTTTTAGCTCAACTTCTCTTGCATTATAAACTCCAGTTGCAATTAGTAATGCATCATGTTTTTTTCTTAATTGATCTAAATTAGAGTCTTTACCAACTTCAAAGTTTTGAACAAATTCAATGCCACTATCTTTTAAAAGCTTTGTTCTTCTTTCAATTACAAATTTTTCTAATTTAAAATTAGGTATTCCATAGATTAAAAGACCACCAGGTCTATCATAGCGATCATATATTGTAATTTTATAACCATATTTTCTTAATTGTTCAGCTGCTGTTAGGCCTGCCGGACCAGCTCCGATAATTCCTACACTTTGATTTTTTTCATTTTTTATACTCAATGGTTTTACCCAACCCTGTTCCCAAGCAGTATCAGTAATATATTTTTCCATTGAACCAATGGTGACCGTTCCATGACCGGATTGCTCAATTACACAGTTGCCCTCACATAGTCTATCTTGGGGACATATCCTTCCACAAACTTCTGGCATATTGTTGGTGCTTTGAGCTAAATCATATGCTTCACGAATTCTTCCCTCAGCAGTTAATTTTAACCAATCTGGAATATTATTGCTTAATGGACAATGAACCTGGCAAAAAGGAACCCCACACTGAGAACATCTGCTTGCCTGCTCTTTAGCTTTTTCTTGAATGAACTCATTATAAATCTCTTTAAAATCTGATTTTCTGTTTTGAATACCTCTTTTAGGTGGGTTTTGTTGACATATTTCCACGAATTTTAACATTTTATCGGACATTTTTTTTTGTAATTTTTGATAAAATATATGCTGATTTATTTAAATAAAGATAAAAAAAGGTCATAAATATTGACTTAAATTATATTAAAAATGGCTTTTTTTAATAATAATTTAAATAATGCATATCTAATATGTTTAAATCGAATTGTTTAAAATAAGGTTTTTTTGGGTTACGACACCTTTATGTTTCAAAGTTTAATTGAAATTTTTATTCTTTCAGCGGTACAGGGAATTTCTGAATTTTTACCTATAAGCTCTACTGCTCATTTGAATTTAATTGCAAATTTATACAAATTCTCCTCAAACTCATTAATTATAGAGATTAGTCTTCATCTAGGTTCTTTGTTAGCAATACTTTTTTACTTTAAAAAAGAATTATTTAATTTGCGTAAAAATCAAAAACTTTTAATTCTTATTGTGATTGGATCTCTTCCCTTAATAATTTTTGGTTACTTAATTCATGAAACAGAAGTAATTTATTACTTAAGAAATATCAAAATTATTGCTTGGACTACATTAATTTTTGGAATAGTTCTTTATTTTGCAGACAAAAGAAAAACAAATAAGAGTAGTGAAAATATAAATATAAAATCTATTTTATTCATTGGTTTGTTTCAGATACTAGCTTTAATTCCTGGGGTAAGTAGAGCTGGTATTACAATTACAGCTGCAAGATTTTTAAAATTTAATAGAGTCGATTCTTCGAAAATTGCTTTCTTGCTTTCAATACCAGCATTAGCAGGAGCTAGTGTATTGGGACTTAAAGAAGCATTTGATAAATCAATTGAGTTTAATTATTTGATTTTAGTTTCAACTTTTTTATCTTTTATTTTTTCTTATATAACTATTAAATTATTTCTTTCATATATAAATAAATTTTCTTTAAATATTTTTATTATTTATAGAATTTGTATTGCTTTAATATTATTTATAATAATTTATTTTTGATTAACTCTTTTTTTTATTAATGGTAATAATTGTGAAATTAATACTCCAAAAAGTATAAAGAAACAGCCTAATATATTATTAATATTCAATATTTGATCTAAAATAATCCAAGCTGCTATCGTTGCAAATACTCCTTCCAAAGAAAAAATTATTGCAGCTGGAGCAGGTGTAATATTTCGTTGAGCATAAATTTGTAATACAAATGCAAATCCACCAGACAATATTCCTGCATATAAAATAGAGTCAATTTCTTTTAAAATATTCATTAAAATAAATTCCTCATAAAATAAGCTTACAATAAATGAGCAAATAGAAACTATGAAAGTTTGGATTGCACCAACAGTGAGTGGTAAATTAAACTTTATAACCATTATACCAGTAAAAATAATATGGGTGCTCCAAAATAAAGCACCTAATACTACTAATGAATCTCCTAATCTCACTGTTGCGTCTTGAAAATTTGTTAAAAGATACCCTCCAATTAAACACAATAGGACAGATGGCCATACACTCCAGTGAATTGATCTTTTTCTAAAAAGAAAAATTATTATTGGAACCATTGGGACATAAAATATTGTAAAAAATGCTGCATTGGCAACATCTGTGAATAATAATGCTACTTGCTGTAAAGCTGATCCCAAAAAAAGAGATAAGCCAATTAATAATGAAAGAATTAAAAATTTTTTTTTGTATTCTTTAATTTCTAATTTAATTTTTTTTAGTTCAAATATAAATACTAATGGAATTATTGCTAAAAAACCTACAAAAAACCTTACAGCATTAAACGTAAATGGGCCTATATCATCCATTCCAGTATCTTGGGCGATGAATGTAGTCCCCCAGATAAAAGTACATAATAATGCGCTTAATAATGAGATAGATTTAGACATTTTTAAAATTAAACAGCTAGTTTATATGCAAAGTTTTTACCCAAATTTTCTTTCAAATCATTGTTAAATCTAGCAGCTTCAGCACCATCAATAATTCTATGATCATAAGAAAGCGACAATGGCAACATTATTCTAGTAACGAATTTACCTTCAATATAAATTTGTTTTTTTTCAGATTTACCAACTCCTAAAATAGCAACTTCAGGATAATTAATTATTGGTGTAAAAAATGAGCCACCAATTCCACCTAAACTAGTAATAGTCATAGAGCCACCAAATAATTCTTTTTTTTCAATTTTAAGATTTTTACACTTTTCACTTAATTCTTTTAATTCTTCACTAATTAATGAAATATTTTTATTTTCTACATTTCTTAATTTAGGGACCATTAAACCATTAGGAGTATCCACAGCAATGCCAATATGATAATATTTTTTAATCGTCATTTTTCCATTTTCAATTTCATCAATAGAGGAATTAAAATTAGGAAATTTTTTTAGTGATGCCAGTAGAGCTTTTACAATAAAAGCTAATGGTGTAATTTTTTTTTTTTCACCCGTATAGATATCAGTTAATGAAGTTCTAAATTCTTCCATTTCAGTAATATCTGCTTCATCATGATTGGTAACATGAGGTATATTGGTCCAAGAATTCATAAGATAATTAGATGATATTTTTTTAATCCTTGGGATTTCTTTAACTTCAATTTCTCCAAATTGATCGTGAGAAAATTCTAATTGTACTTTTTTATTTTTTTGAGATTCTGTTTCAGAATTTTGATTTGATCTCATTAATATATAATTTTTAATATCACTTTCAATTACTCTACCACTTCTTTGACTTCCATTGATTTTATTTATATCAACACCTAGCTCTCTAGCAAATTTTCTTACTTTTGGAGAGGCGGGTGTTTTGGAAACAAAATTATTTATAATTAAATTCGACTCTTTTTTTAAATTATTTGTTGTCTGATTTTGAAAAAATTCATTTTTATTATTTTTTTCTACTTTAGAAATTATTTTTTTTTGATCTAAATTTTCATCTGCATCTATTTCTAATATTTTATCTCCTTCGGAAACTTTGTCACCAATTTTAGTATATAAAGAGATTATTTTACCTTCCAACATAGAAGGAATTTCAATGCTAGATTTATCACTTTCAATTGTAATCAAAGGGTCATTTTTTTTAATAAATTGTCCTTCTTTAACTAATACCTCTATAACCTCTACGTTTGTAAAATCTCCAATATTTGGGATATTAATATTTTTTTTTGGCATGTTATAATTTTGTTGGCATTGGACTTTCGGTATCAATTTTATATTTTTTTATAGCTTCAATGGCATGCTTTGATGCTATAAGCTGTTCTTTTGCAAGTACACTTAACCCATAAGTAACCACATGTTCCTTATCCACCTCAAAAAATTTTCTTAAATTTTTTCTAGTATCACTTCTGCCAAAACCATCAGTTCCAAGTGAATAAAAGCTTTTATTATTTACGTATGGTCTTATTTGATCAGAATTCATTCTCATGTAATCAGATGCTGCAAGAATAGGTCCCTCTGTTTCTCCTAAACATTTTTCAACATATGATTTTTTAGCCTTTTTTTCTGGATTTAATAAATTGTACCTCTCTGTCTCTAAACCATTCCTTCTAAGCTCATTGAAACTCGTAACACTCCAAACTTCGCTATCTATTTGATATTCCTTTTGTAATATTTCTGCTCCAGCAATCATTTCTCTTAATATTGTTCCTGATCCTAAAAATTGAATTTTTGTTTTTTTATATTTATTAAACTCTTTAATTTTATACATGCCTTTTAAAATACCTTCTTCACAATCTTTGTCTTTTGGCATTTCTGGATGAGAATAATTTTCATTCATTGTGGTAATATAGTAAAAAACATTTTCTTTTTTTTCATGCATTCTTTTTAATCCCTCTCTAAATACTACAGCAAGTTCATAATGAAATGTTGGATCATATGAAATACAATTTGGTATAGTTGATGCTAACAAATGACTATGACCATCTTGATGTTGTAACCCCTCGCCTGCTAATGTAGTTCTTCCCGCTGTAGCGCCAATCAAAAAACCTCTAGATTGGCTATCTGCACCAGCCCATGCAAAGTCACCTATTCTTTGAAATCCAAACATAGAATAAAATAAATAGATAGGAATCATCTCTATATCATGATTTGTATAAGATGTGCCAGCAGCAATCCAAGAAGACATTGCTCCAGCCTCGTTAATGCCTTCCTCAAGTACTTGTCCACTTTTTTCTTCTCTGTAAGAACTTAGCTGTGCTGAATCTTCAGGCTCATATTTTTGACCCTCATGAGCATATATACCAATTTTTTGAAAAAAACCCTCCATACCAAATGTGCGAGCCTCATCTGGAATAATTGGGACTAGTCTTGAAGCAACATTTTTATCTCTCAATAAATTTGTTAACATTCTTACTAATGCCATTGTTGTAGACATTTCTTTTTTGCCAGTAGAAACTTTCATATTATCAAAAATATCTTTAGGTGGTGCTTTGATAGGATTAGCATAAGTAGTTCTTTCAGGGATAAAGCCTCCAAGTTGAAGTCTTCGTTCTTTAATATATTTTATTTCTGATGAATTTTTATCTGGCTTATAATACTCAATATTTCTTACTTGCTGATCTGTAAGAGGAACATCAAATCTATCTCTGTAATACATCAAATCATCAATATCTAACTTTTTAGTTTGATGGGTGGTGTTTACACTCTCACCACTTTTGCCCATCCCATAACCTTTAATTGTCTTGGCAATAATAACTGTTGGACTTCCTGAATTTTTCGAAGCTTTGTCATATGCTGCAAATACTTTATGTGGATCATGTCCACCTCTATTTAATCTCCAAATATCTTTATCTGATAATCTAGAAACTAATTCTTTTGTTTCTGGATATTTTCCAAAAAATTTTTCTCTTACATAGGCTCCATCCCTCGCTTTCATAGCCTGATATTCACCATCCACTGTTTCATTCATTATTTTTATAAGATGTCCTGATTTATCATTATTTAATAGTGTGTCCCAATATGAGCCCCATATAACTTTAATAACATTCCAGCCTGCACCTCTGAAAATTCCTTCCAATTCTTGGATAATTTTTCCATTGCCTCGAACTGGCCCATCAAGTCTTTGTAAATTACAATTAACAACAAAAATTAAATTATCTAATTTTTCTCTAGCAGCTAAGCCAATAGCTCCTAAAGATTCTGGCTCATCCATTTCTCCATCTCCTAAGAAAGCCCAAACTTTTCTTCCCTCATCTTTTATTAAACCTCTATTAATTAAATATTTCATGTATCTTGCTTGATAAATTGCAAGCATAGGTCCAAGACCCATTGACACAGTTGGAAACTGCCAAAAATTAGGCATTAGCCAAGGGTGTGGATAAGATGACAAACCTCCAGGCTTAACTTCTTGTCTAAAACTGTCTAATTGTTTTTCGTCTAATCTTCCTTCAAGAAATGCTCTTGCATACATACCGGGTGCACTATGACCTTGAAAATATATTAAATCTCCTCCAAATTTATTATTTTTAGTTCTCCAAAAGTGGTTCATTCCAACATCATAGAGAGTTGCAGCTGAAGCAAATGTTCCTATATGTCCTCCAAGTTCTGGAAATTTTTTATTAGCTCTTACAACCATTGCTGCCGCATTCCATCTAATTAATGATCGTATTCTTCTTTCAATGTTTTGGTCTCCATTTGATTTTTTTTCTTCATTAACTGGTATTGTGTTTATATAAGGAGTATTTTGTGTATGAGGGATATTTACACCTTCTGTATAAGCTTTGTTAATTAATTCTTTAATTAAATAGTGAGCTCTTTGATCTCCATCATTTTCAATTACAGCTGATAATGACTCAAGCCACTCTTTAGTTTCTAGTGGATCTGAGTCTCCATCATTAATAATTTGAATTTCTGGCTTTGTTTTTTTAATTATTCTATTTTGATTACCATCTTGGTTTTTTAATGATTTTTCAGCCTCTTCAATTAATTTTTCTGTATCTTTGGGAATTATCTTATTATTATTGGTACTTTCACTTGAAGAAACTATAGTTAATAATAAATCATCTTTGGAAACCTTGTCTCCAACTTTAATACTTATTTTTTTTATTTTTCCTGAAATGGTTGATGGTATTTCAACACTAGATTTGTCACTTTCTATAGTTACAACTGGATCATTGATTTTTATTTCATCTCCTTCTTTAACTAAAATTTCAATAACCTCAACTTTTTCAAAATCTCCAATATCAGGAACTAATAATTTTTCATCCATTTTTAAAAAACTTATACACTAATATTAAATAATTAATTGCTAAATTGAAAACTTTTTCTAAAATTTAATCAAAAAAAATTAATAAAGTTTTAAACTAAAATTTTTCTACACATATTGCTATCCCCATTCCACCTCCTATACAAAGAGTTGCGCAACCTTTACTTTTATTTTGTCTTTTCATCTCGTGAATTAAGGTAACTAAAATTCTTGTACCAGAAGAACCAATGGGATGACCTAATGCAATAGCACCTCCATTGACATTAACTTTTCCTTCATCAATCTTTAAATCTTTTATAACTGCGATACTTTGTGCAGCAAAAGCCTCATTAATTTCAAATAAATCTACTTCTTCAATTGTCCAATTTGCTTTTTTAAGTGCAGATTTAACGGCTTCTATTGGCCCAAGACCCATAAGTGATGGTTCTACACCTACTGATGACCAAGAAACAATTTTTACAAGAGGTTTTAAAGATTTTTTATCAGCTTCATCTAAACTTGTTAAAAAAACTGCAGCTGCTCCATCATTAATTCCTGATGAATTTCCTGCAGTAACAGTTCCATTTTTTAAAAAGACAGTTTTGAGTTTTTTTAAATCTTGAATTTGTAAATTTTTTTTTGGATATTCATCTGTATTTAAAAAAACCCTATCCATTTTTACTTTGACCAGCTCATCTCTGAATTTATTTTGTTCTAAAGCTATTTGTGTTTTAATTTGAGACTTTAGAGCGAATTCATCTTGTTCATCTCTTGAAATTTTATATTTTTGAGCAATATTTTCTGCTGTCATACCCATATGATAATTGTTAAATGCATCAATTAATCCATCATAAATCATTGTGTCTTTAAGTTCATTCTCTAGTAGTTTTTTATCATATCTATAATGAATGGTATGTGGAGCGATTGACATATTTTCTTGTCCTCCTGAAATAATATTTGTAGCATCTCCAATCTTAATTGCTTGAAAGCCAATAATAACTGATCTTAAACCAGATCCACATACTTGATTTATTAAAAATGCTGGCACTGATTTAGGCAATCCAGCGTTAATTGAAGCTTGTCTAGCAGGATTTTGACCACAATCAGCCGTCAAAACTTGACCAAAAATAACTTCATCAATTTCATTAACTTTTATTTTTGTTCTATTTATAATTTCTTTTATTACAACTGAACCAAGTTTGTCAGCATTAACTTCTTTTAATGATCCTTTATAGCTTCCAATAGGAGTTCTAACCGCATCAATTATTACAACATCATTAGATTTATTATTCATTTTAGAAAATGTTTTTTAACAAAATACCTTAAAAAATGATAATACTATATAATAAAATATAATAACAATAAGCGCCTGTAGCTCAATTGGATAGAGCGCTTGGCTACGGACCAGGAGGTTCTGGGTTCGACTCCTAGCAGGCGCGCCATGAAAAAATGTTAAAAAAATTATTAAAATCTTCATTAAAAAACTCAGTAATAATGTTTTTTACTTTTATATTTGTTATCTTAATAATATTAACAATATCTTTATAATAATTATGTCTGAAAAATTTGAACAAATTAGTCTTAAACCAGGTTTTATGAAACATAATGGAGGTTTGCTGTTTAGAACTGTTTCTATAAATGAATATGAGTTCAAAAATACTATCAATAAAAACCATTTAAATGCAGCTGAAATCACTCATGGGGGTTATCTTGCAGCTTTAATAGATGCAGGAGCAGGGACGTCTGCTCATAGAGCTGCTAACAATTCTCCCTGTGTTACTATTTCATTAGATCTAAAATTTATAGGTGCATCTAAAATTGGAGATGAGATTTTAGGAAAAACTAAAATTTTAAAAAAAACTAATTCATTAGTTTTTTTATTTTGTGAATTAAGTTGTAATGATAAAATAATTGCGTCAGCGTCTGGTATTTGGAAGATTTTAAAAGTAAAACCTTCTGAATTGGGTCCTGGAGGTTAGATCTTTAATTTAAGATATATGATAAGATTTATCAAAATGAGAACTTTTTACTCACTGATTCGGTCATGTTATAGTCTATTTTTGTTCTTTAAGAGTAACAACATCTGGTAGAAAATTTTAGAGATATACTAAAGATAGAAATGGGAAAAAATAAAATTACTGCTGTTCTCGGTCCAACTAATACTGGAAAAACGCATCTTGCCATTGAGACCATGCTCTCTTTTGAGAGTGGCATGATTGGTTTTCCACTTAGATTATTGGCAAGAGAAGTATATGATAAAGTAACAAAAAAAGTTAGTGTTGAAAAAGTTGCATTAATCACGGGTGAAGAAAAAATTATTCCTCCAACAGCAAAATATTATTTGTGCACTGTAGAGTCTATGCCTATAGAAAAAAATTTGGATTATGTTGGAGTTGATGAAATACAAATGTGCTCAGATTACGAAAGAGGACATATTTTTACAGATAGATTGCTTAATATGAGAGGTAATAAACTTACAATGTTAATGGGATCAAATTCAATCAAAAATATTATTACAAATTTAGATGATGATATTGAGTTTGTGAATAGAAATAGATTATCAAAACTTACCTATACAGGTCATAAAAAAATTTCAAGAATAAACAGAAAAACAGCAATTATTGGATTTTCTGCAGAAGAAGTTTATGCAATTGCTGAGTTACTTAGAAGACAAAAAGGTGGGGCAGCTATAGTTATGGGTTCATTAAGTCCAAAAACAAGAAATGCTCAAGTCGAACTTTATCAATCAGGAGACGTTGATTTTTTAGTTGCAACAGATGCGATTGGAATGGGAATTAATATGGATTTAGATTATGTATATTTTTCAAATTTAAAAAAATTTGATGGAAGAAAGTTAAGAAAATTAAACTTATCTGAAATTGGTCAAATAGCTGGTAGAGCAGGGAGATATTTAAATGATGGTAATTTTGGGATCACGGGAGATTGTAAGCAGTTAAGTGCAGAGGAAGTAGATTTATTAGAAAACCATAAATTTGAGGAAATTAGGACATTATTCTGGAGAAATTCAAATCTTAATTTTAATAATCCACATAGTTTAATTAAATCTTTGGAACAAAAGCCAAATAAAAATTGGTTGCGAAAAGCATATGAATGTGAAGATGAAAAAGCTTTAAAATATTTTTTAAAGGATAAAAATTTAAAAAACATAGAGTTTAATACAAAAACATTAAAGATATTGTGGGAATGCTGTCAAATACCTAATTTTGTGAAAAAAACTTATGGAAATCATTTTGAGGTTATTAAGAACGTTTTTATGTTCTTAAACAGTAAAAAAGGTAAAATTCCAGATGAATACATTAGATTACAGCTTATAAAATTAGACAAATTGGAGGGAAATGTTGATTCTTTATCTAATAGAATTGCAAATGTGAGAACTTGGTCTTATGTTTCGAATAAAAATAATTGGATTGAGAATCAAGCTTATTGGATAGAAAAAACAAAACTATTAGAGGATAGACTATCAGATCGACTTCATGAAGAACTTACAAAAACATTTATTGATAAAAGAGCAAGTGTGCTCGCAAGAGGTTTAAAACAAGATATGGAGTTTAAAACTGAAATTTTAGAAAATAACGATGTTAAAATTGATAATCAATTTATTGGGAGAATAAAAGGACTTAAATTAGAACTTGATCTTAAAAAAGGTTCTCTAGAGACAGATATAAAGTCGCTAAAAAAAGCAGCAAGACAAACTATAGGCCCAGAATTAGAAAAAAGGGTACAAATCATTATAGATACAGGCTTAGTTGAGCTAAATGATGATTTCAAAATATATTGGAATAAATTTGCAATTGCAAAATTAGCGCCTGGCAGTAATTATTTGAATCCAAATTTAGAATTAATTGTTGATGATATATTAGAGCAAAATCAAAGAAATAAATTAAATGAATTTCTTGAAAAATTTTTAAAAAATAAAATAAATTCTGTTTTAGAAAGTCTTATTGATCTGAAAAATATAAAAGATAAAAATTCATCAATAAAAGCATTAGCTTACCAATTATATGAAAATAATGGTGTTTTAAAAAGAGAAAATGTTTCTGAATATTTAAAAACGTTAGGACAAAATGAAAGAAAGGTATTAAGAGACCTGGGTGTAAAGTTTGGAAGATATCACGTTTTTTTACATAAATTAATTAAACCTGAACCAGTGATTTTAAGAACTTTACTTTGGAAAAATTTTCATCAAAAATATTTTAATCTCAAACCTCCGACATTTGGATTAAATTTCATAGAGGATAAAGATAATAAAAATAAAAATTTTATGTTGTTATGTGGTTTTGAGAAATTTGATAACTATTTTGTGAGAATTGATATTTTAGAGAGATTATTTATGCAAATAATTAACTCTAACGCTAACGTAAATAAAGAAATAAAATTAGTTTCCGAAATGCTTAATTTACTGGGATGTAATAAAGACAATTTTAAAAAACTTATACAAAAAATGAATTATAAAACTTTTGAGAAAAATGAGGATTTATATTTTAAATATACACCCAAAAAAAATTTCAAGAAAATTAATAAAAAGAGCGAAATAAAGGAAAACCCTTTTAAAATACTAAAAAATTTAAATTTAAATTAATTTAATGTTTTTTTTAAAAGAAAAAAAAGAATATAAAAAATATTTAATTAACATAGCTGCATTATTAATTCATATGGCAAAAATTGATGAAAATTTTACTGAAAAGGAGGAAAATATAATAAAAAAGGCTTTATTAGAATTTGGTGCAAAAAAAGTAGATTTAAATTCATTAATTAAAATTTCAAAAAAAGTTGAACAAGAATCTAATCAAATATTAGATTTTACAAAGGAAATTAAGAAAATGAATGAAAATGAAAAGATTAAAATTATAGAGACTCTTTGGAAAGTAATTTATTCAAATAAAGAAGAGGACATGTATGAATCTAATCTCATGAGGAGACTTAGTGGCCTACTTTATATTGACAACAAGATTATGGGGGATATTAAAGAAAAAATTCGAAAAGAATATTTAGGATGACTTACTTAGTTAACGAGAAATGTATTAAATGTAAATTGATGGATTGCATAGAAGTATGTCCTGTTGATTGTTTTTATGAAGGCAAAAATATGCTTGTAATTAAACCTGATGAGTGTATAGATTGTGGCGTTTGTGAGCCTGAGTGTCCTGTTGACGCAATTAAAGCAGACACGGAACCTGGTAGCGAAAAATGGTTAGAAATCAACAGACAATATTCAGAGATCTGGCCTAATATAACTGAAAAAAAAGATCCTCCTACGGATCATGAAAAATATAAAAATGAGCAAGATAAGTTTAAAAAATATTTTAAAGAAAACCTTTAAAAAAAATCAAAAAAAAAAGGTAGCAAAAAAAAAGACTAAAAAAGAAAAAATTATTAAAAAAAACAAACCTATCAAATCAAAAAAAATTACTAAATCAAAAATAGTAAAACCCAACAAAATCAAAGAAAAAAAAACATTAAAAAAACTAGATGAAACACCTGATTTAAAAAATAATAATTTGAGAATTGCGAAAAGCAATGAATTAAAACCGGAAATAAAAAAAGTAAAAAAACAAGGAACAGAAAAAAGAGAGTACAAAATTAAAGATTACGTCATTTATCCAAAACATGGAGTTTGTAAAATTACAGATTTTAAGAAATTTAATTTTAATGGAATTGAATTTGACAGTTATGTGCTATCTTATGACAAAGATAAGGCTACCGGATACTGCCCTGTGAATAAACAATCACACCTACGTCCATTGGCTACTATAAATCAGGTTAATAAGTGTATCTCAATTTTAAAAAGTAAACCAAAAATAAAAAGATCTATGTGGAGTAGAAGAGCTGCAGAATATGAAGCTAAAATATCTTCTGGAAAGATATATGAATTGGCAGAAGTTGTGAGAGATCTTAATAAAGGTGACGACCTTATGGTAGATCAGTCATACAGTGAGAGGCAACTCTTTGAAAAAGCTTATGATCGAATTCTTTGTGAATTTGAAATTGTATTAAATTCTTCAAAAGAAGAAACACAAAAAAAATTAGATAAAGCATTAAAAAGAAATATGGGTGGACCAAATACGACGCCTACTGCAATTAAGCCTAAGGCATCACCTACTGATCTACCTACTGAAGAACCAATTTCAGAAGTAGATGATGCGGATGCTATAGAGGAATAAAAAAAAACGCCTCTCACACATATAGTTATGAGAAGCGTTTTTTTAAAAAGAATACTAAGTTACTATCTTCTTCTTCTTTTTTTAGCTTTTTTCTTAGCTTTTTTCTTAGTTTTCTTTGCAGCTTTTTTTCTTCTTTTAGCCATCTTTAGCTCCCTGTTTAGTTAAACGAATCAAATGATTCGCTATTAACTTATTTTTATTTTTTTATACAACTTATGTCAATTCTTTAATTAAAGTTAAATTTTCTAAAAAATTATTTAAAAAAAAAAAAAATTTAAAATTTAAGTGTGCAAAAAAGTTAATGTTTATGCGTATAATAAACAAATTTAATAAAGTTTTTCTAATTCTTCTTTATATTTTTCTAAAATTTTTTTTCTTTTTAACTTTAATGTTGGAGTCAACATTCCATTTTCAATTGTAAACTCTTCTTTTATTAATTTAAATTTTTTGATTTTTTCCACTAAAGATAAATTTTTATTTAAATTTTCCAAATAAAATTCAATGTGTTGTTTATTTTCTTCATTTTCACTTACAACTAAAGCAACTAAATATGTTTTTTTATCTCCATAAACAAAACTTTGCTTAATTTTTTCATTAAGACATAGTAAATTTTCGATTTTGGATGGTGAAATATTATCACCTCCAAGATTTACTATAATTTCTTTTTTTCTATCGGTAATTTTTAAATTTCCATCTCCAGTGATTTCCCCTATATCTCCTGTATGTAACCAACCATTCTTAATAATATTATCTGTCTCATTTTTCATATTCCAGTATCCAAGCATTACATTTTCACCTTTAACTAAAATTTCACCATCATCAGCAATTTTTACTTCATTGGTTTTAAAAGGTGGACCTACTGTCTCAATTTTAATTTTTCCAGGAATATTACAACTTACAACTGGAGAGGTTTCTGTTAATCCATATCCTTGTAAAGTTTGTAAACCTATAGAATTCAAAAATTCACCTATTTTTTGGTCTAAGGCACCTCCTCCAGAAACAAATGCTTTAAGCTTGCCACCAAACTGATTTTTGATTTTTTTTCTTACTAGTTTATCACATAAAAAATTGATAATTTTTTCCTTAAAATCTAGCTGTTGTTTATTCAAGATTTTAGTTCCAAGTGAAACAGTATTTTCAATTAATTTTTTTTTAAAACCTTTCTGTTTAGAAAAACTTAATGAAATCTTACTATATAAATTTTGGTAAAATCTTGGGACTGCTGTCATAATGGTAGGTTTTGCAATTGCCATGTTAGGTATTAATTTTTCTAAACTTTCAGCATAAAAAATTTTAGCTCCTAGTAATATTTGAACATACTGAACAGTATGTTCATATGAATGAGATAATGGAAGCCAAGTTAAAAAAACTGCTTTATTATTTTTAACTAATGTACTTAAAATTTCTTGTGCACCCTCACAATTAGATAAAATACCTCCATGACTAAGCATTACCCCTTTGGGATTCCCAGTTGTTCCCGATGTATAAATTATACAAGCAAGATCATTTCTTTTTAAATTTTTATTATAATTTAATTTTATTTGCTCAGATGATTTAGCTGTGAGAGAATAAATTTCAAATATCTCTTCTAATGTTGCAATATCGTGTATATCAGAGTCATTATTTCTATAAAAATTCTCAAAAGAAAAAATTAAAGATTCTTTTGAAATAAATTTTTTAATTTTTGCGTATTGAGTATCATTTGAAATAATGAAAATTTTTGGTTTACAATCATTAATTATATACTCATAGTCCTTTTGAGAATAAGTAGTAAATAGTGGAACAGTCACACCTCCAGCATTCATAATTGCAAGATCAGCAATTAACCATTCTGGTCTGTTCTCTGACAATAAAACAACTCTATCTCCTGAAGATAAATTTTTACTCAAATGTTTAGACAAAACCCTAATTCTTTTGTCAACCTGTTCCCAGGTATAAAAATTTTTTCCTTGATTTGGTTTTAACCATTCTAAAAATGAATCATTAATTGTTTTTTTTTTACATATCTCAAAAAAGAGTTCTACTAGACTATTAATTTTATTTAATTCCATAAAATTTGGTGGGCGAAGAGAGAATCGAACTCTCACTTCTTGCGAAACACGATTTTGAGTCGTGCGCGTCTACCAG
>MDTG01405845.1_pt1 | contig 46867 bp, 9 predicted proteins | sample 811421 | NCBI WGS metagenome assembly MDTG01 (sample SAMN05326645, study PRJNA326480) | marine metagenome | isolation source: seawater | place: Pacific Ocean: South East | collected 2011 | reverse complement strand
TTTTACTAATCGGTTCTGGTCCAATTGTTATTGGTCAAGCATGTGAGTTTGATTACTCAGGTACTCAAGCTACTAAAACATTAAAAGAGCTAGGATATAGAGTTGTTTTAATTAATTCAAATCCAGCAACAATTATGACAGATCCAGAGTTTGCTGATAGAACTTATATAGAGCCAATCACTGAAGAAATGGTTGCAAAAATAATCAAAAAAGAAAATATTGATGCTATCTTACCTACAATGGGTGGACAAACTGCACTAAATGTTGCAACATCTATGTATGATAAAGGAATGCTTGAAGGAATTCAATTCCTTGGAGCTCATCCAGATGCTATTAAAAAAGGTGAAGAAAGACAACTTTTTAATGATGCAATGATTAAAATTGGTATGGATTTACCAAAAAGTGCAAATGCTTATTCTGTTGACGAAGCAATTGAGGTTGCTAAAGATATTGGTTTCCCTGTAATTTCAAGAGCTTCATTTACGCTAGCTGGTGGTGGTTCTGGTGTTGCATATAATATGGAAGAGTTTAAAGCACTAGCTGCTGCTGGTATTGATGCATCTCCAATTAATGAAATTGAAATCATGGAATCAATGCTTGGCTGGAAAGAATATGAAATGGAAGTTATCAGAGATAAAAAAGATAACTGTATTATTGTATGTTCAATCGAAAACTTAGACCCAATGGGTGTTCATACAGGTGATAGTATTACTGTTGCACCTGCACTTACTTTAACTGATAAAGAATACCAAGATATGAGAAATGCATCTTTTGCAATTCTTAGAGAAATTGGTGTTGATACAGGTGGATCTAACGTGCAATTTTCAATTTGTCCAAAAACTGGAAGAATGATTGTAATTGAAATGAATCCAAGAGTATCAAGATCTTCAGCTCTTGCAAGTAAGGCAACTGGTTATCCTATTGCAAAAGTTGCTACACTTTTAGCAGTTGGATTTACTTTAGATGAAATTGAAAATGATATTACAGGTACAACAGCTTCATTTGAACCAGTAATTGATTATGTTGTTACAAAAATTCCTCGATTTACTTTTGAAAAATTCCCTAAAGCAAACTCTACGTTAACAACAGCAATGAAATCAGTTGGTGAAGTAATGTCTATGGGTAGAACATTTAATGAATCTATGCAAAAAGCACTTTGTTCACTTGAAACTGGTCTTTGTGGTTTTGATTCTATTTCTACTGATATGGAGCAAATTAAAAAAGAGATTAGAAGACCAAATGATTCAAGAGCATTATATGTAATGGATGGAATGAGACAAGGTCTTACAAATGAAGAAATTTTTGATCTTTGTGCTATTGATCCATGGTTCTTAACTAAATTTAGAGAAATTTATAATATTGAAGCTTCAATGACTGAATCAATTTTAAGTGATGAATTAGCTATGAGAACTGCAAAAACAAATGGTTTCTCTGATGTAATGATTGCAAGACTTATTGGTAAAACTGAAGAAGATGTATATAATGCTAGAAAAACTTTTGATATAAACTTAGAATACAATGAAGTTGATACTTGTGCTGCTGAATTTAAAGCATTAACACCATATCTTTATTCAACTACAAATATTACTAAATTACCAAAAGTTGCAAAGCCTGAATCTGATGAAAAGAAAGTTATGATTATTGGTGGTGGTCCAAATAGAATTGGTCAAGGTATTGAGTTTGATTATTGTTGTGTTCATGCCTCATTTGCTTTAAATGAAATGGGTGTTAAGACTATTATGTATAACTGTAATCCAGAAACAGTATCTACAGATTATGATACATCAGATGTTTTATACTTCGAACCAATTGATTTTGAACATGTAAGATCAGTAATTGAAACTGAGCAACCAGATGGTGTAATTGTACACTTCGGTGGACAAACTCCATTAAAATTAGCAAATGCTTTAACAGATGCAGGTGCTAAGATTATAGGTACTACTGCTGCGGTTATTGATTTAGCAGAAGATAGAAAAAAATTCTCTAAATTTGTAGAAGAAGCTGGATTATTACAACCAGAAAATGGAACAGCTGTAGAAGTGGAAGAAGCAATTGAAATTGCTGAAAGAATAGGTTACCCTGTACTTGTTCGTCCTTCATTTGTACTTGGTGGAAGAGGAATGAGAATTGTTTACTCAACTGCAGAATTAAAACAATATATGGATGAAGCTGTATCTGTTTCAAATGATGCACCTGTATTAATTGATAGATTCCTTGATAGAGCAGTTGAACTTGATGTTGATTGTATTTGTGATGGAAAAGAAGTATATATTGGTGGAATTATGCAACATATTGAAGAAGCTGGAATTCACTCAGGTGATTCTGCTTGTTCTTTACCTCCAATTTCAATTTCAGATGAATTAATCAAAGAATTAGAAACAAAAACAAAAACTATGGCACTTAATTTAGGTGTTGTTGGTCTTATGAATGTTCAATATGCAATTCATAAAGGTCAAATTTACTTAATTGAAGTAAATCCAAGAGCTTCTAGAACTGTTCCTTTTGTATCAAAAGCAACAGGTATGCCACTTGCAAAAGTTGCTACTAGAGTTATGTGGGGTGAATCTTTAAGAGATGCTTTATCTTCATATAATTTTGAATTAGTATGGGAAGGGAATGGTGTATTAAAGCCAATTTTAAGAGATCACGTTGCTGTTAAAGAAGCAGTTTTCCCATTCAATAAATTATCAGGTTCAGATATGATCTTAACTCCTGAAATGAAATCTACTGGTGAAGTTATGGGAATTTCTGATAGCTTTGGTGAGTCTTATGCAAAAGCACAAAGTGCAGCTAAAAATGATTTACCATTAAGTGGTAAAGTATTTATTTCATTATGTGATTTAGATAAAGAATTTGCTCCTAAAATTGCTAAAGGTTTAGTTGATGAAGGTTTTACAGTAGTTGCTACAGGTGGAACTCATAAAACTATTGAAGCTGCTGGAATTGAATGTGAGAAAGTTCTTAAAATTTCTGAAGGACGTCCAAATATTACAGATTCTATTACAAATGGTGAAATTGCCTTAGCATTTAATACATCAGATGGAAAAGAATCATCAAAAGATGATGGTAAAAATATCAGACGTGCAGTATTAAAAGAGAATGTTCCTTATGTAACAACAGCATCAGCAGCTCTTGCTTGTGTTGAATCTATTACTGTATTAAAAAAGAAAAATGGATTAGGTGTTAAATCTATCCAAGAGTTCTTAAACGATTAAATCTTTTTATGGACTCATCGCTAGTTTATCTAGTTCAAACAGATACGACAGTTGGTTTTTCATCTTCAAATGATGAAAAGCTTTCTGTTGTAAAACAAAGACCAAAATCAAAAAAAATACTTCATACAGTTGATTCTTTTAAAACTTTACAAGAGCATACAAGAGTTCCAAAAAAATATAGAAAAAGAGTTAGAAACTCTAAAAAAACTACATTTATCTATCCAAATAAAAAATCATTTAGAGTTATTCCTAAAGAGAATAAGTTTTATTCTTTTATATCAAAATTTAATACTTTATATTCAACTTCAGCGAATTTAACATCAAAAAATTTTGAAATGGATTTTGCTTTAAAAAACTGTGATATTATTGTTTATACAAAAGATGGATTTAGTGAAAAAAGTTCTTCAAGTATTTATTTGCTTACTAAAAATAAAAAGACTAAAATTAGATAAAATAAGTAGGATTAAATATGTTTTTACAAAGAGAAAAAGAGTTAGAATCTTTAAATAGTAGTTATAACAGTGCTAATTCAACTATTGATTTTATATTTGGTTCAAAAAATAGTGGGAAAACTTTTCTACTTCATGAGTATATAAAAGATAAAGAAAATATCTATTTCGCTAATTATGAAATGATACCAACTCATTTCTTCACACAAATGGGTAATACTTTAAATAAACACTTTAATCAAGCAAAGATATCAGGTAACCCCTTTACTTGCTTCTTAGAGGTTTTAAAGCTCTTAGAGAAGCAAACAATTGAAAAAAAACTTATTATAATTTTAGAAGATTTTCAAAATATTTTAAAAGTTGATAAAAATGCTTTATCAGATTTAATAAAGTTTTGGAAAAAAAGTCTAAAAGATAAAAATATTCAAATAATAGTATCTTCTTGTTTATTTTTTAATGACTCTTATAAAAATGATTTAGAAAGAGTATCAAATGTTATTATTAATCTTGAATATCTAAATTTTATAGCAATAAAAGAGTTTTTCCCTGAAATGAATAGACTAGACCAACTTTACGTATATTCACTTCTAGGAACAACTCCTTCAAATTTAAAATACTATAATCCTAAAATAGACTTCACTGAAAATATATATAATCTATTTTTATCAGCTAACTCATATCTTTTTGATTATGGCATTAGAGTTCTTAAAAATGAAATTAGTGATATTGGAACATACTCTTCAATTTTACACTCAATATCAAAAGGAAATACTAAAATAGGGGATATTGCAAACTCTTTAGATGTTAAATCAACTCACTTATCTAGATATTTACAAAAGCTAATTGATATGATGATTATTAAAAAAAGTATTCCAATTGGAGATAATCAAAAAACTTCAAAATTTGGTAGATATGAGATAAAAGATAATGCTTTAAAATTCTGGTTTTCTTATATATATCCAAATCTTACCGCCTTACAACTAGGCGATATAAAAGAAATAAGTGAGTTAATACAGGATGAATTTATAAGAAAAACTGTTTTCTTATCTTATAAAAGATGTATAAAAGAAATCATCGATAATAAACAAAAAGAGATCTTCTCTTACACTCCAATTGCAATTGGCTCTTGGTGGGATAATAACAATAACTCAATTGATTTAATAGCTCATGATAGAAAAACTGTGACATTTGTTCAGATACTTTGGGAAGATAAAGATGTTGCAAAAATCTCATATGGAAAGTTAAAATCAGCGTCAGAAAAGTTTCAAACTTCATTAAAAAAGAAGTACATTCTTGTAACAAAAAATACCTTTTTTAATATGAAATGATAAAAAATAACTTTATTGTAAATTAATAAAATTTACATTTTATATAATAATTATGTTGTTTTACATATTTATTATATATTGTTTATATACTTGTATATAGTATATCTTATCTATATATGTTTGTTTACATAAATAAATATTCTAAATAAACTAGGTATATTATACATATGGTCTTTTTTAGCTATAATAATTGTAATTAAGTATTATTACAAGGAAAATATTATGGCAACGGATAATAAATATATAAAGTATCAAAATAAAAGTTTAAAAATCATAGATAAACCTCTTCAAGGTGAAAATATAGCAGTATATGTAAGACCTGGAGATTTAGTAGATTTTAAAATTCCAGGAATTGATTTAGAAGATTTAGAATATCAGTTGGTTGGCGGAGATATTGTAATGGATATCCCAGGATATGGAACCTTTACTTTTGTATCAATGGCTTTAATGGGCTTTAATGATACTCCTCCTACATTTGCTAGTAATTCTGGAAAACAACTTACTTTAGGCGATATATTATCAGAAGTTAAAGAAATCAATTCCTTGCCTATTGATTCTTTAGTTTCAAATGCTGAAGTTAATATTCCTGATAATACTGCAAAAGAAAATGCAGAAGGTGATGCTACTCAGAATAATGCAGAAGCTACTCCTCAAGTAATAATACAAGAAATAGAAGTTGCTCCTGAAGATAATCCAGATGAAACAGAAGAAGTATCAGAGTTTGAAATTCCACCTGTTGAAGAAGTTGAACTAGTTGAAGTTGATTTTACAAGTAATGAAGAATCTGTAAGTACAAGTTCTAAAACAGAAGAGTCAATTACTGAAGGAATAACACCTGTTCTATCATTTGATATTGATATTCAACATATTAATTTAAATGATGAGACAACATCTTCTATACTAACTGTTGAAGGTGGTGGAGGTGTTTCATATGATAATATTTATCCTGATGTAAACACAACTGCTGATAGAGCAGCTATTGCTAAACAAACTAATTCAGAATTAATAGACTATTCTTATATTACAAATACACAAGCAAGTAGTTTGGTAATAAATGCAGACAATAGTAATCTTATTGATGAGAATAAAGTATCTAGAACAATAAGTTTAAATCCTAGCCAACCAGAGGGATTTGCAATAGAAACTATAACTCTAGAAACTTCAACTTCAGTTGATGGATTAAATATAGAGTATGCAACTCTCTCTGGGGGTAATTGGATAATAAAAAAAGATAATCCAGCTACTGAAGAAATTGATGGTTTTACTTTTGATTCTTCTGGAAATATAGAAGTTATATTTTCATTAGATAGAAATCAAACAAATGATAATTTTGAATTAAAAATAAGTGCAGAGTCAATTTTTAGTTTAGATAATGTTTCAGAAGAGAATTTATCAACAATAGAAACTCCGGTTGAAACAACTATAGACTTTACAAAAACTTACGGAGTAAATGTAAAAGAAATAGTTGATGTAAATGATACGAATGAGTATTTATTTAATTCTTTTACAAATAGTAGTGGTAAGGTATATACAAGCGGATTTGTAATAACTACAAACATAAATGACAATATAATTTATGGATCGGAAACGGTTAAGAATGTTGTTAATGGAGGTGTTGCTAATGATACAGTTATTACTGGATCAGCTAATGACACAATTTATGGAAACAGTGGAAATGATATTATAACTTCAGGACTTGGTGATGATATAGTTGATGGTGGAGATGGAAATGATACTTTAGACTTTTCAAATATTGATGACCAAGATAATATTGGTATTAAAGCAAATTTAAGTTCAATTGATGATCCTTTAATTAATAAAGGGACTATTACAGGAGATGGTGTAGATACTGTTTCAGATATAGAAAATATTATAGGTACTCAAGATAATGATCTTTTAATTGGTGATGATAAAGTAAATATTTTAAAAGGTGAAAATGGGGCTGATACATTATATGGAAATGAAGGTGACGATACCTTAGAAGGTGGCTCTGGAAATGATACGATAGAAGGTGGTATTGGTGAAGATGTATTAAAAGGTGATGATGGAACTGATACTGTTAGTTACGCAAATGCTGTAAGTGCTGACACAAATGGAGTTACAGTAAACTTGGAAGATAATCCTGATTTTGAAGGTAAAGGAAGTGCTACTGGAATAGATGGAATAGATATCTTATATGATTTTGAAAATGTTATAGGATCAAATTATAAAGATACGATAATAGGGAATAACTCAAATAATATATTAAATGCTCTTGATGGCGATGATCTTATTATTGGAAATGAGGGGAATGATACAATCGATGGTGGAGAAGGAGTAGATACTGTAGATTTTACTGATGCAGGTTCCTTAGAAATAGTCGATTTAGTAGATGGGAAAGCCTCAGGTGGTGATGGAATTGATAGTTTAATAAGTATTGAAAATATTGTAGGTTCTCAATTTGGTGATACATTAAAAGGTAACGAAAAGAATAATAAACTAGAAGGTGGTAAAGGTGATGATACTATCTATGGTGGTTTAAATGATGATGAAATCTATGGTGGTTTAGATGATGAAACTTATGATGATAATGATACCGCTAGTTATGAAGATATAATATCTTCAGCAGATGGTATACAAGGTGTAGTTGTTGATCTTACAAAAACATCAATACAAGATACGATAAATGCAGGTAATGATTTACTTGTAGATATTGAAAACTTAATTGGTTCGACTTTTAATGATACTCTTACTGGTGATTCAAAAAATAATACACTTCTAGGTGGAGATGGAAATGATACTATTTTTGCAGGTGGAAGTGAAGCAACTGGAAATGATTATGTTGATGGTGGTTTAGGAAATGATGATTTATTAAGTTTTAATAATTTAACTGACATTGTAAAAGTTGATTTAAAAGAAAGTGTTAGCCAAGATACTGGAGCTGGTGGAAATATTTTTATTACAAATATTGAAAATATAGAAGGTGGTTCTGCTAACGATATTTTAACAGGGAATGAAAAAGACAATTCTCTTTTAGGGTTAGCTGGAGATGATTTACTTTCAGGTGGTTTAGGTAAAGATACTCTTTTAGGTGGAGAAGATAATGATACTTTAATAGGTGGATCTGGAAATGATTTTCTTGATGGTGGTGAAGGTGATGAAGATGAAGTTAATTATGCAGAGGCAAGTGATGGCGTAAATTTAACGTTAGCTGAAGATGGTTTAGAGGCAACAGCTACAATTGGATCAGGAGATGAAAAAGAAGAAGATGTAATAAAAAATATCGAAAATATTACAGGTTCACAATATACTGATATTTTAACTGGAAATAGTAAAAATAATAGTATTGATGCAGGTTCAGGAAATGATTCTTTAAAGGCAAGCGCCGGTGAAGATATTTTTGTAGGTAATATAGGTAGTGATACTGTTGATTACCATGATATTGATACCAGTACATTTACAACAGGTTTAAATGTAGAATTAAAAACTACTGATGAAGCTACTTTAACACTGAATGGAAATGATAAAGACTCATTATATACTGTAGAAAATATTATAGGTACTGATTTAAAAGATATCATTAAAGGTGATAGTGAAGCAAATATTTTAGAAGGTAAAGAAGGTAATGATACTCTTTATGGTGGAGAAGGAAATGATTATCTTGATGGTGGAACTAATACTGACTTTTCAACAGAAAATGATTGGTTAGATTATTCAACAGCAGATTCCACTGTAACTTCAACAGGTTTAAAAGGAATAACTGTTGATTTAAGTATTACAACTCAACAGCAAGTTAGTGAAACTGAAGGCTTTGATACTATTAAAAATATAGAAAATATCATTGGTTCAAATTATGATGACACTTTAAGTGGTAATGGTTTGAATAATACTCTTGATGGTGGATTTGGAAAAGATACTTTAAAAGGTGGAGCAGGTGATGACTACTTTATAGGTGGAGATGGAGTTGATACTGTTGATTATAGTGATGTATCTAATAATTTAAATGTTGATTTAAAATCTTTAGCTACTACAGAAGTTGCAACAGGACAAGGAATTGATACATTCGACTCAATAGAAGGTGTAATTGGTGGGACAGGAGATGATACTTTAATTGGTACAGATGGTGCAAACAATATTATTGGAGGAGATGGAGATGATACTCTTATAAGTTTTGGGGTAACTGATACTACTAATGGAACTGTAGATTCTCTTGATGGAGGAGAAGGAAATGATTTAATTAGTTTTGGTTTTACTTCTAATGATATTTCTTTAGATCTTTCAAATTCAAATGAACAACAAACAGGTGGAGCAGGAGAACTTGTAGTTACAGATGTTGAAGATATTTATGGTGGATATGGTGATGATGAATTTTTAGGTAATGATGATGATAATATTATCAAAGGTAGTTTTGGAAATGACACTTTATATGGAAGTGCTGGAGCTGACACTTTAAATGGCGGAAAAGATAGTGAACAACATAGGTTTTCTATAACTTCTGTTGGTATTATCTCTTTTGTAATTGGTGGTGTAACTATTTCTACAACAGATGCAAGTGCAAGTACTAGTGAACAAATTAGTAGTTTAATCAATGATTTTAATGCCAAAAATGCTTCAAATATCCAAGATCTTGGAACAATAGGAACTGATGGAACATACATATATTTAGAATCAGAATTAATTGTAGGAGATGGTAATGTAGGTGGCGATGCTCCTCAAAACTTAGAAGATAAAAATGATTTTGCCTTTACTGATACTGTTGATTATTCAACATTAACTGGTTTATCAGTAAATGTTGACCTATCAACACAAACTGTAACAAAAAGTGATGGTAGTATTGATGTTATTCTTGATATTGAAGAAGTAATAGGTGGCAGTGGAAACGACATATTAACTGGTGATGAAAATGATAATATTCTAAGAGGTGGCTCTGGAAATGATATTATTAATGGTGGGTTAGGTGTTGATACTTTATATGGAGATGAAGGTAATGACACTTTTATCTCATCAGTAGGTGATGGAATTGATACTATTTATGGTGGAGATAATAGTGATACAATTGATTATAGTGATGAATCAGATAAAATTATTGTTTCTCTTAATGGTGTAAATCAAACAAGAGTAAGTATAAATGGAACAGATAACGATTATATTCAAGAAATAGAAAATATCACTTCAGGAAGTGCTGATGATATTTTAACTGGTGATTCTAATGATAATACTTTCAAATCAAATGCAGGTGATGATACTTTAAGTGGTGGAGAGGGTGATGATTATTTAGATGGTGGAGATCATACGATAGACAATGCAACGACACAAGATTCTACTGCTGCTTATACTGGTAAAGGTGATTGGGTTGATTATTCATCTGCAACTTCAACAGGAGTAACTGTTGATTTAACTACAACTGATGCTCAAACGATAAGTGCTACTGAAGGAAAAGATACTCTAATAAATATTGAAAATATTACTGGTTCAGACTTAGGTGATACACTTATTGGAGATGATGGAGATAATACTCTTGATGGTGGAAAAGGAGATGATACTTTAAAAGGTAATGATGGAGATGATTCTTTTGTAGGTGGAGATGGTTTAGATACAGTTGATTATAGTGATGTTAGTGAAAAATTAATAATTGATATTGGGGCTTTACCTACTACTGAGATTGCACCTGGACAAGGTATTGATACTTACAATTCTATAGAAGGTATTATTGGTGGAACAAATGATGATACTTTAACAGGAGATAGTGAAGATAATGTACTTTCTGGATATATAGGAAATGATACATTAAAAGGTAATGGTGGAGATGATACATTAGATGGTGGAACAGGTAAGGATACAGTAGATTATTCATCTGCTACAAGTACAGGAGTAAATGTAGATTTATCTGAAAGCAATGCCCAAATTATAAGTGACACTGAAGGAGAAGATCTTTTAATAGATATAGAAAATATTATAGGGTCAGACTTAGGTGATGTTTTAATTGGAAGTTCTGAAGTAAATACTATTAAAGCTGGAGAAGGTGATGATACTTTAATTGGTAATTCAAATAGTAATATATTAGATGGTGAAGAGGGTATAGATACTGCTGATTATTCTGGTATTACAACTAGTGTGGGTATTGATGCAGATATGAATACAGGTTTAGTTGATTATAACTTAAATTCACAAGATAGTTTAAAAAATATAGAAAATATTAGAGGCTCAAAAAACAGTGACACTATTATTGGTAATACAACAGCAACTGGAGCAGAAGCTGTTAATACTTTTGAAGGTATGGGTGGTGCTGACATTATTTCAGGAGGAGCTGGTGATGATACTATTTATGGTGCACAAGAAGGTGATGATTTAACAAGTACAGATTCAGCAGATACACTAAGTGGTGGTGCTGGAGCTGATGAAATATATGGACAAACTGGAAATGATACTTTAAGTGGAGATGCAGGAGTTGATGAATTATATGGTGGAGCTGGAAATGATAGTGTAAATCTTTCATATTTAAATTCTACTTCTACTGGTGCAACTGTAGACTTTGTTACTAATACAACAAACGATGGAAGTGAAACAGATACTTTGGATTCAATTGAAAGCGCAATAGGTAGTGATAATGCCGATACTTTTAAATTGAATAGTACTTCTGTTCTTGAAACAAATATTATTGATGGAAAAGATGGAGTTGATACTATTGATTATTCCAATTATATTCTAAATGGTGTTACTATAAATTTAGGTAATGAAAATGAACAAACAATAGTATCAGCTACAGGCGATAAAGATAAAATAAAAGATATTGAGAACTTTATTGGTGGAACTAAAAATGATAACATCACTGGTTCTGATTCTGATAATAATCTTGATGGAAATGAAGGAAGTGACACTTTCTATGCTTCAAATGGAACAGATATTATTGATGGTGGAATAGATTCATCAAGTGATGATACTGATGTAGCCAATTACTCTACGTTAACTTCAAAAATAGTTTTAACAGGAAGTGGAAGTGAATATTCTATTCTAAAATCAGATGCAAAAACTGATACTTTAAAAAATATTGAAGAAGTACAAGGAACAGCTTCAAAAGATACAATGACCGGTTCAAGTGCTGATGTTGATGATATTTTTAAAGGTGGAGATAATTCTGATACTCTTATTGGTAATCTTGGTGATGATGAGCTTTACGGAGAAGATGGAGATGACACTTTAAAAGGTGGAGCTGGAAATGATTATCTTGATGGTGGTGCAAATACTACTGCGGGTGGAGATACTGTAGATTTTTCAGATGCAATAGAAGTAGGTGAAGAAGGTATTACCGTAGATTTATCAGCAACTGGGGCTCAAGCAGTTGGTGGAAATTTAGGAAGTGATACTTTAGTTGATATAGAAAATGTTATTGGTTCAGATTTCAAAGATTCAATTGTTGGAGATGATGACACTAATATTATCAATGCAGGAGCTGGTAATGATACTATCTCAGGTGGAGACGGAGCTGATAAACTTTATGGAGAAGCTGGAAATGATACTGTTGAATTTTCAAATACAGTAGGTGAATCAACTGGCGATAAAATTGATGGTGGAGATGGTAGTGATACTGTTGATTATAGTAAAGTAACATCTAAAATAGAAGTAGATTTAAAAGATGAAGCTGGAGGTTCAGCTGATGTAAAAGTTGGGACTACCTTAGATGATCATCAAATTGAAAATATTGAAAATGTAATAGGTACAGATGAAAGTGATACTATCTCAGGAAATAGCAGTCAAAATATTCTAAGTGGTGGAGATGGAGATGATACACTTGATGGTGAAGGTGGAGTTGATGCTACACTCTTAGACACACTTATTGGTGGTTTAGGAAATGATACTTTTATTGTAAATGATACTGGATATACAGTATATGATGGTTCAACAAATCAAGGTTCTGATTATATTGATACAGTTGATTTTTCTTCAATAGCAAGTGCCTCAAGTGATAAAGTAAATGTAAATTTACAAACAGGTGATTTTACTCTTAATGGAAATGAGATTATAGGAACTACATTTAATGGAATAGAAGGTGTTATTGGTGGAGTTGGTGATGATTCTATTGTTGGTACTACACAAGCAAATACACTTGTAGGTGGAGCAGGAGATGATACTCTTTTAGGAAATGGTGCAAGTAATGGTATTGATTATATTGATGGTGGAACTCACACTGATGGTAAAGGTGACTTTGTAAGTTTTAATTATACTGGTGCAAATGGTGTAACAGTAGATTTATCAAATGAAGAAGCTCAAAATATTGATGGTATTATTGGAAATGATTTACAAATAATAGGAATAGAGAACATTGAAGGAAGTGTAGGAAATGATTTCTTAACAGGTAATGATTCTGATAATACTATAAATTCCTTATCTGGTGATGACATTATATATGCAAGTGGAGGAAGTGACACTATTGATGGTGGAGATAATACTACATCAGGTGATACCGTTGACTATTCATCTTTAAATGGTGTTACTATCAATGTTCAAACAGATAATTCTATTTTAGTTACAAAATCTTCAGGAACTGATACTCTTACAAATATTGAAAACCTTAAAGCCTCTAGTGGAGATGATATTATCAATGGTAATGATAATGAAAATATACTCTATGGTGGAAATGGCAATGATACTATTGATGGAAAAGATGGAGATGATTCATTATATGGTGAATCTGGAGACGATAAACTAATAGGTGGATTAGGAAATGATTTACTTAATGGTGGGACTAATACAGATGGTACTGTAGAAAATGATACTGTAGATTATAGTAATAGAACAGATGCAGGAATTGATTTGACTTTAGCATCTGGATCTGGAACATCTTTTATAGATACAAATGGTGGAATAAGTGGAACTTTTACTACTTTAACTAATCATGAAGTAAATGAAGAAAAAGACACACTTGTAGATATTGAAAATATAATAGGTACACAACTTACAGATATTATCACTGGTGATGCTAATGAAAATACAATTATTGGTGAAGCAGGAGATGATTCTTTATCTGGGGGAGCAGGATCTGATAAACTTGAAGGTGGAGAAGGTGATGATACTCTTCAAGGAGATGCTGGTGCTGATTTAATGTATGGAAATGAAGGTTCTGATACTTTTATTCAAACAGCAGTTACTGGGGATACTACTGGAGATTTAATCTATGGTGGTAGCGAAATTGCTACATCGACTGATAGTGATACTGTTGATTATTCAGCATTAAGTACAGGAATAAATCTTACATTAAATGATGAAGGTTTAGCAAATGTAACAGTTGGAAGTACTCCAAATGATCATCAATTATCAGATATAGAGAATATTATTGGTACAACTGGTGCTGATACTATTGAAGGTGATACTCAAGATAATATTCTAGACGGGTTTAGTGGGAATGATGATACTATTTCTTATGAAAATACAAATTCAGCAGTTACTGTTAACTTAGGTTCAGACATTAACTCAGATATAAACTTTGATGCTACAACAAATGTTATAACTGCATCAAGTGGTACTTCAAATACTGGTGGAAATGATACTTTATCTAATTTTGATAACATTATTGGTTCAGATAATGCAGATACTCTTATAGGTGATGATAGTGCAAATACAATCAATGGTGGATTAGGAGATGATTTACTTCTTGGAGGTGCTGGAGGTGATGAGTTCTTAGGTGGAGATGGTAATAATACAGTTTCATATGCTCTAGAATCACAAGTAACTGCTAAATTAACAAGAGGTGCTATTCAAGGTACTGGTGTAGTTGGTACTGATACAGATAAATTTACAAATATTCAAAATATTATTGGTACAACTGGAAATGATACAATTGAAGGAAATGAAGAAGATAATACTTTAATTGGTGGAGCAGGAGAAGATACATTATCTTATGAAAGTGCAGATTCTTCAGATGATTCTGGTGTAACAGTAACTTTAAGTGATTCAACAGATTTATATACTATTGATACTATAAATGATGGTGAAGATGTAATTAGTGGTTTTGAAAATATTATTGGTTCTAGCAAAGATGATGTTCTAAGTGGAAATAGTAGTAGTAATACTATTGATGCTGGGAGTGGCGATGATACTTTATCAGGTGGTGCAGGACTTGACGAATTAAATGCTGGTACAGGTAATGATACTTTTAAAATCACAGATGCAGATGTAGATGGAGTAATTGATGTATTAGATGGTGAAGGAAATACTGATACTTTAGATTACAGTTCTTTATCAAATACTTATCATGTTGATGTTAATTTAGCTACTCCAAGTGCAAAAGTTTTGGATACTTCTGATGTAGTACAAGATAATGACACAATTTCAAATATTGAAAATGTTATTGGAACTTCAAACAATGATACGATAACAGGTGATGATAATTTAGTTAATGGTAATCAGCTTGAAGGTGGAGCAGGAAATGATATACTTGATGGTGGATTAGGTGCAGATATTCTTAAAGGTGATGCTGGTGATGATGTATTTATAGGAAGCAATTTTGATGGTGACACAATTAACGGTGGTACAGAAGACACTATAGGTGATACAGTTGATTACTCTGAAATACAAACAAATGCAGTTACTGTTGATTTATCTAATACTACAAGTGACAATGTAACTATAAATAGTACTACTCACACAATATCTGATATAGAAAATATTACAGGAACTGATCAAGATGACCAAATCACGGGTGATAGTGGTGTTAATACACTATTAGGTGGAACTGGTAATGACACTATTGATGGTGGTTTAGGAGCAGATTATTTAGATGGTGGAGGAGCTACTGAAAATAATGTACTGTCATATGATAGTATAAATCATGCGGTAAGAATAGATCTAGAAAACAGTAGTGGAATTACAGATTTAAATGATGATGGATTCTCTTTTGATGCAAGTTCTCAAAATACTGATACAAATGATGAACAAGATACAATCTCAAATTTCAAAACAGCAGAAGGTTCTAAATTAGATGATATTTTAATTGCAAGTGATTCTGGAAATACTTTACTTGGAAATGAAGGTGCAGATACTCTTCAAGGTGGAGCAGGAGATGACATCTTAGAAGGTGAAGAAAATGCCGATACTTTCATCTTAGGTACTAATAATGGTACAAATGGAAGTGATACAGTACGAGGTGGAACTGGTAAAGATACTGCTGATTATAGTGCTATAACAGATACTTCAAAAAGTATTAGTGTTGAACTTGAAGGCTCTGAAGTTAAAATAGTGACTATTTCAGGGGAAGTTAGTGATACTTTACAAGACGTAGAGAATGTAATTGGTGGAGCAGGAGATGATAATATCACTGGAGATGGAGGAGTTAATACTCTTGAAGGTGGTATAGGAAATGATAATCTAGATGGAGCTGATGGTAAAGATATTCTGCATGGTGGAGATGGTAAAGACAATATCTTAGGTGGAGATAAAGAAGATACTTTATATGGTGATGCTGGAGATGATATTTTAAGTGGTGAAGCTGGAGCAGATAGTTTATTTGGTGGAGAAGGTGATGACCAACTCTCTGGTGGAGAAGGAATAGATTATTTAGATGGAGGAGACCATACTGTTGGTATTGGAGATAGTATTGTATTTTCAAGTGAAAGTGGTAAATTAGATATTAATTTAAGAGATATCGTAACAGATGGTTATGCTCAAGCAAAACTTAATAATAATGGAGATGATTTCTTAAAAAATATAGAAAATATCACAGGAACAAATCAAGATGATTATATTGGTGGAAATGAATCAAATAATACTATTTTAGCCATAAATGGTGATGATGTAATTGTTGGAGATGCTGGTGATGATTATTTAGAAGGTGGAGAAGGTGATGATACTTTTAAGGCTGGTATAGATGCAGCTGGTGATAAAACATTAGTAGATGGTGATGATGGTTCAGATACTATTGATGGTGGTAGTAATGATGAAACAAATGGAGATACTATTGATTATAGTGCTCTATCAAAATCTATAGATGTAACTCTTGATGGTTCAAATAACACAACAGTAAATATTACAGATTATTCAAATGATACAATTAAAAATATTGAGAATGTAACAGGTTCTAGTGTTAATGATACTATTATAGGTGATAGTGAAGACAATACTTTAGATGGTGATGATGGTGATGATACTTTAAGTGGTGCTGGTGGAGATGATGTCTTAATTGGTGGAGAGGGTGTTGATATAGCTGATTATTCTAATGCAGGAAAAGGAATAATAGTTAATCTTACAAATGCAATAGAAGTATCTCAAGATGGTTTTGACTCAAGTGATGATTTATCTGAAATCGAAGTAATACTAGGTTCATCTTACCAAGATTCTATGACAGGTTCAGCAAGCACAGATACTTTAATAGGTGCCAATGGTGATGATAAATTTTATTCAACAGATGGTAGCGATATTATTTATGGTGGAACAATTGCAAGTGATGGAACTCATTCAGTAGGTTCTAGTGAATATGATAAAGTTTATTATACAGATGCAGCAAAAGTCTTTGTTGATTTAAGTGACACTATAGAAGATTCTGATGGTAATTTCTATTCTGAAGCTTTAAAATCAAATAGTTTTGCAAATGATGGTTTTGATTCAAATTTAGAATCTACTGATTCTTTATATGGAATTAGAAATATCAGTGGTTCATCTGGTTTTGATACTCTTATTGGAGATGATTTAGGTAATAAATTAGAAGGTCAAGATGGTGATGATATTCTTGAAGGTGGATTAGGGGATGATTTCCTTGAAGGTGGAGATGGCAAAGATACATTTAAAGCAACAAGTGCAGATGATGGATTAGATACCATTGATGGAGGAACTGATAGTGATACTGTTGATTATAGTGTATTAGGAGTTGGAAATGAAATTAAACTTACACTTGCAGAGACTGGAATTACAAATCAAATAATTATTGTTGGAAGCAGTGGTTCCGATAAGATTAAAAATATTGAAAATGTTGTAGGTTCACAAGGAATTGATACAATAACTGGAAATAGTGATATAAATACTATTTATGGACAAGCTGGAAATGATATCATTGATGGAAAAGCTGGAAATGATTTTCTATATGGTGAAGATGGAGATGACACATTAAAAGGTGGATTTGGAGATGATTATATAGATGGTGGTGATCATACTGTTGGTATTGGAGATACAGTTGATTATTCTGATGCAAAATTAGCTGTAACAGTAGATATGTCAGGAAGTGCAGTTATAGTAAATGCAAATCTTGGAGAAGATACCTTAGTAAATATTGAAAATGTAAAAGGTTCAGGATTCGATGATACTTTTTATAGTGATACATCAAATCCAAATACATTCTATGGTGGAGAAGAAATATCAATAGGAGATACTGTTGATTATTTTAACTATGATAATGGTTTAAAAGATGCAACTGATAAAATTATTGCTGATATAGAGACTGGAACAGTAAGTGTTATAAATGATACATCAGGCACAAGTACAACAATCACAGATAAACTTGATAATATTGAAAATATCACTGGAAGCGCTGGTAATGATACTATTACTGGTGATGAAAATGAAAATACACTTAAAGGTTTAGCTGGAAATGACACTATTTCAGGTGGATTGGAAAGTGATTATTTAGATGGTGGAACTGGAGATGACGATAGAGTTGATTATTCTTATAGTTCAACTGGTGTTATAGTTGATTTATCTAATGGAACAGGTGTAGTAGATGCGAATGATAGTGATACATTAATAGGTTTTGAAAATGTAACTGGTACAAGTGATAATGACATAATAATATTTAATTCTAACTCAGGTTCTAAAGAAAATATTGAAAATGAAATTGATGGTAGTGATGGAACAGGAGACACTGTAAGTTATGAAAATTATACTGATGATTTAACTATTGATATGGGAGCAGGATCAACTGCCACTGGTGATAATGATATTTTAACAGATATTGAAAATGTAAAAGGTGGAACAGGTGCTGATACTTTTAATACAAATACTGCTATTTCTAATAGATTTGATGGAAATGATGGAATTGATACTTTAGATTATACTGGACTTGATCAAACTATTAATTTAACATTAAATGGTTCTTCTTCTACAACGATTCAATTAAGTGGTGGAATAAATGATACTACTTTAAATATTGAAAATATTACGGGTGGAAATAAAAATGATACGATTACTGGCGACAATGAAAATAATATTTTCTATGGTAATACAGGTGATGACACATTAAATGGTGTAGATGGAAATGACATACTTTATGGTGGTGAAGATAATGACTCACTTATAGGTGGCGCAGGAGATGATAGTATTGAAGGTGGATCTGGTAATGATAATATTCAAGGTGGAAGTGATAAAGATATTATTTATGGAGATTCTTCTACTGATTTAGCATTAAGCGGTAATGATATTATTGATGCAGGTACTGGAAATGATACAGTTTATGGTGGACTTGGAAATGACCAAATTGAAGGTAATGCAAATGATGATAGACTTATAGGTGGATTAGGTCAAGACATTATAAATGGTGGTGAAGGTAGTGATACTATCTATGGTGATGATGAATTAAGTGCGGATACTACAGGTTCTAATGATACTTTAAGTGGTGGACTTGGAAATGATAAACTTTATGGTGGTTATGGTGATGATACACTAGCAGGTGGTGCAAATGATGATGAAATTTATGGTGGAGCAGGTACTGATACAGTAGATTATAGAACTGCAACATCAGGAGTAAAAGTAGATTTAGGAAATGATGGAGCTACTTCTCAAAATGTAGGAGGAGGACAAGGTTTAGATAAAATTACTGAAATTGAAAATGTATTAGGTTCAAGCTTTGATGATAAATTCTATACAAATATTACTGGAAATAATACTTTTGATGGAGGAACAAATGAAGGTTCTGAAACAGATGATGATGAAACATATGGAGATACAGTTGATTATAGTGATAAGTTAACTGACTCAAATGATAAAATCATTGTTGATTTATCGAATGCAACACCAACTGTAAGTGTTTATAATGATGGAGTAAATACTTCTACGGATACTCTAGTAAATATTGAAAATATTACAGGAACTTCAGGTTCTGATGAAATTATAGGTAGTGATGAAGATAATACTTTAGAAGGTAAAGATGGTGATGATATTCTTCAAGGTGGAGATGGAATTGATACCCTTGATGGCGGAGATGGAATTGATAAAGCAATATATACTTATGCTGGAACTTCTGTAACAATTGATTTAGATAATGAAACTGCATCTGTAAATGGAACAGATAAAGATACTTTAATTGATATTGAAAATATTGATGGCTCAGGTTATGATGATAAAGTTATTATGAAAGCTGGAAATAATCCAAATATTATAGATGGAGCACTTGGAGAAGATACTGTTTCTTATGAAAAATATACTACAAATGTAACTATAGATTTAACAGATGAAACATCTCAAGTAGTTACACCAATAGTTATATCAGGTATTGAGGATAAGGATACATTAATTAGTATTGAGAATTTAATTGGTGGATTAGGTGATGATATATTTACCGGGTCTATTTCAGATAATAGTCTTTCAGGTGGTGCAGGTGATGATAGTTTTAATGTGTCTACTGGAAATGATTATATAAATGGTGGAAGTGAAGATGATGAATCAAGAGGTAGTGATACTATAGATTATAGTTCAATATCTAATGGTGGTATAAGTGTTACTCTTAATAACTCTACAAAAGTAAATCTAACACAAGATACCGATAATGATGGAATATTTGAATTAAGCGACAAAATTGACGAAATTATCAATATTGAAAATGTAATAGGTACAAAAGATGATGATTATATTACAGGTGATATAGGTATAAATACTCTTAATGGAAATGAAGGAAATGATTTACTTGATGGTGGAGCAGATTCAGATATTCTTATAGGTGGAGCTGGAGAAGATACTTTTAAAGGTGGGGCTGGAAACTATAATGATGTAATTTATGGTGGAGAACTTGTCGGTACAACTCATACTGATACTGAAAGTGATACAATTGATTATAGTTCAGCAACTGCTGCTGTTACTGTAAATTTAGATGATGTGTCAAATCAAACATCAATAGTTGCTGGCGCTACTGGATATGGATATGGTATTGAGCAAGGTTTAGATTCATTATTTGGAATTGAAAATGCTATTGGTTCAACGTTAAGTGATATTTTTGTAACAAATTCAAATGAAACAAATATTATTGATGGTGGTAGTGATGGTTTAGAAGGTGATACAATTGATTACAGTTCAAAAGACACTGCTATTGATGTTACTTTAAATGGCTCTACTTTAGTTGATGTAGCTGTTGATGGTTTAACTACAACTACAGCAGACGATGACCAAATAAAAAATATAGAAAATGTTATAGGAAGTTCAGTTGGTGATATGATATTTGGTGATGCTCTTGCAAATACACTAGATGGAAACCAAGGTGATGATAGCTTATCAGGCGGAGCTGGTAACGATAGACTTATAGGTGGAACAGGAAATAATACTGTTTCATATACTTATTCTGTTACTTCAGGTGTAAGTGTAGATTTAGGTGCTGGAACAGGTACTGTAAGTGCTTCAGATGATGATATCTTATCTGAGATACAAAATGTAATTGGAACAGGTTTAGCAGATAAAATTACTGGAAATGATGAAGTTAATATACTTACAGGTGGTGATGGTACAGATATATTCTATAGTTCGGAAGAAAGTGATATTATCAATGGTGATGGTGATGCAGATACTATGGATTATAGTAATAGTACAGGACAAAAAATATCTGTAGATTTAGGTTCAAATAGTGCAAAAGTAGATTTAATTGCAGGAGACTTTACAAATCCAGAGTATACAGATACTTTAAATAGTATAGAAAATATAAGTGGTACTCTAAACGATGACACTATTACAGGTAATGAAGAAGCAAACTTACTTCAAGGAAATGATGGTAAAGATATTTTAAATGGTGCTGGTGGAGCTGATATTATTGAAGCTGGTGCAAATGATGACTTAGTAATTATGTCATCTAAAAATGATGCTTTAGGTGATGACATTGATGGTGGAACAGGTTATGATACTATTGATTATCAAGCTTTTACTGAAGGTGTTACTATAAATATGCAAGGTATAACAGATGTTACTGTTACAGTTGGAACTGATACTAATCATCATACTTTTACTGGAATAGAAAATATTATAGCTACAAGTCAAAAAGATATTATAACTGCAGATGGTGAAACAAATAAAATCGTAGGTATGGCTGGAGATGATACTATTTCCGGATCTGCTGACAATGATATTTTATATGGTGGAAATGAAGCAAATGATTTAAGTACAAGCGGAAATGATGTTTTAAATGGTGGATCAGGAGATGATACACTTTATGGTGGAGATAACTCAGATAATTTATCTGGAGGTGATGGGAAAGATACTCTTTATGGAAATGAAGGAGTAGATTCTTTAGTTGGTGATGCAGGAGATGATGAACTTTACGGAGGAGATGGAGCAGATACTTTAAAAGTGGGTCTTGGTAGTGATATAGCATATGGTGAAGATGGAGCAGATACTTTTGTATTTGAAAGATCTGATCTTGGGAATGACATTATTTATGGGGGTGATTCATTAACAGATACTGGCTTTGATACTGTTAACTATTCTGAATCATTTAATGGCATGGTAGTAACTTTAGGAGATAATAATACTATTGGAACAGCTAGTTCAGCCGATCAAGGAGATGATACACTTTATGGTATTGAAAATGTAATTGGTTCAAATACAGATGTATATGCGGATGTTATTACGGGAAATAACCTTACAAATACTCTAAGCGGAAGAGCTGGAAATGACACACTTTATGGTGAAGAAGGAGAAGATACATTATTTGGAGGAGATAATAATGATGAACTTCATGGTGGAATAGGAATAGATAGTATAGATGGAGATGCCGGAGATGACAAAATCTATGGTGATGCTAATAATGATATTTTAACTGGTGGAACAGGTAATGATATTTTTTATGCTACAGCTTTAGATGATGGAGCAGATACAATTGATGGTGGAAATGAAGCAGACAGTTCTAAAGGAAGCGATACAGTAGATTACAGTATTTTAACAGATAATAATAATAAAATTATCGCTACTTTAGCAGAAGATATAGATACAGATTCAGATGTTGAAGTTTATAACAATACAGTTTTACAACATACAGATACTATAAAAAATATCGAGAATATCACAGGAACAAGTGGAGATGATACTTTTACTGGAAATACAAGTGCAAATATTTTAACAGGTGGAGAAGGAACAGATAAAGCAAACTATGATTATGCAGCTTTAAGTGCAGGTATTACAGTTAATCTAGAAGCAGGTACTGCAAGTGATGGAGATACTTTAAACTCTATTGAATATATAGTAGGTTCAGATTTTGATGATACTTTTATAACGAATGCAGTTGATAATAATACAATTGAAGGTGGAACAAATACAGTATCTGGAGATTGGATTGATTACAGTTTAAATAAAGCTACTGATTTAACTTTAGATTTAAGTACTTTAATTTCAGGTTTTGCAACAGCTCAAGTTAATGAAAATACTAAACAAGATAACTTACAAGGTATAGAAAATGTAAAAGGTACTGAAGGTATTGATAATATTATTGGCGATGCTCAAATTAATACTATTTTAGGAAATAGTGGTAATGATATTATTGATGGTGGAAGTAATGCAGATATTTTAAAAGGTAATGCGGGAGATGACACTTTTGTAGGTATTAATTTTGATGGAGATAATATTGATGGTGGTAGTGATGATGAAACTATTGGAGATACTGTTAATTATTCTGCTGTAACAACATATGGTGTTACAGTTGACTTAAGTGATATAGATGGAGATAATGTAGCTATAAATGGAAATACTCATACATTAACAGATATAGAAAATATCAAAGGAACTGGACAAGTTGACAATATCACAGGAGATTCAGAAAAGAATATATTAGAAGGTGGAGCTTCTAATGATATCCTTTCAGGAAATGCTGGAAATGATACACTTAAAGGTGATGCTGGTGAAGATAGACTTGAAGGTGGAGAAGGAGATGATAGACTTGAAGGTGGAGATGATAACGATATTTTAGAAGGTGGTAAGGGAGATGATGATCTTTATGGTGGAGAAGGTTCTGATACTGCTGATTATTCAAATGCGACATCTACAATTGAAACGGATGGAAATTTTATTTTCATAGGTTCCGAAAGAGATTATAGAGATAGTATTGAAAATATTATAGGTTCTAATATTGATGGAAGTGGAGATATTATTGTTGATGAAGATACTGATGTTACTGTAAATGCTTTTTATGGTTTAGCAGGTGATGACACTATAACTGAAGGGGCAGGAAGTGATATAGTTGAAGGTGGAGCAGGCGATGATTATATCTATGCAGGAATTGGGAATGATGTTATAGATGGAGATGATACTAATTCTAGTATAGCAAATGGCAGTTCAGATACTTTAGATTTTACAAAAGTACTAATTAGCGATGATACAGGCGATACTCGTTATATTGGAAACGAAAGTTCTAATGACTTATATACGGGTATTGAGATAGATCTTTCAGAATCAGGTTCACAAAGAATTCATGCACAATTTGGTACAGATACAATTACAAATATTGAAAATGTTATTGGTACTAGTAAAGCTGATTACATAAAAGGAAATGATTCTTCAAACTTAATTGAAGGAAGGGATGGAAATGACTATCTAATAGGACTTGATGGAGCAGATAGTTTTATAGGTGGTGAAGGAGCAGATACAGTTGATTTTTCTGATGGTGGGGGAGCAGTTGTTGTTGATATGACAAAAGAACAAACTGCAGGTCTCGAAAGTACATATAGAGTTCAAAGTGATGGTTATGCAAATGCTAATAAAGAATTTATAGATAGTATTGAACATATTATTACAGGTACAGGTAATGATATTATTTATGGAGATGACCAAGGAAACTCAATAATTACTGCAACTGGAGATGACACTATAAGAGGTGGAACAGGGGGTGATTACATTGATGGAGGAGAAGAAAATACTGCTGGAGATACAGTTGATTTCTCTGATTTAAGTAAATCTGTTACTGTTACTCTTAATGCTACAGGTTCAGGAAGTGCAATTTCAGGAACAGATACAGATACTTTAATTGATATAGAAAATGTAATTGGAACAGTAGAAGATGATATTATTTCAGGTGATATTCAAAATAATACACTTAAAGCAGGTGATGGTAATGACTATATAAAAGGTGGTGCTGGAAAAGATTATATTGATGGAGAAGGTGGTCTTAGTGATACGGCAGACTTCTCTGATGGAACAGGTATTAAAATTGATTTAAGTGAACTTGATGCAAATGATAGAGTTGAAAATGATGGTTTTGGAAATCAAGAATATCTTGATGGTGTAGAAAATATTGTTGGTACAGGTTCTGTTGATACAATTATAGGGGATATTTCAAATAATAAACTTGAAGGTGGAAGTGATGCTGATACACTGCAAGGAAATGGTGGAAATGATATATTAATAGGGAATGATGGTTCTGATACATTTATATCAGGTATTGGTACTAATATTATTTATGGTGGAGATGAAGTTTCATCAGATGCTGATAGTTCAAGGGATGTTATTGATTATAGTGCAGTAGATGATGATACAACAATCAATCTTGAATTAAATTATGCAAGTGCGGGAACAACTTTTGATGATAAACTTTATGATATTCAAGATGTTCTAGGTTCTAGTGCAAATGATGAAATTACAGGAACTACAAATGAGATAAATTCATTAATGGGTCAAGGTGGAGATGATACTTTTAATGCTGCTCTTGATGGTGATTTTATTTTTGGTGGTGATAATGATACAGATACTTCAAAAAATGATACAGCAGATTATAGTGATATAGATACAACAGATGGAAGAGCTATTAATGTAGATTTAACAAAAGATAATACTTCTGGAAATGAAAAAGTACAACAAATATCAGATATAACAAAATTTGATGTTTTAGCAGGAATTGAGAATATTATAGGTACTCAAAATGCTGATATTATTAAAGGTAGTGATAGTGATACTGAAATCAATACATTAGATGGAAATAAAGGAAATGATACTTTCTATTCTTCAGATGGAGTTGATAGTTTCATAGGTGGTGAAGGTATTGATATCCTTGATTTTAGTGAAAATAATACAAGTGCAAAACCAGTAAATGTAGACTTGTCTTCGAATAAAACAGTGGATGATGGTTATGGAAAAGTAGATTATATATCAGCTGATATTGAAGTTATTATTGGTAGTACTGATACTGATATAATAACTGGTAATAGTAATGATAATACACTATTAGGTAATGCAGGAATTGATGAAATTTATGGTGGAGCTGGAAAAGATAGTATAGAAGGTGGTTTAGGAGCTGATACACTTAAAGGTGATGCTGGTAATGACACTATACTTGGTGGAGCTGATGGTGACTATATTTATGGTGGAGATGGTGATGATGAGTTAAATGGTGAAGCAGGTGATGATAAAATTTATTTTGATAAAGGTAATGATTTTATTACAGGTGGAGATGGAGCTGATATATTAACATATGAAGAACAAATTATTACAGGTTCAGGTATTACGGTTACTTTAAATGATACTAATGGAACAATCGAAGTAGGATCTGATGGTACTGATACTATATTAGACCATATCGAAACTATTATTGGGACAGGAATTGATGATACTTTTAAAGGATATGTAGGAACTAATAATTCAGAGGATTATAGTGATACATTTTTGGGTTTATCAGGAGATGATGTTTTCGATGGAGGTTTAGGAGATGATTATATTGATGGGGGAACACAATCTTCAGGAGATACAATTACTTTTGATACTGTTTCAAGTACTATTGGAGTTGATATAGATTTAAATAGAGCTCAAACAGATGCTATTGATAAAACAGATTATGCCGTATTAGAAGATGGTTTTGGTGGAAAAGATTATGTAACTGATGTGGAGAATATAATCGGTTCTAAAAATGATGATAATCTTGCAGGTTCAAATGGAGTTGATAATATTATTCAAGGTGGAGATGGTAATGACACTTTATACTATACAAGTGGAAATGATAAACTTTATGGTGGAACAACAACTGTATCCTCAGGTAACGACTGGTTAAGTTTTGAAAATGCAAATATTGGAAGTACAGATGTTCATTTATCTGAAGGTGGAACGGTAGGAAGTACAAATGTATATGGAATTGATAATATTATAGATTCTGTAGATAATACAAATACAAGAGATTTCTTTGGAAATGATAATTCTAATAGATTTATTACTTATGCAGGAGTAGATGAAGTAAGAGGATATGCTGGAGATGATATATATGATTTAGGATCAGGGGATGATCTAGTTGAGTCAGCTTACGGTAATGATACTATTATAGGTGGAACAGGAAGTGATACTATTAGATATATCGAATACGAAGGAATTAATGGAATTGAATTTGATGCAGAATTAAATCAACAAACATTAAGTGTAGATACAGATGGTGATGGAGTTATTGACTACACAGATATTGTCTTTCAAGAGATTCAAAATGATGGTACGGGTGCTACAGACTTAATCTATGAAATACAAAATATTTACACAGCTGATAATAGTACTTTTAAAGATATTATAAAATTTGATGACCAAGACAATGATATTAGGACATATAAAGGTAATGATACTATTGATGGTAGAGGTGGAGAAGATCTTATTTATGCTGGAGATGGTGATGATTTAATTAATGGCGGAAGTGAGAATGACGAAATTCATGCAGGAAATAACAATGATAATGTCTATGGTGATGATGGCGATGATGATATTTTTGGTGATGGAGGAAATGATTATATAGAAGGTGGAATTGGAGCTGATGATATTGATGCAGGAAGTGGTGATGATATTATTTTAAATGATGAAGGCATTGATACTATAAATGGAAATACTCATGGCTCTACTGGTGATACAATGACATTTAAAGTAAATGGTACAAACGGAATAGTATCAAATCTAAGTGGTACAATATTATCATACGATGCAACTTCTCTTGCTGGAAATAAAACAATAGATACCTTTGGAAATACAGAAACTGTAACAAATATAGAAAATATAACGGCTACAGATTATAAAGATATTGTCCAAGGGAATGATTCTGATAATAGTTTTACAATGGGAGAAGGTGATGATACTATTTATGGTTCTTTAGGTGATGATGAAATTTATGGAGATGGTGGTAATGACCTTTTAGATTATACAAACATAACAGGTGGAAATGGGGTTACTTTAACACTTGGAGGAACTGCAAAAATAGGTGCAGATGATGTTCAGAATATTAATGATATTGAAAATATAAGAGGAAGTGATTATACTGATATAATTACAGGTAATAGTGGTGTAAATACTCTTTGGGGTGGAGAATCTAATGATACACTTGATGGAGGAGCCAATAATGATGAACTTTATGGAGATGATGGTGATGATACCCTAATAGGTGGAGAAGGTGCTAATATTCTTGATGGTGGAACTGCAACTACTTATACTGATGGAAATATTAAAACAGGAGATACTGCAGACTATACTTTAATTGGCGCAAAAGTTACTATTGACCTTGATGCTTCAGGTGATGCAATAGCAGATATAGATGGAAAAGATAATGATACTTTAATAAGTATTGAAAACCTTACAGGAAGTGGCATTGGAGATGAATTAACAGGAAATGATAATGCAAACACATTAAAAGGAAACAATGGTTCTGATATTTTAAATGGAGAAGGTGGTGATGACTATATAGATGGTGGAGATAATGTAGACTATATAGATGGTGGAACTGGAGATGATGAACTTTATGGTGATGGTGGAAATGATATATTTATAGCTTCAGATGCTGATGGTATTGATACTATTGATGGTGGAGATGATCTTGATATAGTTGATTATAGTAGTGTAACTGGACCACTTGATATAACACTTGAAGATGATGGAGCAGAAATAACTGTAAATAATGCCGGAGAAGATAAACTTACTAATATAGAAGGTTTCTATGGAACTTCTTCTGATGATAAACTTGTTGGAAATAATCTAGACAATATATTTGAGGGACGAGCTGGAGATGATATTTTAACTGGTAATGCAGGTAATGATTTACTTTATGGTGGAGAAGGTGATGATACTTTATCAGGTGGATTAGGAAATGATACTATTGATGGTGGGAATGATGATAGCACGGGTGACTGGGTAGATTATTCGTTAAGTTCAAGCGCTATTAATATCAATCTTAGAGCAGATGATAATCAAGCTACAGGTGAAGGTACTGACAAAATATCAGGTATAGAGCATATTGATGTTGAAAATAATCAAAATAATATAGTACAAGGTGATGCAAATGATAACTCATTTGTAGCAGGAACGGGAGATGACACTCTTTCTTTTTCTGGTTCAACAGATGCTGTTATAATTGACTTTGATGCTAAAACTTCAAGTGGTGATGGATCAGATGAATTTGTAGAGTTTGAAAACTTTATTGGTACAGGTCATGCTGATACTTTACAAAATGACTCAGTAAAAGCAGATGGAGATTTTAAATCATTTGATGGTGGAAGTGGAGTTGATACAGCTGATTACTCAGGCTCAACACAAGCTATTACAGTTGATGTAAATGGAAATACACAAACAACTTTAACAGTTGGTTCAGATGATGATATTTTAACAAATGTTGAGATTGTTAAAACAGGTTCAGGTGATGATATCTTTAATGTTACATCTACAACAAACCTTGATACTTTGGATGCAGGTGGAGAAACTACAAAAGATATTTTACAATTAAGTGGAGATATTGATTTATCAAGTGTTACCTTACTTAACTTTGAAGAAATTCAAGTCGCTGATAATCAAACTCTTACGTTAAGTGCAACAGACTTAGATGGAAAAGATATGTCAATAGTTTTAGGAATAGATGCAAAACTAATAGTAACTGCAACTAATGATAAAGAAGACCATGATTTTGATAATATCGAAGTTACAAAAGGAACTAATTCTATAACTGAATTAGTAGTAAGTGATACTTTAGATTTAAGCCAAAAAATTCTAGGAGATGCAATAAATGGTAATAATATCTTTGATACTTTCACAGTATCAGGAGATTTAACTTTACTTGAATCCCAAGTAATAGGTAAAACAATTACAGGAACAGGAAGTGCAAGAGTTGAGGTAAGTGCAAATTCAGATACAGAATTTGATACAATTCTGAGTACAACAGGTACTAATACAATTCACTTTACAGGTGATTCAACATTTACAGGTAATTTTGATAATTCAAATGTAATTGTTGATAATACTTATACTTTAACTACAGATGCAGCAATTATAGATTCTTTAACTGTTGATAACAGTGGAACAATAGTAATTACTGATTTAGATAATGACTCAGGAACAGCCAATGCAGATTTATCAGGAATTACTGGTTCAGGAACAGCAAGTGCAACTTGGGATGGAACAGATGAATTCATAGGAGATTTAGGAACTGTTTCTGTTGATATTGCAAGTGGTGTTATGAGTGCAGATGGTTCAAAAATCGATGGAAAAACAATAACTGGAGCAGGAACACTTACAATCATAGGAAAAGGTGATGGAAGTCTTGATGTTTCGAATATTTCAACAACTCCAGCACTAGATGTAAATATTACAGATGGAGCAACAACATTAACAGGAATAACAACAGATGTAGATGCAAGTGGAAGTACTTCTGATATTACAATTAATACTGATGAATTAACAAACACTTTTATAGGTGGTAGTGCAAATGATACTGTTACATATACAGGAGCAACAGGAACATACTCAGGAACATTATCAAGCATAGAAAACTTTAGTACTGCAAATACTGTTACTTTTACAGCAAGTGAGTTAGATGGTAAAACTATAGACTTTACAGGTGCTGGAAATATTAATGTTTCAGGATACACAGGGGCAGAAGACTTAAGTAATATCTCATCAACAGGAAGTGGAAATTTATTCTTAGATATTACAAATGATGTGACACTTGGAGTATTATTAGATGACTTTAATATTAATTTAGCAGCAGATAATATCACATTAACAGCAGATGCAAATAATCTTGATGGCTTAATAGTAACTGATAATGCAAATAATACAACAGTTCAAATTAATAACTTAGATGTAAAAACAGATGCAGATATAGCAAATGTAAATGCAGATACAATAAATGCAACATGGACAAGTGGAACAGGAACATTTACAGGTGATTTAACAAATGTAGATAACTTAGAAGTAACAGCAGGTTCTATGAGTGTTGATGCAACACTATTAAAAAGTGATGTAAATATTACAAATAATGGAACAATGACTATTACAAATATTGATGAAACTCCTATTTTAGACTTATCAGGATTAAGTGGAACTGGTACGACAAATGTTGAAAGTGATGGAAATGTTACATTTATAGGAGATTTAGGAAGTGCAAATTTAACTGTTACAAATAATTCAACATTTACAGCAAATGCAGGAGCAGTAGAATTAGGAACTGGAACAATAACAGTTGAAGCGGGTTCTTCTTTAAATGTAGATTCAACAGAGATTTTAGGACAAACAGTAAATGGAGCAGGAACAACAAATATTGAAAATATGCAAGATTCATCAGGAACTGCTGATTATTCAACAATCGGAACTACTACAACTACCCTTGATTGGAGTGGAACAGGTTCAAACTTTACTGGGAATATTGGAACAGCAGATTTAACAGTATCAAGTGGAACTATGAATATAGATTCAGGAGCAACACTTGAAAATGGAAATTTAACAGTAGATTCAGGAGCAACATTAAATATCGATGTAAATGAAGCACATTCTCAAGCAATTACAAATGATGGAACAGTAAATGTTACTTCATTCCAATCAAAACTAGATGTAGATGTATCACAAATTACAGGAAGTGGAACAACAAATCTTAACTGGACAGCTACAGATGCAACTTTCACAGGTGATATAGGAGATGCAAATCTTCTTGTAACTGGTGGAAATATGACAATTGGAAGTAGTGCAGATATAAGTGGAAATGGAAGTTTGACTGTAAACGGTTCAGGAACTATGACACTTGAAGCTTCAAAAGCAAATAATGAAACAATTACAGGAACAGGAACAGTTGTTGTTACAGATTTAGCAGCTGATACGATTTTGTCTAATATTAGCACTACTACAGTTACAGCTCAAAGTAATTCAGATATTACATTTACAGGAAATTTAGGAACTGCTGATTTAACTATAACAAATAATTCAACATTTACCGCAACTACAGGAGATTTAGGAACTGGTACAATAACAGTTGAATCAGGTTCAACATTAAGTGCTGATGTAGATAAAATAAGTGGTATCACAGTTGATGGTTCAGGAATAATAAATGCTACAAATTTAGAATCAAGTTTAACTGCTGATTTATCAGGATATAACGCGAGTTTAACAGTAAATGCTGATTGGTCTAGTGCAAGTGATTTAACATTTAATGGAAACTTAACAAACGTAGATACTTTAACAGTAAGTTCTGGAACAATGAGTGTAGATACTGATATTTTAGATGTAGTAGGTTCAGTAGTTAACAATTCAACGATAAATGTAAACAATCTAGAAACAGTAACAAATATGGATTTATCTGCATTTACAGGAAGTGGAACAACAAATGCCAATTGGTCAGGGGATGCAACATTTACAGGTAATGTAGGAAGCTCAAACTTAACAGTATCAAGTGGAACAATGACAGTTACAAGTGGAACTATAAGTGGAAGTGGAACAACAGCCGTAATGGGAACAGGAACATTAAGTGCAGATGCTACAAAATTAAGTTCTGAAGTTATAACAGGAGATGGAGCAATTACTATCTCAAACCTACAAGGTCAAACAAATAGTACATTTGCAGGATTAGATGCAGGATTAACAGTAACAGCAGATTGGGCAAGTACAGATGCAGCATATATAGGAAACTTAACAAATGTAGATGCATTAACTGTTTCAGGTGGAACAATGACTGTAACAGATGATATACTAGGAAGTTTAGCAACAAGTGGAGCAGGAAATATCGTAGTAGAAGTAAATACAACTTCAGCACAAGACTTTGCAAACTTAACTTTAAGTGGAAGTGAAACTATTCAGTTTACAGGAAATTCAATATTTACAGGAAACTTTCAAAATTCAGATGTTTTAGTTGATGGTGGAGTTACACTTACAACTGATGCTGTAAAACTTAATGGAAAAACAGCGACAGGAACAGGAACAATAGAACTTACAAATCTAGATGCAACACCAGCAGCAGATTTAGCTAACTTAGATTCAGGATTAACAGTAAATGGAACAATTGCAAATTCAGTAGCATATACAGGAAGCTTAACTTCATTAGATTCTTTAACAGTAGATGTAGGTGCAACACTTACAACAGATGCAGATAATATAGAAGATGTAACAACAACAAATAATGGAATAGTTACAGTAAACAATCTACAAGCTATAACAGATATGGATTTAACAAAAATCACTGGAGGAACAACAAATGCCAATTGGTCAGGAGATGCAACATTTGATGGAAAACTAGGAACATCAAACTTAACAGTGTCAACAGGTGTTATGACTCTTGCAGCAGCTAGTGTTATTGCAAATGCTACTTCTATTGTTGTAAATGGAACTATCGTTGCAGATGCAAGTAAATTAAGCGGTGAAGAAATATCAGGTACGGGTACCTTAACTGTAAATAATTTAAATGCAGATTTAGATGCATCTTTCACAAACTTAACAGTAGATACTATAAATGCATATTGGGATGGAACAGCAAGTTATGTGGGTAATTTAACAAATGTAGATACTTTAGCTATCTCAGGTGGAACTATGACAGTTGATGATTCAACTCTTGGTACATTAACTGTAGAAGGAACTGGAAACTTGACAGTAACTGCAGATGATTCAAATGTAGATTTATCAAATGTAAGTAATTCTTTAGGAACAGTTACTATAGATGATAGTGCTTCAAATGTAACTATAACAGGAACTGCTGGAGATGATATCTTAAACTTAAATAGTGGAGATGATACAGCTAATTTAGGTCTTGGGAATGATACTGTTAATATTGATTTTTCTAATCTTAATGCAAGTGATAATATTAATGGTGAAGGTGGAATTGATACCTTAAATATTACAAGTTCTGGTTCAATTGATTCTGATGATATTGTTGATGGTGTAAGTGGTTTTGAAACATTAAATATGTCATCAGGAGCTGATACTATCAATTTTGATGATACAACAGACTTTAGTACTTTTACATCAGAATTTACAAATATTGTTGATGCCGGAGGTAATGATACTTTATCTTTTGGAAGTACTATAGTGTCAGGAGATTTAAACTTTAGTAATTTGTCAGGTTTTGAAAATTTAAATCTATCAAGTGCAGGTGATAATATTATTCTAAGTGGTGATGAATCAGAAAATATAAATGGATTAGGTGGAGATGATGAGTTTACACTTGATTTTAGTAATATTAGTGATTTTGATATTGATGGTGGAGCTGGAACAAATGATACGGTAGATGTAAACAGTACTTCTGGAGTTAATGTTGCATCTGATGGAGATGCATTATTTACAAGTGAGGACTTTACAAATATCGAGCACTTAGATATCCGTGGATTAAATGGTGGAGCAGGTTTTTCTGCTGATGATAATAATGAGTTTGAATTTACACTAGCAATGGTTGAAAAGTGGATGGGAACTACATCAGGAGATTTAAAACTTACTCTTACTAGTGAACAAGCTGAAGATATTAAATTTCTTGAAAATGATGATATTAATCCAACTCAAGAACATAATACTACTAATAATGGTGCAACAGAAATAGTATCAGGAACATCTTATAGTTTAGACAATGATACTACATTGACAATAGATATACAAAATTTATAATGGAAAGAAAATGAATAAGACTATATATAACCCAAAGATATTTGAGCAAGAGAATATTGAAAATGCAAAGAAAATCATTTTGACAAAAGAAGATAATCTAGAAACAAAAGAAAGGTGGGAGACAGAAACACCTTTCTTAGTTGATGAAATCATAAAAAAGTTACAATTAAATAAAAATATGACTATTTTAGATTATGGCTGTGGTATTGGACGAATTGCAAAAGAGTTAATATTGAAAACTTCTTGTAAAGTTATAGGCATAGATATTTCTGAATCAATGAGAAAAATGGCTGTTGAGTATGTAGATAATAAGAACTTTAAAGTTCTTTCTCCAAATGATTTTGAAATAAATATAAAAAATGGTGAGAGATTAGATGGTGCGTATAGTATTTGGGTTTTACAACATTGTCTTGAACCTCGATTAGATGTTGATATGATAAAAAAATCATTAAAAAAAGATACTATATTTTATGTACTAAATAATAAAATGAGTGCAGTACCAACAAATAAAGGTTGGAAAAATAATGGAATAAATATTCATAATTTATTAAAATTAAAATTTGAAGAAATTGAAGAAAATGTTTTACCAAATGAAATATCTAGCAAAAAAATTTCTAACTTAACTTTTATCTCAATTTTGAAAAACTCTAAAGGGTTTAGAAAGTTATCTTCAAATAAACAAGTATTAGTATTATTAAATGATGCCTTTAGTAAATATAAATTAAATGATTTAAAAACTTCAAAAGAGTTATATTTAAAAGTATTAGAAATAGAAATTAATAATGAAGAAGCTACAGGAAATCTAGGTGTTATATCAAAAGCATTAGGAGAATATGAAGAAGCAATAAACTATTACATAAAGGCAATAAAGTTGAATCCAAATAATGCCTTAACATATAATAATCTTGGAAATGTATTTAAGGTTATTAAAGATTATAAAAGAGCAATTCTAGCATTTAGTGACTGTATAAGAATAGACCCTAGAAATGCTAATGCTTACAATAATTTAGGCATGGCTTATGAGTCTACTGGAAATAATAACAAAGCAATTGCTTCATATAAAGAAGCTGTAAAAATTAATCCAAAGTTTGCAAAAGCTGTAAATAATATTGGCGTAATTTTGTATAAGCAAAAAAAGTACCAAGAAGCAGTTGAAATTTTTAAAATAGCACTTAAAATAGATCCAGAGTACAATGAGCTTTATTCAAATATTGGAGCTTGTTATAACAAAGATAAAAAATATGATGAAGCTATTGAGTCATTAAATATTGCAATTGAAAAAAATCCAAAAAATGGTGGAGCATATACAAACCTTGGAAATGTTTATAATAAAATTTTTGACTATAAAAAAGCAGCTAAATTACATGAAAAATCTATTGAATTAGAACCAAATGGAGCAAATGCATATTCAAATGTAGGAACTTCATACAAGTACTTAGGACAAGTACAAAAATCGATAAATTCATATAAGAAAGCAATTGAATTAGATCCAGGCTTTGTAAATGCACACTTTGATTTAGCAACTATGTATTTAGCTTTGGGTGATTTTAAATTAGGCTTTGATGAATATGAGTGGAGATTTAAAAAAGAAGAGATGTTTTCTCATATCATAAAAAATAAAGATATATTCTCAAAACCAATGTTTAAAGGAACTAAAAATCTTGAAGAACTTAAAAGTAAAACAATACTTCTTCATTCTGAGCAAGGTTTTGGTGACTCAATACAGTTTATAAGATTTTTACCAAATTTCAAGAAAAAATTTCCTTGTAAAATCGCTGTTAAATGTAGAGATGAATTAAAAGAACTATTCAAATGTATTGATGAAATTGATATATTAACAAATAGAAGTGAATCTACTCCAAAATTTGATTATCATCTGCCAATTATGAGTATGCCAAAACTTTTAAATATGAAAACAAGTAAAGATTTACCACAACAATATCCATATCTTTTTGCAAATAAGGATAATAAATTTCAAATTGAAAGTAAAAAAGGTCATCTGAATATTGGTATTTGTTGGAGTGCTTCTGTTACAGGTGAGAGTTACGATGGAAAAGTTTTTGATTTAAAATATTTTGAACCATTTTTAAATAATGATAAAATAACTCTATATTCACTTCAAGTTGGACCTGAAAATGAAGACATCAAAAAACTTGGATTTGAAGATAAAATTGTTGATTTAACTAGTAAATTAACAGATTTTTCAAAGACAGCAACTTTAATGAAAGAGTTAGATTTAGTTATCTCTTCTGATACATCAGTTGCACATCTAGCAGGTGCTTTAAATGTACCTGTTTGGATTCCTTTACAAAAAATACCAGATTGGAGATGGGGAAATAAAGGTGAAACTTCACCTTGGTATCCTAGCGCAAAACTTTTTAGACAAAAGAGTGCTAGGTCTTGGGAAAGCGTATTTCAGTCTATTTATGCTAAAATTTTTAGTAATTTTAAAATAAAAATAAAATAGGTAAATAGTGGAACAAAACTTAAATACAGAAATAATAAATGAAGCTCAAGAACAAAAACATAGGGAAGACTTCCCTTTGTTATACTCTTTAAAGTATGTTCTAGATTTCTACTTTGGAGATATTTCTTTAGAAACAATACAAAATTTTTCTGCAAATTCTAGTTCAAGTTTTACACCAGAAATTGTAATTGATATTGCGAATGAAGTAGGTTTAAGTGCAGTTGAGAAAGATATAGATGCTTCTGATATCCCTTCTCATTTTTTTCCATGTATTGTATTAGATAAAAATAATAATCCCTTTGTATATATCAAAAAAGACAGAGATATATACCTTTATGACGCAAAAACAAAAGAACAGATTAAGGAAAATCCAAGTTTTTTAAAACAATTTAAAAGAGCAATTTTAATATTTAGAGATGCTAAAAAAGAAAAATTATTAGATGAAAATAGGTCAAAATCTTGGTTTTGGAGTCCTGTAAAAACTTTTTGGCGTTCATATGTTGAAATTGGATTTTTAACATTATTTATAAATATCTTTGCACTTGCAGTTCCTTTATTTACAATGAGTGTTTATGATAGAGTTGTACCTAATAACGCAGTTGAAACTCTTTTTGTACTTGCTTTTGGTGTTGTTATAATCTTACTTTTTGATATATATTTCAAAAGTGTTAGAAACCATATCATTGAAAAAGTAGGTAAAAAACTAGGTGTTTATTTAGAAGAAGAGCTAATGAAGAGAATGCTTAATCTTAAATCTGAATATGACAATATGCTAGTAGGTTCTAAAGCAAATCTTTTTAGAGAACTAAATCAAATAAAAGATTTTTTTGCTACAAAATCAATACTTCAAGTTATTGATTTACCATTTTTCTTTATATCCGTTATTGTAATATTTATAATTTCTCCAGCAGTTGCAGCAGTTCCTATTATAGTTGCAATTATAATTATTATTTTTAATGTAATTATGCAAATACCAATTGCAAATTTAAGTAAAAAAAATATTGAAAATGTTCAATCAAAAAACTCTTATTTAGTAGAGACAATCCAAGGAAGCGAGATAATAAAGCTTTCAAATGCAAGTTCTACAAAGCTATTTAATTGGAGAGGTTTAGTAGCTGTTACAGATAATATTGGGCATAAAATTCAATCTTTAAATGTATTTGCAATGAATTTGTCACAAACAGTTGTACAGTTTGTTACTATGGCTGTAATTGTTGTAGGTGTTTTTGAAATAGCAGCAAAGAATCTTACAGTTGGTGGACTAATTGCTGTTACCATTCTTTCAAGTCGTGCTATGGTTCCAGTAATTCAAACTTCAATGATGATTATTAGATTTAAAGAGATAAAAGAGTCATTAAATAATATAAATGAGTTTTGGCATCTACCTTTAGAAAATGAAAAAAATGTAGAAATAGGTATAGGAAAACTAAAAGGTGATATAGAGTTTTCAAATGTAAGTTTCTTCTATCAAAACTCAAAATATGCTTCTCTTGAGACTTGTAATTTAAATATTAAAGCAGGTGAGAAAGTAGGAATTATTGGGCAAACGGGCGCCGGAAAAACTACCTTTTTACGACTTTTAACAGGGCTTGATACAGCTTCAAATGGAAGTATATATTTAGATGGACATGAAATCTCAACTTTACACCCTGTAGAAGTCAGACAAAATGTTGGAGTTATGCCTCAAGAACCATTTTTATTTTCAGGTTCATTAAAAGAGAATATCGAAATATCAAAACCAATTAGTAAAGAGCGAATGATGGCTTTAATTAAATTAACTGGATTAGAAGATTTAGTTAAAAAATCAGGTCAAGGTGATGGTTTACAAGTAGGAGAGAGAGGTTCAAATCTTTCTGTTGGACAAAGACACTTAGTAGCCTTAGCACGTGCTATATTAAATGATCCTCCAATTATGGTTTTAGATGAACCAACAACAGGATTAGATGTTGGATTAGAAAAAACTTTAATATCTCATGTTAAACAAGTTTTAAAAGATAAGACACTTATCGTTATTACACATAGATTTGCAGCCTTAGAGCTTGTAGATAGAGTTATTGTGCTAAACAATGGAAAAATAGTAGCAGATGGTCCAAAAGATAAGGTACTAGCTGCATTACAGCAAAAAGGGTAAGCATTAGATGAGTAGTGATAAATTATTTGAAGAAACAAAGTGGAATTATTATGTTTCTGTTGTTCCTATTATGTTGTTTTTTATTGCCTTTTTAACTTGGGCTTTCTTAAGTGAAATTGATGAAGTAGTAAGAGGAAGTGGAAAAGTAGTACCTTCTGGACAGACAAAAATATTACAAAATCTTGAAGGTGGAATTATTTCTAATATTAAAGTAAAAGAAGGAGATACGGTAGCTAAAGGTGATGTAATTTATACTCTTTCAAATGAATTTTTTAAAGCAGATTTAAAAGCTAAAGAGATTGATTTATTAGCTTTTAGAGCAAATTTAATTAGATTAGAAGCTTCAATTGATGAAAAAGAAGAAGTTGTTTTCTCAAAAAAATTACTTGAAAATATTCCAGATATTATTGCAAATGAAAAACGAATTTTTAATGAAGATTTAAAAAATAGAGAAACAAAAATAAGTATAGCCGAAGATCAACTTAAGCAAAAAAAATATAAATTAAAAGAAGCACAAACAAAATTTGATAATCTTAATTTAGAACTTAATCTTGCCCAAGCAAATATGAAAATACTTGAATCTTTATATAAGAAGAAAGTTGTTTCAAAAAAACAATACATTGGTGAACTTTCAAAAAAACAAAGTATTGTTACAAAGTTATCAGAAACAAGAAATTCAATTCCTATAATAAAAGAAGAGATACAAGAGGCAAGAGGTAGAATTAAAACTGTTAAATCAGAAATTAGATCAAATCATTTACAAAAGTATTCAACAATAAAAGCAGAGATAAATAAACTTATAGAAAAAAATAAGGCAAATACAGATAGGGAACTTAGAAAAGATGTTATTTCTCCTGTAAATGGAATTATAAATAAACTTTATTTTTATACAGTTGGTGGAATTGTAAAAGCAGGTGATAAGATGGCAGAAATTACACCTATCGAAGATTCATTAACTATTGAAGCTAAGATAAATACATCTGATAGAGCATTAATCTGGAGTGGGCAAGAAGTTTCAGTGGAAATTACTGCTTACGACTTCTCTAAGTATGGATTATTAGATGCTCAAATAATATCTATTTCTGCAGATTCTTTTGAAGATAGAAACGGAAGTATTTTCTATTTGGTTAAAGTAAAAGCAGATGTTAACCAATTTGCTCCCGATTTACCAATCTTACCAGGTATGGTTGCAAACATAAATATATTAACAGGAAAGAAAACAATTTTACAATATATTATTAAACCTTTAAAAAATATCGGGAAAAACGCACTTATTGAACAGTAATAGTATTATTTTTTTTAATTTTAGCTATAATAAATTACTTTTTAATAAATAAAAAGTAGTTTTTAGATAATATAAACTACTTTAAAGTTACAATCCCGAGGTTTATATGTTTAGTTTTTTTAAGTTTCTTCAAAATTTTCTAAAAGATTTGAAAAAAAAGAAAGGATTGTGGTTTACAATTCTTGCTGTAGTCTCAATATCAGGTATTTTTCTATCTTTGTATATTCTTACAAGTTTAACCAACAATGTTTCACAAGATGTTTATAATAATATTTCTACAAATTATGTAAAAAATTATAAAAATAGAGTTTTGAAAAAAGAAGACTCTTTCCAAAAAATACTTATGACTCTTAAAACAAATAAAGTTTTAATAGAAGATATTGTAAACAACGAATTAACTGCCGTAACAGATGAAGTTAATTTATTTAATGAGAATTTCAAAAAAAGTGGTTTTGAATCTTTAAACTTAAACTTCTATCCAGTATTAAATCAAGTAAGTCAATATAGAAATAGTGTAAATTCTGTAATTGCTACAAAATCAAAAGCTTTTGGACTTGAAGTATTACAAGATGGTGTTTTTTATGTTTATTTAGAACCAATTTTAGCAGATGATACTTTAGTTGGTATTTTAGAATTAAAAGAAGAAATTAATAGCTTTAAAAAAGAGTATTTAAGAGATGATTTAATTTTCCTTTTTGCCTTAGAAGAAAGAATGTTAAATAAATTATCAATAAAAGCTAGAAATGGAAAATATAAAGAACTTGTAGATACTTTACATGTAGAAGAATTAAAGTTTGATGGTCAATTTACAGCAAAAATTTTAGAAGCTGGTAAAGATGACTTTAAAAATATGTTAGATAAAGGCTATTCTGTAGGTGATACATATTTTAGATCAGCACAAAAAGTATCAGATATAAATGGTAATGTTATCGGTGTTATAGTATTTGGAGAAACAGTAGCTGGAAGTGATGCTTTTGTAAATATTGTACATAATATGACAAAGACTGTTACAACAGTTGCTTTAGGTTTAGTAATTTCTATATTACTATTCATGTTCTAAAAGGCTTTTGATGAGACGTATAAAAATATTAAAGATTTATTTTATATTTATTCTTTTTCTAGTTTTCCTAGTATTCTCTAATGTTGATTTAATTATGTCATTCTTTATGGCAACATTAACATTTAACGTTGCTATTTTAACAATCTTTGCTATTGGACTTTTGATTTTATATCAAGCAGCTATAAAACTTACAATGCTTTCTGGAACATTTGGTATTTTAGCATATAAAAAAGGTCAAGCCTTAGAGTTTTATCTAAAAGGTATTACTGGAATTTTCCCTGCAACTATTGCACATATGTTTAATAAAAGAGCAAAGAAAGGTGTACTTTACTTTACAGAAAGTGAAGCAAAAGATGTAACAGAATGGCTTAGTGAACAGTTCTTTAACCAAAAAGGTTATACAAGTTTCTTCGTAGGAACATCTTTAATGCTTGGTTTATTTGGAACATTTACAGGACTTCTTGTAGCGATTGATGAAATGGGTGCAATTATCTTATCTTTTGGTGGAGATGATATTGATATTGGTGAAGTAATGACAAGTTTTGCAGGACCTCTTGGCGGAATGTCTATTGGGTTTGCCTCTTCGCTATTTGGAGTTGCTTCAGCTGTTATATTAAATATTATGCAATATATTCTTACTAGAAATCAAGCAGCATTTATGCATGATATTGAAGATTGGATGAAGGGTAAAATTATTGACTCACAAAGTTCAGATTCTATGCAACAAATACAAGAATCAAATCAAAGTTTAGATGCTATATCTTCTACATCTTCTCAAGGTATGAATATAAAAGGTGGATTCTTAGACGTTTTTGTTGATACTATGGGTGACTTTACCGATAAGCTTGATAAATCAAATAAATCATCAGAAGATATTTATAATCTAATAACTGAAAACTTAGTAAATACAAATAGTAGTATTGAAAAAGAATCAGTATTGTTAGAAAATATTGTAAATAATTTGAGAGAATTAAACGTAAATCAATTTTCAAATGCATCAATGATGGAAGAGTCATTGCAAGAAATATCAAATGTGATATTAGCAGAGCATAGAACAATTAAAAAAAGTCTTGCTTTGCAAGAAGAGAATAATAAATTACTTATAGAATTAGTAAGTTCTTTAAACAATAGAATTAATAAATTAGAAAGTAAATAGGTTTTTAATATATGGCAAATAAATGTGAAGAAGAGTTTAACCCCTGGCCATCATTCGTTGATATCTTCTCTTCAGTTATTCTTGTAATGCTTTTATTTTTATTAGTTGTATTGGTGAATCTTGGATATTATGCTCAGTTTAAGTATAAAGTTTCATATACTGGTTCTATTACAACTGAGGATTTGATTTTAAATGACAATCCAAAAGAAATAAAAATTCAAGAAGAGATAGTTAAAGAATCTGAATCAACTACTGAAGCAGAAACACAAAAACAGCCAACACCAAATGTGCAAGTAATGCAAACTGAAATAATTAGATTAAAAAAGATTATTGAAGAAAGAATTACAAAATCTAAAGATAAAAAAGAAGCACAAATAGAATCTGGTGGAATAGATGTAAAAGATATCAAAGATGATGATAATAAATCTAAACAAGCTACTATTTCAACAGATGAATATTTTATAGTTACATTCAAAGGTAATGAAATTTTCATTGATAACGAAATTACAAAAAAACTAAAAGTATTTATAACAAATACAAAAAAGAAATATAGTAATCATAAGATTATGATTACAGCAGCTGATCCAAAAAGTTTAGCAAGTGCAACTATTGCAAAACAAGTTTCTTTAGCTAGAACTATTGGTGTTAGAAATTTAATTAGAAAACTTGATTATGATAAAAAAGATGTAAGAGTTGATTTATTAGCAAGTACAAAGATTAAAGAAAAAATAAATGAAGATAATGGTTATTTAGTAATTAGGGTGAAAAAATAGTGAATAAAAATATATTAAAGTATTCAGTAATCTTATTATATATGTCAGCATCAATGAATGCATTAGATGATGATAATAAAGATTTAAACTTAATTACACCATCAAAACTTAATAGAATTGAAGGAATAAAAATACCTTTAGAACCTATAAATAAACAACAAAGAGTTGATGTTTTTTCAGTACCAAAAGATCCTAAGTCAAATATAGAAAATAGTACTATTGATGTAAGTAATTATACAAAAGTAAAATTAATTGACGTTGTTCTTGAAACATTATCAAGAACTGATGTATTAAAATCAGCACGAGAAAAAGTAATTCAATATGAATTAAAATTAAAAGATGCAATGGCTGACTATTATCCAACTGTTAATGCAGAATATAACTATGGAAAAACAAGATCAACTCCAAGTGATGAAGATTTTAAAAAATTCAAATATTTTAATGATAATAATTTTAGTGTTGTTTTAAAACAAAATATTTATTCAGGTGGGGCAACTTTCAATAATGTAAGAAGTGTTGAAAAGAAACTAGAAGTTGCTAAAAATCAGTATAAAACAACATTAGAAAAAGAGATTAAAAAAGCTATAAAAGCTTATTTTGATGTTGTATTTACAAGTCGTTCTGTAATGGTTAATGAACGAAACATGAAGAAGCTAAAAAAGATTTTAGAGATTGTTACTATTAAATATGATAATGGTGCTGCTTCAATTGGTGATTTAACTTCAATAAAAGCAAATGTTGCAAATGCAATGACAAAACTTGTAAAGGTTAACTCAAAATTTATAGAATCTCTACGATACTATGAATACATCGTTGGTGTAAATTTTGAAAAAACATTACCTTACGAAAAGAACTTTGATGTAAATATAAGTAACTTTGATGAGTTATATAAAAGAGCTTTAGAGAATAATAAAGAATTAGTAAACTATTATAAAACAATAGAAGATGAAAAATTCCTTCAAAAGAAAGCAAAAGCAAGTTTTAGGCCACAAGTAGATTTTGAATTGTCTTATAAAAAATCTACAGAGGCAGAAGATTTAGAAGAAGATGAAACAGATATAAATGGAAAAATTCAGGTTTCATATAATATTTTCAATGGTGGAAAAGATAAAAATAAAGTACTTACTTCAAATAGTAAAATAAGAGATTTAAACTATAAGGTATCTGAAGAAAAGAAAAAATTAAAATGGAACTTATCAAAAGTTTATACTTCAATAGTGTCAGTTTCACAAGCTTTAGAAAGCACAATAACAGAAGTAAAAGCATCTAGAAAAATGGTTAGTTCGTATTGGGATGCTTTTAAGTTAGGTGAACAAGATTTAAATAATCTATTACAAGGCCAAAGACAGTTAAATACAGCAGAAACTGAATATGTAAACTATGAAAAAAGTAATATTACTGATTTCTTTAATATCTTAGAATTAAGTGGAGACTTAGCATCATTTTTTGATGTAGATCCTGAAAATCCAAAGTTTATAGATTTTACTAAAAGTGATTATAAAATCTCGATTTTCCCTGATAAAGAAGATACTTTAGGTATTGATTTAAAAACAGGTGAAGTAATAAAAAGTACAGATGATAATGGTCTTTTAGATGATGAAAAAAAAGATGAAAATATTAAAGATATTCCTTTTCCAATTGTAAAAAATTCTATTAATGAGAATATAAATAAATTTTTAAAAGAATTTATTACTTTCGATGATTATAGTTATATGATAGAAATCTCTTCTTTTGGAAATATTTATGATTCCTTTGATTTTATAAAAGAGAATAAACTAGATAAAAATTCATTCTCTTATGATATTGTAAATTCATATAATATTGAAACAAGAATAGCTCATAATAATTTTAAAACTATACAAGAAGCAAAAGAATATTTAAAAACTTTTAAAGAAAAAGATACAAATAGAAAATATAAAGTAAAAAAAGTTAAAGATATAAAAGCTTTATATAATAAGTATATAAATGGTTTAAAAGTTGTAATTAAAAAGCCAAAGCCAAAAATAAAAATAGTAGAAAAAATTAGACAAGCAGTAAAAAAAGAAGAGTTTAAAACAAATGTTGAATTTAAAAATAAGTTTTTAGATTCAAAAGATAGTAACTATACTATAAATATCTCTTCATTTACTAATCTTGATAATTTAGAAAAATTTGTTTTAGATAATAAGATCTATGATGAATCTTTCTTCTTTAAATATGGAGATAATGGACAACTTATAAAATTAGTTTCAGGTGTCTATGAAAATTATAATAAAACTTTAGAAAATAAAGTTAATAGCTTTAAGTCTAAAAATGGAAAAATCTTTCCTATTGTTGAAAGAGTATCTTTTGTAAAAAAACAGTATGAAGATAATTTTGAATTTAATATTGAAAAAAAAGAAAAAATAGAATATGAATATATAAATTTATCAAAAGAAGAAGCAAAAAAAACAAAAGTTTTAAATACAGTAGAAAATAAAAATGATGAAACAGTAGAAATAGATGATATAGAAAATATTAATGAGATTACAGATTTTGAAAAAGAATTCCTTACAGCTCCACAAGATTACTTCTCAATTTTTTTAGCTTCTCTTGATACTATTGAAGATGCACAATCATTTGTATCAAATCATAACTTAGAAGATAACTCGATTATTGTAGTTTCTAATAGTGGTAAAATGATTATTATGACAGGAGTTTATGCTTCAAGTGATGATGCTGTTGCTGGAATATCTGAATTATCAAATAATTTAAAGAAAAACAAGCCTTTTATTCAGAGAATATTTAGAACTCAAGAATCATATTTTAAGAATAATCCAAAAGTTGATGCTGTTAATTTTGAAGATAATGAAGAGATTGATACAAATAGAGATGAATTAAGGAAACTTATTGAAGATAAAAAAGCTGAAGAACAAAATAAATTAGATGCAATTGAAGAAGAATTAGCAAAAAAAGAAAAAGAAAGATTAGAAAAAGAGAAACTTGCAGAAGAGCTTAAAAAAGCAGAAGAATTAAAACTAGCGAAAATAG
>MDTG01137318.1_pt1 | contig 46881 bp, 46 predicted proteins | sample 811421 | NCBI WGS metagenome assembly MDTG01 (sample SAMN05326645, study PRJNA326480) | marine metagenome | isolation source: seawater | place: Pacific Ocean: South East | collected 2011 | reverse complement strand
TCTAAAAAAAAATCTTTTTGATTTGAATTATTTGCTATAATCCCACCTGCTCTAGCAGCTGCCATTACCATGTAATCGATTTTCTTATTTTTAAAAAATTTCATAATTTTTTCAAAATTTCTTAAATCGAGTTTACGTTTTTCAATAGTGATCAAATTCTTATATCCCCTTTTTTTTAGCAACATGTATACAGAGTTTCCAACAAGACCTTTGTGTCCTGCGATAAAAATTTTATCCGTTTTTTTCATTAAGATTTTTTTTTAAATAACTTTATGTCAGAATCTAGCATATCTTTTACCAAGTCTTTTAAATTATGTTTGAGTTTGTAATTAAGTTTTTTGAATGCTTTTTTCGGATTACCTCTCAAATAATCAATTTCTAGTGGTCTATAATATTTTCTGTCAACTTTTATTATCAATTCTTTCTTTTTATTTTTAATTAAAAAACCTTTCTCATTGATACCTTTTCCAATCCAAACAATTTTTAAATTTAAATATTTACAACACTCATTCACAAAATCTCTTACACTTGTTGCCTTGCCAGTAGCTATAACATAATCATCTGGTTTTTTTTGTTGTAAGATTTTCCATTGCATTTCTGTGTAATCCTTTGCATGACCCCAGTCTCTTTTTGCATTTAAATTTCCTAAATATAATATTTCTTTACTGCCTAAAAATTTTTTAGCGAAATACATTGTAATTTTTCTAGTTACAAAAGTTTCCCCTCTTCTTGGACTCTCGTGATTAAATAAAATACCATTGCACGCATAAAAGCCATATGCCTCCCTATAAACTTTTGTTGTGTAGTAAGAAAATAATTTTGAAACACCGTAGGGAGATTTAGGAACCATCAAAGATTTTTCATCAAACGAATTAATTTTATTAGGCTTTTCACCAAACAATTCAGAAGTGCTTGCTTGGTAAAATTTTGTGTTTTTTAAATTCAAAAATTTTAAAGCCTCTAGTACTCTTAAAGTTCCAATACCAGTTACTTCTGCTGTATATTCGGGAATTTCAAATGAGTGACCAACATGACTTTGTGCACCAAGATTATAAATTTCATGTGGTTTAATTTTACTTATAACATTAACTATACTATTTGAGTCTGTTAAGTCTCCATAATGTAGAAAGAAATTAGACGCTTGATGGAAGTCTTTGTATATATGATCAATTCTTGATGTGTTAAATGTTGAGGACTTTCTCTTAATTCCATGAACTATATAACCCTTTTTGAGTAAAAATTCTGCCAGATAAGAGCCATCTTGTCCTGTGATACCTGTTATTAAAGCCTTTTTTTTCAATTTCCAGATTTGAATTTAATTAATTTATTTAATGATAAAATTACTACACTATAAATTGCGATAATTAAATTTTTATTTTCATAAAAATAGAATAATTTAAATGCATCCTTTAATTTTTGATATGGATTTGATGAGAGAGATTTTTTTGTTTTTCTCCAACTCGAATATGATTCTTTAATAGGAAAAAAACTGTATCCAGCCCTAAGAATATGTAACCATAAACCCAGGTCTTCTTGAGTTTTTAAATCTGGAAATCTAAATTTTTTCATTATTTTAGACTTGATTATTACAGTACTTAGACCAATATCACATTTTTTTGAAATTTGATTATACGAAATTTGATCATCGACTGTTCTAATTCCTAAATTTTTATTTTTTTCATCTATTATAAAATATGATGTGCATGTAATATCTAACCTATTTTTCTCCATAATCTTTAGTTGATCTCTTAATTTATTTTTTTTCCACAGATCATCTGCGTCTAAAAAAGCAATATATTCACCCTTTGAGGATTTAATAGCTAGATTTCTTGATTTTGCTACTCCTAGGTTTTTTTTGTTAATGATTAGTTTAACCTTTTTTATCCTAGATAATTGATTGCGAATAAACTTTAATTCATCTAAATTTTTATTATCATATACACATATTAACTCATAATTTTTATAACTTTGATTTAAAAGTGATTTTAAAGTTTTTTTAATAAAATTTTTTTTTTTATAATAAGTTAAAATAACTGAGACCAACTTTTTTTTCATTTTTCCCTTGAATAAATTATGAAATTTTTTACTTTTTTAACATTTATTTCCGTACTTGAAACACATATGGTAGGAGTTGCCCAACAACTATTTCCACTTTCTACAACATTAAAAACAACAAATTCTTTCTTTTTTTCAAAATAATCCAAATCTTTGATCCAATAGAATGGAAAGTTCATATAATTATTTGATGCACTTTGTGGTAAAGAAAACTCTTTATTTAGTCTCTGAATATTTCTTACATTAAAAATTATAATTGAAATAATTAGTATAATTAAAAACTTTTTTTTATTTTTTTTATTATTAATATTAAATTTACCAGTTATCCAGTAAACAAATGGAAGAACTAAGATCAAAGATACTATTGAATATCCTGCATATCGAAGTGTCGGAAAATTAAAAAACCAGTATAAAAATATGAAATTTATCAAAATATAAGTTATTAAAAATTTTTTAAAAATGTTTTTCTCTCGACTAGGAATTCGAACATTTTTGACAAATAAAAAATAGATCAAAAGAAAAATGAAAATTATCAATAATAGATAATCTGAAACTTTATTAAAGAAATAGATATCGATCCAATTACTAATCCAATTTAAACCAGTAACATAGCTTTTTGGATCTTGGGTACCATATCCTGCTCCTATTCCACCCTTCGACCAAGCACTATAATGAAGTTTCATATGGTCAACAGTGCTTTCACTCAAACTCCAACTAAATTCATCATAAAAACACGTTGATGACATTGGGTAAATCAAACATCCCGAATTAACAAAATTATAAAAAAATACTGAAGAAATCCCAAAAATAGAAATTGATAAAAATCTAATGTTTAAAAAATATTCAAATAAATTTTTAAATTTAAAAAAGAATAAGGAAATTGTAATTGGAATAATGAAATAAATTGAATATAAAATTTTTGTTGTAAGGGCAAAAATCATTAAGTAAAAACTAATTTCAACTAAAGTATAATTTTCTTTGTTTTTTAATTTGTTTTCATTAATGTAAAAAATTAAACAATAAATAATACTTAAAGTTACTAAAAACTGACCTGGAATATCAACGCCATATTCTGCTAGCCTATTAAATTTTGCCAAAAAAACTAAAAGAATAATTGCTATCAAAATTTTTACAAAGTCAGAAATACTATTTTTCTTTAATAATATTAATAACGATGAGAAAAATAATATTTGAAATAAAAAATCAGTTAGATTGAATAAATAGATTTCAGTAATGGGTAGATAAAATAATGAATTAATAAGAAATAATGACGAGTAGTGGTTATAAGCAATGTTTAAATTTCCTAAACCAAACTGTAGTTTTTGCTCAACAAACTGGAGTGAAATCGGTAAATGGTAATATGGAAAATCCTCATTAGTTTTAGACAAAAAAAATCCAATAAGTAATAAAAAAAATAAAGAAAATATAATCTTTAATTCATCCTTTACGATGTTTTGCCTAAATTTATAACACAAAAAAATTCCAATTAACAAAGTCAGAATATTATGTAGAAAATTATGCGGGAAAAATAAATGGCTTAAAAAAGATATTAAATAAAGAAAAAAAAGTCCTAAAATTCCTGTGACTGCTAAATTTAAAAATGAACTTGAGTCTTTTAAAAATAATTTTCTAAAGGATAATCCATAACCTATGGTGCTTATCAGAATAGCGATAGGATAAGTAATGAATAAAAAAATATTTAAAAACATTTTTTATTTATCAAAATATTATCCAATGCTTTAAAATGATTAAATAATGTAAAATTTTTAGCAACTTTTAAATTATTTAGTAATATATTTTTATTTTCATTTTTATCAAGCTTTGAAAAAATATTAAATTTTTCCTCAAAATTGATTTTATTATTACTCTCAAATAAAATTCCATTTTCATCATCCTTTATCAATTCATTAGGACCATTAAAGCAATTACTAGATAAAACGAATGTTTTTGACATTGCAGCCTCTATTAAGACAAAACCAGGATCCTCCCATAAGGATGTTAAGATTAATCCCTTTGAGTTTTTGAGAAAAGTTAAAATATTTTTTTTATAACCCAGTAAAAAAATATTTTTTTCTAATTTATTATGTTTAATATATTTGTTAATTTTATTGTAATCTTCACCTTCTCCGGCTATCAAAAGTTTTTCATCTGGTTTCTTTAAAAGAATTTTTTTAAAACAATTACATAAAAATAAAAAATTTTTTTGTCTAGTCAATCTTCCTATTGCCAAATAATACTTTTCCTTTTGAAAGGTAAAATTTTTATCTTCAATTATTCTCCTTGAAGAATATTTATTAACTTCTATTATTGGATCATATAACAGCTTAATTTTATCGGGATCAATTATATTTAAACTTTTTATTAAATCTCTAGTATTTTTTGTTGGACAGGTAACAAAGTGGATCTTTTTAAACGCAATTTTCCATAAATATTTTCTAAAAAAATTTAATTTTGGCAAACCAGAGATTCTTAGAATAAATTTTGATTGAAAATTGAAAATTATCAAGAGCACTAAAGGCAATGATGTTAAAAGATGGATAATAAAAAAATCAGGTTTTCTTTTATTTAGTAAATTTTTCAATGGTATGAATGAAAAGATAAATATCAATACAAATGAAAATCTACTTCTAATTTTGCCATGTCTTGGTAAATATTTACTTAATTTTTTGGAAAAAAAATTTATAAAATTAATTTTGTTTTCATCCGCAATTTCTTGAAAACGATCGAATTCACCAAAAAAATTAATTAAAGAGCAGTCGTAGACATCTTTTTTTTTGAATTTTTTTAATGAAAGAGCTGAATTAAATACTGCTTTGTTAGTAGCTATATTAACTAATGAGGGTGACCAATACATTATTTGATTAGTTTTAGACATTAAGTAAAACTTTATATATTAAACAGTTTATAACTAATATAAATTTATCAAAAAAATTAACAATGGAAGATTTTAATAGTAAAATAAAAAAAATTATTACTCCAAAATTAGAAAATATTAATAATCCCAAAATTTTAGAATTTGGTGTTCAAAAAGGAAGATCCACTATTGAATTTCTCAAATTTTGTGAGAAAAATAATGGTCATCTTTACTCTTTTGATGTTGAAGATTGTTCAAATGTATCAAACAGTAAATCTTGGACATTTCATCAAACAAGAGATGATAATTTTGAATATGTAAAAAGTATAATACCTGAGGCGCTTGATATAATCTTTTTAGATACAGTTCATGAAGCAAACCACGTCGAAAAAATTTTTTATAATTATTTTGATAGATTAAAAATAGATGGTTTTTTTATAATTGATGACATTTCACATATTCCATATATTAGGAATAATTATAGAGAAAATTTTTATTGTGAAATTAATAATAAAGAGACTTTTGATAAAATATTAGAAATTTACAACTGCAATATTGAGAAGTTTGACTTAGAATTTTCTTTTATTTCATCTGGCTTAGCAATAATTAAAAAAAAACAAAACAATTTGAAAAAGGCCAAACCTATGATTTTAAGAGAATACAGTCTTAAGAATTTTTTAAGGAAAATATGTAAAAAACTAAAAAAAAGTTAATAGTTTTTATTCCATCTATCGAAGATGGTGGCGTTGAAAAAAATCTTTTCTTAGTCTTAAATTATTTATCAAAAAAAATTGGATCAATTGATTTAATTACATTCAATAACGATATGAGAGAAAAATTTGATAAAAAAATCAATATTATAAATCCATATTTTAATTTTTTCTTTTTCTCAAATAGACTACCAAAATATATTTTTTGTATTTTAACTTTAATTAGAAAACTAGTAATTAATAGAAATTGTGTAATATTTTCATTTCAAGCTAATATTTATGTAATTATTATAGCAAAATTTTTTAGAGTGAACGTAATTTCAAGGTCAAACTCATCATCTACCGGTTGGTCAAAAAATATTTTAAAACAATTTATTTTTTCATTTTTTTTTAAACGAGCAAATAAAATATTAGTAAATAGTTTTGATTTTAAAAAAGAAATTGATAACAAGTACAATTTAGAAACAGAGTGTATTTTAAATCCATTTGATTTTAAAAAAATTAAAAAACAATCAAATGAAAAATGCAAAAAAATTTACTCAAAAAATAAAATCTTAAAACTTATTTCTGTAGGAAGATTAACTTATCAAAAAGATTTTTTGACTTTATTGAGAGCAATAAATATTTTGAAAAAAAAGAAAGATTTTGAATTAATTATCATTGGAAAAGGTGTTGATAAACCATTACTTGAGAATTATATTTTAAAAAACGGATTAAAAAAAAATGTAAAATTAATTGGTTATAAAAAAAACCCTTTTAAATTTATTAATCAAGCAGATATTTTTTTACTAACTTCAATTTTTGAGGGATCTCCCAATGTTCTTGTTGAAGCGTTATATTTAAAAAAATATGTAATTTCTACAAATTGTCCGACAGGTCCTAAAGAGATTTTAAAAAATGGTGAATATGGCTCTTTAGTAAAAATGAAAAACTTTAAAGAAATTGCAAAAATTTTAATAAATTTTAAAAAAAATCATAAAACAAAAAAAAAAATAATTAATGGATATAATTCATTAAAAAAATTTGATCATAAAGTTAACTGTGAGAAATATCTTAAACTTGTTCAAAAATATATCTAATGGAATTTTAATTATTTTTTTTAAATAAGATATCTGTATGTTTATCTTGCGGTTCCCATTGGTTTTCGAAATTTTTTTTTTTTAGGAAATTTTTAAGTTCAGACCATTGAGTACCGTTTTTATAAAAATCACCACTGCTCACTTCTACATATATAAAGTTGCAGCTTTCCAGGGACTTTTGAGCGCCCTTTAGGACTGGTAATTCTGCACCTTGAATATCCATTACCCAAAAATCGTAGTCCTTTGCTTGAATTGACTCTTGTAAAAAAAAGGTGTCAATCTTTTTTGATTTAAGTTTAATAGTTTCTACCATCTCAAGATTATCTTTTAAGCTTTCAGCTCCAAAATTATAGATTGAAGAGGAAGCGCCATCATTATTTGAAATGTTAAACGAAAATACTTCATTATCAAACTCGTGAAGTAAAATATTATATGCCTTTTGATTTATGTAAATATTTATATTGTTTTTAAGATCAGTATATATTTTTGGATTAGCCTCAATCCACAAAGTTTTTTTATGAAACCAATCATAAACAGCTGACTCTGTGCCTCTATGGGCTCCCATATGCAAAATTCCTTTTGACGCATGCATTGCCTCTAGTAATTTTAAATTCGGTTTTGAATTAGTATAATTTTTATTTCTATAAATTTTTGTTAATTTCCAACCATAATAGTTGAACATTTTTTTAATATTATTTTTAATTGAATTTATCATAAAAAATTTAGATTAATTTATATTGAGAAATTAATTCATGCAAATTGATTAATTAAGTAAAATATAATATTAATCACACATAGGTTACTAATAAATAATCATTAAATAATATGTCTAAAAAATTTAAAATTATAGTCATAATTTTCTTTTTATCCTTATCTTTTAGTGGTCTTTACCTACATCAAAATTTTTATAAGTTTAAAGCAATTTTTTTTGAAAAACGATGGGAATTTTTTCAAGAAAAAATCTTAGCAAAAAATGCAAAAATTATTGAATTACAAAACCAAGGAAAAATTAAATTTGAAGATAATGATTACAATTTCATTAAATTTTCTTTAGAGGAAAATGGCTTATATTATAGAGATGATTATATTTATCGACCAATTGGATATTTTGATATTTTAAACGACCGAATTATATTTGCTGCTCATGATGGTAATTTTTATTACACAAACAAAATTAATGAAATTAAAGAGGGAAAATTTGATATTAAAAAATTAAGTAACTCTAGTTTTGATTTTAAATTTAACATAAATGATGAGGATCCATATAGGAGTATCTTAATTCGAGATATTTTTATTGATAAAAAAGACCTATATGTTGTTATAAATGGAAGAAAAAAAATTAATAGTGATGAGTACTCATTATCAACTTCTGTCTTGAAGGGAAATATTAATTTTGAAAGTAAAAAGATAAATTTTAAAAAATTCTTTGAACCAAATGAGTCTATTATTGGTTCTACAGATTTCTCTCATTCAGGTGGTAGAATAATCAAATTTAAGGATGATAAATTTTTATTAACAGTCCCAGATCATGCTCTCATGGATGATTATCAAAATTTTATTGAAAGAATGAATTCAAATAAATCAATCATTGGAAAAATTATTTTAATTGATGGAAAATCTTATGAAGTCTTTTCATATGGTCATCGAAATCCTCAAGGTTTATTTTATGACAAAAAAAATGATCTTATTTTTGAGACAGAGCATGGGCCAACAGGTGGTGATGAAATAAATTTAATTAAAAAAGGAAATCATTATGGATGGCCTTTAGCAACTTATGGGGCAAAAATTGAAAAATTGAACTTATTTAGAAGTCACAAAAAGAACAATTTTACTGAACCACTCACTTACTGGTGGCCAAGGAATTGTGGTATGTCAGAAATTGTAAAAGTGGAAGCAAATTTTAATAAAAACTGGGAGGGCTATAATTTACTAAATGCTTGTTTAAGCGGATCTGGTGCAAACCAGGGTGAGTCAATTTATAGATGGAAATTTGATCCAAAGAAACAGAGACTTACAAAAAATGGTCAATATCATATAGGTGATAGAATTAGAGATATGAAATATTCAAACAAAAACGAAGCACTCTTATTATTACTTGAGGATCAAAAATCTATAGCAATTATATTTAAAGATTAAATTAAATTTTTATAAACATTCATAGTTTTTAAACATGTTTTGTCCCAACTGTAATTGTTTGATTTAATTAAATTTTTAGAAGCAATATCTTTTAACATTGTTGTATTAAAAATTTCTTTTTCAAGTTTTTCAATTAAATCCATTTCTTTATAAGGACTAAAATAAACTGCATTATCTCCACAAATATCCTTAAAAACTTCTATATCACTGCAAAATATTGGGCAACTAAATCTCATTGCTTCTAATAGCGGAAGTCCAAATCCCTCGTAAACAGAGGGCACTACTAAAGCGCTAGCTTGCAAATAATGATTAGCTAATAATTTGTCATCACCATTTATTTGAAAAATTTTTTTAGACATGGATAAATCAGAAATCATTCTTCTTTCTTTTTTATTAAACTTACCACCTCCAAAACAAATCAGTTTTAATTCTTGATTTATCCTATTTGTTTTAGCAAAAACTTTTAAAAAAAAATCAAAATTTTTATATCTTTCTCTATTTCCAACATATAATAAAAATGGTGAACTTATTTGAAAATCAATTTGAGAATTGGTTCCAACAAAGTGATCAGCGCCATGATTAATTACAGTTATTTTGTCAGAACTAATATTATAAAATTCTTTCAAATCTTCCTTAGTATTGTTACTTACACAAATAAAATGATCACAATCTTTAAAAGCTTTTTGTTTTAAGCTGATTAATTCTTCAGAATTTCTATAAAAATATTTAAATTTTTCATGAATTAAATCATGAACTGTTATTACTTTCTTAATATTTTTTTTTATTATACCAGGCGTATAATACGTATCATGTATAATATCTACTGAGTGTTTTTCATTATATGAATTGAATTTACCCAGGTTCAAGTTTTCAATTAATTTAATTGAAGGATAATTTGATAGGTAAAGACCTTCGTAATATTTCTTTGATAATAGTTTTAAAAATTTATTTTTGTGTAATACTGATATAATCTTAATATCGACTTTATTTTCAATTAATTTTTTTGCTAAATAAACGAAATATCTAGAAATTCCTCCATTTTTTTCTTTTGAAAAAATTGTACTGTTAAATGATATTTTCATGTATCAATTATATTAATTTAAATTCTGATGATAACAATATGATTTCAAAAAAAATAGAATTAATTATAAACTTTTTATTAGAATATTTTGTTAAATTAAATTTTAATAGAAAAAAAGAGAATTTTAAAAAAATTTATAATAACGAATTTGCATATTTCTTCAATGACACCATTGCAAAAGAAATAAGTATTCATGGAGTATACGAAAAAGATGAAATCGAAGTTTTATCAAAATTAATTAATTTGAAAGATCATGTAATTGATATAGGTGCTAATATTGGTAATCATACCATAGCTTTTAGTAAAATCTCAAAAAAAGTTTACTCTTTTGAAGCTCATCCAAGAACTTTTGAGATTTTAAAATTTAATACATATGAATATAAGAATATAAAAATCTTTAATTTAGGAATATCTAATAGAAAAGGTTTTCTTTTCTTTAAAAATTTTAAGTCTAATAATATTGGTGGAAAAAGATTAAGTAAAAAAGGATCAATTAAATCTCAAATAAACAAATTAGATAACATAATTAAATCAGACAAAAAAATTAAGCTAATTAAAATAGATATAGAAGGTCATGAATATGAAGCTTTGATGGGCATGGAAAGACTATTAAATAATAATAATTGTTTAATAATTATGGAATTCTGCGAAAAATCTATCTCTAAAAGGAGAAAAATAATAAGTTTTTTGAAAGAAAAAAATTATTTACATTCATATTATATTTCAAAAGAAAAAAAAATTTCTAATCGAGCTTATCTTGATTTATTTACAAAAATAATGTGCACAATTTTATTCATTTACAAGATTAAAAAGGCAAAAATTGTAAAAGTAGGTTTAAATTCTTTAATCACTAACAGTTTAGAAGGTAATATCATTTTTTCAAAAAAAAAAATAAGCTAGAAAAAATTTTTTAAAATTTGATTCATTTTCACTTTTTCAGATCTTGTACATTTAATTTTTGATTTACTAAGTATTTTTTTAGCCTCTTGTGATAATCCATATCCAACTAATATGGTAAGATCTTTTATATTATACTCAGATTTTTCCTTTATATAAATACATTCAAATTGTTCCAAATTTAATCTTGAAATCGGATTGTCATAATTTCCCGAGTCATAAGAAGAATTAATATTATTTTTTTTTGTTTTTTTAAATATTGGAAATGCAGTAATTAATTTATATCCTTTTTTTTTTAATGAAAAATTAATATCATCAAATGTATTTGGATAAACCTCACTATTCATATTTGTTTCAACTTCAATTAACATTGGTCTTGAGTGTTTTAAAAGTGAGGCAATAATTTTAAATTCAAATCCTTCAACATCAATTTTTACAACATCAATTTTATATTTAAAAAAAGTTTTTGTAAAATCTTTAAAAGAATAAATTTTTTTAATATTACTTTTTTTTTTTCCAAAATATTCACTATCAAGTTTATTTTGATTTTTATTTGCAATCTTATAAACGTCTACAAATGTAGACCCTGTTAAAGTATCAGCTATATAATATTTTTTTTTTGAAGTCTTATTACCTATACCAAATTTAAACTTAAATAAATTTTCAGGATATTTGATAATTTTTTTAAAATTTTGATAAGACCAATCTAAACTTTTATTTGGATCTACCATCGCGATTTTTGAAATTCCATCAAAATTAAGTAAAGTTGGCAAATATCTATGTCCAGCTCCAATATCTACTATCCCAATTTTTGGTTTTTTTAAAACATCTTTTAAAGCTTGAGAAATCTTTTTTGATCTTGAAATATAATTTCTTCTATTAATATTTTTTTTTATTAACTTTAGACTAATCATTATCTTTATAACTTAAAAAAGATTTAAATTTCTTGCTTTTTTAAACCAACTTACTATTTCAATTAATTCATTTTCAAGCCTCTGAAAATTTTTAATTTTTAATAATTTCTTAATTTTTGAGTTATCACCATGAGTATTTAAAACATCAGCTTTATTTTTTTTTATATTTTTATAATTGATTAAACCATATTCTCTTTGAATTAAGTCAAAAACTTTTTTCATATTTTGAGGATTATTAGAACAAACATTAAAAATTTCATTTTTTTTGAATTTTTTTTTTATTATTTTTGATAAAATTTTAATTACATCTTTAATAGAAGTAAAATCTCTCAAATGATTACCATTATTATTTAGTTTAAAAATTTTTTTTTTATAGCTTTGAATTAAGGCTTTTAATATAAACATATCGGGTCTTCCCCAAATACCATATATAGTAAAAAATCTTAGCCCAACAAATGAAACTCCAAATTTTTGAGAGTAATGGGATGCCATTTTCTCATTCGTTACTTTTGTGTATCCATAAATATTTTTTGGATTAGTCAACTGTATTTCTTTAGTTGGAAATTTTTTTGTATCTCCATAAACAGAACTTGAGGAAGCATAAATTACTTTTTTTAATTTTTTAGAGTTTATACTTTCAAATAAATTACAAAAACCTGTAATATTTGATTTGACATATTTTTTAGGATTTAATAAGGAATATCTAACACCTGCTTGAGCTGCCAAATGTATAATTATTTCAAAATTATATCTTTTCAGTTTTTTTTGTAATTTATCAGATGAAATATCAATTTGGAAAAATTTAAAATTTTTATTTTTTTTTAATAAAGCTAACCTTTTTTTTTTAAATTTAATGGAATAGTAATCATCTATATTGTCAATTCCTACAACTTTAATTTTTTTCTTAAGTAAATAATCTGATATATGGTATCCAATAAACCCTGCAGCTCCAGTAACTAAAATTTTCATTTGATATAAAATAATTATAATCTTTTGATGTTAAATAAATACTTAATTATCACTGTAATTAAAACCATTAATCTATTTTGGCCATTATCAATTCTAATTCTAGTACATTCAACAAGATGATCAAAAAATTTTATCTTACTAGAAAAACCTCCTCGTTGAAAATTTCCAAATATCTCATGTTTTTTTGTTCCTACTCCAATTAATTTATTTTTAATAATCATTCGATAAAAGTAATCGTAATCCGAGGAATATTTATACTTAAGGTTATATTTTCCTACTATTTTTGCTGCCTCTTTTTTAATAAAGAATCCTGTTGAATGGCTCGAATAAAAACCCCAACTAAAATGTATTTTCCACTTTTTATAACCATGTAAAATTCCCCAATGCTTTCTAACTGATCCAAAGAAGAAATCAGCATTTTTATGATTTTTATAATATTTTTGCAAAATACATAAAGAATCTTTTGTCAAAGTATCTCCTGAATTAACAAACCCAATCAAATCACCTTTTGCAAATTCTAAACCTTTATTAAATGCATCATATATCCCATCATCTTCCTCTGATTTAAAAATATCAATTTTATCTAAATATTTATTTATTATGCTTTTAGTTTTATCTTTAGAATTTCCATCTATTACAACATATTGAATATTTTTGTAATCTTGCTGTAAAACACTTTGTATTGTTTTTTCTATATTTTCCTCGTCATTTAAAACGACCGTGATTATTGTAATTAGTGGTTCCAATTTTTATCCAAATATTAATGATATCTTATTAAATGATTTGTGATATTGAAGAAATATCAATTTTCTGTCAGTTTTTTTTAAAAAAGATTTCCTTCCATGAAAACCCGAAGTTAAAGCAATTATAATTGTATTGGCTTTACAAGTAATTTCTTTTTTATCTTTTATAAATTCTTTTGCATTTTCCTCACTCTCATTAAATTTTTTTGAATTTTTTACAAATTGAATATACTTATTATTTATTTTATGACTACCTAATGCATAACTGAAAGGCGCTCCATCACTAGTAATTTCAAAAGGTGAATATAAAATTTTCATATTAGGTAGAAATCTATCAATATGTAAATTGTTATCTCCATGTTCAATATCTTCAGGAATTTTTAATGATTTATGAATATAAAACTCAGCTTGACTATTTAAGACTTTTCCGTAAACAATCTTTGTGAAGTGATCACTGACTAACTTTAAGAGTTCAAATTTTTTTAGATCAAAATATTCAAAATATCTCATTACAGAACTATTGGATCTTAAGTTATTACCTTGCTTAATAGACATTTTATTAAAGTATTCAATTATTTCATTATGTTCTTTTTTATTCAATGCATTCTCCAAAATTAATATTCCATTTTGTTTTAAAGAATCGAGACATTTTTCTTCCAAATTTTCGATTTTATAATTTAAATCAAAAGTAATTTTATTTTTATTAATTTCATTGTCTTTTTGATCGAAAAAATATTTTTTAAATGAAATATTTCTTTTCGAAACAAAAATCCAAAAATTTACATATAATTTTTTAATTAATTCATTTTTTGAGGAAATAAGAAAACTTAGTGTAGGAAAACTTAAATATTTTTTTTTAAAAAAATTTATAAGTTTTTTGAAAAAATTAAGAGCATTCATAAATTATAATATTGACTATTGTAAATACTTTTTGATTGAATAAAAATAATTTTCATCTTTAATAAATTTTTCAAGATTATTTAATATTTGTTTGTGTTTTTTAAGATTAAAATCATCCAGCCAGTATTTATAAACTGTAGGAGTAAATCTTAAAGGTTTATTATCTAAAAAATTAAAATATTTTTCTTGATTATAAAAAAAAAGGTGATTTTTAGAAAAAATTTCCTTTAAGTAATGAAAAGAATACAGCTGATTCTTATCTACCTTAAAATTATTTTTTTTCAGATTAAGAATCAAATTTTTATACTCAAAAAAATTTTTTGGATTTATTGAAAAATTAAAATCTGCGTGAGGTTGATTTTTTGATGCATTTATTACTTTAATATCATAAATTGGTAATTCAGACGCCACTGTACCAAAAACTGTTAATACGAAATTAATACCTAAGTCTTTTAGTTTATTATTTGGAAAGTTTTTTTTTATTAATTTTATTTTTTTATTTTCTTTCAATAAATATTTTATTTTTTCCGTTGTAATTTCGCTTGAAGATGGATGTTCCTTCACAAACCACTCATAATCAGTTTTTTTGATCATTTGATTTAAAAATTCCAACCATTTTTGAAAGTCGGGGAAGAAATGGTTTCCATAAATATGAGGGCTATCTATAAAATCGTGTACAAAGATTGCGACTTTAATTTTATTTTTCTTTGATCTTTTAATTTTAATTTTCTTTTTGTTAAAAGAAGAGTCTTTTAAATATAAATATTTTTTTTTACCAGATATGATTTTCTTAATAATATCTTTTCCTTTTTGTTGTATCTTTTTTTTATTTTTAAATGATAAGTTTTTTAAAAAATTTTTATAGAATTTAAATTGTATATCTGAACCGTTAATTCTTTTGTTGTAAGAAATATTTCCCCGTAAATTTACTAGATCACAATTGTAACCCGATATTGCAAAACAATTTATATTTTTTTTATTTGCTATTCTTAATGGTATACCTGTAAGATAAACAGAATGGCAACCTGCAATTGCCTCTACTTTGTTTTTTTTAAAAAAATCTTTCCAAAAGTAAAATAATTTTAACGATTCTTGAAAAAAAAATCTAAATTCTGGTGAACTCAAATTAATCGTTCCTTGTTGAAACTTTTTTAAATAACTATCATATATTAAGTCTCCAATCCAAATATCATCAATCTTGAAATTTTCTAGATGTGTATGTGATATTTTTTTTTGAAAAAATTTATTAGTAGTGATATTTGCTTTTTTTATTTGATTATAACTATATGATGGCTTCAAAAATTTATCAGTACCAAATGATTTAAAAATTTTAAATGTTTTGATATTTAGTAAAATTCCTAGATCCCAAAAAATTTTCTTATACCATGGGACATTTGTTCTATTCAAAAGTTCATAACACTCGTAAGCAACGATCTTACAATTTTTTTTTGATTTATAATAATACACTAAATAAGAAAAGATTATGTGTATCGCAGACCAACCATTAAATTCAATTAAAAAAATTTTATCATTTTGTTTATTATTATTTTCAATTAATTTTTTGTTATGAACTACAAAATCTTCAATAATTTTTTTTTTGGTTTGAAAAATCATTAAAATCTTACTAAGAAATAATATTTTTTGAAAACGAACTTACAATTTTTTTTAATTCTTTTAATGTCATGAAGTTACTATTGGTTCCACTATTGTAAGAAAAATTTTTATTTACTTTTTTATAATTATTTTTTTTACAATATCTTAAAATTTGGTTTTCTGAAAAATTTGACAATACAACATAATGATCTTTGCAGCTGACTGTATCCTTTATCTCTGCATCATTTATCAGTTCTTCGTGAATTTTTTCTCCAGGCCTTATCCCAACAATTTTATAAAATTTGTTTTTTTTTGTGATAGCTTCGATTAAATCTCTTATATAAAAACTTTTTAATTTTGGGACAAATATCTCTCCACCTACACCAAATTTTATAGCTGTTAAAACTAATTCAATTGATTCTTTTAAAGAAATATTAAATCTTGTCATGTCGTAATGTGTTAAAGGTAATTTTTCTTTATTGAAATTTTTTTTTAAAAAAAATGGTACGACTGACCCTCTGCTTCCTGTTACATTGCCATACCTTACAACAGAAAAAGAAATATCTTTTTTCCCCTTAATATTATTTGCTGAAAGTATTAATTTATCAGCACACAACTTTGTTGCACCATATAAATTGATAGGTGAGGATGCTTTATCAGTTGATAACGCAATAACCTTTTTTACTCTTTTATCAATACATGCTTCTACTAAGTTTTGTGTGCCGATTACATTTGTTTTAATAAATTCAAAAGGATTATATTCTGCTGCCGGCACTTGTTTTAGTGCTGCTGCATGGACAACAATATCAATATCCTCTAATGCTCTTTCAAGTCTATCCTTATCTCTAATATCTCCTAAAAACATCCTAATATTTGGATGTTTAAACTTATCTAATTTTGACATTTCAAATTGTTTCAACTCATCTCTACTAAAAACAACAAGTCTTTTAAAATTTGGATAATATTTAATGATATGAGCAATAAAAGCTTTTCCAAAACTTCCGGTAGCACCCGTAACAAAAATAGATTTATTTTTAAACATTATTTTCCTCTTAATCCTGTAATAGCTTCATTTGTTTCTAAAAGATTTGAAATATTTTCCTCACCATTCTCACATTTTTTAATTTTTTTAAAAATGTCATTTAAGATATTATAATAGGGTTCTAAAGTTTTATCGTTATGGTCTATGCACGAATATACTACGTTTGAGGCAAGTATTTTTTTTTTTAACATTTCTTGTGATATATAAGTCTTATACAAATTATGATTGTTAGACTCAAAATAAAAATTAGGCAGTGACTCTAATCCTTGAATATTTATTTTAAGTGAGTGATAATTTGCTAATTTCATCCAATTTTTTTTGATTTTAATTCCATTTTTTGAGATAATTTCCCAAGATTTCATATTTTCCATTAATTTTAAAGTTTCTAATCCAGCTATTGACCCAATTCGTTCTGTCCAAAAAGTACTGCTGATAAATGTTTTGCTAATAGATTCCATAATTTCTTTTTTCCCAATAATTGCATTTACAGCATATCCATTTCCTAAAGCCTTTCCAAAGATTGCAATATCAGGATTTATTTTATATTTAAGATGTAGTCCGCCAAAGCAAGATCTAAAGCCTGATGTACATTCGTCAAAGATTAAAACAATATTATTTTTATCACATATTTTTCTTACTTCTTTTAGAAATCCTAGTTTAGGGGGAATATTTCTTTCAACTTCCATTTTAATTGTTCCAATTTCGTGCTCTTTGATAATTTTTTTTAATTGAGAAATATCATTATAATTAAATGGAAATACAGAATTTTTTAATACTTTAGGCACACCTTTGATATTTAAATTTTTCATTAAGTGGTTATTCAAATTTTTTTTATTCTGTAAATTTGAAGATAAATACCAATCATGCCATCCGTGATAACCACAAACAGCTATATTATCTTTTCCAGTGGCTGCCCTTGCTATTCTTATTGCAACAGAATTTGCTTCACCTCCTGATCTAGTAAATCTTACCATGTCTGCCCATTTGTGAATATCTATTATTTTTTCAGCAAGTAAAATTTCATCTACGGAGTTCAATGATGACATATTTCCTCTTTGGACAGTCTCGATTATCTTTTTTTCTAAAGGCTTAAAAGAATAACCTAGTGTGTTTGTACCAACTCCCATTAAAAAAATATCTTTATAAACTTTATTTTCTAAATCCCAAATTTTACATCCTTTAGCCCTCGAATAATAAGCTGGCCATAAATTTGGCAGATGTAAATCTGGATTTTTAGAAAATAACATGCTCCCACCTGGAATAATGCTATTTGCTCTTCTCCAAAATTTTTGACCTAAACTCATTTTAATGCCTTCATTTCGATTAAAACTAATGTATTTTTTAGAAAATTTTTTATTTTTGTTTAAAAAGTCTATAATTTTTTTCATTGGTATTTGATAATTAAAATCTAATTTTTCTATTAAATTTCTGATCAAATAAAAATCTTTTTTTGTATCTACTGTGAGTCTTAAATTTGATAAATTTTTATCTGATTTAAAATTGTAAATCTTATATTTTTTTTTATTATGAAATCCAAAAGTTACATGCTCTTTTTCATGGTTTGAAATTTTTTTGAGAATTTTTTCCTTCATTATTTTATACTTGAATATTTCAATATCCATTCCATCTGGAAAAGTTGGATTAATAGTATTTGATAAATAATCAAAACCTCCTGAAAAAAATTTTTCAATAAATTTATTTAAGATTCTAGGATCAATTAAAGGACAATCAGAAGTTAATCTTATTATATTTTTGATTTTAAACTTTTTTGCTGCCTGATAATATCTATCAAAGACATTTTTTTCAGATCCCCTGAAGATTTTAACATTATAATTTTTACAAATTTCAACAATTTTATCATCCTCTTTTTTACGTGTGCAGGCAATTATGATATCATCGATCTTTTTAGATTTTAAAATTCTTTTTATCAAGATTTCAAGAAGTGTATTATTTTGAATTTTTGATAATATTTTTTTTGGAAATCTTGACGAATTGACTCTTGCTTGAATAATAACTGAAATGTTTTTTTTTACCATTTTCTTGGATCAATTATATCTTTATTTTTAATAGCAAAATTAAATAAGTTTAGAGATTTATTCTTTTTTAATATGGCTAAATTTTGTTTTAACTGATTTAAATTGTCTATACCTATAGTAACAAAATTTATATTTTTTTGTTTTTTTATAAAAAATATACAAGCTTCATTCAAAGAAATATTATTTTTTTTACACCATGTCTCTAAAATTTTAATGTGATGTTTGAGCTTTGTTTTTTTTAAAAAAGTTTCACTTTTTTTAATATTAGAAATTATTCCTTGAAGAAAAATTGATCTTACTTGAGATTTTATATTTTTTTTTTTAATTTTTGTAAAAATTTACCATCTAAAAAACGTTGATCAAAAATATTTAATGGAAATTGAACTACATCTGGTCGAAATCTTTTAATTATAAAATCAAAATCTTTTGGATCATAAATTGATATTCCTATATTTTTAGTGAATTTTTTTTTTTTCAACTCAAAAAATTTTTGAAGAAATTGTGCACCATATTTTTGATTAATATCGTAGATATTATGAAGTAAAATGGTCTCAAATTGTTTAATATTAAAATTATGTAGATCATCCTTAATTTTTTTTTCTAAATTCTTCAAAAAAAGATTTTGACCTTTTTTTGGAAGTTGAATTTTCGTAATTATTCTAAAATTTTTAAAATCAAATTTAGAAACAAATTTTCTTGAGAATTTATAAGAATGTGCTGTATCTATATATCTAATTTTATTCTTTTTAAGAAAGTTCAAAATATTTGAAATCTCTTTTGAATTTTTAATTTTTATTTTTGAGATACCATACTTTTGATTAAAATTAGCTGTACCAACAACTATTTTCATTTACTGAAAAATTTTTGAATTGATTTTATTACATACATTTGTTCTTTTTTTGAAAGATTAAAATAGATAGGTAGACTTAAAGTATTATTATAAAATTTTTCAGAATTTTTTCCAATAAATTTATCTTTGAAAATTCTAAACTTATAAATAGGCTTATAGTGGTATTGTAAATAAATTTTTTGATTTTTCATATATCTAATAAATTTATCCTTTTTTTTTAAGTTAAAATTAAAGAATTTTAAAAAATATAGATGATTTGAAGAAACAAAATTTTTTTGGTGTTCAACAAAATAATAATGTTCATTATTATTTAATTTCTTATCGTATATTTTCGATATTTCTCTTCGTCTTTTTATATACTTATTCAAATTTTTAAGTTGATTTATACCAAGTGCACATTGAACATCGGACAATCTAAAATTTAAACTTAAATCTTCAACATTGTAATCCCAATGATTTTTCGTTCTTTTTAATCCAATAGACCTTAATAAAAATATCCTTTTATAAAGTTTTTTATTATTTGTTGTTATTGCACCACCTTCACAAGTAGTTATTGATTTTACAGGATGGAAGGAGAATGTTGAAATATCAGAATGTGCACAAGAGCCAATTTTATGTATCTTTTTTTTATTTTTATAATGCGCCCCTAGAGCATGACATGCGTCCTCAACTATAAAACATCCAAATTTTTTTTTAATTTTATTAAAATTACTAGCATTTAAAGGATAACCACCATGGTACATAAGGACTAATATTTTTACTTTGTTAATTTTGAATTTTTTACAACAATCTAACACATTTTGGGGTGTCATTTGACCAGTGACCGGGTCAACATCAGCTAAATAAACTTTTGCATTTAAAATTTTTGCTACACTGTAAGATGATATAAATGTAATTGCTGGCATTATTACAATATCATTTTTTTTTAATTTTATTGATCTAAATGCTAAATATAAAGCTGAAGTGCCGTTATTACACGTCAAGACGTACTTGGCTTTTGTATAGTTACTTAATTTTTTCTCGAATTTTTCAACTAATGGTCCTGTTGTTAATTTTTCCTGATTTAAAGCATTTGTAACTGCCCTAATATCATCCTTTTCAATAAATTGCTTACCGTAAGGGATAATTTTTTTCATTTAGATATATTTTTTTAAAACTGGATAATTTTTTTTCAAATTAGATTTACATCTTTTTCCAATGATCTTTTCAAAAAATTTTGGCTCTAATCCAGATCCTGGCCTAATTATTCTTATATTTTCTAATGAGAATTTTTCACCTTTTTTGATTTTTTTAATAGAAAAAATTGAACATCTCAATATTTTATTTTTCAATTCATCTTTTGATCGTTTAAAACTGTGGTCTTTAATTAAATTGTAAGTTTGATCTAAATTTTTTCTATATTTTAATATTTCAGAACCTTTTAATGAAAAATCAGAATCTAAACTTCGTGTTCCTTTTAGTGCTATATGTTTTTCAAAAACTCTTGCTCCCAATGATAGAGAAAGGGTTGAAATAATATTATTATTAGAATGGTCTGACAATCCCACCTCGCATTTAAATTTTTTTTTTAAAATTTCTATATTTCTTAAATTAAAATCATCTATTCTTGAAGGATAATTACTAACACAATAAAGTAAAGTTACCCCTTTTGCTCCAAATTTTATCGCAGTTTTATATGCTGTTTCAATCTCATTAAGATTAGCCATCCCAGTAGAAATAATCATATGTTTTTTGGTTGAAGCAATCTTCTTAATCAAAGGCAAATGTGTCATCTCAAAAGATGCAACTTTATAGAAAGGACATTTAAGATGTTCTAAAAGCTCTAAGGATTCTTCATCAAAGGGTGTACTGAATAATGTAATTCCAATTTTTTTTGCGTAATTAAAAAGTTCTTTATGCCACTTTTGAGGAGTCTTGCCTTTATTGTATAAATCCCATAAATAATAATTTTTCCATAAACCATCTTTTATTTTAAAAAATTTATTTTTTGATCTGGCTGTAATCAAGTCTGGCAAGTAAGTTTGTAATTTAGCAGCATCAGCACCATACTTTTTTGCTTGGTAAATAAGTTTTTTCGCATTATTTAATGAGCCGTTATGATTAGCTGATATTTCTGCTATAAAGTAAGGCGAATTCTTGAACATAAATTTATTTATATATGAAGTATGAATATAAAACTAGTTAAATCAAAATTAGAAGACTCTAAATTTTTATACAATTTGAGAAATTCATTTGAAATTCGCTCAGTATCAAAAAATAAAAAAAAAATATCTTTTAAAGACCATAGAAAATGGTTTTCATATATAAATAAAAGCAAAAATTTTTTATTTATCATTATTTATAAGTCAAAGAAGATTGGATATATAAGAACAAAAAAAGAAAAAAAAAATTATTTTGTTTCAATTGGACTTTTAAAAAAATTCACTAGCAAAGGAATTGGTAAAAAATCATTATTAAAATTTGAAAAAAAAACTAAAATAAAAAATTTTTTTGCACATGTTTTAAAAAAAAATGTTCAATCTTTGTACTTTTTTTTTCATGTAATTACTATATAGAGAGAGAAACAAAAAATTTATATATAATGAAAAAAAATCAAAAAAGAAAAAATTTCAATAAAATAATTAATGATATTGAAAAAATTAGAAAAAAAAATAATTCTAATTGGATGGATATTTTAAGAGTTGCTTTTAAATTTTCTCCAAAAGAAACAGCTAAAATAATGTCCCAAATTTATCAACAAGATAATAAAATATCTAAATTATCAAAGAAACTCAAAAGTCAAATTTAATTTTCGGTCAATATTTTATTTTTTAATAAATATTTTTTATCACAATATTTTAATGAATTTTCTTTGTGTGATACAAATATCAAGGTAAATTCTTTTTTTAAATTAATAATTTCATTTAAAATTTCTTTTTCAGTCGAAATATCTAGGGCACTTGTTGCTTCGTCAAATATTAAAAGTTTTGGTTTGTTATAAAGTGCTCTTGCAATACCAATTCTTTGTTTTTGACCACCTGATATAAGAGCACCACCTTCCCCAATATTTGTGTTTAAACCATTTTCTAGACTATCAATAAATTTTTGGAGAGAACTTTTCCTTATGACCTCATCTAGTAATTTATCATCAATTTCATTTTCAGGTAAACCAAACGCTACATTTTTTCTTATAGTATCAGGAAACAAAAAAATATCTTGTGAAACATACCCAATTTTTTTTTGCCAATCCCTAATTGAAACATCTATTGATACACCGTCTATCAAAATCTGACCTTCATTTGGTCTTATTATTCCCATTATAATATCAATTAGAGTGCTTTTTCCAGATCCACTTTCACCACTTATACCAACAAATGTATTTTTATTTATTTTCATATTTACATCTTTTAAAATTTGGTAGCCTCTGTCGGGATACTTATAAGATATTTTGGAAAGATTGATTTCTTTTTCAAACTTTATTTCTTGTGATGCTTTAGTATCATTAAGATCTTTATCAAATTTAATTTCATTCAATAAGTTCAAAATTTTATTTACTCCATCACTAGAAAATTTTACCCTAGTAAGTAATAACAAAATTTTGTTAAATGATGGTATCATTTTGTATGCTGCAACAAAAAACAATCCTAATGTAGGCAATATCTCCAAAATAGATTTCCCTAAAAATAAAAATAAAATTATCATTGTTGCAACACTGCAAATTGCGAAAAATTCGATTACAAGTCTTGGTGTACCTGCTATTACTGCATTTTCTCTATTAGCGTCAGCAAGCTGTTTGGTATTATTTTCAAATTCTTTTAAGAAAAAAAGTTCTCTTCCTAATAATTTAATTTCTTTAATTCCACCTATTCCATCTTGCACATTTCTTAATTGAAGTTTTGATAATTCATTTCTCAATTGTCCTAATTCTTTTAGTCTATTTTTATGATAAGAGAATAAGAATACAGATAACCCTCCAAATAAAATTAGAATTAATAAAGTTGACTGCCAGTTAAAGAAAAAGAGTAATAATAAAATTGATATTTGTAAGAATATTTCTAGGGAAAGATTTATTAATGAGTTTAAATATATAGAGCTAAAAAAAGAGCAAATTTCTTTAATATTTACAATTATATCTGATGAATTTTTATGTTTAAAATAATAAACAGATTTTTTAAAATAGCCATTATAGATTTTAGACTGAAGGTAGGCCTCATAATAAGCTAAAAAAGATGCATATTTCCTTAAAATAATCCAAAGAAAGAAGTTTTTAAGACCATAAAAAAGAATAAAAAAAATTGAAATGAAAATAAGTAAATTTGATATTTCTAAATTTGGAATACCGAATATTTTGCTTACTTTAATTAAAAATTCTTGATCAGTAATAATTTGGAGTGCTGGGAATATAAGTCCAATGCCACACAATTCCAAAATCATACCAGACATCATTAAAATGAAAGTGACATAAAATTTTTTTTTATATTCTTTATTAAATGAAAGATTAAAAATTGTATTAAAGTTTTTAATATTAGTTTTTGACTGAAATTTATTCATATAATAAACTTGTTTTAATTATTAAATTAAGTAAAAAATCACTTAATTTTTTTGTTCAGACTTTTTATCATCTAACATCACATTACAATTTTTTTTAAATCTTGATTGGGTAGGTTTATATATAAGCAACAGCATTCAAAATTAAAATTTTTTTTTAAAATGTTTAATCATATCCACGACTAGTAAAAGTAAAAATTGATGGGCATTTTCAATTATGTTATAATCTTTTGAATTGATCCAAAAGCCTAAATCGCTTTTTCTATTTAAATAGTTTTTTTTGTCAAAGCCAGTAAAAGATATAATTTTTTTAAATTTTTTTTTTCTCGCCTCATTTAAACCTTTAATCATATTTTTGGATTTACCACTTGAAGATATTAAAACAAGAAAGTCACCTTTTATTCCATATTTTTTGATTACTCGCGATATCCAATTCTCGTAACCAAAATCATTTGAATAACAAGTAATTATCGATGGATCGTTATAACAAACACATTTTATTTTAGAATTATTTGTTAGATCCATACTAAAATGAGATGCTATTGATGCACTACCTCCATTTCCAAAAACATGAACAGTATTTTTTGAATTTATATTTTTGAATAACTTAAATATTTCTATAATTTTTTTTTTTTGAGATTGATTTAGATTTAGAATTTGAACAAATTTTTCAATATATCTTGAAGTAAACTTTTCTAATTTCATAGTTATAATTTTTTAAATTTCTTTATCCAAGAACTTTTATATCCATATGCTTTATCATCAATATAAATATCAGCTGAGGGTTTAGAAATAAATAATTTATGATACTTTATTCCAAATTTCTTTAAATCTTTAGTTATTTTTTTAAAAATATCTTTCTTATGAAGAATTTTATCATTATTCCTCCCCATATACCTAGCTGTATAGATCTTAATTCTATATCCTTCGTCATATAGAAAATTAACTGTCTTAATAGCTTTTTTTAAAGGTTTAGAAGTGCGATACTGATTTTTTTTAGTGTTACAAAGAGTGTTGTCTAAATCAAAACAGAATGTTTTTAATTTCATATCACATAATACTATTAAAGTAATAGAAAGTACATTATAAGAAATAAAAAAATAAATTCTTAAAAAATTTTTTTAAAAATTGAAAAACTTGATATTCATAATTTATACTATTTAATGGATACAAAAAGATTAGATTATACAAAAAGAATTGTTTTAAAGCCTTGGGGTGAAGAATATAATATTTTTACCAATCGAAAAAAGTTTGCTATTACATACTTAAAAATTAAAAAAAATCATACAACTTCACTACACTGTCATCCAAATAAAAAAACTGGGTTTTTAATACTTTCTGGAACGGCTAAAGTTCAACTTGGAATTTACAAAAAAAATATAAAAAAATTTGGTCCAATGTCTATTTTAGTTTTAAGGCAAGGATTATTTCATAAAATTTCTGCATCAAAAAAAGATTTATATGCATTGGAAATTGAGTCTCCATATATGAAAACAGATTTAGTACGAATGGATGATAATTATGGACGAAAAAATAAAGGTTACGAAAAATTAGATAAAACAAAAAAAATTGAGAAAAATAATTTGATTTTCAAAATTCCCAAAAAAAGGAAAAACAATTATATGTTAAATGGAATAAAAATATCTTTATCATTTTACAAAAATTTTAATAGTTTTAAAAATTTTGACGATAAGAGCGTAAGTATTATATGTGATGGTAGTATTATCACAAAAAATGGAAAAGATGTTATTAAGACTGGTGAAATAGTTAAATCATACACATTAAAAAAATTATCTAAAATCTACAAAATAAATAAAAAAATTTTGATTTTAAAAGCAAATAAAGTTTAAACTTGATAAAATTTTAAAACAAACTTAAAACTATTTTATGAAATCTTTAATTATAACTAGTCAACTAGTTCAAGATCATGAATTTATTTATCCATTTTACAGATTAAAAGAAGAGGGTATTGAAGTGCATGTTTACAATCAAAGTAATAATATTGTAAAAGGTTTCTTCGGTACTAAAATTCCTCCACAGAAAGATGATAAAATAGTAAACCTTGATGATTTAAATGTTGATGACTATGGATTACTTATCCTTCCAGGTGGTGTAAAATCAATGGAACTCTTAAGATTAGACAAAAAAGCAATTTCCATAGTCAAAAAATTTAATGATCAAAATAAAATTATTGGAGCAATTTGCAGTGGAACAATGATGTTAATTTCAGCAGAAATTGTAAAAGGTAAACAAATGACAGGATATTACGCCTGGGAACAAGACATCATTAATGCTGGGGCTACGTTTGTTGATAAACCGTGTGTAATTGATAAAAACTTAATAACATCACCACATTACAAATATAATGGAGAGTGGATGAAAAATATAATTAATCAGATTAAAAAATAAACAATCAATTAATCTTAATCATTTTAAGTGTGTTTACTCTATAAAATTTTTTATAGTTTTTAATTTTATTTTGAAAAAATTTGTCTTTAATTTCTAGAATAGCGTCTTGTATTTTTTTTTGAGGTCTGAAACCTATTGATAAAATTCTACTTGAATCCTGTCTATAAGACCTTGGGTCGTTGCTTTTTAGGGTATCAATTTTATATTTTTTTAACAAACATTTATTTATTCTTTTGGCTATGTCTATTATACTTAAATTTTCAAAACCGACATTAAAAATCGTATCTTTATCTTTTCTATTTTTTTTTAATTTTCTTTGAATTGAAAAAATATAAGCGTTTACCATATCATCCATATTAAGATTGGGTCTAATTTGTCGTCCACCAAATACTTTAATCTTGTTATTTTTTAATGCATTAAATGTCAATGCGTTGACTGCAACATCTAATCTCATTGAAGGTGAATAACCACAAACTGTTGCTGGTCTCAAAATTGTTAAATCAATTTTTTTTTTATAACTTAGTAGTATTCTCTCAGCTATCATTTTTGATTTATTATATTCTGAAACAGGATGGAGAGGTAAATCTTCAATCACCTTTCTTTCTTTTTTAATTCCGTAAACACTTCCTGATGATGCAAAAATAAATTTTTTTATTTTTTTTTTAATAGCTAAATCAATAAGATTATATGTTGCTAGTACGTTTATTTCCCAAGTTAATTTGGCATTTAATTCTGCAGCAGGATCATTAGCTATTGATGCAAGGTGTATAACAATATCTATATTATTAAGATCTTTAATATCTATTTTTCTTATATCCTTTTTAAGAATTTTAAGTTTTTTATTTTTTTTTAAATAATTACCAAACCAGAAAGTATCTAGACCAACAACTTTATAGTTGAGTTTAATAAGTTTATTTACTAAGTTTGTTCCTATATAGCCACCAGCGCCAGTAATTAAAATAGTCTTCATTTTTTTTTAAAAAATTTGATAACTTTATCTATCACATAATTTACTTCTAAATTACTCATGTGAGGATTAATAGGTAAACTTAAAATTCTTTTACTATATTTTTCAGTTTTTGGTAATTTGACTTTTCCGTAAGATTTTAAAAAAACATCTTGTAAATGTATTGGGACTGGATAGTGGATTGCAGTATCAATATTAAAAGATTTTAAGTAATTTTTTAATTGATCTCTTTTTTGAGTTTTTATTATAAATTGATGGAAAGTAGGATTTGATATTTGATCGTTATATTTTGGAACTTCAACATAACTTTTTAAAGATGATATATATTTTTTAGCAATAATTAATTGCTTTTTATTCCATACTTTTATTCTTTTTAACATCACATTACCGAATCCAGCTTGAATATTATCTAAACGGGAATTAGTGCCCCATATCATTGAATTATCTCTATTTATAAGTCCGTGGTTTCGTATTAATTTAATTTTTTTATATAATTTTGAGTTGTTAGTGACTATCAGGCCACCATCTCCAAGGACATGAAAGTTTTTTCTTGGATGTAGACTAAAAATACCTACATCACCCATTGTGCCAAGATATTTATCTTTATATTTAGTTCCAAACGCGTGTGCAGCATCTTCAATTAATAATAAATTTTTCTCTAAACATATCTTTCTAATTTTATCCATGTTTGCTGGAATTCCTGATAAATGAACTGGCATTATAGCTCTAGTGTTTTTGTTTATCTTTTTAGTTATATTGTTTACGTCAATATTTAAATCATCTGAAATATCAACTAAAATTGGCTTTAAACCTGCATAAGAAATTGCTCCACATGTTGCTATAAAGGAATTTGAGACTGTAATGATCTCTTTGTTATCTTTTAATTCTAAAGCTTTAAATACCATAACTGCACCCTCTGTCCAATTCCCAACTCCCAAAACATATTTAACATTTAAAAATTTTTGAATTTTTTTTTCAAAATTTAATAACTCCTTACCTAGTATGTATTCTCCCTTTCTTCCTATTCTTTTAAAACTTTTTATAAAATCTTTTTCTAGTTTTCTAAATTCTTCAGGAAATTTTGTAAATTTTACTCTCACAATTAATTATAAAAATTTCTAATTTTACCGATCATCAAATCAAGATCTTTCTTAGTTACAAATTCATGAACAGGAAGGGAAATAATATTTTTTGAAAACCTTTCTGCATTAGGATAATCACCACGTTTATGATTTAATTTTTTTGCTGCATCGTGTAAATGTAGCGGAATAGGATAGTGGATTTTACTATCAATTTTATTTTTTCTTAAATAATTGTTTAATTCATCTCTTTTTTTACAATAAAACTGATATAGATGAAAAACAGATTTAGCGTTTGTGTTTTCTTTTATAATTTTAATTTGATTAATTTTGCTTAAGTTTTTATTCAAATACTTTGCATTCTCAATGCGCCTTTTTGTAATGTAGTTAATCTTTTTAATCATTTCTAAACCAACAGCCGCTTGAATCGTATCTAGTCTTGAATTATAACCATAAATTTTACAATTATTTCTATCAATTAAACCATGATTTCTTAATAATTTTAATCTTTCGTAAATTTTTTTACTATTTGTTGTTATAATTCCTCCGTCGCCCCAAACATTTAGATTTTTTAAAGGATGCATACTAAAACATCCCGTAATACCATAATTGCCCGCAAATCTTTTTCTTTTATCTTGTGCTATAATTGCGTGACATGCATCTTCCACAATAAATAAATTATATTTCTTCGAAATTTTTAAAATTTGATCCATATCACATATTCTTCCAGACCAATGAACAGGAACAATTGCTTTTGTCTTTTTATTAATTTTTTTTTCTATTTTTTTTACATCAATATTGAGATCTTCGTTAATGTCTACAAAAACAGGCTTAGCACCAGTTGTTGCAATTGCACCTGCTGTTGCGTAAAATGAGTAAACTGGTGTTAAAACTTCATCACCTTCTTTAATACCTAGTGCTTTTAAAGATAAAAAAATAGCATCAGTTCCTGAGCCTACGCCTATTGAATATTTGGATTTTTGATATTTACAAAAAGATTTTTCAAAGTTTTCAACATGTCTTCCTAAAGTAAAATCATTAAAATTTATTGTTTTATTAATTAACTTGAAGATTTTTTTTCTGTCTTTAAATTGTTCAGACAGATAATTATGTCTTATTTTCATTTTTTTGTCAGATAAATATTGTTTTAATAAAAAATTTTTTTTCATAATTTTATTTTAAATTTAGTTTCTTTGTTTTGAAATTTTTTTTCATATCTTAAGTACCATTCAATTACAGATTCTATGCCTTTATTTAAATCTATTATATTAGCCCAATTTAATTTATTTTTTGTTTTTTTATCGCTTATCTTATAATCAGTATCTTTTCCAACTCTATCTTTGACATTGATAATATATTTTTTTGGATTCAAATTAAATTTTAAATATATTTTTTGAACCAATTCTTTAATTGAGATGTATTCTTTTGATGAAAAATGATAAGTATCGCCAATTTTACCTTTTCTTATAACCCTGTAAATACCATTACAAAAGTCTTGGTTGTGGATAAATGATCTTCTAGACCTTCCACTACCATGAAGATAAAATTTCTCTTTTTTGAATGCTTTATGAATTGCTAATGGAATAACTCTATATAATTTTTGAAAAGGTCCATAAAAATTTGCAAATCTCGATATTATTACAGGAAAATTATAGTATTTTTCTAACATCATTAAATAAGTTTCTATTGTGGAATGTGATAATGCATAGGGGGTTGAAGGTTTAAAATTGAACTTATTTTCTTTTATAGTCGTTGAACCGAATATTTCAGGTGTAGAAATCTTGATATATTTTTTTAAAAACTTTTTGCTTTTTAAAAACTCATAAAGCCGTATTTTACTTATAACATTTGATTTAAATGTTAGCTCTGGATAAACCCAGCTTTCAGCAACCATTCCTTGTCCTAAGAAATCGATTATTATTGAGGGTTTATATTTTAAAATAATTTTTTTTAATTTTTCAAATTCAAGATTTATGTCACATTTCAAAAAGATAAAATTTTTTTTTTCATTTTTTGTTAAATTTGATAGAGGGTTATATTTGATCTGATTTTGTGATGATTGTGAACTTGCAATTATAAAAAAACCTTTCTTTATTAAAAAGCACGCTAAATGACTTCCAGAAAAGCTATTACTACCCAAGATTAAAGTGTTTATCATGAATTAATGTTTTACGATAAAAAAATTTTATCCGTGAAGCTCTGCCATAACTTTCGCTTGTTCCTCTTTAGCTTTTCTAATAGTTTCAAGCCTCGCTTCATAAGTTTTTTCAGGTGGGTCATATTTATCAAATATATTTGATAAATTCTGAGAAAAATCTCTTCCCATTTTAGTTAACTCTATTGCTTTATCAGTAATAACTACCAACCCATCTTTAATCCACTCATCCATTCTTTTTATTTCTTTTTCAAAATATTTTTTTACATCGATATTGAATTGTTTTCTGAAATCATCATAATCTATTTTAAAATAGCTTCTCATTTGTTGAGTAGCATGTTGTCTAATTTTATCATCTTCATTTAATTTCATTCCTCTAAATATTGGTAATGAATTATTATCAATTGATTTTCTATAAGAGTTTAGGTCATAGAAATTTTGTGCATAATAATCATTTCCTAAATTGCTCATTGAGGAACTTCCTACACCAACAAAGTTTACCCTACCTCCTGTTTGATGGCCTGATGCTGCGTAGTGGAGCGATCCCTGATTAAAGGCTTCTGTCGTAGGACTTTCTGGTAAAGAATAACATTCAAAGCCTGTTCTTAAATAGCCTGCGGCTTCTAGTTTATGATTAATAACTTCTAAAATTTCTTTTCTCTGTAAAAAATCTGGGAGTGGGCCTTCTGCTAACATTTGAATTTGATATTTGGCTACCCAAGGCTTGTATGCCATCAAAGATAACTGTACAAGCGTAGGTTTTAGTTCAATCATTCGATCGCATGTATTTGCCATGCTTTCAGCAGTCTGACCAGGCTGACCAATTAAAAGATCAAAAGCTATTTCTTTGTAAACTTTACGGACTCTTTCAGTTAATATTTTCTCAAATAATTCTGCAGGTTGGATTCTATTAACTCTTCTTTGCACATTTGGATCTAAATCTTGCATTCCAAATGAAATCCTATTAGCTCCACAGACTTCATGATTGTATATCAATCTGTCCTCATCAACTCTTCTAGGGTCAGACTCAACAGTAAAGTTTACGACTTTTGACCAATCGAATAAACTTTTTAACTTATCTACCAATTTTTTTAAATCTTCTCTATTCAATATAGTGGGTGATCCACCACCAAAAAAAACTGTTTCTACATTAAGCTTTATCTCATTTTTTTTTAAAAAATCAAAAAGCATATCAATTTCTTTATACAAATATGCCAAATAATCAGTTACCTTTTGATAGTCTTTCGTAATAAATTTGCTACATGTGCAAAACCAACATAGTTGTTCACAAAAAGGAATATGAACATAAAAAAAAATAGGTTTTGTTGGATTTTTTTTTAACCAGTCTACTAGAGCTAACTTATAGGATTTGGAATTAAACCTGAAACTCCAATGATCTTTTGTTGGGTACTCGGAATAATTAAAAACAAGATCTTGATGATACTTCTTAATTAAATTCGCGTTTAATTTAACATTTATCATAAGTTATATTGTAGTGTAAAATTTTAATATTGCTATACAATTTAAAATTCTTAAAGTCAATTATCAAGAACTATTTAATCTTCATTGATTTAGATGTGGTAAAGTAGTAATCGCCTTTATACTTTAAAATTTTAAAAAGCTTTTTCCAATCCTTTTTACTTAAAATTGTAGAACCAATAAGCGTCCAATTTTCAAAAATTTCTTTTTCTTTTTTTGATGAGTAAGATGCAACTGAAAAAAAAGACTTTTTTGAAACTCTATTTATTTCTAAAATTATTTTAATTACATCCTCTAAATTGTACTTATAGATTGAACTGAAACCAATTAGAAAATCAAAATACTTATCTTTAAAAGGAATATCATAATATTTCTTAAAAATTATTTTTGATTTAATTTCTTTTTCCGCTTTCATAATAGGATATTTATGATCTTCTATCCCCCAAATCTCACAGTTGGGTAATATTTCTTTGAAATCTTTCATGATAAATCCTTTTTTACATCCAAGATCTAAAATTTTTGATTTATTCGATAATTTGTATCTTTTAATTATTCTTGGTAGTAATTTTTTCCACCTGCCATCGTAAGAAAAACCACCATAACCATTTTTTCTATTACCATCATAATAATCTTTTCCTAATTTCCAGGCTTTCACTTTGTCTAGAATATCTCTTTTAATTCGTCGGTTGACTTTACTTGTTTTTTTAAAATATTTTGGGTCAAAGAAAGACATTTTAGAATTTGAAAATTGGTCTTAATAATTTCCCTTTAGAAAAATTTTCAATAGCTGTGTTAATTTTTGAAATATGAAAATTTTTTTTAGGTAAAATTTTTTTAATGTAATTAATTTGATTAATCAAAATTTTTTCATTAAATTCAAAATTTTTAATTTTCGGTAATCCATTGCTCCAGGCTCCCATTAATGTTTTACCTGCAATAATATCCCAAGTTTTTATATTTATTTTTCCATTAAGTTTTGTATTGCCAATTATGACTATTTTTCCTGTAAATTTTTTACACAATTTAAAGGACTCTTCAATTAATTTGATCGACCCTGTACAATCGATAATTAAATCATATTTTTCAAAATTTTTTTTAATAAAGCTATTTATATTGTCAGAGTTGACTTTAAAAGGTTTGCAATTTTTGAATTTTTTTAAATTTTTAAGTCTTTGTTTGTTATTGTCTATACAACTTATACTTTTAAATTTTAAATAATTTAACACAAAGTAACAAGAATAACCTAACCCCCCCATTCCCATGATCAAAACATTATTATTTCTATTTAATTTTGGTAATTGAAGAATAGCATTTGATGCAGTAGGAAGTGCACATCCTAGAAAAATAGACTCTCTCATATATCTATTTGGCTTACTCATTTTATATAATCTGTTATCTGAAACTAAAGCATATTCAGATAAAGTGTTGCATCCTCCAGAATTGATAATTTTTTTTTTGTGCAAATAATTGATTGGTTTATATCTTTTATAATGATTTTTTTTAACCCAACTTACAACAACTTTATCATCCTTTTTAAAATTTCTTACCCCAGGTCCACATCTTACAATTCTTCCAACACCTTCGTGACCCATACAATGTGGTAAAAATTTATCTTTTCCTAATATTCCATTTATCTCATTAAGCTGAGTATGGCATAATCCCGAATAGTTCATTTTTACCAAAACGTATCCATTTGGAATTTCTCTAATGTTTAAGTTCATTATTTTTAATTTTTTTTTTTGTTTAACCATAACTGCAGCTAAATTTTTATTAATCATATCGAAGTAAGTTTTTTCTTATTTTATGTAAATTAGACTTTTTCAAAAAAGGGTACATATTATCAATCATTGAGGGCTCGAATGATCCATCTTTGTTCATTTGAGTCTGAACTCTTGGGACTAATTGTTGAAAAGATGGCATTTTTATTTCACAAACTGTTGGTAAAGAGGATCTTATTATCTTTTTCAAATTTTTCTTAAGATCTTTCTCTTGATTAAGAATACAAGTGCTAAAACCTAAGCTTTTAGAGAGCTCCATAAAATTTGGCATTGAAACACCACTTTTATCATCAGATCCTACAAATTTTTTAAAATTTTTTTTTTGCATAAGTTTCATAGTTAAATAACCATTGTTATTTAAAAGAAATATTTTTACAGGAATTTTATAATTAATTATTGTTTGTAATTCTTGAATATTAAACATAATTCCACCATCACCTGTTATGCAAATTGGTAAGGATCTTTTATTTGCAAAATATGCACCAATTATACCTGGCAAACCAAAACCCATCGCAGCAATGCCTGAGGATGTAAAAAGTCTCTGTTTTTTTTTAACTTTAAATGTTTGCATTGTACATGTAAAACTTGTGCCCATATCAGTAACAATCACTTCATTGCCTTTCAGAATTTCTGATAATGAATTAACGAAATTAAATGAATTAATTAATCTATTTTGTTTTTTATAAAGCTGATCTTCGTTAAGTTCTTTTTTCAATTTTGATAATTTTTTTATCCATTCTAATTTTTTTATTTTTTTCTTTGATTTTAAATAGTTGTTTAATTCCTCTAAAAAAAATTTAATATCACTTTTTATTGGTAAATAAATTTTTAGGTTTCTCTTTAAAATTTCTTTCTGATCAATATCAATATAAATTTTTTTTGAGTGAGGAGAAAAATTCTTAATTTGATAACCAGTGATTGGTATTGATAATCTCGAGCCAATTATAATCAAAAGATCACAAGCTTGAATAGAAAAATTTGAAATTCTATTACCAAACAAACCAGGTCTGCCAAAATACAAATTATTATTTGTTGGAATTATATCACTTGCATTCCAAGTTGATAGAAAAGGTATTTGCATTTTTTTAATAACATTTTTGAAATTTTCCTCAGACTTGGAAATATGAACACCGTTTCCAATCAAAATTAAAGGACGCTTAGAATTTTGAATATCATTGTAAATCTTATTTAATTTTTCTTTTGATATAGCCTTTTTAATTTTCTTTGGAGCTTTCTTTTTCATCGATTTATTTTTAAATTTTTTAGATTGAATATCTAAGGGTATATCTAACCAGACGGGGCCAGGTCTTCCCTCTTCTGAGAGTTTAATTGCATCATTAAGTTCTTTTTCTAAATTATCTTTCTTTTTAATAGTTTTTGCATATTTTGTAATAGGTTTTACTAAATCAATAATATTTGCTTCTTGAATGCCAATTTGTCTTGTCCCAGATTTACCAATTAAATCTTTAGTCTCAACTTGTCCAGATATTATGATCATCGGGATTGAATCTATCCATGCACCGATGACACCCGTTATAGCATTTGTACCTCCAGGTCCAGAGGTGACTGATGCTACTGCTGGTTTTTTTTTAATTCTATAGTACGCATCTGCTGCCATAGTTGCTGATTGCTCATGGTGAGTAAAAATAAATTTCATTTTTTTTTCACCTCTAAATGCCTCATTTAAAAACATTGCTCCACCACCTGTAACACCAAAGGCAGTATTGATACCTTTTTTAATCAAATATTTTGCAATAAATTGGCTATTGTTCATTTATTTTTGTAAATTATATATGTCATAAAAATAATTAAATTTATACATTATAAAGATTTAACTAAACTATTAAAAACTTATTTTTTCTTAAAAAAGAATAAGAAATTTTTGTGTGTTTTAAAGGCTCTAAATCTCTATTTAACAGTAATTGATTAAATTTTTTTTCTAAATCTTTATTTTCTTCTGGAAATTCTTTACTTAGATAGAAATTATCCATTTCTTTACATGCTTCTAAAACCTCATCATCAGAGTTATCTTCAATATCATAGCCAAGATCATTTAAATCTCTCAATAAAATTTTTTCTGATAAGCCTTTTTCTAAAACTTCTGAATAATGTAAATATTCACCAGTTTTTAAAGATTTATATTTTTTTAATAAAATGTATGGACAATATCTATTGTCTTTGGTGTACAATCTACGAATATCGTGAACATTTTTAATCAAAATATTTTTTCTGAACAACAGGGGGACATGGGACATTCCTGATGCGTCTCCAACTAAATATTTGCACTTAGAAGCAATAAATATATCTAAAAAATCGTCCTTAATATTGTTTTCATTATAATAGATTACATTTTTGATTAAAAAATCTTTATTTTCATCTCCAAATACTAACGTTTTAATATTATTTTTTGAAAAATATTGCCAGGTTTTTGCATAATAAGGAAACCTAGTGTCTCGTAAATCATATCTAAATTCTACTCTTTTTCTTACGTAAGCGTGATAATGAGGAGTCCGAGAATGAAAACAAATAAATTTACTATTTTGGTTTAAATTCATTTTTTTTAATAATTCATTTCCTTTATCAATTTCATTTTTAGTAAAATTGATATTTTGCGGAGTTCTAAACAAAACATCATGAATATCTACATCTTGAAAAGGTTTTTTATGATTGAAATTTTTCCTCCAGTGCCGGTAGTCAGACACAAAATTTTTTCCTATTAAAGAAAAAATATATTTGGCATTTAAGAACCAAAAAACTGGTTCCAAAAAAAACCTTGGTAAAATTATAAAATTTTTTTTCAGTTTTGAGTATAAAAATTTGTTTGCTATATAATCATTTCTAAATGCTAAATAAACATTATTTTTTCCATATATTTCATTTTTCACTTCACACAAAAAAATTTCTATTGGTAATGCGTAATGGCCTATAGCTCGAGTTTCAACTTCAACAATTTTTATCTTTAGAAAAAACTTTGATAGTAAAAGTACTAGTAGAAACGGTGAAAAAATGAATAATAGAAATATTTTTAAAAGTTTTTTTTTATGCATAAAATATCATCAAAATAAAATAACAATTTTATTTTTTACTTTTTTTCAAGAGATTATAAAGTTTTGTCCAAGAAGTATTGCTGCTATCTAGCACCTTTGCATTTTTAAAAATTTTAGCCTCAGAAATACATTCATTTAGAAAACTTTTTCCTTTTCCAGATATCCCCTCTAATACAAAATGAAATTCAACATTTTTCATCTTTTCTAAAAGTTTATTTATCCTTTTTTTTTCTTGTGGTAATTGATGAATTGAGCAAAGAATAACTTTCGTTAATTTTTTTCTTTTATGTGTCCATAATGTTGTAGCTAAATCTGGGGATTTAAATGGTTCAGGAATTATTTCTTCTACAGAAATACCGTTTCTTTCTGCATAGAAATTTAAAATCATATTTTGACCGTTTCCAGGTATTTTAAATGGTCCAATATTCATATCAGTATTTATTATTGCAACAGTCATAATTTCAACTTTTATATTTTTACTGTAACTTATAAAATTTTAAAAATTCTGTGTTTTTTTGTAATAACGGTTTTTTTGAGCTTTGAAATCTCACGTTACAAGCGATTCTTGCTTTGTTAGATTTAAAGGGAATGTTACCATGTATAACAAATGGATTAAATATTATTGCCTGTCCAAAATTCATTCGAGGTGGTTTTTTTACATTCATAAAATTAAGAACATCAGGTCCACTCACCAATCCTTTGGACTCCTCTTTTTTCATTATTGATAAAGATCTTTTTAAATCTACATGGTACGCACCTCCTTCATCATCTAGATCGTGTAAAGGAGCCCACAGAATATATGCGAAAGGTGAAATTCCCGATATCATTTCATAGTGAGCTATTTGTTTAGCCTGATCTTCTCCAGGTGCGTTGATTGTTGTATATGCTTTTCTTTGAATAAAAAGATTACTTCCACATAAATTTTTGATTAAATTTGAACATGAATTGATCATTAATTCTGATAAATTTTTATTTATATTTGAAAAATTTATTACAGCTTTATTTATTTGGCTTTTAGACATTTTAGCAATGTCTTTTCTGATTGTATTTATATCTTTTTTTGAACCAGTAATGCTTTCAATATTTTTGATAAATGAGTCTTTTAATTTTTTAAAAATTTCAATATTTTCTATTTGAAAAATAGCGTAGCCTTTTTCCTCATTTAATTCTTTAATTATTTCTTTCATAAAATGTACTTAATTATTTCTAATTAAAATTATACCTGTAAAATTCTTAAACAAAATTTATTTTTTTTTGTCACTTTTTTAATAATCATATTATCTTGTTTTAAATTCTTACTAGCATATTGTAAAGCAAAGCAATTGTTTTTCACAGCTTCTAAAACAATATCTCGGTTATCTTGAAGAGATTTATCAGCATAAGATAGGGCATTTCCATTTTGTTTCACAGCGCTTAAAACTATTTCTTTATCTTTTTTTAATTTTTTATCGACATATGACAAGGCGTTTCCATTTAATTTAACACTTTTCATTACAAAATTTTTGTCTTGCTTTAACGAATTATCACAATATTTCATTGAATACCCATTTTGTCTTATAGCTTCAATTGCTATTTCTTTATTTTTTTTTAATTTTTTGCCAGCATATTCAAAAGAATTACAATACTGTTTAACAGCTGTCAGAACTATTTTCTTATCTTCTCTAAATTTTCTATCAGCAAATTGTATTGCCATTCCCCATTGTTTAGCTGCTTCATAAACAACTTTTTTATCCTTTTTTAGTTTATCACTAACAAATTCTAGAAATGTTCCCCAATCACATTTTTTTAAAGCTTTTATAATAAATTCTTTATCGTTTTTTAATTTTTTATCTGCATATTTTAAAGAAAAAACATTCTTTTTAAGTGCTTTTAAAACTAAATCTTTTTTTTTTTTAATCTTTGAGATGCATATTTTAAAGCATAACCATATTGTTTAATTGCCTCAAGCACTACTTCTTCATCGTCTTTAAGCTTTTGATTTGCAAATTTTAATGAAAAACAATATTTTCTAATTGCCATCAATACAATTTTTTTATCTTTTTTAAATTTTTCATCAACATATTGAAGTGCATAACCATTTTGATTTATAGCCGCAATTACAATATCTTTATCTTTTTTAATTTCATCTGGAATAAATCTTATTACGTATCCATTTTGTTTTACTGCTTCTAAAGCAATTTCTTTGTTTCTCTTAAAGATGTCGTTTACATTTTCAATAAAATAACCATTTTTTTTAACTATATTAAGAATAAAATTCTTATTTTTTTTAAGTTCGTCTGGAATTTTATGAAAATTTAAGGGATTAAGTTCTATAAAATTTAAAGCTTCAGAAAATCTCATTTTATATTTTAAAATTATTTTTTGGCATTAAAGATCTGTCATATAAATTATTTTTAATCTGACCAATTTTTACTCCCCTGTCTCTTGAAACAATTCTTCTTATGGTAAATAAGTCACTCTTACTCAACAATTTTTTATATTTTGGCCATATTCTCCAGTCGTCCCAAATTGCACTTATTAATTTTCCTGAAATTCCATTACTTTTTTTTGAACCTAAAAACAAGATAAGATCACAAGCATCTTTTAATGATGAGCCTCCAAATTTTTTTTGTAATAAAGCTTTCTGGTAAGCTTTTTTTCCAATTTTTTTTGGACCAGCTTTTAAAATTTCTTTTAACATTTCAGTATTTATTGCTCCTGGAGCAACTGAATTAACTTGAATATTGTAGTCTTTTACTTCCTCGGAAAGTGTTTCGATAAATCTAACTATCCCAGCTTTCGAGGTAGCATATCCACTTATCATCGGCAAAGGTGCTGCGGCACCGCCTCCTGAAAGTTGAATAATTTTTCCTTGATTTCTCTTTTTAAAATAAGGGATTACTTCTTTACAAAGTAAAACTGAACCAAACAAATTTATCTCAATAGTTTTAACCCAGGCATTCCAATTTATTTTTTCAATAAACCCTTTTGGACCATATACGCCTGCATTATTAATTAAAATATCAATTTTTTTAAATTTTTTAATTGTTTGTCTAATCAATTTTTTAATTTGTTGTTTAGAAGATATGTCGACTCTCATATGAAAAATTTTTTGATTTTTATTTTTTATTAAAGATAATTTTTTGTAGGCTTTTTTTATTTTAGATAAATTACTTGAGCATATTATTAAATCGGCGCCATGATACAAAAATTGTTTTGAAATTTCAAAACCAATGCCACTACTAGCACCTGTAATTAATACAGATTTTTTTTGAAAAAGTAATTTTTGATTATTATTAAATCTTTTTTTTTTTACCATTTCGAGTGGACCTCGGGTTTAATCAAATTTTCATAAATAGATTGAATATCTGGCATTATTTTTGAAATATTTTCTAATTTAGATGCTTTTGTATTCATTTCAACTTGCAAAGTGTTTGTAGCTCCAGGAATTACAACACTAACCTCATCGTGCATTAATACCCACTTTAAGGCTAAATCAATAAGATTAAAATTATCTGGGAGTAACTTTTTTAGCCTTTCAACTGCCTCTAAGCCTTTTTTAAAATTAACTCCAGAAAAAGTATCTCCAACATCAAATGATTTTCCTTTAAAATTATAATTTCTGTGGTCGTTTGAGTTAAATATTGTATCTTTATTTATAGTTCCAGTTAAAAGGCCACTAGCTAAAGCCCCTCGAGCGATAATAGCAATTTCTTTTTTTTTTGCCTCTTTAAAAAAAATTTCAGCAGGTCTTTGTCTAAAAATATTAAAAACTATTTGAATGCTTTTAACATTTGGAAATTTAATTGCGCTCATCGCTTCCGATAAATTAAATACACTCACTCCATAATGAGCTATTTTTCCGATTTTAGTAAACTCATCCATCATCTCATACAATTCCCTTTTAGAGCAAAGCTCTTTAGGTGGACAATGTAATTGTAATAAATCTATTTGCTCTACTCCAAGATTTTTTAAGGATCTATTTATAAATTGCTCAATTGTTTTAAAATTATAACCCTCAGGTATATAAGGCTTTATTCTCTGTCCAGTTTTTGTTGCAACAAATATTTTTTCTGATGTTGATTTTATGATTTTTGAAATAAATTTTTCACTTCTTCCATCTCCATAAACATCAGAAGTATCAAAAAAGTTTATCCCTTTATCCAAAGATTTTTTCAAAACTTTTACAGCTTCTTCATCCGTCACATCATCCCAGTTGCCACCAATACCCCAGCAACCTAACCCAATTTCTGACACATTCCAGCCGGTATTAGAAAATTTCCTATATTTCATATTTAAAAGTTTTAAAAATCAATTTGTCAGTAATCCATCATCAACAAAGAGATTTGAATTTATTTTTTTTTGACAAATAAAATATTTTTTTTGATACATTTATTAATTTAAATTTTTATAAATATAATCTGAAATTTTTTTATATCCCTCTTCAGTAAAATGGCCATGATATTTACTATAAAAATTCAATTTTTCATTTACATTTAATTTTTCAAAAATTTCCTCAACATTCACAAAATTTAAGTCATTTTTTTTTGAAAGCTCCTTGGTTATAACTCTAAATTTATCATTATAATTTTTGTCAAATATTTTATTTTTAATAGGTATATGTATGATGTAAATATTATAACCTTTATTTTTTAAAATGCCTAACTCATCAAATATATTACGTGAAATTTTTTCTAAGTCATCATTATAATTAATTTTATCAAATGTTTTGTTTGAGATGAAACCATATATATTTTTCACAAATATCTTTGTTTTGTTTAAAAGTAAGAAACTTTCAAGGGGCAATTTATTATTTCTCTTTTTGAAAAGATCATTTTGAATTTTTAAAATTTCATCTTCATTATTTATTAAATCTTGAGAAAAGTTTTTCATATACAAATAATTTAATAAAATTTTCTCTTTTTTTTCAAATACTAAATTTTCAAAATCCATGTCATTTATAAACCATAATATGTTATTTGTTTTAATATTTGGTAAATATTCTTTCAAAATTGCAAAGTTTAATAAAAGCCCATTCCCAGGCATTGAAAGATTAAGAATGTTTTTTCTTTCTACTAACTCTAAATTTGAAACTATATTGTTTTTCCTAAAAACACATTGCCCGTAAGAAAAAGAGTCTCCAATTACAACAAAGTCAATTTTTTTATTCCAAGTCTCATTTTCATTGTTAAAACCATATTTATCACTTTTATTAATTGCGTAATAACCTAATTCATTACAATCAATTATAAAATTGTTAGAAATATGTGATAAAGGTAACAGATTATAGCCCCTGTTAAGAAAAGCCATAGGTGGCAAAGTAATTGTTGTATTTTTATTTATTTTTAATTCGTCTTTATAAACCTTAAAAATGCTTCTCTTGTCATATCCTCTATTAAAAAACTCTTTCAAATTAAGCGTAATTTCTATTAAATAAAATCCTGTTGTTATAGATAGAGACACTAAAAAAATTCTAATTACAATATCTTTATGAAAAAATTTAATTAGAAATGAAAAGATTAAAAGAGAAAATGAAATGAAATAATATTTCAAATAATATTTATGGGCAGTAATATCATATAACTTATTATAAGTTTTAAGTTTATATAAAATGAGAAAGATTAAAAATAATGAAAAAATAACAAGAACAATTTTTATAAATTTAATCATTATTAGTTGGTAAGTTGCATTTTACAGACATTTAATAAGAAAGACTAACATTATTTATATTATTGTGATGAGCGCTTATAGCAACAAAATCTAAAGGTATCATTTTTAATTTTTTTAAATCTTTAAAATAAAAAAATTTATACTTTTGTCCCTCTGTTAAACACACATTTAAATCATTTTTAACATCACATTCAAAGTAGATTAGTTTTCTTTTTTTTTTTAGACCAATTGTTTTAAATTTTACCTCAAAAATTTTTCTTCTAACTTTAATATCTAAACCAGTTTCCTCTTTTACTTCTCTTCTAATTGCTTTTAAAAAAGTTTCATTCTTATTTAAATGCCCACCAAAGAGACCCCAATGATCTGGATAATAACACCTGGCGTTATTATCTCTTAACTGTAATAGATATCTTCTTTTTTTATCAGTAATTAATGCTTTTGTAGATTTAAGCATTGCGTTTTTCATGAATGAGATTTTTAAGATATTTCTCTATTATTATTTTAGTGGGTTTTGTCAAAAATTTAAATCTTTTTTGAAGTTTTTTTGTTGATATTTCAAACGATTTTTTTTTTGTTTTTTTGATAATTTCAATCTTACTTGATGAATTAATAATTTTTTTTGACCTGTAAATTAAATCTTTTATCTTTATAGGTTTTGTACATGCAAAATTAAAAGTTCCTTTTGTAGAAATTTTTTTTTTAATCAAAAAATCTATAAATCTTGCAATTTCATCAGTCGTGGTTAGATTATTAAATTCATTATTGATATTGTGAATCTTTATTTTTTTTTTTTTAAAAAAATTTTCAAAAATAGAATTAAGCCAAGTTCTTTCTAAGTGATTAAAAGATGGGTCACACAAAACACCTGGTAATCTTAGATTTAAATAATTTATTTTTTTTCTTTCGATTTTTTTTTCACAGAGATTTTTTATTTTTCCGTAAGCATTGACTTTCCGAGGTTTGTAACTTTCTACTAATAATTTTTTATTTACTTCACCATAAACGTCTATCGATGACAAATTTAAGAATAAATTCACATTATTTTTCACTACATAATTTAATAAATTATTAATAAGATTTATATTCGCCTCCTTATATTTGGAAAAGTTTTTATCTTTATATTTTTGATCAATCGCACAATTAATCATTAATGAAAAATTAAATTTAGGTAATCCTAAATTTCTCTTTTTAGTCAAATCTCTTTTTACCCAAATAACATTTTTAATTTTTTTAAAACTTTTTTTATTATAAAGTGCAACAATTTCATAATCTTTAGATAATATTTTGGTTAAATCTCTACCGATCAAACCTGAGGCACCAGTTATTAAAATTTTCACAGTTTAGGAGTTAAATTTTGTTTTAATCTTTCCAGACAAGTCTTCTGATGTTACTCTATTTTTTAAATGATCACTATCATTAACAAACATTCCTAAAAACCATCTTCCTTTATTACTTTTCCAATTAAGTTTTTCTTGTGGGTCTATTACATCTACACCATGGGCTATAGAACCATAAAATATAACTGCATCGCCCTCATCAATCTTATTTTCTATATTTATCTTTTTTGTTTTTGATGTTTTAAAAAAAAATCCACCATCTTTATAATCAACACCTCTTTTGCTCATAACTATTCCTGAAACCACTCTTTGATTTTTTCTTGAGTCTACATGTTCTTTTAATTGACCTCCACCAGAAGGATAACGAACTATCTGAAGTCTATCAATTTGTCCATCACTTGGAACATTGTTTTCGTATTTTTTTTTGCTATTTCCAGCTAAAAATTTGATGTATCTCCAATGCCAATAAGCTCCCTCTTTTAGTTTCTTCTCTAGAGTATTTTTAATATTCCAATTATAGAAGTAAAACGAATGCTTTATTGCAAAAAGACTATATTTTTTTGTAATTTTTTTATCAATGGCTCTGTGAAAATTTGGTACACCATCAAGCATTTTATGAAATGATTGTTTTTTATTCGTTTTATATAAGCTTACCAAATTCAACATAACATTTTTTAAATTCTTAGGTGCACATTTTTTAAGAATGTATGCTTCCTTATCAACATACATTTTTTTAATAATTTTCTTTAGGTATAATTCATTATTATTATCAATAGCTTTCTTTAAATCCTTAAATTCCAGTTCTTTGACAGACTTGACATATTTTGGAAGGGGATACGTCTCTTCTAAATAATTCCAATATTTATTTATTTTATCAATTAACTTCATAAATTTATTTTAAGATATTTTCTAGCGTTTTCAAAATCTTTATTTTATTGATTGAATTTTTATTACCCATTGACTCCACCGATTGCGCAGCTGCAAGTGAACTTACTAATAAACTTATGTCAAAATCCATATTTGATTTTATGCAAGGACCTATTACAGAAAGCATAGTATCTCCCGCACCTATCTTATCAATTATTTTTTCGGCATAAGCTTCAGAATAGTAATATTTATTTGACGATTTGTTGAAAAGTATAGAGCCTTTTTCACCTATAGTAACAATTAAATTTTTAATTTTTTTTTCTGATGCTAGATGACTCATAAGAGTTTCAGTTTTGCTTCTTTTATCACGCATCTCATGTCTTAATTCTTTTTCATTTATGATCAATGTGTCAAAATTGTTATAATTTCTCAAAGTGTGATAACCAATATTAGAGGCATTTATTTGTGCATTTAAAGATAAAAATTTTGAATTTGAGCATAACATTTTTGCAGTTCTTTTTGAAATTAAACCATGCCCATAATCAGAAACAATTACTAAATCATATTTTTTGATATTCTTTTTAATTAATGAGTAAAACTTTTTTTCATCTTTTTGATTTAATTCTTCATCATTAATATCATAGACACCTATAACTTTTGTTTGATTGATGCTGTCAACAAAACGTTTTTTTACGATTGTTGGGGAATTTTTTTTTGTAACAAAATTTGCTTTAATTTTATTAGAAAGAACTTTCTTGATATCTTTTAAATATTCACTTTTCTCTCCTACCATTGAAATTACATCAATATTGTTTGATAAATTAAACAAATTTCTTGCAATACTTAATACTCCTCCAAGGTATTGCTCCTTTTTTAGTTCTCTTAGCACAAGCATTGGTTCTTTACCTGATTTACCTAATGTTTCACAGAAGGTGTATTGATCTATAATTGTCTCACCTACAACAAGAATTTTTAGTTTTTTGAAATTATCAATAGTTTTTTTTATTAAATTAAAGTTTGTTTTCTTTTTAATTTTACTTATTTTTTTCTTTTGCAATGGAGAAAAGAAATCTGTAGATGTATTAATTATTCTGCTAGAACTAAATGTAACTTCCTCTGTAAAGATTATTTTACCTTTGTTTTTTTTTAATTCTTTAATCTCGTTTTTGATTTCACCAGATACATCATTTTTAAGATCATTGTATTCTTTTCCTTTGCAATAAAAATTAGGTTTAAGCAGTTTTAATAAATTAACTGCTGTAGAATTTTCATTAATAGCTACATAATCCACATCTTCAATAGCTGCTATAGCTTGACTTCTCAGATATTGATTAAAAACAGGTCTTCCAGGACCTTTATTAACAAATTGATCAGAGGTAATAGTAACAATTAGCTTGTCCGCGAATGTTTTTGCTTTCTTTAAATGTTTTATATGACCAATATGTAAAAGGTCAAAAACCCCATGACATAAAATAATTTTTTTTTTTCTTTTTTTATCTTTTTTAATAATTTCTGAGAGTTTCTTTAGAGAATAAATTTTATTTTTCATTAATAAAATGTTGATTAATTAGTAAATATTATTTTAAGAATAAATAAAATATTAATAAAAATAAAGACTTATAGTAACTATATCAAAAAATTTTTTTCAGTGCATAAATCAAGCCAATTGAGCTATTAGTACTGGTCAGCTGCACGCATTACTGCGCTTCCACATCCAGCCTATCAACG
>MDTG01004120.1_pt1 | contig 46891 bp, 38 predicted proteins | sample 811421 | NCBI WGS metagenome assembly MDTG01 (sample SAMN05326645, study PRJNA326480) | marine metagenome | isolation source: seawater | place: Pacific Ocean: South East | collected 2011 | reverse complement strand
TATGCATTAGTTTATTATGATTGCAGTGGGGAATGTAATAATGATTTAGATGGAGATGGGGTGTGTGATGAATTAGAGATTTTAGGTTGTACAGATTTATTGGCATGTAATTTTGATAGTAGTGTTACTGAAGAGGATAATAATTTATGTATATATTCTGAAGAATTTTATGATTGCAGTGGGGAATGTAATAATGATTTAGACGGAGATGGGGTGTGTGATGAATTAGAGATTCTAGGTTGTACAGACTCTAATGCTTTTTTAGGTTATAATCCACTAGCTACTGAAGAGGATGGTTCATGTGTTTATTGTGCTAGTTTAGACTTAATTGGAAATGATAATTTTCTAGAAGTTAATGATTTGTCATTTCATGATGCTCGTGGAGTTACCATTTCGTTTTGGGTTTATGACGATGACTGGTCTTTGGATGATGTGTCCCAGGGATTTGGAACTTTTATAGATTTTGGGTCACAAGACAATTATAGATATGTAGTTAGATGGCGAAATGATGTTAAGGGTATTCAGGCTTATTATGAAGGTGAAGGATTCCAAAGTTTTCAACCTATTGACTGCGATAATATTGGAAATGATGATGAAGACTGTTATACTGAGTCTAGTACAAGTGCCACCTATGTTATACCTCCATATTATTTTTCTAGCAGTGATACTATATATAATTGGTGGGCGGATAATTCGTGTAATTGGAAAAACATTACAGCAGTATTTTGTGCTAATTCAACAAGGTTATATGTAGATGGAAATATGGTTCAACAAAATCAAACAGGAGTGTATTATCCTGAACCCATTTTTTCTTTACTAGAAAATGATAATAAATATATTGGCTCTAATCAATTAGATAATCAATATAGCGAAGGTGATTTGCCTTGTGATGTTCAAATTGATGAGGTTAGAATTTGGAGTCGAGCTTTATCTACTTTAGAAATTCAAGCTCGAACAACAATGGATATTGATATCAATTTAAATGTATCATCCGAACAAGTTAATGAAATAGGTAAATTAGAAGGGTACTGGAAATTTGACTCACTATCTATTAGAAATCAAGTAACTAATATTTTAGCTCTACCCAATGATCAGTTTGGTGATGTGCTCCAATTTAGTTCTCAGTATTGTGATTTTGATTGCTCAAATAATGATTATGATTTATCGTGTTTAGATAATTCTGATAGTGATTGTGATGCATGTACACCATCAGAAGGATGTACTGATCCAGAAGCAGATAATTACGATTATACAGCGGATATTGACGATGGTTTATGCATATATTATGGTTGCATGGATGATGGTAATCATATTTGGTCACATATACCTGGTCTTCCAGCATGTAATTATGATCCTTTGGCAAATGTAAACCTTACTATAGATAACTTTTTAGATCCTTGTGAATACCCAATTGATATATGGGGATTAGGTTATTTAAATTGTGATGGAGAATGTCTTTATGATTGTGATGGAGATGGAGCTTGTGACTGGGAACAAGTGACTCATTGCTATGATGTGGATGCTAACATGCAATTTGATGATTTAGTCAATAATATTACTGGTGATTCAATTCCTGATGGATTATGTGATGAATTTCAATCTATTTTAGTTAGTCATAGTACAACATATGATTATCTAGATAATTGTTTCCCACTATTTAATAATATAGATGTCTTAAATAATTTAAATTCTGATCTAGAAGCTGATGGAATTCCAGATTGTATTGATGAAATAAATTATACTGATTTTTATAATCCCTTTCAAACTGATGTAGATGGTGATGGAATAGGTAATGAATGTGATGACACTCCTAATGGAGGCGGTGACGGTGGTCAAGAGGGTTGTACTGATGATGGAAATCAGATATGGTCTCCGTTCCCTGGTTATTCAGCATGTAATTATGAAGCATGGGCAGATGAAGATGACGGCTCTTGTGAGTATTGTTATTTAGGTGATTGTATAAATTATCCCACCACCTATATTGACAGTTTAGGAAGCAGTAGTATTGGTCCTTATGACTGTAATGGTAATTGTATATATGATCAGGACCAGGACTTTATTTGTGATTTATATGATAACTGTATAGAGGTATGGAACCCGGGCCAATTTGATGTTAATAACGATGGTGTGGGAGATGCATGTGATGGAGTTAATTTATTAGATTTAGAATTTTTTAATGTTCAAATTAATCCAAATCCTTTTGACTTCTATACTACGATTAGATTTAACAATACTGAATCTAAAAATGTTAGTATTCATCTATTTGATTTGTCTGGGCGTTTATTAATTTCGGATGTAACTACTAATAATATATATAGTTTATATAAATCAAAACTTTCTCCAGGAACATATATCCTAAAATTAAAAAAAGGTCAAAACACTTTGAGAAAAATACTGATTATCAAGTAGTTATTTAATTATGAATTTACTCTTTCTAAGTAATTTCCATTACTAGTATCTATTTTAACTATATCTCCTTGGTTAATAAATAAGGGTACTCTAACATCTGTTCCTGTTTCTGTTTTTGCGGGTTTAAGTGTGTTAGTGGCCGTATTACCCTTTTCACCCGGTTCCGTAAATATAATTTCTAGATTAACATTGGGTGGTAAAGTGCAAGATAAAGGCATTTCTTCATCGGCATGAAACATAATATCTACTGTGCCTCCTTCTTTAAGGAATTGTGGCGCATTGATTAATTCTATTTGTATTGCAATTTGCTCATAATTTTTAAGATTCATAAAATGAAATGTACTAGATCCCTCTTTGTATAAAAACTGATGAGATCTATTTTCAATTCTAACAACATCAATTTTCACACCTGCAGTAAATGTGTTTTCTAATAATTTCATCGTATTTAGATTTCTGATTTTTGTCCTTACAAATGCGGGTCCTTTACCAGGTTTAACGTGTTGAAAAGATTCAATTTTCCACAAATCACCATTATGCTTTATACATAGTCCATTTTTAAAATCTGCTGTTGTTGCCATAATTAATAAAAGCCTTTTACTATACCAATTTTTGATTGTTTAATGAAATTAACAATTTCTTTTTTTTCTTTTGATTCTTTTTTATCATTTTCAATGATATTCATTGCTTTAGATATATTATTGCCTTCTTGGAATATTATTCTATACATTGAATTAATTCTTTCAATCTCTTCATTTTGAAAATTATTTCTCTTTAGTCCTATTTTATTAATACCAATAAATCTTAGGGGCTCTTTAGCTACTTTAATATATGGAGGAACATCTTTTCTCACAAGAGAACCCCCAGATATCATACTATTTTTTCCGATTTTAGTAAATTGTTGAATTGCAGCTAATCCCCCAATAATGGAAAATTCATCTATTTCAACATGTCCAGCAATAGCTACTCCATTTGCAATAATAACATTTCTTCTAATAATACAGTCATGAGCCACATGTGAATATGCCATTAAAAGGCAATTATCTTCAACAATAGTTTCATTATTATAACTAGTTCCTCTATTAATTGTGACACATTCTCTAATTGTTACATTATTACCAATTTTCACAATAGTTTTTTCACCTTTAAATTTCAAATCTTGAGGTATTGCTGATATTACTGCACCTGGGAAAACTTTTACATTATCACCAATCCTTGCACCTGGAAAAATAGTAACATTTGATCCAATCCAACAATTACTACCAATAATCACATTTTCGTGGATACACGAAAATGGATCAATTTGTGTACTAGCACCAATCCTTGCTTCAGGATTTATATATGTTAATTTGTTCATTTTTCTTTAACAATTTTAGCCATCAGTTCCGCTTGTGTAACAATATTATTATTTACGTATGCTTTTGCTTCCATATGACAAATTCCTCTTCTTATAGGAGAAAGTAAGTTAAGTTTAAATATTATAATACAATTTGGTTCTACTTTCTGTTTAAATTTAACTTTATCAATTTTCATGAAATAAGTTAAATAATTTTCTGGATCCTGCACACTATTTAAGGCCAGTATTCCACCAGTTTGTGCCATTGCTTCAATTTGTAGAACACCAGGCATAACAGGTGCGCCTGGAAAATGTCCCTTAAAATAGTATTCTTCGGCTTTAATATATTTTAATCCAATCACTGAGTTGTCAGTGAGCTCAATTATTTCGTCAATAAATAAAAATGGCTCTCTATGAGGGAGGATTTTTTTTATCTCATTAATTCTCATTAATGGTGTGTGATTAATTCTGTTTTTCTTTATTTCATAATTTAATTTTTTTGCAAAATCCGAATTGATATCATGACCGGGCTTATGAGCAACAATTTTACCAACAAAATTATGGTTTACTAGTGAAATATCACCTATTAAGTCAAGTATTTTATGTCTTACCTGTTCATTTTTATATAATAGTTTTTTATTATTTAAAATTCCTTTTTTGATTGTATCATGATTTAGTCCTATTAATGATTTTAATGAGCCTAAATCAGAAGCATTAGTGTCATGTTCAACAAACACAATACCATTATTTACATCTCCCCCTTTAATTAAATTATGCTTTGTTAGTATTTCTAATTCATGTAAAAAACAAAAAGTTCTAGCACTTGCTATTTCATCTTTAAAACTTGAAAGATCACGTATTATGTGTTTTTGGGGTAATAGCACGGAAGATTTATAATCAATAGACACTTCTATTTCAAGTTTTTCTTGAGGAAAATATTCAATTTTAGACCCATCACTATTTTCAACTTTAAAGTAGTTTGGTAAGTGGTAAGTAGGTTTAGGTTGATCCTGTGTAATAATACCGGCTTTTTCAATCAATTCCACAAAACACTTTGAGCTACCATCAAGTATTGGAATCTCCGGTCCATTTATGTCAATATTGACATTATCTATTTCATACGCATATAATGCAGATAAAAGATGTTCCACTGTCTCTACAGAAACATCATTATTCATTAATACAGTCCTTCTATTTGTTTCACAAACATTTTCAATAGAGGCTTTGATAATTGGTTTATCTTTTATGTCAGTTCTTATAAAAGAGATGCCACTATTAGCTTTAGCTGGATTGAGTGTAACAGTAGTATTCAAACCACTATGTAGGCCAACTCCATATATAGAAGTACTATTTTTTATTGTGTTTTGTAATCTCAATATTCTTTTTTAGAAAGTTTATATCATTTACTATATTAGGTAAATTTTTGAAATGAACATAAGATTTTTGAAAATCTTTAATATTATATGCCATCGGACCTTGTAATACTGCATTATCATCTACATTATTTATAATACCTGATTTACCCGCAATTTTCACATTATTGCCAATTTTCAAATGCCCCGCAATAGCTACTTGTCCTCCAACCATGCAGTTGCTGCCTATTTTAGTAGAACCTGCAATTGCAGTTTGTGCTGCTATTAATGTGTTGTTCCCAATTTCTACATTATGAGCAATCTGAATTAGATTATCTAGTTTAGCATAATCATGTATTATAGTATTAGATAGTGTGCCTCTATCAATTGTTGTATTTGCACCAATTTCCACATTATTATGAATAATAACCTTTCCTAATTGAGGCATCTTTTTGGGGACATGTTTCGCAGGGATAAATCCAAATCCATCTGACCCAATAACAGCCCCAGCATGTATAATAACATTATTTCCAATTTCACAGTCATGATAAATGCTTACATTTGGTCCTATTTTACAATTAGAGCCAATTTTTACATTGCTACCTATAAAAGTATTTGATGATATACAGCTTTCTTGACCAATGATAACTCTTTCTTTTAATGTACAAAAAGCTTCAATTACAATATTTTCAGGTAGCGTAATGCTTTTATCAATACTAGCTTTAGATGAAATATATGGTTTAAGTTGATTTTGATTGAATAATAATTCAAGAATGTCTGAGAATTTTTCTGCAGGTTCTTTGACTTGAATAATTGTAGTTTCATTTGTAATGTTATCAGGTATTATAGAGGAGATTAATATTGAAGCTTTTGTTGATTGAATATACTTCTTGTGCCTTGAGTCTGCTAAAAATGTAAGGTCTCCTTTTTTTGCATGGATTATACTAGCAAATGATGAAATAGTTGTATCTGGATTGCCAATAATTTTCCCATCAATAATTTCGGAGATTTTTTTAGCGGTTATTTTCATAATTTCTAGTCAATTAAACACTCTTTAGGATAACAAATATAGTGTTTAATGATTTTAGAGTTTCTACTATTAATGTGAAATGTATTTTTTATCTCAGATAATTTAATTGTTGAATTATTCTTTTGAAGAAGGATTATTTCATCATCAATAAAATTATATGTTTCTTTTTTAATTTTAAGTGGAAATACTAAAAAATTAACATCTTCTTGATTAATATTAAGGTGTCTCATAGCCTTTTCTCTTAATGAAATTAGTTTAGTTTGCATACTTGGTTTTTCAGTATAAGTTATTTTTAGTAATTCTCTTTTAATAATCTTATTTGATAATAGAGACAAGACTTTATCATCTTCATGACACCACTCTTTAATAGCACTTAAAATATCAATATCATCTAATAGAGAAAACGCATGAATTAAATTATTTTTTTTAAAAAAATTTAAATCTATTTCATGTTTTTCATTTAGAAACACACTAAAAGACTTAGTAGTGAAAATTTTTCTTCCTGCCCTTGTGAGTTCTTTAGCTCGCTTTAAAACACCCATAAGAGTATGTTCTGCAGATAGTACAGTTTTATGTAGATATACTTGCCAATACATAAGTTTCCTTGCAATAATAAATTTTTCAATTGAATGAATACCTTTATAATCAACAACTAATTCATTATTGTAGACATTTAACATTGTAATAATACGTTCACAGTTTATAATACCCTCATTAACACCAGAGTAAAAACTATCTCTATTTAAATAATCTAATCTATCAACATCTAATTGACTAGACACTAGTTGACATAAAAATTTCTTCTTGTATTTTTTTTTAAAAATATCAATAGCTAAAGACAATTTACCTGTAAATTGATCGTTAAGTTCTTGCATAAATAACAAAGAAATTTCTTCATGGGAAATATTATTGACAATTGTTGTTTCTAAAGCATGAGAAAAGGGTCCGTGACCAATATCATGTAGTAGAATTGCAATTAATGATGCTTTATGTTCTTCTGTAGATATTTGTATATCTTTGGATTTTAATGTTTGAATTGCACAATTCATTAAGTGCATAGCTCCTATTGCATGATGGAATCTGTTATGGTTGGCACCAGGGTATACGAGTGACGAAAGTCCAAGTTGAGAGATTCTTCTTAGTCTTTGGAATAAAGGGTGTTCGATTAGTTGCCAGATTATATCAAATGGTATAGTAATAAAGCCATATATTGGGTCGTTAATAATTTTATTTTTTGGGCGAGACATATATGATATGCGAATTAGATTATATAAATTTAAAAAACTAAAACATACTAAATGACAAATTCTTGTAATATTTTATGGATAGATGATGAGATCGATTCACTAAAACCTCATATTCTTTTTTTAAAAGAGAAAGGTTATGAGATTGACACTATAAATAATGGATATGATGCTATTGAGTTAATTCATGATCAATCTTATGATCTAATTTTTTTAGATGAGAATATGCCTGGTCTAAGTGGCCTTGACACACTTTCCAAGTTAAAGGAAATAACATCTTGTCCTGTTGTAATGATAACAAAAAATGAACAGGAGCAAATTATGGAGGAAGCTATTGGCTCAAAAATATCTGATTATCTTATTAAACCCGTTAATCCAAGTCAAATTCTTTTAGCAATAAAGAAGAATTTAGAATCATCTTCTTTAGTAAACAATATGACAAATTCTAATTATCAAAAGCAATTTATGTCTATTGGTTCTATGATTGATAATGTTCAATCAATTTCGGATTGGATTGACATATATAAAAAGATCACTTTTTGGGAATTAGAATTAGATTCATTGGAGGAAAAGAGTATGTTAAGTATTTTATTAAATCAGAAAGAGGAGGCTAATAATGCGTTTTTTAAATACATTAAACAAAACTATAAAGAATTAATTACAAGCAACGGCGAGGTTACTTTGTCAAATAATTTGTTGGAAAAATATTTGTTTCCTGAAATTAATAAAGATCACGCGACATTTTTATTATTAATAGATAATCTTAGATTAGATCAATGGCGAGTTATTCGACCACTTTTAGACTCTCTGTTTACTATCCAAGAGGATTCGTATCTCACTATTTTACCTACAGCAACCCAATATGCTAGAAATTCGATTTTCTCTGGTTTATTGCCATCTCAAATTAAACAGAAGTTTCCAGAATTTTGGTTAGATGACAATCAGGATGGAGGTAAAAATATGTATGAGAAAGAATTATTGTTATCTAATTTAAAACGACATAATCTGAGTGAAAACATCTCATTTAATAAGGTTTTTAATTTTGAACATGGCGAAAAAATTGTAGATCGATTTAACGAGTTTCAACAGAAATCACTAAATGTCATTGTATATAATTTTGTAGATATATTATCACACGCTAAAACTGATATAAAGATGATTAAAGAGTTGGCAATCAATGAAAAATCATATAGGGATTTAACTTTAACTTGGTTTCAGAATTCACCCTTATTTGAATTATTAAAACAAATATCTAATTCTAAATCATCCGTTTTAATAACATCAGATCATGGTACAATTAATGTTACAGAACCTAGTAAGTTAATCGGTGAAAAAGATATCTCTTCAAACTTAAGATATAAACGTGGCAGAAAAATTCAATTTGATAATCGAGATGTGTTTCATATTCAAGATCCTGATAATTATTATTTACCAACAAGTTATTTGTCTTCATCTTACGTATTTGCTGGTCCAAACAAGTATTTTGTTTACCCTAACAATTACAATCACTATGCACATCACTATATAAATACATATCAGCATGGTGGTATATCAATGCAAGAAATGATTGTACCAACAGTATTATTAAAATCTAAAATTTTATGAGGGAATATGATGTTAGTAATATTGAAATGTTGCCTTCTATTACCTTAGAATTGCTCAGATTAGCAGATAATTGTATTTTTGCTATTTATGGAGAAATGGGAGTTGGTAAAACTACATTAATTAATAGTTTTTGTCAGAATCTAAATGTTGTAGATTCTGTATCTAGTCCTACATTTCCTATAGTAAATGAGTATAGTACTATTGACGGAGATAGTGTATTCCATTTTGACTTTTATAGAATTGATAATATCCAAGATTTAGATTCAATAGGATTAGATGCATATTTTAATTCAGGATATTATTGTTTTATAGAATGGCCAAGTATTATACAATCTGAATTGAATGTAGATTTTCACTCTATTAAGTTAAAAAAGTATAAAAAGCACCGAAAATTAATCTTTTTACAATAAAATTATTATGAACAAAAATATATTTTCATTTTCTGATACTGGATTTACTCTTCCTCAAGATGAAGTGCTTGAAATAAATAAGCAAAATAAATCATTGTCAATTGGTATTCCTAAAGAAGTTTCTCTTCAGGAAAAAAGGATAGGACTTGTTCCAGATGCAGTTAACTTATTGACAAATAACAATCATACTGTCATTGTTGAGAGTGGAGTAGGGGATATGATTAATTTTTCAGATCATGAGTATAGTGAATGTGGTGCAACAATAGTTTCATCTCCTCAAGAAGTTTATAAGGCAGATATTATTTTAAAAGTTTCTCCACCTACTTTTGATGAAATTGACTTAATGAAAAAAAAACAAACTTTAATTTCTGCATTGCAAATTAAAATTCAAAGTGCTAAGTATTTTCAAAAATTAATGGAAAAAGAAATCACATCAATTGCATATGATTACATTGAAGATGAAGATGGTATTTTTCCTGTTGTTCGATCTATGAGTGAAATTGCTGGTAATGCTTCAATATTGATAGCCGCTGAATGCCTCAGTAATTTAAATGGAGGTAAAGGTTTATTAATGGGAGGGGTTGCTGGAGTCAGTACAACAGATGTTGTTATTTTAGGTGCTGGTACTGTTGGTCAATTTGCTGCTAGATCGGCTTTAGGGTTGGGAGCGTCTGTAAAAATATTTGATAATTCATTATATAAATTGCGTCGTATCCAAGACAAGTTAAATACCCGTATCCACACCAATATGATTAACCCTAAAGTATTAAATAAGTCAATTAGGCGTGCTGATGTGGTAATTGGTGCAATAAGGTCTAATGAAAATAGAACTCCTTGTATTATTACTAATGATATGGTTAAATTAATGAAACCAGGTTCTGTTATTGTAGATGTAAGTATTGATAGGGGGGGGTGTTTTGAAACATCAGAAATCACTTCACACTCTAATCCAACTTTTGTTAAGCATGGTGTTATTCATTATTGTGTTCCAAATATACCTTCTAGAGTAGCTAGAACTGCATCATTTTCATTGAGTAATATATTTTCTTCTTTATTAATTCAAATTGGTGAGTATGGAGGGGTTGATAATATTATTCTCAATAAACCAAATATAGGTCAAGGTGCATACATAATTAATGGAAAATTAGTTAATAAAAGTATTTCAGATTGGTTTAATTTACCTTTTACCTCATCAGCTATTATATAGATTATTACTAAATGAATTTTTCAGATAGGTTTTTTTTGTTTTTTTTTGGTATTATCTTAGGGATATTAGTGGTTTTAATTTCGCTTCAATTTAGAACAAAGCCTATAAGTTTTAATTACTTTCCATCAGATAGAATTAAGCATTATTTTATTAGTAATGAAATTAATATTACTGACATTGCCAAATGTTATTTTAATTGCTTGGATTTGGATACATTGATGTTATCTAATTATATATTAGAATCTAAAATTATTTATGCTAAAAGCAAAATTAGGGGTTTTAAATGTAAGAAATATAACCTTTATAATCATGACTTTATGATTGACTTTATTTTTACTAATTGTGATACGATACTTTCATTAGAAAAGTTAAATCATCTTAGGGATACAATTTGTAATTGTAGTTAGTAATTCATTATGGCTTCTTTAATTCTTAAAATCTCTTTATTAGTTTGGCCGCTGATTGAAGAATTTTCTTCGGCTCTTCTTATTAAATATGGTATAACTTCTTTTACAGGTCCATACGGAACATATTTAGCTGTATTATAACCATTTTTTGATAATGTAAATGAAATATTATCACTCATTCCAAGTAATTGTGCAAAATATATTCTTTCATCGTTTCTTTTAATATTATAATCAAGCATCTTTTTGGTAACAATGGCAGTACTTTCTTCATTATGTGTACCAACACAAATTGAAATGGTATTAATGTGTTTTAAGCAATATAGACATGCTTCATTGAAATCTTGATCACATTCCTCTTTTGTTTTATGTATAGGTGATTTATGCTTTTTTTTAATTGCATGATGGTATTCTTTCTCAATATATGCTCCTCTGACTAATTTTAATCCTAATCTATATTTTTTGATTACACTATTCTTATGTAATTTTTTTATATACATTAATTTATCTTTTCTATATAGTTGTACTGTGTTAAAAATAATAACACTATCATTATTAAATTCACACATTAGCTTTTCTGTTAGAAAGTCAATGCTGTTTTGAATCCAGCTTTCTTCAGCATCAATTAGAATAGGTATTTTACATTCTTTCGCTTTGTGAGCAATATTCCATAATCTATTCTTTATTTCACGATATTCTCGCAAATCTTTTTGACTTAATGTGCTTTCAAATTCTTCCAGATAAACTTTTTGATTAATTTTTTGTAAAAAATTTATTCTTGCTAATCCTGAAATCTTAAAAACTGAAAACGGAACTAAATTATTTGCGTGTGCGTAATTTAAATTATTTATAATTTCATTGTATGTGTTTTCAAAACTTTTTTGTTCTTGTTTACCTTCAATTGAAAAATCTAAAATGCTCTTAATGTTATGTTCTCCTAGTAGCGTAATTACTTTTTCAGATTCTTTGATGGATTCTCCACCGCAAAAATATTTAAATACTGTATTTTTTATTAATACCTTAATAGGTAGTTTCATATATAATGCTAAATTTAATATAATCTTACCTATAAATACGAGGTGTTTATTTGATATGACATAAAACAAAAACAAGTTTTCATATAATTCTCGTTTCGTTTTTTTAGAGTAATCTATATTTTGATTGTTAAATATCATTATGTAAATATAGTCTTAATAAAATCATTAAAAATAATAATCATTTTTGTTAATTTGCGTGGTGTAAAATTATGAATTATCATTTATCTTTTAAAGATTGTCCTATCATTATAGGAAATAAATCAATTTGTGAACTTAATAATATTATAAATAACTTAAGTATTTCATCAGTATGTATTTTGGTAGATCAAACTACCAGGGAGTATTGTCTTGAAAGATTACTTAAACATGCTAGTTTGTTATCCGATAGTATGATTATAGAAATACCCTGCGGAGAATCTTCTAAGTCTATAAAGAATTTTGAGTATGTTGCTATGAAAATGGTTGAATACAATATAGATAGGCGAGGTTTAATAATAAATTTAGGTGGAGGTGCAATTTTAGATTTTGGCGTATTTATGGCTTCGGTATATAAAAGAGGTATTAATTTTATTAATATACCTACTACTTTGATGGCTCAAGTAGATGCCTCAATTGGTGAAAAATCAGGACTAAATATTGGTTCCTATAAAAATCAAGTAGGTTTATTCTCTAAGCCTACAGCTATCATTATAGATCCTCAATTTTTAATAACATTAACACCAGAAATTCTTTACTCTGGATTGGCAGAGGTGTTTAAATATGCATTAATTGATGATAAATTATTGTGGAGTGATATTAAAAAAATCAATTTTAATCATCAGTATGATTTTACATCTATTCTATTAGCATCTGTTAAGACTAAGCTTGCAATAATAGAAAATGATATTTATGATTGGTCGGAAAGACGAAAATTAAATTTTGGTCATTCTATTGGCCATGCATTAGAATCATTATTTTTATCTATCAATAAACCTATTTCACATGGTTACGCAGTAGCGATTGGTATAATATGTGAATCTTATATTTCTTTTAAAGAGTTCAATTTTAGTAAATCAGTACTTGATGATATTACATATACTATATTAAGATATTTTCCTTCTATACATATTAGTAAAAAATATGATAGCAAAATATTGAGCATGTTATCAAGAGACAAAAAAAATAATATGGGATATAATAATTTTACTTTAATTAAAGATATTGGTAAATCTGATTTTAATTTTTCTGTTGATCATGAAACTGTGTTAGAATCTATTAATTATTATAGAAGTAATGTCTAAATTAATCTTATTACGAGCTTCCAATGATAATTCAAATAATACTTTCGTTATTTCAGGCTCTAAAAGTATAAGTCAACGGGCTTTAATTATTAATCATTTGGTAAATAGAGAAACTACTATTAGTAATCTTTCTAATTCTGAAGATACTTCTTTATTATATAAAGCTTTATTATCTAAAAATAAGATTATAAATGTAGGTAAATCAGGAACTTCAATTAGATTTCTAACGGCCTTATTTGCTCTTATAAATAAAAATGTCATTCTTACTGGTGATTCATATTTATTTAGCAGGCCTATATTAGGATTGATAGAAGTTTTAAATAATTTAGGTGCTAATGTTGAATTAATAGGTAATCAAATTATTATTAATAAAGGAAATTTAAATGGCGGTACTATATATATAGACAATAGACATACTAGTCAATTTGTGTCTGCCATGCTTCTTATAGCTCCGTATTTCGAAAAAGGACTTAAATTAAATTTATATACTAGAGAATTATCTAAATCATATATAGACATGACATTAAAGATGATAAATTATTGTGGCGGTGATGCAAATTGGCATGATAAGTCTATTGTAGTTAATCCTCAAAAATATAATCGATCTATTGAGTCTATTGAGTCAGATTGGTCTTCAATATCTTATATTTTTTTATCATTCCTTTTTTCTGATTTAGAGGAAATAGTTATAAAAAATGTTACATCAAATAGTATTCAGGGGGATATGTCTTTAAAAGATTTCTTTGCGGTTCTTGGTATTAAATCTATTTTCAACAATAGCTTTGTTACATTAACCAAGCAGAATGTGGTGTTGCCAAAAAAACTCAATTGGAATTGTGAACGAATTCCTGATTTATGTCAAACTTTTGTGGTTGCTTGCTTAGGTTTAGGTATTGAATTTACAGCAACGGGTATAAAATCTTTATATTTTAAAGAGACTAATAGAGTTCATGCAATGAAGCAAGAATTATTAAAGTTCAATACTAAATTAGAAGTACTAGATAATTCAATAACGTTATATCCTCAAAGTTGGGACAAAAATAAACCTATAGTTATAAATACTTATGGTGATCATAGGATGGCATTGTCATTTTCTGCTTTAGTTTTATTAAATCAAAGCATTATTATTGATAATTATATTGTTATAAATAAGTCATACCCAAATTTTTGGAATGATTTAATTAAATTTGGAGTTAATATTAATTATATGATTTAATTTATTATAAAATGAATATAAATGACATATTAACTATTACTCTCACACTATTTGCAGTTGTTGATATTTTAGGTGCATTACCATTAATTATTAGTATAAGGCAGAAAATCGGACATATACATTCTTTTAAGGCTACTATTGTGTCTTTTTTTATTATGATGTCTTTCTTGTTTTTAGGCGAGGGGATTTTACATTTAGTTGGTATTGATCTTCAGTCTTTTTCTATGGCAGGTGCCATTGTTATTTTTCTTCTAGCACTAGAGATGATTTTAAATATTGAGTTATTTAAATCTACAGACCAAGACACGTCAGGTAGTATCGTTCCTGTTGCATTTCCTCTTATTGCTGGAGCAGGTACTTTAACTACTATTTTGTCTCTAAAAGCTATTTCAGAATTTTCTTATGGCGAGATTACAATTGGTATTATTTTGAATTTACTATTTGTATACTTTGTTTTGAAAACAACCCATACAATAGAAAGTAAATTGGGTCAAGCAGGTATAAATGTATTAAGAAGGGTATTCGGTATTATTTTATTAGCAGTTGCAATTAAGCTGTTTAAAACTGGTTTATTTTAGTTTGTTCTATATTTAAATTCGTTCTTTTTTAGTGTTTCATTAGCCTTCACGATTTTCATTTTCAGATTTTGCTTATATTTTATTGTTTTTTCAAAAATATCAGTATTATTAGTGGCTAGCATTTGAGTTGCAAGTATACCTGCATTTAGCGCTCCATTGATTGCTACAGTCGCCACAGGAATGCCGGGAGGCATTTGTACAATAGCAAGCAAAGAATCTAATCCGTCTAGAGAGGCTTTGATTGGTACTCCAATAACAGGTATTGGTGTCATTGCAGCAATAACCCCAGGTAAGTGTGCCGCCATACCTGCGCCAGCAATAATTACTTTAATACCATTATTAGCTGCATTTTTAGCAAAAATTTCCACTTCTTCCGGCGTTCTATGAGCCGAAAGAGCATCTACTTGAAAAGGTATTTCCATGTCATTTAAAAAAATCGCAGCTTTTTCCATTACAGGCCAGTCAGACGTACTTCCCATAATAATACTTACTAATGCTTTCATATAAAATTAATATTTATCCTAAAATAATTATAAAATTTAATATTACGATGATTAAAATATAATTATTTAACAAGTTTTTATTTTGTAAATTTGGCTGGTTATGAATCAAATTGAAATAGATGGTTTAAGCTTTGAGTTATTGATTTCTTCTAAAGAAATTAAAAGTAAAGTTTCTTCAATTGCAAAACAAATTATCTTTTCACACAAACGAGATTTACCACTTTGTTTAATTTTGTTAAATGGTGCTGCAGTTTTTGCTGCAGAATTATTAAAGCATTTAGATCCATCAATTGAAGTGTCATTAATTAAGGTTCATTCATACGAAGGGGAGCAAAGTGCTGGTAAAATAAATATAGATTATTTACCATACGATATTCTATTTAATAGAAAGGTTATGATAATTGAAGACATTGTAGATAGTGGACTCACATTTAACTTTTTGAAAAATGAGTTATATAAGAATGGCGCTAAAGATGTACTCTGTGTTTCCTTATTATTTAAACCTAACAAGTACCAATATGACGTATTACCCGAATATATTGGCTTTGAAATTGGGGATGAATTTGTAATTGGTTATGGTATGGACTTTAATCAAAAAGGTCGTTCTCTTAAACATATTTATAAAAATATTATTAATCTAAATTAAAGTAATTATGATAAATTTAGTTTTTTTTGGTCCTCCAGGATCTGGTAAAGGAACTCAAGCAGAATATATTGCAAAGTCATTAGGTTTAAATCATATTTCTACCGGAGACATTTTTAGAAAAAACATAAAAGACAAAACTCATTTAGGAGTAATGGCTGAAGAATTTATTAAGGAAGGTAAATTAGTTCCAGATGATCTAACTATTAATTTATTATCTAATGAGATAGATCATATATCTAATGCAAGTGGTTTTATTTTTGATGGTTTTCCTAGAACTGTAAAGCAAGCTGAATCATTTGATGCATTATTACAAGACAAAAACATGCCTATTTCATTTGTCTTTTCATTAGAAGTGTCAGAAAATGAATTAGTAAAGCGGCTTTTAATTAGAGGTCAAACTAGTGGTAGAGCAGATGATCAGAATGAAAGTATTATAAGGAATCGAATAAAAGTATATCATGATCAAACATCAATTTTAGTTGATTACTATGTGAATACTATACAAAACAGATTTGTAGCTATTAATGGAGAACAAGATATTGAATCTATTTCAAAGCAAATTTTGATTCGTGTTGAGGAGTCTAATCCTATTTCATAATTATGAAGCATCAAAAGAACAATTTTGTTGATCATGTGAAAATTTTTGCTAAGTCTGGAAATGGAGGAAGGGGATCTGCTCATTTTCATAGGTCAAGAATTCAACCAAAAGGAGGGCCTGATGGGGGAGATGGAGGAAGGGGTGGACATATTATTATAAGGGGAAGTAGTCATTTATGGACATTACTTCATTTAAAATTCACTAAGCACATAAAGGCTGGTCATGGAGGTGATGGAGGTAAAAGTACTAGTACTGGTTCAAATGGGTGTGATTCTTATATTGATGTGCCTTTAGGGACTATTATTAAAGATGGAACTTCTTTGGAATTTATTTCTGAAATCACAAAAGATAAACAAGAGTATATTCTACTTGAGGGAGGTTTAGGTGGAAGGGGAAATGTTCACTTTAAAAATTCAGTCAGACAATCACCAAGGTATGCACAACCTGGACAATCTGGTCAGGAAGCTTGGTCAATTCTAGAATTAAAAGTTTTGGCAGATGTTGGCCTTGTAGGTTTTCCTAATGCAGGTAAATCTACATTATTATCTAGTATAACCGCTGCAAAACCTAAAATTGGCAATTATGAATTTACTACTTTAACACCAAATTTAGGAATTGTTCAATATCGAGATTTAAAGTCATTTATCATTGCAGACATACCAGGCATTATTGAGGGAGCTAATGAAGGTAAGGGGTTGGGACATCGTTTTCTAAGACATATTGAACGAAATAGTTGTCTTCTTTTTCTAGTCCCTGTAGACTCAAAAGATATTATGACGGATTATAAAATATTATTGAATGAATTAAAAAAGTATAATTCTGATTTATTAGATAAATCAAGATTATTAGTAATTACTAAATCTGATATGATTGATTCTGAATTAGAAGATGAAATAACACGGACGATCGATTGTGATATTCCACATATATTTATATCATCAATATCTAATCAAGGTTTAGAAAAATTAAAAGATAATATTTGGTTATTATTGCATACTCATGATTGATACGGTTTTAGCATTTGATAAAAGTTTATTTTTAATATTAAACAATTTGGGATCTGAATTTTGGGACCCAATATGGATATTAATATCAAATAAATATCTTATGCTAATAATTATTACTTGTGCATATATATTTTGTCTTAATACATGTGATAAAAAACATTCTTTATTTATTTTGTTGTCTTTATTAATTTGTGTTTCAATAACCAATGAAGTTTCTGATTTATTTAAAAATTATTTTATGAGACTTCGTCCATGTTGGGATCCAGAAATATCTTATATGTCTAGATATGTTAATCAAGGTGGAAAATTTGGGTTTTTTTCAGCACACGCCGCTAATACTTCAGTATTAGTTTCTTTTTTATTATTTAGATTTCCTCAAGTAAATAATTTGTTTAAATTTTTTTTAATTCTATGGTTATTGTTAGTTTGCTATAGTCGTATTTATTTAGGTAAACATTATCCTTTAGATATTATATTTGGTGTTTTGATTGGATACATTATTGCTATTCTCATTTTTAAATTATACACTTTGGTAATTAAAAAATCTACTTAATGAAGGAGTTAGTCTATGTATTTGTTGGAGGTGGATTGGGAAGTTTGTTACGTTATTTCATATCTTTATTTTTTACTCAGTCTATTTTTCCGTTTTCTACTTTAATATCAAATATATTAAGTTGTTTATTATTAGTATTAGCTGTTGAATTTCTGAACAAGTCTTATGATGGTCATTATTGGACACTGTTCTTAATTATTGGATTTTGCGGAGGTTTTAGTACATTTTCTACATTTAGTTATGAGACTTTAGAGTTGTTTAAAAATGGGAGAGTTTTATATGCTTTTTTAAATATTTGTATTAATACTTTAGTATGCTTTTTAATTTTTTATTTTTTTATAGAAAAATCATAGTACTTTGCAAAGCATAATCCCATCTCGTATTGGAATTAGTGTGTTTTCTACTCTAGTATCATTTGCAATCCATTCATTTAATTTTTTAATTTCTCTTGTTTCTGTGTCATTTTTTTTAGTTGGAGATAGTACTTTTCCACTCCAAAGTACATTATCTATTAAAATATATCCTCCTGTTTTTATTTTGGATAAAGCTAGTTCATAGTATTTTAAATAATTTTTTTTATCTGCATCAATAAAAATGATATCAAATACATATTTCATTTTCGGAATTATGGTTATTGCATCACCTACATGTAGTTTAATTTTAGATTGAAGATTTGCGATTTTAAAATATTTTTCACAAATACTTTTTAATTCTTCATTAATTTCAATAGTATGTAATTGACCATTTTTTTGCAGTCCTTGAGCTAAGCATATTGCAGAATAGCCTGTATATGTGCCAATTTCTAGAATATATTTAGGCTGTTTTAAATAACTAATAGTTTTTAGAAAATTACCCATTATTTTACCTGATATCATTCTCGGCATTAGCACCTTATAAAAGGTTTCTCTTTCTAATTGATCAAGTATTAAATCTTTACAACTTATTTTATTACAATAATCAATTATATCTTGATTTAAAAAATCCATTTATGGTTTGTGATATTAACAATGTAATTAACTAATTTAGATGTTTTAGAACTTAAAATGTTATTTTATGAAGTTTAATTTAATAAATATTTCAATTGTATTTTTTTTATTCTCTTACTGTGCTTTGGGGCAATTTTCTTCTACTGAATCTTTGTCTAATAAAAAAGATGTTGATATTAAAATAGAAAAGAAAGATGAATTTTTAGAAAAGATCAAAGATCATGTTCATTATGAGGGATTATTTGATATTTATCAAAATAAGGAGAATTCTAGATCTTATTTGGTAATTGATTCATCACAAATAAATCAAGAATATATATATTTTAGTTATATTGAAGACGGTGTAGGTGATGCTGGAGCTGTTAAGGGTAGATTTAGGGGGTCTAAAATTATTAAAATTCATAAATTTTTTAATAGAATTGATTTTCAGATTGAAAACTACTCTTATTATTTTGATGAACATAGTCCTTTAAGTAAAGCTGCTAATGCTAATATTAATCAGCCTATTATAGTAAGTGAAGAAATTATTTCATTTAATAGTGATAGTTCAAAATTTTTAATAAATGCAGATAATATATTTTTAACTGAATCACTACAACAAGTCAAGTATTCATATCCATCAAGTTTTAGGGGGTTTAAATTAGGCTCTTTAAGTAAATCAAAAACTCGTTATAATAAAATAAATAATTATCCTCAAAATACTGATGTTATTGTGGAGTATGTTTATGAAAACAAGTATCCAAAGCAATATGGGACACGTGCAATTACTGATTCAAGGGTTGTGTCTATTACAATACAACATAGTTTAATTGAAGTGCCTGATAATAATTATAAACCCAGATTCGATGATCCTAGAGTAGGTTATTTTCATACTCAAACAAATGATATGACAAGTATTGATCAAATTAATTATCGTGATATGATTCACAGGTGGAATTTAGAAAAAAAATATCCTAATAAAAAAATTTCTGAGCCGATTGAGCCGATCGTGTGGTGGATTGAAAACACTACTCCTTTAGAGTTTAGAGAGATTATAAGAAAAGGCGTGGAGTCTTGGAATATAGCTTTTGAAAAAGCAGGTTTTAAGGACGCTATTAAAGTCAACATACAACCTGATACTGCTTCATGGGATGCTGGTGATATAAGATATAATGTTTTGCGGTGGACAGCCTCTCCTAGACCTCCCTGGGGGGGATATGGTCCCTCTTTTGTAAATCCTAAAACAGGTCAAATTTTAGGTGCTGACATCATGTTAGAATGGGTTTATATTACTAATAGGATTAAGTATGATGAACTATATAATGAAGATGCTACTTTAAACCTTGAAAATGAAGATCATAATTATTGTCTGTCGGCTAATCACATGCAAATTCAAAATAATTTTGGCTCAAATTATATTGAATTTAAAAATTTAGGCGAGGATATGAAAAGGGATTTAGTAGAACAATCTTTATACAGACTAGTGTTACATGAAGTTGGACACACATTAGGATTAAATCATAATTTTAAAGGAAGTACTTTACTAAGCTACAGTGAATTAAAAGATAAGAATATTGTTTTGGAAAAGGGTTTGTGTTCCTCTGTTATGGAATATCCTGCTATTAATATTGCAAGAGATCCAATTAATCAGGGATTATTTTATGATACTATTCCTGGTCCTTATGATTGTTGGGCCATTGAGTTTGGTTACTCTGTTTTTGCTGATAGTGTGGATGCAGTTGAATTAAATAAAATATTATTTCGATCTTCCCAAAAAGAATTAGCATTTGCAAATGATGCAGATGATATGAGATATCCAGGGAAAGGTATTGATCCCAATGCAATGATAAATGACTTGACAAGTGATCCTATTGATCACTCAATTGAAAAAATGGATATGATTAATGAAATGATTCCAGAATTAAAAAACAGATATTCAATTGAAGGAAAAACGTACGAACCTTTTAAGCAGGCTTATTTTTCTTTACTAGGTTCATATTTTACTTGTTTGGATATTATTTCTAGACAAATAGGGGGAGTGTATGTAGATAGATCATTTATTAATCAAAAATCATCTAATAAACCATTTACACCTGTTCCGTACTCAATTCAAACCGCTGCTATGGATGCTTTGTCTGAATATGGGTTTAGTGATAAAAAGCTGTTGATTAATGAGGATATTTTTTCCTACTTACAATCGCAGAGACGCGGATTTAACTTCAGATCTAGCGGGGAAGATCCTAAAATTTTATCAACTATTCTATTGAGGCAGAATAGGCTGTTATCCCAACTTCTGAATCCGCGTGTTCTTACTAGGATTAATAATAGTTCTTTATATGGCAATAAATATACTTTAGCAGAGTATATGATTGATTTGAGAAAAGCTATCTTTATGCAAGATATGTTTAGCTCTGTGTCTAAAATACGGCAGAATATTCAAGTATCTTATCTTAATCAACTTTTAAATATTTCATCTAAATCTTCAAAATATGATAATTTATCTAAATCAGCAGCATTTTATAATTTAAATTGGTTGCAAGATAATTTGGATCCTAGTACTGGAGATCTATCTAGTCGTCAGCATAAGAAGTACTTACTTTATTTAATTGAAAATTTCAAAAATGAATAAACATTTATATATTAAATGAGTATTTTTTGTGTTTAATTAAATGCATAGCAATTTCTCTTCGAATTTCTTTTATATCCTCATTAGAATATTTAGATAGTTTATTAATAGTAGATAAAATCAATTTACGCTTCATACCCCTGCAAGTGGCCTGAGTGATTTCTTTTGCTGATTCTTTAGAAATATATAACGAATTTCGGATATAATTTTTTGTCATGTTAATTTCAGTTAATGAATTTTCAATTCCATTTTTATCAATTAATTTTTCTGTTTTTAATAAGCTAGATTCAGCAATATATGTTTCAATAATAATATCCGATATTCTCATTAGTATCTCTTGTTCCTCTACTAGTTGTTTTTTATATTTTGCAATTGCAACCCCAATGACTAATAGAGATAATTTTTTTAAATTATTTATGGCATTTTTTTCTTTTTGTAGTTTTGATTTGACTGTGTTAGTTGCAATTCCTAAATTAATAAACAATAGTTGTTTTTCTATATTTTTTATTTTTTGAAATAAGTCTAATTCTTTTTTGATAGCTTTCTTAATAAACATTTCTACAATTAACATTCTGTTAATTTCATTAGTTCCTTCATATATTCTTGATATCCTAGCGTCTCTATATGCAGGCTCAATGAGAGTGTCAGCTGAATACCCCATCCCTCCATGAATTTGGACCCCCTCGTCAGAAACAAATTTAACAACTTCGGATCCATGAATTTTTAGAATTGCACATTCTATTGCATAACTTAATAATGCTTTTAATTTTGCCTGAGTTTTATTCTCACCTGATTTTATCAGTTGAGAAATTTTTATTTCAATATCATTTCCAGCTCTATAAAGCGCTGCATCAGAACAATATATTTTAGTGGCCATGTTCGCCAGTTTTTCTTTTATAGCACCGTAATTAATAATGGTTTTTTTAAACTGTTTTCTTTCTAATGCATATTCAATGCTAATATTTAAAATTTTTTCTGATGCCGCAATCGTGGCCGCACATAGTTTAATTCGACCAACATTTAGAGCATTCATCGCAATTTTAAATCCCCCATTTCTTTCACCAAGTAGTTGCGTTTTATTAATAATACTTTTATCAAAAAACACTTGTCGTGTAGAAGATGAATTTAAACCTAATTTCTTTTCTTCTTCACCTAGTATTATGCCATTCGTTTGAGATTTTTCTAGGACGAATCCTGTTATGTTTTCATCATCTTCTATTTTTGCAAATACAATAAAAACTTCAGCAAATCCAGCATTGCTAATCCAAATTTTTTGACCGCTTATTTCATAATTTTCATTTTTTAAAATAGCTTTTGTTGTTCCTGAATTTGCATCTGAACCTGCATTTGGTTCAGTTAAGTTATAACAGGAAATCCATTCTCCTGATGCAATTTTTGGGAGGTATTTTTTCTTTATTTCTTCGCTACCATAATAAAGTATAGGATATGTGCCTATGCCAGTATGTGCTCCATAAGCAGTTGCGACAGATCCAGAGTCGGCACTCATTTCTCCGCAAATTAGCATAGATAAATTAAATCCCATTCCAAAGCCACCATACTCCTCTGGAATATTCAAGCCCAGTAATCCTAGTTGACCAGCTTTTTGAATTATACTTTCTACTAATTTGTAATTGTGTTTTTCAAGGTCTTTTAGATGGGGTATAATTTCTTTGTTTCTGAATTCACGTGTAGCTGCTAGCATTTCTTTATCAGTATCATTGAAATCAGATTTAATAAATACATCATGAAAGTCTGTTTCATTTATTAAAAAAGATCCACCCACATTTTTATCTTTTTTCATGTTTAGCTTATTAATTCAATTATACCTGCAGCACCTTGACCAGTTCCAACACACATAGTTACCATGCCATACTTTTGTTTTCTTCTACGCATTTCATTTATTAATTGAACAGTTAATTTAGCACCAGTGCAACCCAGTGGATGACCAAGAGCAATAGCTCCTCCATTCACGTTAATAATTTCAGGATTTAATTTTGCTTGTTTTATTACTGCCAATGCTTGACACGCAAAAGCTTCATTTAATTCAATTAATTCAATGTCTTTTAATTTTAGATTTGCTTGAATCAGTGCTTTAGGAATAGCTTCTACAGGACCAATACCCATATGTTTAGGTTCGACACCTGATACAGCGTAACTGATAATTTTTGCAATTGGTTTAGCATTTGATTGTTTTACCATTTTTTCAGACATGAGCATTAGAAATGCAGCTCCATCAGATGTTTGAGATGAATTTCCAGCTGTAACGGTTCCTTTCATGTCAAAAACGGGTTTTAAGTTAGATAATTTTTCTATTGTAGTATCTTTTCTAGGCCCCTCATCAGTGTCAAAAATTCTTTTTTTTGTTTGTCTCTTGCCGTTATTGTTAATGAAAATTTCTTCAAAATCATATTCAATAATTTCATGTTTAAATAAACCATTCTCAATTGCGTTGATTGCTTTCATATTGGATTGAAATGCAAATAAATCTTGCTCTTCTCTTGAAATTTTGTATTTTTTTGCAACAGTTTCAGCAGTTATTCCCATACCCCAATACCAATCGGGATTAGATTTTGAAATTTTATAATTAGGCGTGATTCTCCAACCTCCAAATGGAATTGGAGACATTGTCTCTACACCTCCGGCCAGGACGCATTCAGACATTCCAGCTTTTATTTTTGCTTTGCCAATTGCAATAGTTTCAAGTCCAGAAGAACAAAATCTATTGATAGTCATTCCGGGAACCTTTACTGTATTAAGACCAATTAAAGATATAAGTCTTCCTATATTTAGACCTTGTTCTGCTTCGGGTGTTGCGTTACCAACTATGACGTCATCAATTGTTTCTTTGTCAAGATAAGGTAGTTTGTGAACCATCTTTTTAATTAATTGAGCTGCTATGTCGTCTGGTCGAGAAAATTTTAAACTTCCTTTTTTTGATTTTCCAACAGCAGTTCTATAAGCTTGTACAATATATACTTCCATAGTTGTTTAATTTCTTAGTGGTTTCCCCTTTTCCAACATATACTTTATTCTATCAAGTGTTTTTGCTTCGCCACACAATGACAAGAAAGCCTCCCGTTCTAATTCTAGTAAATAATTTTCAGACACCAATGTGGGAGAAGATAAGTCTCCTCCACATAAAACATATGCTAATTTTTGGCTCATTAATTTTTCATGTTCAGTAATATAATTGCCCTGTCTAAAACTATCTGCCCCAACCATAAACATACCTAGAGCTTCTCTACCTAGCACTTTGATATCTTTTCTTTTTATAGGTTGAGTATATCCAAGATTATCTAAGTATAATACTTTTTGTTTAGCATCTTCAATTAATTTATTATTGTTAATAGTTATATTATCCTTTCCATCTTGTAAATAACCCAGTTGAAAACCTTCGTGAGCAGATGTTGATACTTTTGCTTGCCCAATATTTAGAAAGTATTCTTTTAATCTAGGTAATTCAATATCTCCTTTATAATAAGCATCAGATGCTCTTAGAGCCATTTCTTTAGTCCCACCACCCCCTGGAATTAATCCTACACCTAACTCTACCATTCCAATATAAGTTTCAGCCGCACATTGTACTGCATCAGCATGTACAACAAACTCACAACCTCCACCTAATGTTAAACCATGTGGAGCAACTACAATGGGAATATTTGAATACCTAATCATCATAGAAGTATTTTGAAAGGTCTGGACAGCTATATTAAGTTTTTCCCATTCTTGTTCAACAATTAACATGAAAATCATACTTATGTCTGCACCTGCTGAAAAATGTTCACCTTGATTGCCCACAACGATACCCTTAAAATTTTTTTCAGCAATACTAATTCCTTTCTGCATGCCTTCAATCACACTTTTATTGATACTATTCATTTTAGTGTGGAATTCAATATTAATTACATCATCCCCAATGTCAATTATAGAGACTCCATCATTTTCCCAAATAGTAGATGATAATTTTAAGTTTTTTAGTAAAATTAGATTATTTAATTGTGGAATTATATTAAATTCATTAGACTGAATATCATAGTAGTTTTTAGATTTACTTCTAATATTATAAAAATATTTTACATTTTTAACCCATTCAGGGACTTGCATATTTTCTTTTTTAATGAGTTCTATGCCATTTTGCACTCCGACTGAATCCCATATTTCAAATGGACCCAATTCCCAACCAAAACCAGCACACATTGCGTCATCAATTTTATATATTTCATCACAAATTTCAGGTACCCTGTGTGATACATAAGAGAATAAAAAGGCAAACATTTTTTTATAAAATATACTTGCTTTATCATTTCCTTTAATAAGAACAGGAAATACTTCTTTTAGTGAATTTTTATTTTTTATTTGATTTAAAATTTCAAATTTAGGTTTTTTAATATTTTTATATTCAAAATCTTTTAAATCAAGAAATTGAATTTTTCTACTACCATTTGCATCTTTAATTTTTTTATAAAAACCTTGTTTTGTTTTATCTCCAAGTTGTTTATTTTCTATCATTTGTTCAACAAATTCAGGCAACTTAAAAATAGACCTATTTTCATCATGAGTACAATTTTTATACACTCCTTTTGCTACATTATTTAATGTATCTAAACCAACTAAATCTGAAGTTCTAAATGTTGCTGATTTAGGTCTACCAATAACTTTACCTGTTAAAATGTCTATTTCTTCTATTGTAAGTTCCAGTAATTCAGCTATTTTAAATAATGAAGCAATTCCTGCAATTCCGATTCTGTTTGCAATAAAAGCCGGTGTGTCTTTACAAAGGACAGTTGTTTTTCCTAGAAATTTCTCTCCATAGTTCATTAAAAAGTTAATTATATTTTTTTTGGTTTTTTTTGATGGGATTATTTCTAATAATTTCAGATATCTTGGAGGGTTAAAAAAATGTGTTCCACAAAAATGTTCAATAAAATCTTCACTACGACCTTCAATCATACTGTTAATAGGTATTCCAGATGTATTAGAGGATACTATTGATCCTTTTTTTCTATATTTTTCTATTTGAAAAAAAATGTCTTTTTTTATTTCAATTTTTTCAATTATTGCTTCTATAATCCAATCCGCATCTGAAATTAAAGATAAATCGTCAGATAGGTTTCCTGTCTGAATTCTATTACAAAATGATTTTAGGTAAATTGGAGAGGGTTTTGATTTTAATGTGTTTTTAAGTGATTCATTTACTATTTTATTTCTGAAATTAATTGTATTATCGTGACATTCAGTGGGTATTATGTCTAATAGAATTACTTTGACACCAATATTTGCAAAATGGCAAGCTATTCTTGATCCCATAATACCAGATCCAATAATTGCAATTTTATTTATTTTTACATTCATGTGAGCATGTTTCGAATTTTGTTTTTTTAAAATTTATATCGTTGATTTTGGATATATGTCATTATAAATAGATTGATATTTATTTATTATATTTTTTCTCCTTAATTTCATAGTTGCTGTTAATTCACCTCCATCCACTGTCCAGTTGGTACTTAGTAGTCTGAACTGCTTGATTTGTTCATAGTGGTTGAATAATTTATTGTAATTGTCTATTTCTCTTTGAAATTTATCCAAAACTTTTTGGTTAGTAATGATATCTTTTAATGAAGAAAATCCAATTCGATGTCTTGAGCACCATATTTTCATACTATCTTCTGATGGAACTATAAGTGCAGATGCATGTTTTTCACCCTCTCCGATTACTATTATTTGTTCAATAAGTCTAGATTCTTTAAACTTGTTTTCCATAACTTGAGGCGCTATATATTTGCCGCCAGAAGTTTTAAAAATCTCCTTTTTTCTATCAGTAATTTTTAAGTACTTACCTTCAATTAGTCGGCCAATATCTCCAGTATGGAACCACCCTTCTTTATCAATTACTTTTTTTGTTTCTTCAGGCTTATTATAATAGCCAAGCATTATGTTGGGCCCTTTAATAGTTATTTCACCTTCTCCTTCCTTCATGCCTTCTTCATGTTGTAGTTTTAGTTCAACGCCTTCAATAACAGGTCCCACTGTTCCATAGCAAGCATTTTTTGTGTGTGCAAGATTAACAGAAATTACTGGAGATGTTTCAGATAGTCCATAGCCTTCTAAAATAGGCATTTTTGCTGCAGTAAAAATTTTTGCAATACGTTCTTGTAAAGCGGAGGCACCTGAAAAAATATATCTAATTCGACCACCTACAGCTTCTCGCCATTTATTAAAAATTATTTTGTTAGCAATTGCAAGTTGAAGCTCATATAATATTCCATTTTTTCCGCCATATTCATGCCTTAACCCTAGTCTTACCGCCCAGAAAAAAAGTGCTTTTTTGAGCCCTCTTAGGGATGATCCTTTTGCTATTATTTTGTCATATACTTTTTCTAGAAGTCTGGGGACGGTTGGCATAATGGTAGGTTTAATTTCTTTTAAATCTTCACCTAATGTTTCTATACTTTGTGCATAATATATTGAAACCCCTTTATACAAGTAAAAGTACTCTACAACTCTTTCAAAAACGTGACAAAGAGGTAGGAAGCTAATTGCGCGGTCATTAATACCTATGTCAATTAGGTTTTCTAATACCTTTACTTGGCTAAGTAAATTATTATGACTAAGCATAACCCCTTTGGGTTTTCCAGTGGTGCCAGAAGTATATATTAAAGTAAATAAATCATTTTTGGAAATAGTTTTTTGAATATCTAACATTAATTTATTTTGATTGTTTATGGTTCCATCTTGCACTAAAGAAGACCAATGCTTAACATTTTCCATTTCATCAAAACAAAATATATATTTCAAGCACTCAATTTCATTCTCTAGGTCTTTTATTTGATTATAAATTTCACTAGAGCCAATAAAAATCATCTTTGCTCCACAGTCACTTATAATATACTTATATTCTTCTCTTGTAATGTTTGGGTAAATTGGCGCGTTAATAGCCCCAATTTTATTGATACCCATGTCTACCAAGCTCCATTCAGGTCTATTGTGAGAAATAATACATATTTTATCATTTTTTCTAATCCCTAAATTTAATAGCCCATAAGCAATCATATTACTTGTATTAATACACTCTTCACTACTATATTTTCTCATAGTGCCCTTGGATTTGATCGCTAGCATATCTTCTTTTGGAAATAATTGGTGATATCTTTCAGCCAATTCATATATATTTATTTTGTCCATAATAAATTATATTACTTTTTCTTAATCTAGTGAAATTTTCGTAAAAAGCATTCATTATTTTTAATTGAAATGTTTTTTTTTTAAAAAATATATAATATGTTTTTAATAAGAAATTATTAATACATATTTTTATTTCAATTAAATCAATAGATATGCGAGAGAAACAATTACCTGGCTTGAGAGAAGCTTTAGAGATGGGTTTATTAGATACTGAGTATAGCAAGATAGTAGAGATTTTAAAACGAAACCCCAATTATACTGAATTATGTATTTTTTCTGTTATGTGGTCAGAACACTGTTCTTACAAAAATTCTATTTTATGGTTAAAAAAATTACCTAAGTCTGGTAAAAATATGCTTGTTGAAGCAGGCGAGGAGAATGCCGGATTAGTAGATATAGGCGATGGGCTAGCTTGTGCATTTAAGATAGAGTCTCATAACCATCCATCTGCTTTAGAGCCTTATCAGGGTGCAGCCACTGGAGTTGGGGGTATAAATAGAGATATTTTTACAATGGGTGCAAGACCCATTGCTCAACTTAATTCTCTTAGATTTGGTGATATTGCTCGTAAACATACTCAATGGTTAATGAAAGGGGTAGTTAAAGGTATTTCTGATTATGGCAATTCATTTGGTATTCCAATTGTTGGTGGTGAAACATTTTTTGAATCAAGTTATAATACTAATCCTCTGGTTAATGCCTTTTCTGCCGGTATCATGCAAAAAGATAGAATGATATCCGCAATTGCCAAGGGTGTAGGTAATCCAATTTTCATTGTTGGTTCTTCTACGGGAAAAGATGGAATTAACGGGGCATCTTTTGCGTCTAAAGATTTAACAGAAGATTCAGCAAATGATATCCCATCGGTTCAGGTAGGAGACCCGTTTCAAGAAAAGTTATTACTAGAGGCAACAATGGAATTGGCTCAAACTGATATACTAGTTGGTATGCAGGATATGGGTGCTGCTGGAATTATATGTTCTACTTCTGAGATGAGTAGTGCAGGTGGTTGTGGAATGAAAATCAATTTAGATAGAGTTCCTGTTAGGCAAAAAATGGAGCCTTTTGAAATTTTATTATCAGAATCCCAAGAGAGGATGCTATTAGTAGTTAAAAAAGGTAAAGAAAAAAATGCTAAAAAAATATTCAGTAAATGGGACTTAAATTGTGAGTGTATTGGAGAGGTGACAAATGGTAAAATGCTAGAATTTTATTTTAATAAACAGATAGTGGCAGAAGTGCCAGCTGAATCATTAGTTCTAGGTGGAGGGGCTCCAGTATATGAAAGAAAATATCAAGAGCCTGAATACTATTCAGAATTCAAGAAATTTAATATTTCAAGTGTTTTACCTCCTGAAAATATTCGAGATGTTGCTAAAAAACTGATTAGTTTACCTAATATAGCTTCAAAAAGGTGGATTTCTGAACAGTATGATTCAATGGTCGGTACAGTTAATATGTCTACTAATAGTCCTTCAGATGCAGCAATTGTTAATATAAAAAACACGAATAAAGCAATAGCCATGACCGTGGACTGTAATGCTAGATACGTTAATGCCGACCCTAAAATTGGCACAGCTATTGCTGTAAGTGAAGCTGCACGAAACATAGTTTGTTCTGGTGGAGAGCCGTTAGCAATTACAAATTGTTTAAATTTTGGAAACCCATATGACAAGGAGGTTTATTGGCAATTTGTAAATTCAATTTTGGGAATGAAAATGGCCTGTGAAGAATTAAATACTCCTGTTACCGGTGGTAATGTTAGCTTTTATAATCAAACAGTTTTAGAAGATTGTACAGTCCCTTGTTTCCCTACTCCAACTATTGGTATGATAGGTCTTGTAAAAAATAAAGATAATGTAATGACTTTAGATTTTAAAAATTCAGGTGATTATATATACATGTTAGGTGATCCTCACGATGATATTTCTTCTTCAGAGTATCTAGTTAATTATCTAAATATTAAATCAAGTTCGGTACCTTTTTTTGACATCAAAAAGGAAGTCCAGTTACATAGTGTTATAAATAAATTAATTCAAGATAAGAGAATTAATTCTGCTCACGATATTTCAGAAGGTGGTTTGTATATATCACTTGTAGAAAGTAGTTTGTATAGAAATTTAGGCTTTGATATATTTACAGACAATGATTTTCGTCAAGATGCGTATTTGTTTGGTGAGGCACAAAGTCGAGCAATAGTGAGTGTTTCTGCAGAAAATAAAAATTCATTTGAAAAGTTCTTGACAAGAAAAATTAACTTTATTTGTCTTGGTCAGGTTACTGATGGGAAGGTGATTATTGATGATGTAGATTTTGGTTCTATTGTCAGTATAAAAGAAGACTATATGTCTGCTATTGAAAAACATTTAGAATAAAGCGAAATATTTTGTCAATTTTAGACACAAAAATTGAATATCTTAAGGGTGTTGGCCCTACTAGATCCTTATTGTTGAATAAGGAGGTTGCTATATATACGTTTAACGACTTATTACATTTTTTTCCCTTTAGGTATGTTGATAGGACTAAGTTTTATAAAATTAGTAGCATTAAAACAGTAGATGTTGATATTCAATTTATTGGTAAAGTACTTAACAAAACAATAATAGGGCATGGGCCTAAAAAAAGATTAATTGTTAATATAGAGGATGACACAGGTCAGCTAAAATTAGTTTTTTTTAAAAGAATTATATGGATCAATAAATATATTGAAGTTGATAGGAAGTATATTGTTTTTGGTAAACCTAGTGTGTTTTCTAATCAAATTTCATTTGTTCATCCAGAGATCGAATTATTTAATCAAAAAACAAGTCATTTTAAGAACGTTATTCATCCGGTTTACCACTCAACTCAAAAGTTGAGTTCAGTGGGTTTAAATAGTAAGGGTATTTCCAAATTAGTATTTAATTTATTGGATCAAGTAAAATCTTCATTAGGAGAGAATCTATCTATAGATATTATAAGAAATCAACAATTAATAGATAGGTCATTGTGTTTTAGTAATATTCACTTTCCATTATCTTTTAAATTATTAGATAGTGCGATTAATAGATTAAAATTTGAAGAATTGTTTTTTTTACAGTTGTCTGTAATTATGCAAAATGTAATTAGAAAAAAGCGAGTAAAGTCATTTGTTTTTAAAAAAGTGGGTAAAAGTTTCAGACAATTTTTTTATGATCATTTAGGTTTTCAATTAACTTCTGCACAAAAAAAAGTTATAAAAGAGATAAGGTTTGATACTTTGAGTGGGTTTCAAATGAATAGATTATTACAGGGTGATGTGGGTTCAGGAAAGACAGTTGTTGCTTGTATGAGTATCTTATTGGCTTATGATAATGGATATCAATCTTGTTTAATGGCTCCTACAGAAATATTAGCCAATCAACATTTTGAACATTTTCAATCATTTGCAAAACAACTCAATTTAAATGTTAAGCTATTAACAGGTAAAACCAAGTCGACAGATAAAATCAAAATATTATCAGGCCTTAAAATGGGTACTATTGATGTTGTTATTGGAACGCATGCTTTGGTTGAGGACAGTGTGGTGTTTTTAAATCTAGGAATAGCTATCATTGATGAACAACACAAATTTGGTGTAGCTCAACGATCATTATTGTGGCATAAAGATAATAAATATCCTCATGTATTAGTTATGACAGCAACTCCAATACCTAGAACTTTAGCGATGACTGCATATGGTAGTTTAGATGTCTCAGTTATAGATGAGTTGCCCCCTAATCGAAGGCCAGTTATTACAGAACATAAATATGATAAGGAAATAATGCAAGTATATAAATTTATACATACACAGCTAATAGTTGGCAAACAAGTTTATATAGTATATCCTCTCATCGAAGAAAGTAGTTCGCTAGATTATAAAAATTTAATGCAGGGGTATGCAAACATCAAAGAAATTTTTAAAAAAACTAATTTTCAAATTTCTATGCTACATGGTAGGATGAAAAAAGACGAAAAAGCAAAAGAAATGAAAAAGTTTTTAAATGGGGACTCACATATAATGGTTGCAACAACTGTAATTGAGGTTGGTGTTAATGTGCCAAATGCTACCATTATGATTATTCAAAATTCCGAAAAATTTGGGCTATCACAATTACATCAGCTTAGAGGAAGAGTGGGTAGAGGTGCTGACCAGTCATATTGCTTTTTAATGAGTTCTAATAAATTGACTAATGATGCCAAAACAAGATTAAAAGCAATGGTTGAATCCAATGATGGATTTAAAATCGCAGATGTAGATTTAAAACTTAGAGGTCCTGGTGATGTTTTAGGCACTAGACAAAGTGGATTGTTGAATTTGAAATTATCTAGTTTAATTACTGATACTGATATTTTAAATTCCGCTAGGTTTGAGGTGAAGAATTTACTGACCTACGATTCAACATTATCAAAAGATAAACATGCTTCAATTAAATTTTATTTTAATAAATATTTTCATCATACGTTGAAATGGGGAAGTGTATCCTAGTCAAACTAGTAATTATTTACTAATTTCTCTTTGTATATAGATAGATTTATTACTTTTACTCAAAACAATTCTAAAATGAAGATATCATATAATTGGCTTAAAGATTATGTTGGTTTTAATTTAGAGGTAAATGAAGTTTCAAACATATTAACTTCAGTAGGTCTTGAAGTCGAAGGTCTTTATGACAGATTTGCATCGTTCGATCATTTAGTTATTGGAAAAGTAATAGAATGTGAACAACATCCTAATGCTGATAAATTAAAATTAACTAAAGTGGATATTGGTACAGGCATTAAAACAATTGTATGTGGTGCACCAAATATTGTTAATGATGTGTTTGTTGTGGTAGTTAATGTCGGAGAGTCTTTAATTGATGAAAAGGGTAAAGTTTTTAAAATTAATAAGACTAAAATAAGAGGAGAGTATTCAGAGGGCATGATTTGCTCAGAAGAAGAAATTGGCTTAGGTTCAAATAATGATGGTGTAATTATAATTGAGGATAAAAGTATTAAAATTGGTTCTTTAGCTCGAGATTATTTTAATATTCAGAAAGATTTTTGTTTTGAAATAGGATTGACACCAAATAGAACTGATGCGTTAGGACATATTGGTGTAGCTAAAGATTTATACGCATATTTAATGACTCATATTGGTAAAGGTCATGATAAATTTATATTTTCAAAGCCATCAGTTCATTTATTTAAGCCAATAGAATCAGATTTTAAGGTAAATGTTGATATATTAAGACCTGATTTATGTCCTCTATATATTGGTGTGTGTATTAATAACATAACTATTTCGGAGTCACCTAATTGGTTGAAGAATAGACTAATTTCTATAGGATTAAAGCCTATAAATAATATTGTTGATGTAACTAATTACGTTTTACATGAAACAGGGAATCCATTACATGCATTTGATTATAATAAAATATCTAGTAACAAATTATTTGTTGATACTGCAAAAAAAAATGAATATTTTACCACGATAGATGGTAATAAAATCAAATTACATCCGGAAGATTTAGTTATATATGATTCTGAAAAAATTGTATGTTTAGCTGGTGTTATGGGGGGGCTTAATTCTGCTGTTTCAACTGATACTAAAAGTATATTTTTAGAATGTGCTTATTTTGCTCCCTCTTCGATTAGAAGAACATCTAAAAGGCATGGAGTGATGTCTGATTCTTCATATAGATTTGAACGAGGAGTTGATTTTAATAACTGTATTTATGCAATCAAAAGGGCAACATTATTAATACAACAAATTTGCAAAGATGCAAGATGTTCTAATCAAATTATATGTGATGCTGAGTTATTAAATTCAAAAGAAGTCTCTTTTTCTTTTAAGGCTTGTAATAAGATTTTGGGTCATAATATAGATAAGAATACTGTTTTAAATATATTAAATTATTTAGATTTTGAGATTTTGAGTTCCACAAATGACACATGTATATTGAAAGTTCCAACTTATAGAGTGGATGTTTCTAGAGAGATAGATGTAATAGAAGAGATTTTGAGAATCTATGGATATAATAATATTGAGCTCTCAAATCGAATATCTTTCAAACCTTCTTTTAAAAAGGATACTAAATATGATTTTAAACAAAACTTATCAAAATTTTTGAGTTATAATGGTTTTTATGAAATTAAAAATAACTCTTTAACAAAAAAAGATTGTTATAAACATCAAAGTATTGAGTCTCAACAAGTTGTTCAAATTATTAATCCGTTAAGTCAAGATTTATCTATTATGCGTACAAATTTATTATATGGTGCGCTAGAAACAATAAAATATAATTTAAATAGGCAACAAACAAAAATAAAACTTTATGAGTTTGGGAAAACATATATGTTTAATAATAATAACTATATAGAGGAAGAGAAGTTAGGGGTTTTTATTGCAGGTGAATTTAAGGGTAATCATTGGGATGATAAAGTAAGGGATGTAGATTTCTTTCTTGCTAAGGGTATTCTTGATAAAATTCTATTTAAATTCTTTGATTGTCATGTGTTTAAAACTTCTAAAACACACAGTGATTTATTTAGTTTTAGTCTGGCTTATTATCTTAATGATAAGATTATTGCAGAAATAGGATTGGTTTCCAATCAAATGTTGGCTCTTACTGGTGTTAAGAGACCGGTTTACTTTATTGATATAAATTTTAAGTTTCTTAGTGATATATATTCAAATAATTCTTTGAAATATGTTACAGTTCCAAAATTTCCACAAATAAAACGCGATTTGTCGCTATTAATCGACCATGATATTGTATACATGGATATTCATGATTTTATTAAGAAAAATTCGACTAATTTACTTGTTGATGTATTGCTTTTTGATGTTTATGAGGGAGAAGAGTTAGGAAAGGGCAAAAAGTCATACGCTATTTCATTTATTTTTCAAGATCCAAAAGCAACACTAACTGATCAAAAAATTGACAATGAAATGGTTTCTATATATAAAAAGTTACAAAATAAATTTTCACTTTGTTTGAGAGATGGTGAGTTGAGTTAGTGATTTAAAACTATATCATGTTCTGTAATTTCATTTTCAGATAGAATAATGAGTCTTTCAATTATGTTTCTTAATTCTCTAATATTGCCTGGCCATGAATAATTTTGAAGTTTTTTTATTGCATTTTGGTGTATTTTTTTTGTTTTTATACCATACTCAGAACATATTTCAGAAAGAAAGTGATTAATTAACAAAGGTATGTCCTCTTTCCTCTCTGATAAGCTGGGGATATTAATAGGAATAACACTGAGCCTATGCAAAAGGTCTTCTCTAAATTTTTTGTTTTCAATTTCATCTCTTAAGTTTTTGTTAGTAGCTGCAATGATTCTTACATTAATATTTATTTCTTTTTCTCCACCAACACGAGTAATTTTATTTTCTTGAAGGGCTCGTAATACTTTTGCTTGAGCTGGCAAGCTCATATCACCAATTTCATCTAAAAATAATGTCCCTTTATTTGCTAATTCAAATTTTCCTTTTTTTTGTTTGTGTGCAGATGTAAATGAACCTTTTTCATGACCAAATAATTCGCTTTCTATTAACTCTGATGGTATAGCTGCACAATTTACTTCTATCATAGGGGTATTAGCCCGATTACTTTGAGTATGTATTTCATGAGCAACTAGTTCTTTCCCTGTTCCATTTGGTCCAGTTATTAATACTCTTGCTTCAGTTTTTGCCACTTTAGATATCATTTTTTTGATATTTATTATCTCTTTAGATGTGCCAATGATTTGGTGTTTAGAATTTATTTTATTCTTTAGAATAGTATTTTCTTTTCTAAGATTCGTATTGCTAATTGCATTCCTAATGCTTGTGAGAAGTCTATTTAGATCTGGTGGTTTGGAAATATAATCAAAGGCACCCATTTTAATACATTGAACAGCCAACTCTAAATCACCGTGTCCAGAAAGCATTATAAATGGTGTAGTTATATTTTTACTTTGGGCTTTATCTAATACTTCAAGTCCATCTAATTTGGGCATTTTGATGTCACAAATAGCTAGGTCATAGCTTTTACCCATAAGCATGTTTATTCCTTCAAGTCCATCAAAAGCTTCTTCTATAATATAATGCTTATTTTCTTCACAAAGAATATTCTTTAGCACATTCCTTATGGCTACTTCGTCTTCTATAATTAGTATTCTGGACATATTAGTTTGTTATTTTTTTTCAATTAAATACTTCTTTTATTTTTTCAAAAAAAGATTTTTGATTATTAGGTTTAGGTTGAAATTCTGGTGAATCTTTATATTTTTTGAAAAAATCTATTTGTTTTTGTTTCAATTTCTGAGGAGTCCAAATATTAACATGTATAAGTAAATCTCCTTTTTGATATGTTTCAATGTCTTTAATGCCTTTTGACTTTAGTCTTAAGATCTTACCATTTTGAACTCCACTTGGAATATTAATTGTTACAGGTCCTGAAATAGTTGGTATTTTTTGTTTTGATCCTAATATCGCATCAGGAATACTAATAAATAATTCATAATAAATATTATTTCCCTCTCTTGTTAATTCAGGATGTTTTTCTTCTTCAATTAATACTAGTAAATCTCCCGGAATACCGTCAAATGGTGCGTGATTACCTTGCCCTGACAATTTTAGCTGCATTCCCTCAGAAACCCCAGCGGGAATATTTATTTCAGTGAGTTCCTCTTTAGTTATCATTCCTTGAGAATCAGATTTTGGATCTCTTTTAGTAATTTGCTTCCCAGACCCATTACAGTAGTGGCAAGTAGATGTGGTTTGCATTTGCCCTAAAATAGTATTTGCAATTTTTGTCATGGATCCAGAGCCCCTGCAATTGGAACAAGTATCATATTCAGTTTTATTTGATGGAAAGAGTTTCTTTATTTTTATTTTTTTTACTACTCCATCGCTAATTTCTTCAAGATTTAATTTAATTCGTATTCTTAGGTCACTTCCTTTTGTTACTCTTTTTCCTGAACTTCTAAATCCTCCTCCTCCAAATCCACCAAATATATCACCGAATTGTTCAAAAATATCTTCCATATTCATATTTCCTCCAAACCCGCCACGAGAACCACCTACTCCCTGGTGGCCAAATTGATCATATCTGCTTCTTTTTTGATCGTTACTTAAAACTTCGTATGCTTCTGCAGCTTCTTTAAATTTTTCTTCGGCTTCTTTATTCCCTTCGTTTCTATCTGGGTGATATTTTATAGCCAATTTTCTATATGCTTGTTTAATTTGCTTTTTGTCTGCATTCTTGTTGACTCCAAGAATGTCATAATAATCTCTTTTACTCATTTTCCAATAATTACTTTGGGATATCTAATAATTTTATTTCCTAATTTGTATCCAGATTCTAATTCTTCAATTATGCTGTCTTTTTGCTTTTTTTGTTTAACAGGAATACTGCTAATTGCTTCGTGTTTATCTAAGTCAAATTTTTCGTTTTTTTTCAAAACAATTTTTTCCAACTTGTGTTTTTCTAATATGTCTGTCATTTTTTGACTTATTAATTTATAACCAGTAAGGTCTTGATCTTGATTTTTGTTTGCACGCTCAAAATCATCTAGTATCGGTAAAATTGACTTCATTATATTTTCATTTGCATATTGTGAAAAGTCATGTTTTTCTTTTATTGTACGTTTTTTATAGTTTTCGAACTCTGCAATTAATCTAACATATTTGTCTTTTAATGTTTGTATTTCAGATTTTAGTTCTATTACAGTGTCCTCTTTTTTTTCTTTCTTAGCCATGTTAAAGCAGTTTTATATTTAATAAAAATAATTTGATCAAAATGCAAGCCAAACTAGTGTTAAATGACATAATGTCACTTTTACTTAATTCTTTCAATAGATGCACCTATTTTATTCAGCCGTTCATCAATATTTTCATATCCTCTGTCAATTTGCTCAATATTGTGTATTATACTAGTTCCCTTTGCAGATAATGCAGCAATTAAAAGTGAGATACCTGCTCTTATATCAGGTGAGGTCATGGTTGTGGCTTTTAGTGGGTATTCTCTATTAATTCCAGTAATTGCAGCTCGGTGTGGATCACAAAGAATAATTTTTGCACCCATATCAATTAATTTGTCAACAAAAAAAAGTCTACTTTCAAACATCTTTTGATGAATTAAAACATTTCCATTTGCTTGTGTGGCAGTCACAATAATTACACTTAGTAGATCTGGGCTGATTCCTGGCCATGGCGCATCAGAAATTGTTAATATAGAGCCGTTAATGAAAGTGTTAATATTATAATTTTTTTGTTTATTAATTATGATATCATCATTTTCATATAGTAACTCTATACCTAGCTTGGTAAATACACTGAGTGTATTTCCAAGTTTACTAATACAAGCGTTTTTTATTCTTATTTTAGATTCTGTCATTGCCGCTAAACCAATCCAGCTTCCAATTTCAATCATATCAGGTAAAATAGTGTGTTCACATCCTGATAATGATTTAACACCTGAAATATTTAGTAGATTAGATCCAATGCCCTTTATTTTTGCACCCATTTTATTTAGCATTTCGCATAATTGCTGAATATATGGTTCACATGCTGCATTATATATTGTTGTATTACCCGATGCTAGAGTAGAGGCCATAATGATATTTGCAGTGCCTGTTACTGATGCTTCTTCTAATAATATATAGTTTCCTTTTAATTTTTTGCTGGATATTTCATATACCCCATTTTCTTTAAATATAAAATTGCCACCTAATTTTGATAAACCAATGAAATGTGTATCAAGCCTTCTTCTACCAATTTTATCTCCCCCTGGTGGACACATAATTGATTTTCCAAATCTAGATAGAAGTGGCCCAGAAATCATTACTGAGGCTCTTATTTTTTTACTTTTTTTAAAAAAGCTTTTTGAGGACAAGTGTTTTAAATTAATTTTATCTGCTTGGAATGAGTATGTATTCTTCGTGATTCTTTTGACTTTTACACCTAAATCTTCTAGTATATTAATTAAGCAAATAACATCTATTATATTTGGGACATTGTGTATAGTTATTTTGTCTTTCGACAGTAAGGTTGCCGAAATAACTTGTAAAGCTTCATTTTTAGCACCTTGGGGCGTAATGTCCCCTGATAAATTTTGTTGTCCTTTTATTTTAAAGCTAGCCATTTATTTTTTAGAGAAGTTCTTTCTGTTTGATTTTTTATAAAAGGTTCTTTTTCTTGTATTGTGTGTTTGAAATACAGGGATTATAGTTTCCTTGTCTACATTTATGGGTTGGTTTGCGTAGAATTCTAGATCATTCCATATTTGTTTGTCTTGTACATTTGTTTGGTTCCAATTCATATATGATCTTTTCATTTGCTGAGCAATATTAGGAAGAATTATTTTTTTTATCTTTTCATCTTTTAATGATGCCCATTCTTTGATTAAATCAATTATTAATTTACCGTAATGTTTATATTTTACACTCCCTTGGGTGCTTTCTAGTGGTTGTACAATATTGTTTGCTGACTTTAGTTCAGGTTTTGGAAAAGGTGAATCAATATCTAACTTGTTCTCAGTCATAATGAATAGGTGGTCCCATAACTTATGTTTGTATTCGTCAACATCTCTTAGGTGTGTGTTTAGGTTGCCCATTATGTTAATTAATATTCCTGCTTGCTTATTTCTTTTTTTTCTATCTTCTATATCAAGTAGGCTGTTGGCCATAGAATGTATATGTCTGCCATATTCAGGGATAATTAATTTAGTTAATTCAGTATTGTATTTCATGCTTGAAACTTTTTAATAAGTAACCAAAATTAAAAAAAGAAAAGAGGATTTTTAGCTTATTTAAGAGATAATTTTAAATTTAGAAAATTTTGTAATGAGAATTTTAGGTTCATCATATGATTGAAATTGCACTTTTATTCTTTGGTTACCATCTTTTATAAATTCTTTCAACACCTCACCTTTTCCAAAAATATCATGTATTATATGTTGTCCTGCACTAATTGATATTTTAGTATCATTTGGTGTATAATTTTTTTTTGGAATTTTAGCTAATTTTTTGTGTGCGAGTTTTGGTGTATTTCTTTGTGTGAAAAATTTACTATTAAATGTTGAAAATTCGTTTATTTGGTGTGTGTAAATTGGGCTTAGCTCTTCTAGGAATCTACTTTTTTCAAATTCTGACCATTTTCCAAACCTTTGTCTTTTCTTGGCATATGATATATTTACTCGATCAATCCCTCTAGTAATTGCCACATATAATAATCTCCTCTCCTCTTCTATTTTAGTCTTGTCATAAGCAGATTGTGGGGATGGGAATAATCCTTCCTCAAGACCTACAATGTAAATATCTTTAAATTCTAGGCCTTTAGACTGATGAATAGTCATTAGTGACACAAAGTTTTTGTGCTTGTTTTTTGTTTTGTTATCTGTTAATAAAGCTACTTCATTGAGGAAATCCTGTACACTATTATGTTTGTTATTTTCTGAAAACAGCTTTACTGTATTAAATAGTTCTCCAATATTTTCAAGTCGATTTATGTTATCTAAATTTGATTCCTCTGTAAGCTTTTCAATTATTTTAGTTTTTTCAATTAACATTTCTAAAACATCAAAAACATTATTTTTTTCTGATGACTCACGGCATGTTTTTATTATGTCTATAAATTCGATGATTTTTGTTATAATGGAGTTTGAAACACCAATGTCATATGTTAATTCTGAAGAAATTAATTTCCATATTGATAGGCTACTATGTGAAGCGTGTTTTCTTAACTTTTCAATTGATGTGTTTCCAATACCCCTTGTTGGAAAATTTATGATGCGAATAATAGCCTCGTTATCATCTGGATTGGCTATTAGTCTTAAATATGATAATATGTCTTTAATTTCTTTCCTTTGATAAAAGGAAACTCCACCAAAAATGACATATGGTATATTATACTTTCTTAGTCCATCTTCTATGGGTTTTGACTGACTATTAGTTCTATATAAAATGGCATAATTTTTTCTTTCAGATTGGTTGTGTTTAGTTAATTTATGAATGGCGCAGGCAATATTTTCTCCTTCTTGTATGTGTGATGGATAACTGGTTATTTTCACCCTTTCTCCTTCTTTATTTTTTGTCCATATTGTTTTAGGGATTTTATCTTTATTATACGCAATAAGGGAATTAGCTGTGTTAATAATATTTTGTGTTGATCGATAGTTCTCTTCTAATTTGTACTCTGTTAAACTTGGGAAGTTAATTTTAAACTTGAGCATGTTTTGTATGTTTGCTCCGCGAAAAGAATATATACTTTGAGAATCGTCTCCAACTACACATATGTTTTGGGTTTTTTTAGCCAGTAGTCTTACTATGGCATCTTGAATTTTGTTTGTGTCTTGGTACTCATCAATTAGTATATACTTAAATATGTCTTGATATATTTCAAGAGTATCTTTGTTGTTTATAAAAAGATTGTGAGTGTAAACTAATATGTCATCGAAGTCCATTGCGTTTGCATTGAGACATTCTTGGTTATATAATTTATAGATTGTGACAAAATGCTCCCTTTTATTTATTTTGTCTAGTTGCATTAATTCACTGTTTGTTCTATACTGTTCAGGTTTAATCATATTATTTTTTAATATGGATATTTTTGAGAATATTTGTTTAGCGATGTATGTTTCTTTGTCAAGGTTTTTGTCTTTAATAATTCTCCTAATTAATTTTAAGGAATCTTCATTGTCATAAATAGTAAAATTGATTGAAAAGTCAGTGCTTTGATGTTCTTCTCTAAGAATTTTTGCAAATACTGAATGGAATGTGCCCATCCAAATTTTTTCTGTTGCTTTAATATTAGAATTGGCACTAATTCTATCTTGCATTTCTTTTGCAGCTTTGTTAGTGAAGGTTAAAGCAAGAATATTGCTAATTTCAGTGCCTCTATTGATTATATTAATAATTCGTTCAGTGATTACTTTTGTTTTACCAGCACCTGGTCCAGCAATAATCATAATTGGGCCTTTAATGTGGTTGACAGCTAGTTTTTGTTGTTCGCTAAGCACAGTTTTTATGAAATAGATTTATTTATAAATTTGTATTCTCTTTTTCAAGATAAAAATACATTTATTTATTCCAAATAAATAAATTCTAATAAATACTTTTTATATATATTGTGGTGTGAGCTGTTGCTGTGATCATTATTTTTATAAGCACCTTAAAGTCAGATTGTTACGAAAATATAAAAATCTACACAAACATATGTGTGTCGAAAAAAAACAAAAAAAACAGTCTTAGTGGTTTGATATAAGGATTAAAATTTATAGATTTGCAGACCATTTTTAGAAATGTGAAATTTAATAAGATTAACAACAGATTAGTAAAGTAATTAAAATATGCCGACTATACAACAATTAGTAAGAAAGGGAAGAAAATCATCAAAAAAGAAAAGTAAATCCCTGGCTTTAAGTGCGTGTCCCCAGAGAAGAGGTGTTTGTACCCGTGTTTATACGACTACACCTAAGAAGCCAAATTCAGCTATGAGAAAAGTAGCGAGAGTTAGATTAACAAACGGCTATGAAGTTAATGCTTATATTCCTGGTGAAGGACATAATTTACAAGAACACTCTATTGTCCTAGTAAGGGGGGGTAGAGTGAAAGATTTACCAGGAGTTAGATATCATATTGTTAGAGGAGCTTTAGATACTGCTGGGGTTGAAGGTAGAAATCAAAGACGCTCTAAATATGGAACTAAGCAAGCAAAAAAGAAATAGTAATTAAAATTTAAACAATTGAGAAAGTCAAGAGCAAAAAAAAGAATTTTACTACCTGATCCAAAGTTTGGAGACAAGTTAGTAACACGTTTTGTCAATACCATGATGATGAGTGGTAAAAAAACAATTGCATTTAAGATTTTTTATGATGCTTTAGAAATTGTTGAAAAGAGAAAAACTGATGAAGAGACGTCTTTGGACACTTGGAAGAAAGCATTATCAAATGTAATGCCCCAAGTTGAGGTGAGGAGCAGAAGAATAGGTGGGGCCACATTTCAAATTCCTATGCAAATTAGACCTGAAAGAAAAATATCCATGGGAATGTCATGGTTAATCAAATTTGCACGAAAAAGAAATGAAAAATCAATGGCTGATAAGTTAGCTAACGAAATTTTAGCAGCATATAAAGAAGAAGGAGCTGCAATTAAGAAAAAAACTGAAGTTCATAGAATGGCTGAAGCAAATAAAGCTTTCTCTCATTTTAGATTTTAAAACAAGAAAAAATGGCAAAAAGAGATTTAAAATACACTCGTAATATTGGGATTATGGCACATATTGATGCTGGTAAAACCACTACTACTGAAAGAATATTATATTATACTGGAATAAGCCATAAAATTGGTGAGGTCCATGATGGAGCAGCTACTATGGATTGGATGGAGCAGGAGCAAGAAAGGGGTATCACTATTACATCTGCTGCCACTACTACTTCTTGGAAATTTAGAGATGAAGAGTTTAAAATGAATATTATTGATACACCAGGGCACGTTGATTTTACAGTGGAAGTTGAGCGATCATTGAGAGTTCTAGATGGGGCTGTTGCTTTGTTTTGTGCTTCTGGTGGAGTAGAACCTCAATCTGAAACTGTATGGAGACAGGCAAATAGGTATGAAGTTCCTAGAATCGGATTCGTTAATAAAATGGATAGAATTGGTGCAGATTTTTTTAGATGTGTTGATCAAGTAAAAGAGCGTTTGAAAGGTAATCCTATTCCGTTGCAAATTCCTATTGGTGCAGAGGATGATTTTAAGGGCGTAGTAGATCTAGTAACTATGAAAGCTGTTATATGGAATGAAGAAGATATGGGTATGACATACAAGGAACTGGATATTCCTGAGGATTTAGTTTCGACAGCAAATGAGTGGAGAGAAAAAATGTTAGAAGCTGTTGCAGAATCAGATGAAGTATTAATGGAAAAGTATTTTGATGATCCTAATTCTATTACAATTTCGGAAATAGAGAATGCTATCAGAAAAGCAACCTTATCTATGAGTATTACTCCAATGCTTTGTGGTTCAGCATTTAAAAATAAGGGTGTTCAAACATTATTAGATAATGTGATGCTTTATTTGCCAAGTCCATTAGATGTGGCATCAATTGTTGGTACAGACCCAAAAAATGACGAAGAAGTTGAAAGAAAGCCATCTAACTCAGAGCCTTTTTCTGCTTTGGCTTTTAAAATTGCAACAGATCCTTTTGTAGGGCGGTTGTGTTTCTTTAGAGTTTATTCGGGTGTTTTAGAGTCGGGCTCGTATATATATAACACTAGAACTAATTCTAAAGAAAGAATTTCTCGTATTTTTCAAATGCATTCAAACAATAGAAACACTTTAGATAAAATTGAGGCTGGAGATATTGGTGCTGCTGTTGGATTTAAGGATATAAGAACAGGGGACACATTGTGTGTTGATAGTTCACCGGTTATACTGGAGTCTATGGAGTTTCCTGATCCTGTAATTGGAATAGCTGTTGAGCCTAAAACTCAAAATGATGTAGATAAATTAGGAGTAGCTTTAGGGAAATTATCCGAAGAAGATCCGACATTTCAAGTAAAAACAGACCATGATACAGGGCAAACAATTATTTCTGGAATGGGTGAGTTACATCTAGAGGTTTTAGTAGATAGATTAAAGAGAGAATTTAATGTAGAGTGTAACCAAGGTGCTCCTCAGGTAAATTACAAGGAAACTATAAAGGGTTCAGTGGATCATCGTGAAGTCTATAAAAAGCAAAGTGGTGGTAGAGGAAAATTCGCAGATATTATATTTACAGTAGAACCAAGCGAAGATGCAGAAGAAAATCCAGGATTAGTATTCATTGATAAAGTAAAAGGTGGAAATATTCCTAAAGAATTTATTCCATCCGTTAAAAAAGGATTTCAAGATGCTATGAAAAATGGTGTTTTGGCTGGATATGAAGTTGACTCAATGAAGGTTACTTTAAATGACGGTTCTTTTCATGCTGTCGATTCTGATCAATTATCCTTTGAAATATGTGCAAAAACAGCTTTCAGAGAAGCTCTTCCTAAATGTAAACCCGTTTTATTAGAACCCTTTATGAAATTAGAAGTAGTTACTCCTGATCAGTATATGGGTGACGTTATTGGCGATTTAAATAAAAGACGAGGTCTTATTGAGGGAACAGACGAAAGAAGTGGGGCTACTATTGTAAATGCAAAGGTGCCTTTATCTGAAATGTTTGGTTATGTTACTGATTTGAGAACTATTACTTCAGGTAGAGCTACTTCTACTATGGAATTTAGTCATTATGATGCAGTTCCAAAAAATATTGCTGATGAAGTAATTGCAAAAAATAAAAAAATAGAAGCGTAAATTATGAGTCAAAGAATTAGAATAAAATTAAAATCGTATGACTATAATCTGGTTGACAAGTCAGCACTTAAAATTGTAAAAACTGTTAAATCTACTGGAGCAGTAGTTAGTGGTCCAATTCCGCTACCAAGTAATAAAAAGATTTTTACTGTTTTAAGATCTCCGCATGTTAATAAGAAATCAAGAGAACAGTTTGAATTGAATTCATACAAGAGGTTGTTAGACATATATAGTACTTCTGCTAATACAGTAGATGCATTAATGAAATTAGAGTTACCAAGTGGGGTTGAAGTAGAAATAAAAGCTTAATTATTATGGCAGGAATTATAGGAAAAAAAATAGGAATGAGTAGTTTTTTTAGCCAAGATGGCAAGAGTATTCCTTGTACTATTATA
>MDTG01093263.1_pt1 | contig 46902 bp, 68 predicted proteins | sample 811421 | NCBI WGS metagenome assembly MDTG01 (sample SAMN05326645, study PRJNA326480) | marine metagenome | isolation source: seawater | place: Pacific Ocean: South East | collected 2011 | reverse complement strand
TTGACATAACTTCCAGATATTAGTCAAACCACCTATTGTCAATATAGGTCTTGGTCTGCTCTTATGTTCTTTTTCTTTGTAGTTTGCTTCTACTCCATTCTGTGCAAGTGTTCTTTGCACACCAATCAAAAAGTCAGATGAACCTCTTATGTTCACCCTAACTCTAACTCTATATCCTATCTGTAACTTAGAGGCCTTTGCTACATGAACCTCAGGTTTAGCAATAGATAGGAGGATACCTTGCAACTGTCCTTTGCTATACATTTTCATTCCTCAAATACATCTTATAATCTTTAGCCAACTCTCTATTTTCAGGCCACTTTCCAAACCCTTCATGTTTTTCTAGTTCTAGCCAATACCAATGTGCTGCTGTTATTCTATCATCACCTGCTTCTTCTGCATTTGTTTCTGCTCTATCGGCTAACATCATAACTAAAGATTCTAAATGTTCTGCTACTATGTATGCCAAGTCATGTGATATTGGCATATCAACTTGTTCTTTAATTGTTTTCATATAATGAAACCTTGTCATTCTTTTACGATTAACAGGTGGGGGTTTCGGGGTAATAAGTTGGTTTTTCTCGTCCACAAAAGGGACTAATTTGGCATCCATCTTCCGATACCTACCCCTACTTTCCTCCCCGACCTTCTTCAAATACGCCACGCCGTCCTCGATTTTAATACAAGTATACGGCAAATGGTCTAATAGGGTCATTGAGCCTACGGTAATCACTTAACTCAACTCCTGCACCCTTTGGAGGGTATCAATATCTGCGGGGTACTTATCGTGCCGCACACGCATACAGCGCGGGAACCTCAAACCAATCTTACCATCCGCATTGCTAGTTATTAAATCGCTAGTTACCTGTAATACAATCCTTGGATTGAAGTAATAAGTATCGCCTTCATATCTATCTATGTGTTTTCTTAGTTCGGTGGTTAAAAGTGCTAGTTCATCGTCTGAGAAACCAGTACCTACTTTACCTACTTCAACGTAATCAGCATCATCCTTTACAGATATTCCAAACGTACCAAACCAACCACTACGCTTACCTTTACCATATTCAGCAGAAGTAATAACTACATCTAATTCAATTCTTGGTGGTTTATATTTTAACCATCCTTTGCTTCTCTTACCGGGTTGGTAAGACATGTCTGCATCCTTAATCATAATACCTTCATATCCCCAATCTATTGCTAGATTATAAGCAGACTCAATAGATGTTACACCTAACTTATCAAACCTTTTTGCGATATAAGGCTCTTCAACATTCTCTTCAAGTTTCTGAAGACGAATAGATAATGGTTCATCTATTAGTGGTGTACCTTGAATAGATAGAATATCAAATACTGCAAGTTGCACGGGGCATTGTTGCATTGCTTCTGTTCTATCCTTCTTATGAACTCTCTTTGCCAATAACTTATGGTCGGCAGGAGAGCCATCAGATTTAACCGGATATATTTCAGTATCAACAATACATGGCGAAGATAACACTTTCTCATCTAGTATATCATTTACAACATCAGGGAATTGGTCGGTAACAATGACACCCTTTCTATTAAAAATCAATACGCTGGGTTTATACGGCCCCATAGGGCCATAATGAATTTGATAACGGTTGCCGTCATACTTAACATCAACAACATAATTATCAGGTCTTTCCATTCCCTTTCTTGGTTTTGCCAACATAGGTGTTACAAACCTACCAAATTCTAAATTACACTCTGGCTCAAATCCTGCATGTAATTGTGAACATATTTCACTAGCAGTGTTAAACTGATAATACCTTTTAATCTCAGTAATAGTATAACCATAGTGTTTAGCCAATACCTTAAGAGGTACATTGTTGTTGACACCATTTCTAGGTTTACTTAACCAATAACGTACAAACCACTTCTTTTCTCTAGCACTCATTTTACCTAGTGCTTCTGCTATCTGTTGATAGGAATTACTAACCATACTACTACAGTCTAGTCTGAGTAAGTTCCAAAGCGCACCCAGAGTAATATCCGAATCTTCTTCATTACCTAAGTCAATCTCTAATACTGCTTCACCTAAATCACCCCATGTATGAACAGCATCTTCTACTTCGTCATCAAATAAACCTAAAGCATTAGCCACCCATGTTATTGCTCTCTTCTCAGCAATATTATTAACACCGTATTCTAAAGAGAGAATAGCAATCGCTAAATGTTTATCATCACCAAAACTATTTAGTGAACCATCTATAGTATTTATCTTACCAGTTGGTGTTTGGTTTTCAATTACCTCACACATTCTTGCAAACGTTGCTAAACTCATCTCATCACCTTCATCTTACCATAAGCAACCCAAACATCTTCTGTAGTAATAGCGTCACTACCAGAAGAAGCAAGTGCCTCATCCACAATAGCAATACAAAGGACTTCAAATTCCTTTTGCATTATCTCTTGAATGGCTTCTGTTGTTCCACTTCTAATATGATTATTCTGTGGTATCATAGTTCTAAGTTGATGCTTAATCTTCCTCTCGCTTATTACCATGTTGTTCAACTGCCTTTTCAATTGCCCTCAATAACTGAGGGGCTTCTTGCATATTTACTCTTATACCCTTACGGGATACCTTTCCATTTTCATACCATCTAATATCTAGAATGTCTATATTCCAATAGTTACCTGTTCTGATAACTAATTCTTGTGTAGCATTTCTAGGTACTCTGGCAATTATTTTTTCATCATTCATGTTGTCATACCTTCTTTAAATTGTTGCAATCCCTTCAAACTATAGAAGTATCTTGGTGCTGCTAATTCATCTAACCTATTGGCTATCCAAACCGCACCACCTAAACTACTTATTTGAACAATCTCAAATTGTCCGTTTTCAGTTTCTATAACTTCTATTGTTTCTACTTCGGGTACGAGACCAGTTACTCTTGTAAGTTCAGAAGCCACAGCACTAAGATTCTCAGAAACATATTTTATGATATGTCCTCTTTGAATAGGAATCTTAGCATCTACTGTAATTCTAATCTTACCATCAAATTCACAGGCTTTACAGCCCCTGCCCCTTTTACCTTCAATATCTGCACATACAGGGCAGGGTATCTCAGCAGGCAAGGGGGCAGGGAATCTGATGGTTATTGCATCTTTCATTCATGTCCCGTCCATTCTTTATACACACAATAGTATTCTATTGTAATATCATAGGGAAACGTAGGAGTATAAATATCTACAGTTCCCATATTAGGTGCATACCCATTACTAAATAATACACCATCTTGCGATGCATAACCTTCTAGTTGAAAGGTATAGTTAGAAAACACTATCTGGTTATCAACTACCTCAAAACTCAGATGAGTTGCATTCAAAGTAATAATCTGGATTTGCATCCATGTAGAATTATTACCCACAGTAATTACTGGTGCTGTTGAGTTATTGTCTCCAGCCATTACAGTGTAATTACCACTTAACGTTTCCCATCCACTTACAACTATTACAGTTTCACCGTCATCAGTCGGTGCATCTGGTATAGCATCTGCACAACCCGCTAATAGTATTGAAACCATTAACAATGTCATTATTCTTTTCATTACTTCACCTATCACTTAACTCTAGCATCTCATTAACGATTGCTAGATTTGCTCTTATCGCATTCATTGCTGCTACGATTATTGCTTTATCTTTCTTATCCAAGTCAACACCTTTCTTGTCGTTACTAATCATTCTTCTTCACCTTCTTCCTTAGTTGTGTTTCCCCATGTAAATTGGCTGAACACTTCATAGTGGTCTTTACCGTCTTCACCTACTCTAAAGTATACTGAATACTTCTCGCCGTTCCCCAACACGGTGGCGGAGTTTAAGAACCTTTCATACATCGAAATTGTTCTTAGGTCTGTACCACTAAAATATGCCTTTCCAAATGGATGTGTGTGAATCCATTCTTTAAGCGGAAAGCGCATACCTTCTGTTTCATCCTGTCCACCAAAGGTTACAAACCCCGGTGAACCCACACTTATGAACAAGCGGTCATTCCCATCAATGACTACTTGAACTTCTCTTGGCTTATCAAAAGCCGACATAGACATATCCCATATCCTTTGATGAAAGACATGTTCATTTATGTTAAACCCATCTTGGATAACATCTTTCCAAAAGGGTTCTACAACGTCAAACTCTTCCCCACGTACATCTGCAAGATAGTCTGTCATTGTAATGCCTCTAATTGTCTTTGAAGTTTCACAGCCTTTCTCTTCATTCTAAGAGCCTTTCTGTTTCTTCTCCACTCAGTAAACCTAACCCATAGGCTTCTGTTCTTGCAACCTTCACAGCACTCACAGTCTTCTTTAACAGGTTCTCCTGCAAATTCCATTGGGCGCATTTGCGGCATCTCCTTACCAGCAATTAGAGTATTGCGGTATTCAGGCCAACGCTTTGTTATCCTGTTAAGCCTAGTTTGGCAACCTTTCACACTTCTGCTTAGGTGTTTTGCTACTGCTTCTCTTTCCTCTGAGTCTGATGACCAGTTTCTAACAAGATACATATCATCCTTCGGACTCCACTTCATTCTGCTATTAGCATGAAGTTTAGGCTTTGCAAGTTCTTTCTTCATCTTTTCCACTTCCTTCACAAAGTCAACCTTAGTTACTCTCTTTCGCACACCCATCTGCTTTAACTTCGATTTAATCGCGTTAAAGGTTCTATCCTCTTTATCTGGTTGCACTCTATTATAGTGGTTGTTAAATAGAACAGTTATTAGTTCTACCGTTACTGGCCTACCATCATCCAGTTTTGTTTCCATACACTTTCTCAAGTATTTTTCTTCATCTGCTGTCCATCTCTTTCCCATATTATCACACATTTATTATTATTTTATCTGCTACTTTTTCTTCATTAAACCAACGTTGAATCCATTGCGCCCCATAACCAGCAATCGCAACGTGAGTAAAATGTAACACTTCCTTGTTTCCTGATTCGTTAAAGTTTTCACCTTGACAGGAAAAGGAACCTTCTGGCCCCGTAAGAAATGTTTCACTAAACTTAGGGTCTGTTAAATAACTGATAAGTGCTCCATTGCGACCCTGCGCCCTCAGGTCTAACCACTTAGTTTCACAATCATCTTGAAACCCTTCTGCATAGAGAAGTTTCCGTACTGCTAGATTATCTGCACAACATACAACTAAATCATATCCTTCTATTTGTTTTCTGGTTACGATTGGAAACTGAATCCCAATTCGGATACCAACATCATTGTAATGATTCATACATGTTGTTTCTCTTTTCATAGCGGAAACCTTCATCATATCCAGAGACCCTACTGTATAGTTTTGATAACTTAAGTTCTTTTCTTCTACAGTATCTGGGTCTGCTATTGTTATGTCATATAGTCCTGTCTTGTGTAAAAGCGGTGCTAGAAAACTTCCAATACCGCCTACACCAATTATTAATATTTTTCTTGTCATTTTAATTACCTTATCCCTGCACAAAATCCTTCTACATCCAACGTTAATAGTTTATCTTTATCTATATTGAACATAGGATATAGTTTCTTAGTTGTCAATCTTTGTGCTACTGCTGTGCATTTGCAAGCATCACAAATTGCCTGTTGAGTATGTTCAACCTTACCAATCTTTCTAAGCATAGAGGCTATCCAAACAGCAGAAGCCATATGACTCCTTGTAAAATGAATATCTCTCAGAGTTAGATAATCGTGGATATAATTTACAACCATCTTTGTTTCCGATGTAAACTCAACCGAGGCATCTAAATCAGAACATATTCTATCAACCCAAGGATTAATAGGCATGTTTTGCAGTATGTTAGACTTACCCAAATGTCTGGCAAAATGTCTAGCATACTTAGATACCTTATGTGCATCTTCATTGTTTTGTTCTGCTATTTCAGTTATTGTTATAGGAACCCCATTCTCTCTTAAACAAATAACAACAAGCGCACATGCTCGTAATGGCAATGTCACTCCCCTCAATTTATGGTCTAGATACAAAGTACGGTAATAACTGTGTACCCTGTCTTTCAACCCATGATTTGGTAGGAATGGTGACATAACCATGTTACATTCTAACAATCCCTTTTGAATAGAAGTTTCGTGTGAACTATTTCTAAATTTCTTATTAGTTCTTCTGAGTTGCCTACTCAAACTATTGTTATTATCATTACCAATTAGTGACCCTAATTCTCCGGGTCTATCTATTTCATTCTTATAGGTAAAATTACCTGCTTTCAATTGTTCATAGTCAATGGTGCGGTTTGTTTTATCCTCAAAGATATTACGAACCTGCACATAACCACAATCATCACAAATCGTTTCACCCATTCTATCATCATAACTAAAATTATTTCCGTTACATTCATCACATTTCACGAAATCACCGTGTCCCAATTATAATCTAAATCCCCCATGAATTCCCAATCAACAGTAAACCTAGATTCTACTTCACCATTCATTACTTTAGTAGGAATATATCTACCTATTGTATTAACTAACTTTACAGTTACATTGTCATTCAATAGTGCTAACGCTCTAGCAGCATATTGGTCACCTAAACTAGAGTTAGCATGTATATTATCAATGCATATAGGCCCATTGAATCTACCTACCAACTTAGTATCAGAGTCCTTGTCTGTGTTAGTTGGCATTGCTTCATCAGAAATAAATACATACGTCTTTACCTTCTGAGTATCAGTCTTGTAAGTAGAATTAATGATAACCCAATCACATAGTTTACCTCTAACTAGCATTACTTTATATTTATTCCTGTTATTAGAGTAATCTAGAATCTTAATCCTATCTGGGTATTTAACTTCAAGGCTGTTCATCAATTCCTTTGCCCTATTCTCAACCATATCAGATGTTCTGTTTTGAACAAGGAATTCTTCCATAAGTTCCAATGCTGCTTCACTAGGTTCTTCACCCATAAGTTTAGTCCATAACTTCTTAGGTGTAGTATTAGCCCAAGTCTTTGCTCTAGAATGTTCATGGTAAAAATAGTTAACCATAATATCTAAATCAGCAACGTTGATTGGTGCCCAAATACCATCAGATATTTCAATAGCGGCTTCTGTGTTACTAATCAACACAGTGTTTAACCTACAATTAACCTTCTCTCTTTCCTTTACGTTAAAGTACCAGAATGGTGTTCTGTTTTCCAATACATAGGTAACATTCTCTGGCATTGTTATCATTCTAATTACATATTCAAGTAAAGGTTGCGCCTCTTTCTCAAAACAAGAACGGTAAATATATCTAGATAAAGCAAAAAGCAAATTCTTCTTTCTAACTCTTTGATTCATCATCTTGTAATATGTCTGTCCCTTTTCAACCATTACGGCCATACCACTTTCGGGCAATACAAAAGCCATTTGAAATTGCTTAGGGACATGGTTACGGTAATTATTTCTTGAACCCCAACCTAACACAGTTTGAAGAACATTCTTTAGTTCAACCATTAAAGGTTCTCCTTTATCATATGCTCTTTGCTGTAACTTACAATTCACAATTGTCCTTGTTATCTCTTCTTTACCAGACAAACGTGTGTTGTTCTCAACAATAGCAAGATAACCCTTACCGCTATATCTACGCATCTTTAGCCTTTCAATAGGATAAGTAGAGTATATATCCACCTTTGTCTGGTGGAAACTACTATCATCATTTGCTGAGTATATTCTAAATACACATTCGTGCTTATTTCCATAATGGTCAAACATTTTAATTCCTCGGTTTCTCATTTACTAGAACAAAGTCTGGTGGCTTTTGAATGAACTTACCATTTACATGGAAGGTTCTCCATCCTAACTTTCTTCTCTCTTCCCACTTGTCTTGCTTTCTGGTAAACCAACCACTTCCCTTCAATTCTTGAAGATAGGGTAGTTTGCATCCTTTCAAGAAAGCATATACTATTATAACATCCTTTGGTAACTTCTTGAACTGAGTCCAAGAATAGGTAACACCTTCAATGGTTGGTCTTTCTAACCCATTACCTTTACTTTTACCAAAGCCGTCACTTCTTTTACGCTTAATCTTATTATCCCTAAGATACTTTTGAAGTCCTGCTATAATTTCACTCTTACTATAATCCCCATACAAATCTACTATTTCACTCATTTATATCTACCTCAACGTATTCTACGTCCTTTACATAATACCCTGTGTGTAGTCTAACATTAAACTTACCCAATGGTACAATGCTTATAAATTCCAACTCAAGTCTCTTTCTTCTCTCATTGAATTTATACTTCCAGATGATATGCTTATCTCGCCATCTTGTGCATTGAAACTTCTTTCGCTTTGCTACCTTTTCGATAGCAGACGCTATTTTCAATACATCTTCGACTTCTGCATCTGGCACTCTTTCTTCAAGTCTCTCAATAAAGTGTGGAGTGAAGATTGCCCAAAAGAAATGGAATCCGTCTTCTTTTATCACCTTTTCGTGAATAGCAGAAAACGGATTGAAGTATTTGCCACATGCTGTGCATACCATCTTTCCATTACCTTTCATCTCAAACTTATCATTTCCACATCTACAGTCACTAAATCTCATTTTTATTCGCCTCTATATAATTTGCTAATTGTTTCATTTCCATCATTTTAGTGTTGAATTCACTATCATCTTTTGCTTTACCAGAACATATGTAAATACGCTTGGCAAATCTTAACCAATCTCTCACAGGATACTTACCAGTAATAGTATCCTGCGTTGCCCTGTCAAATGATGCATGTAAAGTTTCCGCATTGTGATACGGATACCTTGCACTCTTTGACAAGATTGTGGGCAATATATGTTCAATCTCATGCATTTCGTCACGCATATATGGCGCGATTAATGCAACGTGTTCTGGTGTTCTTATAATCTGATGACTATATTTCACACGCACCGCCACCACACGCTGGTTCATCACCAAAATTAGTATCATCATCATATTCTATTATTTGCGTAAGGTCTAATGCCTTTAGAGATTTCATCATTTCTTCATATGTACCTTTGGTGCAAGCCTCAAATGGTGCCTGCACATATACTGAATCATCATTAGGGAAACAGGATAATCCATTGTAGAAGTGTCTGTTTAGCCACATCCACTCTCCAACTTCATTCCAATCATTCTTATTGATGTAAACAGTTGCTGATACATTGTGGGTATTCTGTCCATTACTATGTCCAGGGTTTACCCATCTAACCGTTGTGTTCTTTACTCTTTCTAAGAACATAAACGTGTCTTCTTGCTTCTTCAATAATGCACCTACTGGTGCTTTTTGTGGTATCTCAATAATCATTCCATCAGGATTGAATTGGTCTTCAACAATCAATTCTGGATGGTTTTCTGCCAGATAACCACAGATTGCCTCAGTCTTTCCAACTCTTATTCTTCTGATGTAATAATCGTTATGCCATGCATGTATACCAGAAGATGAACCACATACCATAGATGCAGTACCACTTGGCTTAACACAAGTAATTCTTGCGGCTGCGTTTATTCCTAGAACGTTTGCCCATTTCTTGTTAACTTCCTTAGCCATGTATGCAGTACCAGTAATATCTAGATTAGTCACCCTATTGGATGCTAGTCCTGTCATTGATACACCTAGTAATGCATCCTTCTCAGTCGTTGTCTTCCATATATCTCTTAGATAATGGAAGTCAGTATAAGATGCTTGAAGAGTACCTAATATAGTAGCGGCCTCAACCCTAGCATTCAAATCTTCTTGGTCAACAACACTTGAAGAATTTATTTCTGTCAAATTACAGAATTGATAGGGTCTAAGAGCAATCTCGCAGCAAGGATTCGTTCCCCAATCTTTATCGTTTGTTAGATAAATACCGGGTTCTCCAGAACCACCTGCTTCAATTCTATCCCATATCTTATCAAAGAAGTCTTTCTTTATTCTGTGTCTTAGTAATACTACAGAATTGTTAGCACGTTGTCTCTGAGGGTTCTTCTCCCAAAACTGTCCTGCTTTACAATTCATCATATGTGCATCATCAGCACTAAACAAAGCAATCAAAGCAGCCCTTCTATTACCACCTGCTGTTACTGCATCTGCAAGATGGCACATAATATCATGGCACTCTAAAGTAGATAGTTGTTCACCATCTTCCTTTGTTTGTAGTATATTCTCAACCTTAACCATACATTCCCTCAATGGTTCAGGGCCGGGTGCTCTACCGCCTCTTGTCTTTAGCCTTGCACCTTTCGGCCTAATATCATCATAGATAAATCTAGGTCGTTGAGTCAATTCACCAGTATAGGAACGAAACAGTTCCTTAACTGCATCTGCCCAACCAATAATAGAATCCTGAATAACAATCTTTCTTGTTCTATCCTTGTTTGGTTGTTTAATCTCAGGTAATTGTCTAACGTGATGTTGCTGAACAGAATATCCTAATCCTGTTCCATTCATCAACAAAAACATTGCTTCATGGAAACACTCAACTGAATCCACAGGCATGTATGAACAATTGTAAATACTGTTAGGTGATACTTCAATAGCCTTACCTGCATATTGCATAGACCTCATAGATGGAAGTATCTTAAATGGTAATACATAATTCTCATAAATATCTACAACCTTAGTGTAGTATTCAGACATTTCCCCATATCCCATCTCCTTTAACTTATTCAAATGCATATCTCTGTTTCTATATACAATCTCTTCCCATGTTTCTTTCCTTAACGCTTCTGGTAGCCACTTGGCATACTTCATGTATATCGTTATGTCACTCATTATTTTACTTGCTAATTCCATTTTAACACCTTACTGTTTTCCTATATGGCATTTCTGCTAGATTGGTAAATGCCGAAATCCATTCGCCGGACTTTTTAATCGCCCATTGTTTTTCTATTTTAATTTCCCATTCAGGGAAAGTCTCTATTGCCTTATTTCCATATCTTTCAATCATTTGATTGAAGTCTGTGAAAGTATGGCCATCATATATAACTTGCATTTCCCCATCACAAACAATCAATGCTTTTGTGCTATATGCAAATACATGACCTAATGGATAAAAGTCTGCTCTAACTACAGCCAATCCATCGTGAGTCATAAAATCTTCTTTTATATTCCAACCAAATATTTTCATTAAATCTGGTAGAACATTTTTATCTACAAAATTAATATTATCCTTTAACATTTATTTGCCCCCTTTTTGTGAGGGTGGGACGTTGAAGGCTATACGCCCCAACCCTCAATACCAGTGTTTTACTGGATACCGCCAACAATGGCTGGTATTAAATCTACAGACTCAACGGAGTCCCAACTTACTGATGAAATCATTTCTCTAGAGGTTAAGTCACCATCAATAACTACCCAATGTGAAGGGTGGTCGTTGATTTGGTCTATAACCTTCTCAGCCGTCTGATTTACCAGTTCTGTATGTCCTGTCTCATTAATTATCGTCAATAACATATTCATTCCTCGGTATTTTTTTGTAAAGCAAGTCGCCTTATGAATCTTGCGCTTGCCTTCCTTCCAATAACCTAGCAGTAAGCAGGTTAATGGTTTCTTCATATTTGTTCACTAAAACAGCCAAATTCCTATTAGCCGTTACTAGGGATTGATACCCTACACTTAACTGGTTAAGTTGCTCAGTCGCCTTTTCCAACTCATCTTCCAGTTCCTTCTTGGTCTTAGTCTTTTCACTCATGTCCAATCATTCCTTGTATTATCGCGCTTTAGTTTTTTTATCCAAGAACTCGCGTCATGCTTGGAGATTTCATCAAGGTCGCCTTCATACCCTAACTTAATCAAATAGTCCTTTTGCTTCTGTGTGGCTAATTCAACGTTCCCATCACCGTTTACTATATCCCACAGTTTATTCACTTGATTTTCACTCAAAACAGTACCATTTAACATTTTCTTCTTAATATCTTTAAGGAAACTTTCTTCCCAATTGTCCTTACCCTGTTCAGGAACAAACGGTTTTATTCCATAATACTCACAGGCTTCGGCAAATTCTTCCGAATGTGTGATGTTCTCAAGGTTTGCCACAACTTTTTGCTTCCTTTCAAAGTCTCTTGTCTTGGCTCTCTTTTGATTTCTATCAAATTCTTCCAGAGTCTCGCGTCTTCTAGCCAACATTTTGTCCTCTTTTTCCACTTCTGCTTCTGCCTGTTCCACGTTAAAGAAGAACATCAACAAATCGCTGTAAAGTTTCTGATTAGGAAAACCGTACGTATTTATCTGCGCTTTTGGATTATCTGGATGATTCCATCTCCAAACTATAGAAGCCATTCTATAGCCGGGTTGTCCATACTGTCCACTTGAAGACTTACGAATAAAGGTTTTATCTCGATACATTTTATGGTATGCATCATAGTATCTACCTTTCTTTCTAACGTTCACTCTTAGGTCAAGGTCTTTAACCCTATCAAACATATTAGTAAACTGCTCCCCATGTAGTCTCCACCAAGCATTTCTTTTTAACGCTTGAACTCTAACAGTAATCCATTCTTCTATCATTTCATCAGTAATCTGGTCATCTGCTAAACCAGTCTCTTCCTTGATAGCCCTAAAGATTAGGTAAGAATTAATGTGGTCTGAACCTACACATTCACGCACACCAGTTTCAGTGTTGTGAATCTCAAAGTGATACACTATATCATGTCCACATAAACACTTACGAATATGTTTTCTTGCCCATTCAGGTGGGTCACCTAATTCACTCCACCAAACTTCACCAGTGGCTATCCACTCATGTTTGGCATCATCGTAATTATCAGCCTTGGATAGAATAACCATATTTTCTATTAGTTTTCTATCCCAACGACCATTACCTAATTGTCTATTAGGCTTAACCATTAGGCATTACTCCCTGCTGGCCCCTTATCATACTTATCATATGGGGTATTAGTATTAAATTTAAATCTATTCATTTTAGACTCCGTTTCTTTCCTTCTTCTTGCTATTGCATTGTTTTTTGTTAATTCATCAACAGCAACACGTTGAAAACTGGGTTGGTTACCTCCTGCACCAGTCAATAAATAATCCCACACTTTGATAGTGCTGTCTTTATTTTTAAGTGTATACATGAAATATCTACCTTTCTTTTTTGCCTCTTCTCTTGATTGTTCTGTCCACGCTAATCCTCTTTCAAATATAGTGAGGTCTTCTCTATAATCATTCGGCATTGGAGGAACACCGTCTATTTGCATAACATTCTTTCTGTCTACAACAACATAGACTTTACCAGAGTATTGTCCTTTTATTCCTCTGACAATTTCGCCATCCGTTACTACTTTCATTGCCATTATTCTTCCTCTTCGTTTGTATTATAATACAAAAGATGGTAAATCGCATCATTCAAATAACTTTCATCATTCACATTATAATTAATGAGTAATTCTATTATTTGTTCCATGCCTTCATCTGTTTGTGCTTTCTTCATCGTTGCTCTAATTAGTTCTAGATTCATTTACATACCTCTCATATACATTCTTATCCCAATACCAAATTGCTGCGATTGCTACTGTTGCGTACAAAGCAAACAGTTCTGCAAAATCCCTAAAGGTATATTCTATTTTCTCAATCCAAGGATGGTATTCGTAATTCATTTTGAAAACCTCCGTAGTTTGGCTACTTTCCTACAGTGAGCGCAGGGTTGTGCCTTATGAATTGCTCCCTTCGGGATGCCAAATCCACAACGTTCGCAATGGTGTTTTGCCATTATTGCACACCTGCCATGTAATCATACCATTCCAAGAACGGTACTGTTCTAGTCTGTATAGTGAATATAGTGCCACTACACAAGTGAACCTCAACAAACATATCATCTGTTTTCGTTACTGCTGCTATTGCTTCAAATTTAAATCTGGTTAAACCAGAGTCTGTTCTGTAATAATTATCTATCTCATTCATATTTATTCCTCAAAAATTTCTTTGCGTCTTCTAAGTTATCTATTATTTGCACCTGATGAACCATGCCTAAACCTTTTTTATGGCTCTTTGCCCAATCCTCAGCCATCCATTGTCTGAGTCTTAACGCTTCTAACTTATCTAATACTATTAAATAATCCATTATTCTTCCTCCGTTTTAGGTATAGTCACTAAGACTACTTTACAATCATCACACAAATCATCCATTGTTCTCATCCATTCATTACAAGTTGGACATTTTACTGATACTCTTCCCGACATATTTTTCACTCCATTTTCTGGAATGCTCTTTGGTCTGCTAGATGACTTGTTAATAGTTCATCTATCTTACCAAACAATGCTTCTGCACAGCCTCCAATAGTCTTTCTATGTAAACATAGCCAAATCGCATAATCACGATTGATAACTACCTTTGGCTGGTCTTGCTCATCCATAGTTATTACTATGGGTGGCATATCCACATCTTCAATTAAACGAAACTCAATCTCCTTTTTATCTAGTTCCTCTAATCTCATTCTATTCCCACCGCTTCATCTTTTGCTTCCTTGAGCCTTTGTTCTTGGTCAAAAGTATTCTTTTGAATCTCTAGTTCATTATCTAGATTCTTGATTCTAAAGACGGCAGAATCAACTACCTGCCTCTCTTCCAATAACGTCCACTTTGGCATGGTTAGCCATTCTATCTTCATTACAAGAGGGTAGGCAATACTTACCATCTGTCCCTCTTTCGTCTTAAGGTTCAAGAAGGAGTTTGCCATCGGCATATTGACGTAAATCATTTCTCCTTCTATAGTCTCCAAACTCTCCCCATAGTCCTCAGACTCCTTATATTTATCCATTGAGTATGTTACTCTCATGTTTAACTTGTTTTCTTTTTTCCAACTTTTCATCTCATTACCTCGTAATTGTCTTAACTTTCAGAACCTATTAAGGGTTTGCCCTTACGTTATTGAACCATCCACCATAACGCTTGCATTCTTCCTTAACATAACAATCACATGGTTCTGGTATGTATTCACCGATTGCTATCTGTTTCATTATTATTCCTTTTATACATTTTTTACATTCTTTCATTTTTATTTACCTCCTATAAATATAGGTTTGAATTGGTTGCGGGAGGGGGATTTGAACCCCCGAAGCACTACGCACCGAATCTTAAGTCCGGCCCCTTTGACCATACTTGGGAATCCCGCATTATAATTGAACAAGGAAAAAGGAGGGAGAACGAATCCCTAAATCTCGGAAGATAACACAAGAGAACTTCTACCTTTTATTACCGATTTAAAACCTTGCTCAATAGTGAGTTTAATTGTGTAGGAAAAGCAAACGATTACAATATTACTTGTGCCGAGCATCAATCGTTGTATTGGGTTTAATTGATTACTATGTCAACAGGGGCAACCCGTTATTTTTGCTTTTTAATTACAAACCTACCTTTATCCGTTAGGATTATTCACGCATATTAACTAGCAAAAGAACCAAGTATCCTATTAGGTCTTTTACTACGTCTTCATCAGATTCTAATGATGCATTACCTTGCATCAACCTGTTCAATTTATCATCTATGCGAACTTTCAACTGTTCTGTCTTATCAGCCCTAGAAAATATTCTTATTGGCTGTAAAGCAGAATCACCGTATTGGTCATTCTTATCCAAGAGAAACTTTGTTATTTCTCCCATTGTCTTTGAAATCTTAAAACTGGATTCGTCTTGACCCTTCACAGGCTTGGCCTGCTCTAGTGCCTTATTATACTTGTCTATGTTAAGATTCGATGGCAAATTTTTTCCCCATTGAGAGGAACCCATTATCTTTTTAAGATAAGGTTCGTTTATTATCTTCTGCTTAGGTTGATTCTTTGGCTTTCTACCACCATTTCTCTTGCTGATTGTTCCTTGAGCCTGTAATCTGTAAATGCGTTGTCTTACAGAACCGACTGTTCTATTCATTTTTTTGGCTATTGCTATTGCTGTTAGCCCTTGCTTCCACAGTTTCATTAACTGTGTTTCTTCTTTCTTTGTCCATTTCGTCATAAAATCACCGATGTTAATTATCTCAGTTTCTTACAGAGTGTTGTTTCCACAACATTTCTACAAGTCTGGAAACGACATAATGATGCGGTTAGCATCACTAACTCAGCCATATTGCCCCCATTCGTTTTCGTTTCCATTTTTCCATCATTTACACCCCCCTGCCAAGAAGGAAGGAAGGAAGGAAGGAAGGAAGGAGAGAGAGAGGAGGTGGAAATGTATGTAATAATGTAAATATATTATAATGTATTAGATATATTATCTAACTCTTCCATTCTACCTCACTTTCATTTCCAACTCCAATTGGAAACGTGGAAACGTCTGACCCCCTTATCATATCATATAGGATATGTCATATCCATAAGTGTATAGTATATACATATATTATACATAGAGAGTCTTCCCGGTACATATCGAATCAATGGCGCGATTTAACATCATAACATTTTACGCCATAAATTCTGATTACTATATACTGGCCTTTGGTGGAATACGTGCTTGTAAGGCCATTGATTGTAATTGCCACCAACAATTCTATAGATGGCAGGGGATATATAAGTCGGCGGCACCCCTCGATGCCCCTCGTCTATAAATATCCTATTTGTCGAACCATATGGTATCAACAACTTTGTCCAGTTGAAACCTGATTTTGAGGAGTCCGACAGGAAAGGGCGACTTTATCCCTTTCCTGCCAGACAAGAATTGCTGCTAACTAGGCGTGAAAGAAGGGTTTTATTCCTCTTCCTCCACAAAGTCGTATTCTGCACAGGCGGCAAGTCCATCTAGTGAACCATCCCATGAGCCGTCCTTGTAAAGTTCCCTTGCCGTCTGCTTTGCTTTCTTAGCGAGGGTGTTTGCGTAATCATTAGCATCTGTGAACACAGGTGGCCCTGCGCTCTTTCCGTGCTTTCTGAGCAATGGCTGAGAATACTGCGCTGTGCTCTCAAAGAACGTATATGCAGCCTCTCGGATTGCTTCAGCAGCAGAATCAACCACTACTGATGCAGCAGAAGGTAGTAATCCTTGATTACCCCTGCGCCATACAACCTTTCCTGAAGGGAAGTCCTTCAGCATTGCCTTAATGGATAGAGCCAAAGCAGCCCTATTATCCACATTGTTGTCACCAGTCTCTATTAGCATAGTTGCTAGAGACCTTACATCATCGGGGATTGTTCCATCAACGTCACCCTCGATGCATGAGTTTACCTTCATCTTTACCGATTCCCAATTTACTTCATCCATAATATTCACTTTCCTATTTTTTCTTTCTTTGCCCGTTAGCGGCATAGTTGTCAATTCTCTGGGATATATAAGAGGTTTCAAACAAAGCGAAACCATATGGTAATGAGAGTTTTTTCAGGATACAAAGAAACATGCGTAGAAAAACGCGCGAATTTTCCTTAGTCTAAATTCTTAGTGCGTTTTCTGCACCTCAGTTTCCACTGGTTTTGTTATTTAACATCACTTCTTTTACAGCCATTACATGACCATATGGTGTTGATAATACATAGGTGGCTCGGTACAGTTACCGCTTGTTTACAATATCCTTATGATTTGCTCCGCTTTTTGCTATAGCCTGTGCTACGTGCTTAATGCACTGTCGCAAAAAGAGTTCCCAAATCATATGGTTGGTTAAGGTTTCCTTCGTTTACCAGTGTGAAGTGTGAAACTAATCTGCATTAAGCAGAAACAAAGGTGGTTTGTTTCGACACGAACGTGGTAAACGGAGGTGCCAATTATACAGCCCCAATGAGATTGGTCTATTCATTTCATGTGACCAACCATATGGTAATAATAACTCTGGTATCACGATTAAAGATGATTAGACACATTGAGTGTCCATCAGGGATACCAGAGTAATATATACCCCACTCCTCAAAATCCGGTATTCATCATAAGGCCTATATGCGTTACCCTGTAACTCGACAGCACACCTCTGCCGGTGCTACACTGCGAGAGAAAATATGAATTCTTCATAATCCCTACATAAATGTAAACGGACGCTTGATGCGTCTTATCGTTTTTTATACATTTATTCTCGCATGTTGCACCACGCAGATTGTGCTGCGATTTACATGCTAACGCATATAAAACCTTATCTCATACCATATGGTCGTAGACCTTAAGGGAACGTTAAAGGAATCTAACTACGCGCAATTGTACGAATTATCTTATACACTTTTGTTGGTGCTAAATGCACCTTTTCGATAATTGTACGAATTCCACTCCGTTATATCCTTTAACTTCTTCGACCCATATGATACTAATGAAATGGTGTTTGTAAAAAAAGTCGCGGTAACTTGTTAACGTGACTACTCTACGTTAGTGCGTTAAGCACTAATCTAGATGTAGTAGCATAGGGTTTTTTACAAACAAGTATCTGATAGTCCAAGTATTCCTATCATATGGGTTTAGGTTCCAAAGATATACAAGAGGTGGAGATAAAAGAAAACTGCATTAAGCATGAGCCGTAGGCGGTTCTTTTATTATTGGCGTAAGCCATGCTCCAACTGTTGTATAGCACGGAACAACTACCCTCAATTTGGGGGCATGTAATTATAATGACATGCTACCATATGGTCATAACTTTGTGAAAAAGACCAGAAGAGGTTGGTGGCGACTAAAACCAACCTATTCTTCTGAACCCCCATTATCGGTGACGGCTGGATAGCCATCATCGGTGTACGACCCGTCCCAGTAGTATCTCTTATCGGTACCATTGGTGAACGCATTGAAAGCGGCATTCAAGAATAGCCTCTCTTTCTTGGTCATATCATCTGCGTATGCAGATGCACCATCATCCATAGTGGAGTAAAGAACCCCACCGGACTTTCCGTGTGTCTTCGCAGTACCAGCCACTAGAGGGTACACGACTGTTGCCATGTTATCCCTGAAGGTTGCTAGGTACTTGTCGAAATCGGACTTAACGGCAGTCGTCATTAGAGACTTTCTACCGCCACCAATGGGTGAATTGTCCAAATCAGCGAATACTACGCTGATGCTCGACCAGTGCCTCTTCCTGAGGTCAGGCTGTGCATCGCCTATTGCGAAGAGTCCATCTACAATGACCCTTCTTCCCTCATGCTCTGGGTTCGCGTCAAACCACTCATTGACGTGTTCTTTCTTGTTGTTCCATACGCTGTCTTCCATGCTGTAATCAACCATATCTATCACTCCTGTGAATTAGGTGGTTTAGTCGCCACCATAGCACTATTTTCAATGGTATATTTAAGGTACAGTTTAAACAAAGTAACGTACCATATGGGTGCAGGTTTAAGAATGCGTAGCATTCTCATTTAGTTGCTCGGCACGATAAACGAGCAACAAATAGCAAACCAAAGCCTGAAGGCTTGTTTGAGGCAAGTAGTAAGATGCTGCTGGTGTCCTTAGACCTGGCTTAATGCCAGCAAGTCCAGCAGCACCTGTTATCTACTTCCATATGGTCATACTTTGTTAAACAGACCATAATCGCTCAACAATGATGCAACGATTTAAACTTGCGCTAACATCTTTTTCAAGACATTCTGGATTCAATTTAACAAGTCGTTGTCTTACTCACTATTGAGGTGCATCGTTTTTTGGTAACTGCCAGAAACGTGCAAAACTGGCTCAAGGATGGATGAGTGGATTCGTTTCCTTACCCTCAAGGTTACATGGGTGTTAGTTCATGCCATTAATTTTGCATGGGCTTTAACCCGTACCTACCAATAACCGACCCGCTAAGGTCATTGTACTGCCTGACTTTTTCTTCGTCCGACTCGCTGTTCCGCTAAGAACCGATTATTGTGCCTTTCACCCTAACAACGGTGATATTCAGCCAATCCGGGTCACTCCGTCAAGTGACATAGCAATAATATTGATGGTTTACTTAAGGTAATGTTTAACAAAGTTACATTACCATATGGATAGTTAGTACGTAGTTACGAGAGGGTCTATCAGAGTTAAAGACTCTGTTAGACTGCTATAAAGTCGAATAGACGTAAACTGCGTTAAGCAGTAGTAGACGGTAGCATAGGGTGAAGTAAAAGAAGGATTGTGGGTGACTGGTCTACGTACTCAGTTTCCTCACGGTTGAGGATATTTTACATGCTTACGCATAATTAACACCATATGGGTTGGCATTAAGCCAATGTTTAGACATTCCCTCATTTTTGTGGCTGCGAGTACCGCTAGGCTTACATTAACCTCTGAAGACCTGCTATCTTCCGAGGTTAATTGATACTCTCATCCATATGGTATTGAACTTTGTCAACAATACCTGACTAACTGGAATCATCTCCAGTTAAGCCAAGATAATCATTCAATGCTAGATTCAAATCATCCATGACTTGACCCAAATCATCACCTGATACACGTAGTTTACTGATTGAAAGCACCAGTGAAGAACCAGATTTCATATGCTTGACTTCAAGTACATATTTAGGTTCATTGATTTGTTGAACGATTGTTTTTTCTTCTGTCATAATATCACCAAAGGGAGAGGGGCCATTAAACCAAGTGACTGCTTACAGGCATTGAATGCTCGGCGGCAATATACTGTATTATCAAGTATTGGTTGGCCCCTCATAGCAATAGATATTATGTAATTTATAAGGTAATGTTTACAAAGCCCATTACCATATGGTTTAGTAAGTGACGGTCTTACTTGCAATGGAAGTAGAAGTTTGCACTTCAAGAACGTAAGTCGTTTAAACGCATTAAGCGTTAGACAAGTGAATGTGCAATCTTCTACTGGAAATTTGCAAGTAAGAGCAAGAACGCACGTTAAAACCCCGTTAGGCTCAAAGGAATAGGGAACCTCCTTTAAGGCCCTCTTGCTTAACGTAACTTAGACAAGACATATCTTTCGTTAAACGCTTTTGCTGGTACTTAATGTACCTACCACTCCATATCTGTCTTGTCTAACTTACGTTAAGCAAGGTAAACCTTAAATTCAACTCCATATGATACGAGGTAGGATTCATCTGGGCTTTAAGCCCAAACTAAGGTGGTATGAATCCTTTGAAGTATCTTATGAGGATAGGATAATTACATTATTCCCACCATATGTTCACATAAGTGGGCGAACTCAATGGGGATTTATGGGCAATCACCTCCATCTTCGTTCATGTCTTATATCAAGACATTGTGTGTATTATCATATGCCCATTACCATATGGTTCCAGCATCGCTGGAAGATAACTTGCAATGGGGGCCTACAGCAATGAAAGACGCATTAAGCGTCCACTTAGGTGTAGCAGGCTGTAGGCGACCTAAATGCAAGTTATTCGCAGCCCGATGTAGGGATATACATCCATATGGTTATTAATCACTTTCTACAAGAATCTACTCCAAGGGCTTGTAAAATGTCCTGTAGACGCATTAAGCGTCTAACAAAGGTGGAGGGACATTTTAAGTGGATTCGCCGTAGAAAGTTACAACGCAGTGTTAATCACCTCAGGTTGCTTAACGCTTCGCTACAACCATATGCTTTGCATTCGATTTTTTTTCTTATTAAACATTCGTTTGTTTATCCGATTTTGGCATAAGATTTTGTTCTACCTAAGAACACTTTGATATAGAAGCATCTTAGATGCGCGTATAGAGAAGCGTCTAGTGTGCTAAACATATTTTAATTAATTAAAAATAGATTCGCGGTGCTTCAAGGATACAAAGAAACAAGTATGCTCTAAACACTGCTATTCAACCATTGTTACACTGTGATTAAATAAAAAACAAAGGCTTATTCTGGAAATGCAAAAGTTTTATATAGAAAAAAAATGCAAGTGCCAGATAAATTACAGGTCAAATTTTGAAAAAAAGAGGTCTAAAAAATTACCCCGGAAATTTGAGGGAAAATGATGTCTAAAAAATTACCATTAAAAAAGGTGAAATTAACAAAGTTTAGGTGGTGGGACTGTGAATTGGTTTGAAGTAATTAAAAATATGCCAGAAACGAACTATAGAGAAGAAGGAAATCAGTCTTGTTGTAATCAGGCTAAAATGAATATTAGAAAAGAGGTGCCACAGTTGTATGATGTTATGTGGAAAAACGGTTATTTTGACCGAAGGGGTAGTTGTCAGATTCTGAAAAACTGGTTCACCAATAAATTAGATTGGAACGGTAAGCCTGTTGTTGATTCTGGTAAAAGATTAAGATTAGAACAAAAGAAAAAGGGCTGGTTACAAGATTGGAAAGATTGTGAAGTGATGAGATATGGAAAAGAAGAACCCATGTATCCAGTAAGAAGATATATAACAGGTTCTGAAGCGGATAGAGAAGATATTGGGATGGATGATTTTTTAGATGACCCTACATTTGAGTGATTTTATGACTATCAGAAATGAATGGAGAGACCAATTACTCAAAGAGTATGCAGAACAAGAATTTGAAGACGATGGAACAATGTTAGAAGTTAACATAGATACTGGTGATGAGGATGAGTGTTGTGAAATGATTAAACAAAAATATCATGCACAAATTGCAATTAGTTACCCTAGAAAAAGCCTTAAAGGTTCTAGACCGGGAGAAGTTGTTTATGAGGGAATTCACTGGGAATGGGCTAATCCAGCAGAACAAGGAAGAATTCCTTTATCTGAGTATGATAAATGGGGTATAGATTGTGATAGAATAAGACAAGCATTAGAAAATAATGCTTTTAACGATAGAGGAACAGACCGAGAAGCAGTACAGCGAAGAAAAGATAATTATAATAAGATTCTTGAGGAATGGAATGAGTGTGAAAAGCAAAAGAATAGTTGGAAAAACCAACTAAGGTGATATTATGTGTAATAATTGTGATGATTGGAAAGACATTTTAAAGAATGATGAAGATAATGATGTATTTTTGAAGGACATTTTTGATAGAGATGACTTTGGTGATGATGATGATGGTGGTTTAGATTTCGGTTCAAGGAAAGTCCATCAAAGAAGTATGGATAATTACAGTGATAAAACAGCAGTTGGGTTGTTTGATACTCAAGAACAAGAAGACTTGTACCAGTATGGTATAAAATGTTATTATTGTGATGAACCAGCAGAATGGAAGTGCATTAACGGGTTAACAAAAGGCTGTGCATATGAAGGCCCATCTAATGATGGAGTTCAAGTATGCGGTTCAAATAGTAACTTTGCAGATGACACCCATCCAGAAGGCCATAAAACATATGCCCTAAACCGCAATTCGGGACACACCTTTGTTCCTATTGAAGATTATTTCGATTTAGACCCAGAATTTGGGTATCAACATGGAAAACACAGGGGTAATAGATAATGGCTAAAAGACATCCAAATGGAGATTGTAAATTCTTTAGGGATTTTATGAAAGAACTAATTGCACAAGAGGAAGATGAATGAGTTGGCATACTGTGTTAAAGGAGGATTGTTTTAAAAGAGCAAAACAAACCTTTGTATTACACACAGTAGAAGGATTGCAGAGAAAGGGTTATCCATTTACTCAAAAAGATATAGATACTTTAACCAGTAAAATTAAGAAGGCTTCATCAAGTGGGTTTAAAAGAAGTTTAAGAGAATTTTCAAAAGGTAGAAATTTACCAGATGATGAAAGATTAGCAGCAATTAGAAAAGAAGCAGCAACAGAAGCAATTAATGAGTGGGACAAGTGTGTAGAAAGGAGCCGTGATTTCATATGACATGGGAACAAATATTAAAGAGAGGTTATGGTAAAAAGTATATACATCCTGTAACAAGAGAAGCACTTTCGACTATTAAGACCCCCTCAGAAATTGGAACTATTCAAACTATAATTAGAGAGCATATTAAAAAAGAGAATGAAAAGAGAGCAGCACAGGTGGGTGGAAACAAAAAACCTAAAATTTCAGAATCTAGAGCAATGCTTCCTAATTCAAGATTAAAGGTTTTTATAAATAAAGAAATTAGATTAGGTAATATGCGCCAACAAGGTGATAGGTATTTATGGGTGGGTAAAGATATATGAATTGGCAAGATATTCTTAAGATTAGACCTAGAAAAAGAAAGCGTCAAGCCGACCCACCTAATGTCTTTGCTGGAGAAACTAACGAAGGGAATCCAAGAAGAATTATGGGTAGGGGTATAATGAGAGATTTACAAACCGGAGAAGAAATTGATTCTACAAAAGGCAATACTCCCAGAGCACAAAGACACGCAGAAAAAGCAAAAGAGTCAAGAAAAAAGATAAGTTCAAGGGATATAAGACCAGGAGTTCGCTTCGCAAAGCCGGGAGATACTACAAATTTTGGGCCAAAATCTAGACTTGGGCCAAAAACCGCAAAAAAGGCAACAAAAACATTTCCTAGAAATAGATGTGCTAGATGTGGCCGTATGTTATCAGCAAGGCAAAGAAACGATGTTAGGGTGAATGGTAAAAAATTAAACATGTCGTTTTGTGATGAATGTGCAGAAGATATGGTGAGAGAATGACTTGGTTCGATATAGTCAAACAGTTTGATTGGCGTAAGAATAGAGATGCAAGAATAATGAGACCAGCAGGAGAACCATCAGGAGATGCACCAACAGAAGAACTTGAAGATATTAAATTTAGAAATGTTGGGGGTAGCGGTAAAATACAAGTTAGTGCAATGGGGTTTAAAGCAGCAAGAGATAACTATACAGCATTTAAAAAAGCAAATATAAAATCGCATTATGAAAATGTTGCAAACATATTAGAAAAGTATTCAAAGACAAGAACTGTCCAACCACAAAGAAATCTTATGGAAGAGTATATGGCTGATTATTGGGAAGATAGTTTAGTATCACTTAGAAATTTGTATGCGAATATAGAAAAGATAGCAAAGGAAGTGGATGATAAATTCAAAGATGAACCTGAATATCTAACTGGTAAAGATAGTGCATATGTTTTACAGCAGGCTAATAAGATGAGACAAGAAGATGAGGCGGCGTTATAATGGAAATGTGGTTTGAAATAATTAAAGAAGGTAGATGCACAAGGGCAACAAAAAAGACATCATCTACCCGTAAGGGTAAGAAATGGATGAAGTGTGTTCCTAATGGTAAAGGTGGCTATAAGAGAGTTCATTGGGGTCAAAGGGGAGTAACTGTTTCTGGTAAGAGAAAGGGTAAGAGAAGAAAATCATTTAGAGCAAGGCATAATTGTTCCTCTTGTAAGAGGGGCGATTATTCTGCTAGATGTATGGCTTGTAGGGATTGGTGAAAATAATGTCTTGGTTTGAAGTTGTAAAGGCTAAAAAGAAGAAAGCCAGAAGGCGTAAGAAAAAGAAAAATGTAGATGATTGTTGTACTAGAAAGGTAAAAGCAAGATATGATGTTTGGCCGTCTGCTTATGCTTCTGGTGCAGTTGTGCGTTGTAGAAAGGTTGGTTGTGCAAACTGGGGTAAATCATAATGTCTTGGATGATGGTTCTAAAGAAGGATTCTAAGTGGAATGAAAAAACACTTAATGCCGAGCGAAGGCAACTTTTAAACAAAGAACCATCATTAAAGGTAAAATTTCCAGAAATGTCACACCCAAGTAATGAAAGTGAAATGCCAAAAGTTATTGAAGCAATTAAGAACAATAAATTAGATGACAAAACACAAACTGATTTAGATAAAAACTTCCATGACAAAATGCTTGAGATTGTTGGTGAAGATATAGAAGATTATAAACAGTTAATTGAAGATATGAATATAATGGTAATTAAATTAAAAATGAAATATAAAAGAGCAAGACCTTATGAGGTATCGGATAAAGTAAATTCAGTAACTGGAACTGATGATAGTCCTGCTTTCCCTAGTGGTCATGCAACAGAATCTTATGCAATGGCAAAAATACTTGGTAATAAATATCCTGATAAGCAGGGTGAATTAGAAGACTATGCAAATAAGGTAGCATTACATAGAATGCAAATTGGAAGTCATTATCCTAGTGATATAGAAGCAGGTAAAAAGATAGGGCAGTTAATTGCTGATGCATATTTATCTACAAATAAACTTGAGAAGTGGCAAGACATTCTTGTTAAAGGTAACTTACATCAGTGGTTTAAAAGAAGGGGAGGAAAAGAAACCAAAGATGGAAAAACACAAGGAGGATGGATTGATTGTTCCTCCTGTGGAAGTAAAAATGGCCCTAAACCTTGTGGAAGAAAAGACGCTTCAGTAGGCAGAAAGAGAAGATGTAGGCCAACTTGTTCAGCCTGTAAAGATTATCCAAGAAGAAAAGGGAGAGGAAAAAAATGACTTGGTTTGACGTTATGAAATTAGATAATGTTGACATTGCTAGAATAGTTCTAGAAGGGCCACCAACCGACAATACTCCGGGAAACTATGACCCTTGTTGTGAAGGAGCAAGAGAAGCAGCAGAAATACAATTACGTGAATATGGTGACATTGGAGATAATGTAGCAGGAAGTTCAGATTGGAAAAATTTAAATTGTGTTAATCTAAGAAAAGAAATAGAACTGTTTGCTGATATGGGTTTTCCCGGCATGATACTAATAGTAGAAGCATGGGATAAATGTGCAAATATGGGTGGTGCCGATGACTTGGCTTGAAATAGTAAAAAACATTGTTCCTATTGAACAACTACCAAGATTTAAAGAATATGCTGATGCACCAAAATCAACTTCTTCATCAAATTTCGGGCGATTTCAAAGTGGAAAGATAACGACAGAATATTCCGATAAATTTCTTAAAAGATATATTCCATACTTTCTTACTGATGCAGAACTTAGAGAATTTAAAGCAAACCTCAAGATATTAAGAGAACTACGCAAATATGGAGTCCAATTTGGTGAAACATATAAGCATTATAATCAAGCCCAATACAAGTCTATGTTTGACCGTAACATGGAACTACAGGAAGCGGCTAAGGCAAGATGGGATTTATATGCTAAAAAAATTCCTCATCCAAGTTGGTTTGATTATTTATCAGATGCAGGACAAGGCCCCTAGAAGGTTGATAATATGACATGGTTTGATTTAGTTAAATCTTCAGAAATGAAGGAATTTGAAATGCTTGCTGAAAAGTATGCAAAACCTAATGATATGAAACATTTAGATTATCTTAGAAAGAAACACGGAAAGAAAAGCCCACAGTTTTATGATACATTAGATAAACAAATAGATTCTTTCTTAACTGATGAGTGGGTTAGCATTCAAGACATTGTTAAATCTTTAAGAAAACAAAATCCTGGACTAAAGGATTCTGATGAAAACCTAACTGCGTTTTTACGCAAGAGATTAGACTCTATGGATATTAAGAAGAAACAAGAACCCGCAGTAGGAAGAACGGGTAAAAAAACATTTTACAGGTCATAATATGAGTATGTTAATGAAGGCTTTACTTAAGGCATTAGGTATTGGCCGTGAGGTTGGCACCGAAGATGAAGCGCAAGCATTATGGTTAGAGACATTAGGAGCATTAGGATATAAATCACAACAAGCCTTTCCAGATAATATGACAAAGGGAACAGATAGGCTTCTTGGTGACCCCACTATTGGAAGAACAACAAGTGTTGTAGACCATGTGTTTAAACCCCGTTTTATAACTAAAACGTATTATGATTTAGAAACTGGAGTGCCTTTGTATAGTAGAACTAAAGGAGTATTAGGTAACCCTGAACTTGTTCTTTGGGCTGGAATAGTTGGAATGAGAGATGTTTTAGGTAATAGATTTCCTAAATCAGATGATGATAAAAGAACAGATATTTATAGAGAAGGCCATCCAGCATTAGGTGGTAAAAAACAACAGCCCGTAATGATTGAAGCAAGTAAAATACTTAGTCGAGAAGGACAACCATTTACTGGCGAAAAACCAGATGAATTACCTTCCTTTGATTCTTTAGATGAACAAGAAGAATGGCTAGAAACGAACTATCCTGAATATCATAAATGGTTAGTAGAGAATTTACACATGCCAATTGAAGCACAAGGTAATTTAGACAAGTTAGGTGTAAGTAAAGATAGAGCAGACCTATTGCGATTAGTAGATGAAATAACTCCTAAAAATTTAATAGACACCGTGTTTGATGATGCTGTCAAAGAAGACAATGATAAATATCAAATAGTTTTAATCGCAAATGATGGCGTTAAAAGTAAAGTTACTGATAGAGGTTTTGTTAGAATATTTTCAGATGATTACTATAGAACACTCATGGATTCAGATGAAATTTCTGATTACGTTAAATTAGCATTAGAAAAAATAAACAGCGATGAAGGTAGGGTTATCGGGGCAAAGTCCGAATACTTTATTAGACTGCCTCAGGGTGCAAAGTTGAAGTCTAAAGTTGCTAAATGGTTAAACGAATTAAAGGTAGGTAAAACAATGTTTGATAACGAAAAGAAAGATTCCGAATGGCGGAATATAATTAAAAACGAAGGTAAGAAAGGTGCCGATGAACAAGCAACCATTTCGCAAAGGTCTAAAGGTAGTATGTATCAGGATGATTGGGAAGTTGAAGGTGAGTTAGATAGATTTACAGCACTTCCAAAAGATGCTGCTAAAGTGGTTAGAGAAAAAGGAGTAGCAAGTGAAGATACTAACTGTTGTCTTTTAGTTAAAGATAACATTCAAGACTATATTAGATTTGAAAATCCTAGAATTCACCAAGTTTTCGGTACTGACAGAGTTCGACAAATTATTAGTGAACAATTAACCTGCCCAGATATAGAGGAAATGTTTGTGGATGAAGGCCGAAGAACAGGTGAGGTAAAAAACCAGCAGGGTACTATTCTGTATAGAGGTAGATTGCCACAAAAGGACATAGTTATTGATTTTGAAGACCAAATGACTCCTAAAGGTAAACCATATAAAGCGGGTGGAACTGCAAAAGTAACAATAGATATACATAGACCTGCACCGTTTATGATGCATGCTGGTAAAGGTTCGTTAACACCTAAAATGGCATATACCTTAATGGATTTTGAGTATGATACTAGAGGATATGGTGATAGAGATACACCTGCTAGACAAAAGCCCGGTAGTGGTATGAGTTACAGTTTAGTAGATATATATCTAATATGTAAAACAGGAGAAATACAAGTACCCGGAAGTAAAAAGATTAGATTACGAACTGGTGACGAATCTGAAAACTTAAGTTATTATGAAGACGTAGGAATGGATATGAAAGTATCTCAAAAAACTAAAGACATGATAATTTCAACTTGGGTAAGAAGTTACGGTGGCAATCCTATATCATTACAGAGAGGACAGTTATCACCAGCAGAATTAGCCAAAATGAAAAAAGAATGGCCTGATGGACATGCTATGTATAGAGGGGAAAAACAAGTTTCTGATACAGGAAAAGTTACAGTTAGAGAAATGAATCTAAACGAAAGAATGAGAGAATCTTTCTGGGATGACGAAGATGAACTTAGTAGATTTTTACATGAGAAAAAGATGAAAGAAAAGTATCCTAATAGGCCAGATATGTGGGGTAAAGCCCCTAGAGTTGATAGAGGACATTCTGATATGAGCAGAAGCCCAGATAAAAAATTGAGTTTAGAAGAGAGAGAGAAAAGAGGATGGGGCTTGAAGGACTACGATGTAGCAACAAGAAAGAGAATGACTATTTGGACTAAAATACCAGACGCAGGTGAAGATACTACTTTTTATGATTCTTTGCTTGACATGTTAGATAGTTTAGATGCTAACGCATTGGTAGGTATAAAGGATATTAGTGAACTAGACACAAAAGACCCCATACAAGAAAAAATAAGTGAGATGACAACCTTCCCTGTATTACAACACGGTAGTCAACTTATTACAACTGATATAGGGAAGTATATTAAGGATAGATTGTGATGGGTTGGTTTGAATTACTTAAAACGCAAGGTGCGGTTGTTTCGGGTGCAGCGTATGGCGGAAAAGGTAATGAAGGAACTGATGCATTGTTTAACATAACCTATGATGGGTTTGAGGAAGAAGATTGGGAGGAATGGATGCGTGGCAAAGAAAGGAAGTAAAAAGAAAGCATCAAGACCTATTAAGGGTCGAGGCTATGCTGGTATTCAAGAGTTTGATTATGGTAAGTTTCAACAAATGTTTGATGCTTGGAAAACCCAGTGTAATGTAGGTGGTTCTAAACTAGGAGTAACATCAGGAACTAAACTTATTGATTTAATAAAAAATCATGGTGTGGTTGCTAGACCTTATACTAAGAATAAAGTTAGCAGGACTGAAGGCGCAGGTAGTATTGTTGAAATGTTAGAAGAGTGGGATAATGATGCTGCTATATTAGAAGAGGTGGATTTAGAGGCTCTTGATGATGTTATCAAAGCATTAGATAATATGAGAGACTCAGATACTGACCCAAGAAACATTAGATTTACTGTTCCTGTACCATCAGAGATAGATGAAGATACTGGTGACTATGATGATGATGATGTGACAATTGTTTATGGACATTATCGAACACCTGATTATAATAAAGTAAGAGAAATACTATCTAGTGTTTCTGGCAGAGAAAAGAAAGAAACCATTTCTCCTGTTAACTCTAGTTGGTATGCAATAGGAAGTGATGGTAAGAATACAGCAAAGCCTCCTATGTGGCAAGCATTATTTGCTAATGGTGATGGAGATGTTGTTAAATATGGATTGTATTATATTTGCCAAGAAGCAAAGAAATTGACTAAGAAAGCAACCATTACTAACTTAAAGTTAAAGGTTGATGATGAAGGAGATGGATTGCTTGCGGCAGATTTGATTAAGATACCTTCTGTAAAAAGGTGGGTAGATTCTAAAGTTGGAACTATGACCTCTCCCGGCCCCGGTATAAACAAGAAAACATTACATTGGATGGATAGACCAATGTATAGGGAAGCAATTAATGAAAAGTTTGCAGTAGCGGGTCTTAATCAAAGTGAGTTTTTGAAAAGAGAGGGTGGCTTAGACGAAATAGCAGGAACTATAAAGACATTTCAATTAAATATATCTAGAAGACAGGTTAGAAAGTTAGCAACACTAACTGGTAAGTGTAAGAAGTATCCGGGAAGAGATGTTGTTTATCACGTTAGTAAAGATGTTGAAAAGAAAAAGGAGGTAAAGAAATCATGGGAACAGATTATTGGGAAGACGTTTTAAAAGTAGATTGTGATAAAAGGGCATCAGATTATTTCTTTAAAGAAGCAGGGCGTTTAGATTTATCTGATGTTGAATTAAATATGTTTAGAGAACATAGTGCAAGACCTCGCCATTTGTTATTATATATTTTAAAAGTAGATGAAAAATTAAAACTGGTAACAGACCCAATGGAAAGAAGAAGAGGTAATGATTTGAGAAGAGTTATTGGACTAACTCTTGATATGCATAAAAGATGCTTACAGAGTAGTGGTAAAAGATGAGTTGGGAAAATATATTAAAAAATGAAGCAAGGGTTATGCAAATATATACTGAGGTAAAACGTAGGTATCCTCATTATTGGGAGGAAGCATCACAGTTAGCAGGACAAGGAGAAGTAGCAACATTAGATTCTATTGTGATGCGAAAAATTAAAGAGAATTTAGATAAAGGTAATATTGTTGAATTAGCAGCAATGGCAGCCGAGAGTTATATATTTAGTAATTAGGTGATAAAATGGTAACAAGAAAAAGATGTAAGTTATGTAATCACGAAGACCGTGATGATATAGAAGCAGCATTAGAAACTATGGCTAGAAGGCCAGACGCAATAGATTTAGAATATGGGTGGCCTAGTGGCACTACGGCTAAACACCAAAGAAATCATATGGGAGAATATTATGATGCTTCTAATCCTAGATGTAAGATTTGCACCCATGAATTGAGAGGGCTTATTGAAGAACAATTAAGTGAAGGTAAAGTCACTCCTGATTTAGTCGCAAGAATGGCAGATTGTTCAGAAGAGCAGGTTAAGCGTCACATGAGGAAACATTTGCAGCCGTTAGTTCAGAAGACTGCGGCAAGCATTATAGCCGTGAAGGAAGTGGATGAAGTTGAGTCCTTGAGCAAGATTCTTGTGAGACTTGAAGACAAGTTAGATTTGTTATTTGACCAAGATGAAATACATCCTAAATATATTGATAGTTTAACGAAATTAGCAAAAGAAGTAAGAGAAAGTCTAAGATACTTATTAGAATTCAAAGGTAAATTAGTACACAAGAGACAAGATACAGTTATTGTTGCACAAATGCAAGTTGTTCAAGAAGTATTAGCACAGAATCACCCACAAGTTTGGTTAGACGTTAAACAAAAAATGGAAGAGAAGTTAGCATGAATTGGTTTGATATAATTAAAGGAAAATATATTTCTCGTAAAGTATTGAAACAAATAAAAGAAGGAATACAAAGCGTGAATGGGGTTACAATTGATGAAATCATTGCTAGTAAAAATCAACATTTAAAAATACATTGTACGTATCAAGGAGAAGATAGTCCTGATGGTAGACCAGTAAAATTTATTATAACAACAAGTGGAAGAGGCAAAATGGTTGGTAAAATAAAAGCATTAATGAGAAAGAATGTTAAACAAGCACTAGAAAGAAAAGATGTATTTATAGGAGACTGGTAATATGAGTTGGAAAGATAATTTGAAGAAACAGGATGTTGGTGAATTGGAGAAGATTGTTGAAGAGTTAGGAAAAGCAGTTGAGATGCATAAGAGCCAAGCCGAAAGAATCAAGCAATTTATTAAAAAGATAAAGGGTGATTAATATGAGTTGGAAGAATATTCTGAAAGAAGATAAAGGACTGGGTGATACTATTGAAAGGGTCACTAAAGCAACTGGTATAAAGAAAGCAGTTGATTATGTATCTGAGAAGACTGGAAAGGATTGTGGCTGTGCTGCTAGAAAAGAAAAACTAAATGAGAGGTTTAGTTATGGAAATTAGAAAAAAGGATTATAGCCGCGTTTTTGATATGGTCTTGGCAGAATTAAGAATGATGGGCTACGAAGGTATGGTCAATCATTTAAAGCAATATCCACCTAAGAAACTGAAAGGAACAATGTATAGTAGCGAGTTAGTATCTTCTTTATTGGATGCTAAAGAAAACGCAGGCCCAGAATTAGGCGGTCTTAAACTATCAGAATTAACTTCTTTTGATAATTATGCAAATGTTAGAACTATGTTACAACATAAGGAAAGAGGTGATTGGTTTAACGAATTAAAGGCCAAACCTACAAATCCAAATCTTGACCCTCCCAGTGGTGGTGAAATGGGTGGTGGGGGTGCAGGTGCAAGGCAAAAAGTTGTTGTAATAAATGAAACTGCATTAGGTGATTGGGGAGAAGGAGACCCCGATGATGATAATGAGTGTGTTTGTGATATGTGTGATGAATATCCTATTTGGAAAAATCCAGATACACAAGAACAATTATGCCCAACTCATTTTGAAGAGAGAGTAGAACAAGTGGGTGGAAGTCACGGTTTCCAACCTTGGGATTGTGAAGATGATGAATACCGTGAATACGTTGATGATGTAGGAATTAGACAATAGGTGAGAAAATGAAGTGGCAAGAAATACTTAAGTTAAAAGGAAAGCAGAAAAAACTTGACCGTAACAAGGATGGTAAAATAAGCGGTAAAGATTTTGAAATGTTAAGAGAAGAGGGTGAGGAAGAATGACATGGTTTAAAACAATAAGAAAAGCACCCCCGCCATTTAAACCAAGCGGTGTTAAATATAATTTAGTTCAAATAGCCGATATACCCGGTGCTCAAAAGTTATTCTCACCCGGTTATTTCCCTGCTGAACAATACTTACCAAGAGGCGGTTCTGATGTTATGGTTGAAGTTTACCAATTACCTAACAATAGGTTTGCACCTTCACTTCGTAGTAAAAATTATCATGTTGGTTTAGTTACAATTCTTAATATTGAAACAGGACAAGTTACATATCCTTGGGCTAAAATGAGATTACAGAATGATATTATGTCTCCACCTACTGCAATGGAATTAAGACTAGGTACAGGACAAGAACCCCTTGATTTAGAGGATGATGAGATAGGCTTGATGGTTCACATGAGAGATGGTAGGATTCCTAAAATGAAGTTTGCATTTGAAGTATACGGATATATACCACCAGCAAGTAATTTCTTAGAAACTATAGAGGTTCCTACTGGTGTAGAACCTATGGACTTTGATTTAACAAATGGTGCAGTAGCAGCATTATTATTATTTACACAAATGACAAAGCCTAGAGAAAGTAGAAGGAGAAAAGAGGAATTTGCCGCCTTTGGTTTGGGTGAGTTAAGTAAGGATACAGACAGTAAATACATAAAGGAACTTACAGATAAAGGACTAATGAGAAGAGAAGCGGGACATGCACAAGCAAGCATGAGAAACTTCCCACGACCTACTCCTAAAGGAAAAGCAGCATCTAATAGATTTGAAATGCACCATGATGAGTTCTATGGTGAATTTAAGGATTTGGTTAGAAGAAACCCAGATGCAGATTTTGATTCTTTTAGTGACCAATATAGGCCAGATAAAGGTAGTGGTGAAGGAACAGGTAGTTTCAGAACTGATTTGGCTTAGGTGATTAATTGGCTTGGATAGACTTACTGAAGGCATTGCCAGACCCGGTTTCATTACCGGGTTTTCTTGGTAGTGAACAAGGGTTAGACTATCTAATAGGAGAAGCCGAAGGTGATGATAAGAAGAATCTTATCAGAAGCCGTGACCAAACTAAAAGATTGGCCGAAGGCGAAGACATACCAGAGGGACTAGACAAAGAAAGTATCCAAAAAAATGCAGAAGCATTATTGGAAAAACTAAATGAAATTATTACAGAACAAAACAAGGGTTCTCAAACAAATATGGAAGATAGAGTTGAAAGTATTATTGAGAATAAAGATAAGGATGCATTAATATCCTTTGTAGGAACAAAACCTGTTAGAAGTTGGTCTGGTAAAACTAGAACTCGTAAAATTAATTTATTAAACGAAAACAGAAAAGCCATTTTAGATTTTATAGATATGGAAGATACCGATTTATTTTACTTTGATACTTCGGAGTTTGCTTTAACTGCAACGAAGCCCATTAAAGATGAAAATTGGGATGAGAAAATAGAAAGATTACGTACTGATTTAGATGGTACTAGCGTTACAGTTAGTGGGGATGAAAACGTAACAATTGAGTTTGAGAAAACCACATCTTGGCCTGACATGAAGAAGATATTAGATTCCACTCACATGCGTATTAGTGGGAGAGGAAAGTCTAAAGCAACAGATAAAGACGCTTTATTACTTTTTGAAAAACAAGGTTCTTTTTCTAAGTCTCCTTTACTAGAATTATATGTAAAGGGAGAAACCCCTAAGAACGTTAAAGACAAGGTAAGAGAAGCCGAGTTAGAAAAATATGAAACTACTGTAACAACTGGTGAGAACGCACTTGAATATTTAAATTGTATAGCATACAAAGGACTTAGAAAGGACAGAATGTTTATGCCCGTACCCAAAATTAATCAAGGTGCAACTAAAACTATTAACAATGCTAAAACACAACTTTTAGGTAGCGCAATGAGACCTAAAGTTTCTGCTTCTCTTGCTGCTGTATTAAAGGGTTCAGCCTTTAATTTATCTGATTTAGTTAGAGAGGGCGTGGTGCAGACAGAAACTAGGTTTATACCAGATAAGGTAAGAAACATATTAGAGAGTAAACCGAAGGCAACAGGTGACTTAACAGAAAGAGAGATTCAAAACCTACAAGAAATATACAATGCATCTAGAAAAGAAATGGCAGTGTTTGTAAAAAGACTCAAGGGAAATGATAAAGAGAACTTTAAGAAATTAACTGAGGGTCTGCAAGGCCAAGTAACTAATTTATTCTCTAGTGAAGAAAAAGAAATGTTAATGGGGTTAGCCGGAAAGAATCCTAGAACTATCGTTAGAGAACTAGAAGAATATTATAAGGTTAAACCCTCAGTATCTACTGCTAGAAAGTTAGAAAGAGCGTTAAGAAGCGCAAACCCATTTGTTGAAGTAGAATCATCATTTAAGTTTGACCATAATAAAATCCCAGGTATGAAGTTTGATGACCTGAAAGACTTAGTTTACGAACTAAAGATTTTAAGACAGAAAGATGAAAGTCAGGGTGAAAAAATCGAGATGGATTTAAAGGATAGTCTCAAGAGTTATACTAAAGGATTTAAGGTTAGTAATAAGATAAATGCTAATGCACCAGATATGTTATATTTCTTGTATAATATAGATTTATATTATGGGCGAACTCCTTTTAAGTCAGAGGCTAGAAAGTTCAAGCGGGGCGAGATTGATATTGATAAGTTAATAGAATCAGCAAATGCTAATTATACAAATATCATAAAAGGATTAGTAGACCAAGTGAAAGAAAAAATTGATGATATTTTATTAAACAAAGAAACATATCAAAATGCTTTAGTAATTGATGAAGGAAGCAAGTCTAGAAAACTATTTGAAATTCTTGAAAGTAAAAACTTAATTAAATCTGTAAGTAGAACTGAGGTATAACTATGAGTAAAGCACTAATTACAGACTACATAGCGTTGTCTTGGAGTGAGTTTTCTGATAAACATGATAGCAAAAACCTAGATGATTTCTTAGATTCTATTGACTCTTTAGACTTTCAAGAATCTCACATTTCTGCTAATCATCTAGAAAGGTTAAGGGAAGGAGACAATAGAGAGTCTTCTTTAAACTCTATTCGTTCAGAACTTAAGGATAGAGATTTCTCTGATGGTTACATTAGCAATTACATAAACCAACTTGACAAAGTAAGACCGTCCGATATTTTAAACAACGTGATACGTTCTGAAATATTGGTTTACTTCCAATACAATAATGAAAAAATAGATTTAGAAGATTTGAAAACAGAATTAGATAATCAAAATCTTACAACTGTCAATCTTGATGATAATAGTAAAAAAGGATTATTAGAACAAATTAAGTTCTATTTAACACAAAACACAAAATATGAAAAGGGTCTTCAATCTTTATTAGATGAAATTGATGAACCTGCTCCTCAAAGTTCTACTAAGGTTAGCCGCAGAAGAAGTTCTATTACTCGTATTGACCCTAAAATATCTAAAGATAGGGAAGAACTTTATGAGTTCTATGAAGAAAGACATTCTCTCTATGCTGATATGAAAAATACTATCAAAGAAATTCTAACACTATGGGATAAAGTAGTTGAAGAGTATGAAGATTCTGTAGATGAAGCAGGTCAAAGAAGTAGGCGTGAAACTGGCAGATTTGTTAATAGAGAAGCCGATGAAGAAACCATTGAAGATTTAGATGCAGAGTTAGATGAGTTAAAAGAAATATACAATATGATGGATGATAACTTAAATTATATTATGGAAGTTCCCGCTATACCTTTTAACATAACTACTGGTAAAGATGCAGTCGTTAGTTCAACTGTAAGAGGATTAGCATTAGAAAAATTTAGAAAGATTTTAGGTAAAGAAGCAGTTGAAGTAATTCAGGATATTCAAGATGACGATGAGTTTGATTATTCAGATGAGGCTGGCTGGGATTATCAAGAAGAGGGTGAAAGTACACCCGCAGCAGAAACAACTCTTGAAGATAAAGATGAAACAGAAATGGAAATAGAAGGGTTAATGCAAGAGGTTGCTAATATAAATATGTATGAAGAGGTTGACCCTCTATTTGCTATGTCATCAGAGTCTGGTATTTTGAAAAAGAAATATACATCTGATTCATGGAAGAAAACAAGAAATGAAATTGTTAGTAGATTAACCGATGCTGAAAAGAACAATCCGGGGGTTGTCGCAATATACAAGTTGATTCTAGATGAACACGAAGACTACAAAGAAACAGTATTTGAAAATGTAAAAAACAGAGATAAGTTTTATTTACCTGCTACTGAACAAAGTGCGAAAACCTTACAGAAGTATGGCGATATAGACGTTCCATTTGAGCAAATAGAAAGCCTACACAAAAGGATGGTTACCATAATTATGAGAATACTAGAAGACCCACTAGAAGCCTCAACATATCCTATACACATGGAATTAGAAGATATGGCTCCCGGAAAAGAGGCTACTATTGGTGGTAAGAAAGAGCAAAAAATACCAAGCACAAGACAAGCAGCAGCAAGAAGTGAAATGTTTCAAAACTTCAATTTATTTAGTAGAGTAAAGGTAGGAAAAAAGGGTAAGAAAAGAGAACCACAATCCTTTGGAAAGTTTGCAGATAGTCTAGTTAATTTATTTGAAATAGCAGATAGTTATTATGGAGACCCAGTTAGAGAATTAATGTTACCATTCAAATCTGTTCCTAGTTATTTAGAAGCGGATACATTAAGCGCATTGATTAATCATGGCCCTGAAAACATAGCACAGTTAACCTTGGGCCTATATAGAGAACACTTCGTTGCTTTCTTAACTCCTAGAGATTTAAGGAAAATCACTGATTATGTTGTGACCAGCAATAAGGCAAAGAAAAACCCAGAGGAAATGAGGAAAAAGGCAGATGGTGTTTTAGATGTATTACAAAACATTACACCCGGAAATGCAGAGAACGATTTACATTGGTTTGCTAATGAACTTAAAGAACAGGCTAGAAGAGATAGTAGTTTTAACATTGAAGGTATGACATTACAAAATAGAAGACTTGATGAATTAAATTATGATAGAAAGACACACAAAACCACATATCATCAGGTTGTTAGATTAATATATATGTTTAAAACTCAAATGCTAAAAAACCCATTTACCAAAGAAGCAATGCAGGAATTCATAACGGCTTACACTAATCAATCTGATATGAAGATGGCCTCTTACGCACAAAGTCAAATTTTAGATGCACACGATGATATTAGAAAAATGTTAGGTAAACCAATATATTACAATAGATGTCAACTAGATAGTTTTGACCATGTGAATGATACAATTGATATAATGAAATCAGATTACAATGTTGATTTAACAAGTCAAGATATAATCGGCATTGTAAATGAATTTGATAGTATGGAATCACTAGGAAAAAAGTATGGTATGAGTAGTGATGTTATTTATCACATAAAGGCATTATATAGGTGAAAAAATGGTAGAAGACTCTTTTACTGGAGGCGACCAGAGAGATTACGCCGATGAAATGGGTTGGTTTAAAATCCTACAACGTGGTAAAAAAGCATACGTGGACGAAATGCTAAGAAGAGAGGAACAAGGAATAAATCCAAGACCCGGAGATAATGAAAATAGATGCGATGGTATAAGTTTGGAAATAATAAAAGAATTCTTCGAGTCTCCACAATTAAATTATTTCTTAGGGATGACGTTAGGTGATGGTGGTGGTGATTATGCATGGGGTGAACTATGGAAAGAAGACGAGTTAAGATTATTCCTTTCCGGGACTAATTCACCTGCTCCTTTTTATCCTATGGGTGATGATATAGATTTTGATAGGAATATACAAACATATAAACTTAGACTAGATAGGATGATTGAAGCCTTAGAACGCTGGTGGAGTAAGTGTATCCCAGACGGACAATCCAATTTCTTTGAAGAATTAGGTGAGTTCTATAGAATTTGTAAAGAGGAAAATCCTACTGCTTATCCAAACATAAGTATGTTAAAACCAAATAAAAGATGGTTTCCTGTAAGAAAACCAGATAAGGTTGAATCAGATACTCAACTGTTAGATAAAATAAAACAATATTTACCGAAGATAAGGTCTAGTAAAGGGTTAGCCGAAGACCTGCCTAATATAAACATGACTGACAGAGAATTAAAAATATTTTTAAATGAATACTATAAATTAGGAACAGAAGATGACCCCTATGATAATGATGATGATGAGTGGCCACTATATGATTCTATGATGAAATGGGAAGAAGTATTGCAAAAGTGATTATAATGTGGAAGAACATATTATTAAAGGATTTTAAATTTTTACCTGATGAACCAAAGACATTAGGAAGACATTCTATAGCCGGAGGCCCGTTTGTTAATTTATCATCTGAGCATCTTAAGAATAAATCTGAAGAAGAAATGATAGACATGATTGTTACTGCATTAGCCCATGAATCTGCACACCAAGCGTTTGGTCAAATAGCAGACAAATTTGGAGATTCAATCTTTAAAATGGCAGTATACTTTGACGAATTGTATAGGAAAATTTTGACGACTGGGGATGTAAACGCACTAGATGAAGAATATTTGCAGACTCTAGTAGGAGAAACAGTAGGAAATGCTGTAGTAGATGAATTGTTTGCACATGAGGCTGGAAGTTTTGGTGGTAAAGGCCCAGAAACACTATATTTCAATACTTATCATATTGAAGTAGCAGACGAAGTGAGGGGAGCATTTGATGAAATATTAAACATTATGAATGAAAATAAAGAACACTATAAACAACTTCTAGACCCCAAGAATTATTCATCTCCTACAATGAAAGAGGCTTATAACCAACTAATTAAATTGCATGATATATTAATGGGACTATTTAAGAAACTGATGAACAAGTTAGCGAATGACGTTGAACACAAGTATAAAATGGTTCTTATGACTTTGATTAATAAAAGAGCAGTTAGTGGAAAACTTGACTTAAATAATCCAATGGTTAAGAATCTTCTAGATGCAGTAATGGCTGGTAAATTTCATTTGCTAGATAGAGAGTTAACAAGAAGAAGAAAGGAGGAGAAACTTTGATGTGGAAAGATATTTTAAAGAGTGACCCTTGCACAAGAAAAGTAAAGAAAGTGCTTTATGAAGTTCTAGAAAAATTAGGTGCTAATAACGAGTTATTAGATGAAATTAAAACACAAGATGAAAATACTCTAAGAGAAATGATGGAAGAGTTTTCAAGAACACAAGATGGTAATCAGAAAGAAATCTTTAGCAACATGTTAGAAGGCTGGGATATGTGTATACAAGCAGCCAAGGAAAATCCTACTAGCACCACAAACTTTGATAGCGATTACGATATGATGTATGCTATGCAAAAGTCTAGATATTCTAATAAGAATTTACATCCTCTAATCGAAAGAGCAATGAAAACCGCTACTACTCCTAAAACAGTAAATGAAATATATGATGAAATATTTAATCAAATTGATAAAGAAAATGAGTTAAGGCTAGAAAGAAATGAAAGTTCCTTTAGTTCTTTGAGAAGCGGTAAGAGAACAATCTCTAGTAGAATAGTACCAACCAAAGGTCAACTTTCAATGTTATTAAGAAAAATTCCTTGGATGGAAAAGGTTTCTGACAGAGCCTATGGACAACAAATGCAAACTTGGGTATATCAGGAGTGATACAATGGAAATAGAAGAGTTAGATTTTACTCATCGTATGGATATGGAATTGTCTAAACATTCGTTTCCATATTTCTTTCAAAATGTAGTGGGTATGATGTATCCAGAATACATGGAAGAGTGGTTAGAGTTAATGAACTCTACAGATAGAACTGTAATTGTTTGTTCAAGAGACCACGGAAAATCTGTATTTATGCATTGTTGGGTTGTATGGAATTTAGTCTTCCAAGAACCACCATATCAGATGCTTTACATTTCTTCTAACCAAAAACAGACAATGGTTCACATGAGAGAGATTGATAGATATTTTAATCTACCAGCACTTAAGCAATTTAAACCCACAAGAGGATGGGCTATTGGTAACATTACATTAACAAATGGGAACTCTGTTCTTGAAAGGTCGGTAGGTTCTCAGATTCGTGGTCTTCACCCGCAAGAAATTATTATTGACGACCCTTTGAAAGAATTTAGTATTGCAGGTATTACCAGAGTTACAGATTGGTTCTTTGGAGATATGATTCCTACACTTCACCACACAGCAAATCTAAGAATGATAGGTACTCCTTTTACATATACAGATATATTTTCACAACTAGAGGAAAACCCTGCGTATACTGTTAGAAAATATCCATGTTTTAACTCTTTAGATGAACCTCTTTGGCCTGAGCGTTGGGATTATGACGCTCTAATGCAAAGAAAAGCAGAAATTGGTTCTTTAAAATTCACAAGAGAGTATTTATGTATACCAGTTTCGACTGGAACTGCTCTATTTGGTCAAGAACATCTAGAAAAGTCTAAAAGTAAGGATTATATCTTAAAACTAGGCCATAGAAAAGATAAAGGCTACAAATATTACGTAGGAGTTGACCCTGCTATCTCTACAGATGGAGATTATAACGTAATTATGGTTTTAGAAGTGGATGATGAGGCAAATAAGACAATTGTTCACGTTGATAGGTCGAAAAATGTCAAATTTAGAGAAAATATTGAGAAATTACGACTTATTGGACAAGTATTTCAACCAGAAACTATACTTTATGAAACAAATACCTTCGCTAAGGCGTTTACTCAAGAGTTAAGAGCAGTTTCCGACCTAAATGTTAGAGATTTCGATACTACACGCCGTAAAAAGCAAGAAATTATACTAAATTTACAAATGAACTTTGAAAACGGTAAAATTAACTTGCCTTATGGTGATAATAACAGTAGAAAGATGACTTCTATGCTTATTGAGGAACTTTCGATGTTCTCCATAACCGATTCTGGTAAGTTTGAAGGAGTAGGCGCACACGATGACTTGGTAATGGCTCTAGCATTAGCAAATGCGGCCTCACAGACGGCGACAGAAGCCTTCATACTCCTTGACGACATGGAAATCTTCGGAGAGCCGGAGAAGCCGTTAATCGGGCAAAAACCAAGCCTTATGGGATTAAATTTTTAGGACAGGTGAGTTAAATGGCAAAAAGGTCTGAAATACTTCAAGAACTAGCGGATAAACAAAAAGATGTAGAAGCAATTCAAGATGAAATGGCACAAAAAGAGAAGGATATGAAAAATGCATGGCTAGAACAGCAGCCTATCCGTGACCATGATGATATAGTAAAAGATTATGCAGAAGTTGCTAAATTAAACCTTACAGATGCAAGGGATGGTTTATCCAACTATCCAAAAAGGTATCAAATTGAAGGTAAAGACATACCTGCTTTGATTAAAGAAATGAGAAAGTTTAGAAGGACTCTTAAGGGTGAAACTAAGGTAACATTTACAAATTCAATTGATAATCTAATTAAAGACTATTCTGGATACTTAGAAAGGTGCATAGATAGTATATATTGGGTTAAAAAGTATAAAAAACCTTTAAAGCAAATGAATTATAATGAAGATAAACTAATCAAGTTAAATTCTATTCATAGTGCAAAAGAAAGAAGAGAAGTAATAGATGTTCTTTGTAAATATTGGGAAGCAGAACAAGACATTAGGAATTTACCTTATGGTAAAGAATATTCAAGACTTAATAAAGAAATGAAGACCCTTAAAAAACAATTCACGCAATTACTGAAACAAACCCCTATAAGTAACTCGCCAAAGGATTCAATAAGGAAAGCCATACTAGATTCTGTTTGTGAAACACCGGGTATCTCTTCAAGAGAAATACACGATTCATTGCCTAAAAATCTATATGATAAAAGTTCACCACAAATTATTGCTAAACTAGCAAAGGAACAAAATATAACAAATGTTGATGGGGCGCATTATAAAATAAATGATGATATTAAAAAGAATATTTGGGCATACACAGCAGCATTTATAGATTCAGATGGATATATTACAATGGATAAAAACCACAACCCAAGAGTAGGATTAGTAGCAACGGGGAATAGAGGAAAGGCATTTATGTTAGAGATGCACAAATCACTTGGTATGGGTAGATTACATTTAGACCAGAAATCACCACAAGATACTAGATTAATTAACAGATTAAATTTTTATTCAGGAGCAGATATAAAGAAACTGTTAACCAAATGTTTACCACATTTTAAACTCAAGAAAAGCAATGCTAATGTTTTACTAGAACTAATTAAAATCAAGAAAAATGATAAGAAAAAAGATTGGTATTCTGAAAGAAAAGATGAACTATTTAAATTAATGAAATACTATAATCACAGTGACAACGCAAAGTTTGATTGGAAAGCATGGGACATTGATATTGATGGTATTACAAAACTTGAAGAAAATAGTAAAATGGATGTGATATGATGGTAGAAGATAAGAGAAGATTTAGTGTTAGAAACTTCTTTAGAAGAAGAACACCTACACCTAAAGACCCTACTATTTTTAATCCGGGTATTCAAGAAAAAAAGACAGACTATATGATTACAACTCCTGTATTGTATCATATAGCACAACAGTCTGTTATTGTTAGAACCTGCACTACTCAATTAAAGAATGAAATATTTAGAAGGGGATACATTTGGAAAGAAAAGTTTGCATACAAATGTCGTGACTGTGGACATGAACATGATGAACCTGTTGAAACCTGTGCCGAATGTAAATCAGTAAGTTTAGAAAAACCCAATAAAGAGCAACTCAAATATGCTGAGAAATTTATAGAAGGTTATATTAACAATTCAGACCAGTTATTTATAGACATTTTAAAAGAATTAGAGGACGACCTAAATATTATGGATGATGCTTATATTATTCTAAAGAAAGAATATTATATTGATGGTAACGGCGAAATTAAGATGCACAAGATAAAGGAAATGTTTAGGGGCGACCCTGTAACAATGACAATTTATACTGATGAAGACGGTGAGAAAGGTACACAAGGATTCACTTGTTTAAACCATAGAGACCAGTTACATACTGAACCATATTCTACTTGTGATGAGTGTGGTTCTCCTTTGCACCCAGTCTATTATGTTAATAGGTGTCATGGGCAAGAACAACATTACATCAAGGGAGAGGTTTTACACTTTAGTAAATATAACCCAAGTAGATTATATGGGTTGTCACCAATCTTAACTTTATGGAATCATATTACTACTCTATTAGCGATGGAGAACTATGTTAACTCTTCATACTCAAAGGCTAGAATGCCTAGAGGTTTATTAGCAGTTCAAACTAGAAATATTGATTCTATGAAATCCTTTTGGCGTGGAGTCAAAGAGAAGATGGAACAAGACCCACACTTTATTCCTGTAATGGGTATTGAAGCAGAAAATGGTAAAGGTTCTATTGAATGGATTAAGTTTATGGATAGCCTGAAAGAAATGGATTATATTTCTGTGAAAGATGATTTGAGAGATAGAATTTCAGGGTTCTATGGTGTGAGTAAAGTATTCATGTCAGACAATTCTGCAAGTGGTGGGTTGAACAATGAGGGTATGCAAATACTTGTTACGAATAGAGCAGTAGAAATGGCACAGACTATTTGGAATAATTATGTGTTTCCGTTTATTACTAAAGAGTTCGGAATATCAGATTGGGAATTGAAACTACCACCATCAGAAGAAGAAGATGAAATTGCTAAGTTAAGAAAGAGAGAAATAGAAGTTAACGTAGCAGCAGCAATAAAGAATTTAGGCTTTGAAGTAACAATGGATGATAAAGGACGATTTAAGTATTCCAAAGAACAACCAAAAGGAAAGGGTGGAAAAGAAGAAGGCGGGGGAGAAATAGCATTAGACCCTTACGCTGGAACAAATATAGACCAATCACAACTAGGACAAATGATGGAAGCAGGTAATAGACCTACTAAAGAAGAAGCAGGCGCACCAGCAGAAGTAAAGAGCAATAGAAATAAACCTTCAATGAGTGTTGGCCCTGATAAAAGATTTAGTGGCTTACCACAAGAAGCAGGTAATCAAAACGTAGATAGAAGGAGTGAGAGGAGAACACCATGACATGGGAACAAATGCTTAAAATAGATTATGATGCGTCTAAATCTTCACAAGGCTTACACGTCACAAAAATGTATATGTTTTTAAAAAGATATTTTGCCGACACACACACTAAAAGATTTTTAGAGTTTTATATTCCATATTCTGAATTAGACGACTACACTAAAGGAAGGTTAAAAAACGTCTTAGAAATCTTATTAACAGGACATGGAAGGACATGGGGCGATACTAGAACCTTTCCCGGTATTACTATTAAGGAATTAACTGACGACAATATTGATTTAGAGTTTGATGACTCAAAGCATATTGAAGAAAGAGATAAGTTTATTGAAGAATCAGAAGAATATAAAGATAGAGATAGAAGAACAAGAAATTACTATTGGTGGATGGAACCTGCACCATACGATGATAAAATTCAAAGCGCATGGAGAAGCATGTCTAATCTAATAAAGAGAAGTTCATGGCATAACTATGGGCGAAGAAATTTGTACCGATAAGGTGATTAAATGACAGAAGAAATGACAACAAGACAGTTAAGGGAAACCCTAACTAAGAAAAGAAATGCTGAGAGAAACAGTGTAAAAATAACAAAGAACAGAAACTTTGACCATGTGGGGCCAGACCCAGATGCACACGAAGTAAAGAGACCGGGTAGTGCTGATGTACCTGATTACATTGGTAAGCCAAAAAGAAAGGTAAGTAGAAAGTTACAAGACAGTTTACCATATTAGGTGATTAAATGGATTTCTTAGATGGGTTTTTAGTAAATAGTTTAATTCTAAAGGCTACATCTGTAGAAGATGTTTTGTTTGAAAAAATAGAAAGAAATAAAGGAACGGTTAGACCTTATTCTACATCTCAAATAAAAGACATTTTGAAAAACGCAAAGTCTAAGATTAGAGATGATAGAATACAATTAGATGCTACAGAAGTAGAAAGACAGGGTGATATTGAACCACAGACTACAACTTCTGGTAATCAAGTTGCAGACAAAGATGGTAAACCAGTTAGAATTAATGATGCACATATTATGTCAGCATTAAGACAAATACAATCTAATATACCACAAGATTTGTTTGACAAACTATTACAACTTTTACAACCCTCAAAACCAAAACAGCAAACCGTACCTAAAATGAGAAAACAAGAAGAGTTAGTTTTAGAAAGGTTAGTAGATTCTGTAGAAAAAGGAGTCAAATTATCTGAAACTTTACAAAACGATATGTATGATTTAGGGTTATTAGATATTGAGTTTTTACTAATGTTAGGAGACATTGCCGAAACTGGTGCTAGAAATTTACACCCTAACTTATATAACAGATTAATGCGTCTGAAAGAACGCCCCGAAGGTATGGCACCATCTGGTGATTATGGGGGCTATGAACCTACAGAATTATTTGAAAAGGTTATGAAAGAACTAGAACAGTTAAGTGGATTATCAAGACCTAATAGAAAATCTATTATGCG
>MDTG01349959.1_pt1 | contig 46957 bp, 37 predicted proteins | sample 811421 | NCBI WGS metagenome assembly MDTG01 (sample SAMN05326645, study PRJNA326480) | marine metagenome | isolation source: seawater | place: Pacific Ocean: South East | collected 2011 | reverse complement strand
GTGGGTCTAGTTTGTCTGTTTGCTTAGCCATTTCAGGTCTCCTTCATTTCTGTGACAGTTTACCTGACTTAGCAGTTACACAAAATTATTTATAGCCTCTCCTAATGTTAGCAAGGTGGAATTTGAACTATCCGCTTGTTCTTATCCAGAAGCTTTTATTAGCGCTTTGAATACTCTACAGCGGCATGATTTATTAACTGATGATGTTATTAGAGCCTCTATTGTTGATAATGAACCTGTTGCGTCAGCTGAATCTTCTTCTCATGTGAAAACCCCCAGGCTCTTGAACGATGATACGTGCAGAAAGTTGCAATTTTTTGGATATTTTTTGATTGTATTTTATGGCTCATTTGAACGGTATTCTTTTTTGCGCCCTTATTACAATGATCTGCTTGCTCGCGATGACATAATGGATTTTTCTTACATCCTAACTGTCCTAATTCAGTATCATGATGATAAGCAACCGGGTTTGCTCACCCTATTAACAAAAAATAATTGTGACAGACTTTTTTCATTTACCGCTCGCTGGCTACGGAGTCAAGAAGCTATTGAGACAGTTTGGGACCGTTTGATAACATATCCTTTGACTCAAGAAGTGATCGATGAACTCATTTCTATTGCCGGTAGAGATAATCCTGCACCTCTCGCACAACGTTTTGTTGATCATCTGCTCAATACTGGTGCTCCGGAACTGCAAAGTGCACTTAGCCCTGATCAGAGCACTCATACTGCCAGTGTGTATCGAAGTGCCTCTGAATCTGCAGAGAAGTTGGCGAATCGCTATATGGAGACTTTGCAAGAACAGGGTTCAATAACTGTAATAGAACAAATTAAAAGCTATATCAATCAGCTGCCAGATGATGGTTTTCGAAATAGTTTTGCTAAACGTTCACTCGAGAGGATAACGGGTATTGATTATAATTTCACGGACTCTGGGTCGTGGATCTCTATTCACCAACTACTAGGACTGTGTTGGCTAGGTCTCAATGATGAGACTATCTGTACGGCTCCACGTGAAGATAGGTTGCGGCGGTTTGTTGTTGCTATTTCTAATTGTCAGCATGATCTGACTATATGTAACTTACACGCATTCAATAAAATTATCTCAGCGTTGGATAAAATACACCCTGACGTTGAAATTATTTATATCAATAAAGATTTTGCAGACTTAGATTTACAAGCGGTCGTCAAACGGGAAGCGCTTAACTATCTTAATCATCTGGCCGAATCATCTACTGTTAACGAGTACCATGAATTTAGGCAATTGCTTAAAGACATTGAAAAGAGTGGCTTTAGCGTAATTTGGGAGTCTATTAAACTTAGCGTTGAAGATTCTATAATTGCTAATTATGGATCAGAACTACCTGAATATAAGAGTGAGCACCAAGATTTTGTCAAGAAAATAGCGGTTATCTCTGTTGAGACGGATGATTTATCAAAACTTCTGATCAAAGCAGAAGCGTCTCCAGGAGGTAGGGCGTTACTGCAGCCTGCTTTATGCAGTCACTCAGCGTTTGCTTCCTCTGGCTCGGGTAGCTCGCGCTATGTTTCGGCTAGCTGTATGATGAGTGAGGATGATGAAATGCTTGATTCTGGACTCCAAAAGAATCCAGGGGGTTAAGTTCTCAACAGCGGTTCCCGCCCCCTTTGGTCGCCGTTCACGCGGCTTGGCCGCGTAGGCGATAGTTCTCGGAAGACAACTTCCCGCTTCCAGCGCGAATTGCTGAGTTCTGAATTTGTAGGATGACGCTTAAGGTGTTTCTGGTTATACTGGTACCTCAATTTGGTCATTGAGGTACCCCATGCGAAAAATCATTCTGTTCAGTATTTTGGCTTTATTTTCACCAATCGTATTGGCTGCGCCAGTTACGCAAATTCATCCCTCGATAGCATTACTGAAAATCAGCGCACAAAAACGGGCGGAGTCCAGTGACGAAGTTTATCTTGCAATTGCCGAATTTCACTCTGGCAGTAAGGGTAAATACTATACCGTACCGCCCTATCCGATTCATTGGTCTTCTAAGATGCTCAGCAAAATTCAAGATCTTAAAGTCTGGGACGGCATCATTAGTGATGGCGAAGGGGTTGAGTTGCTAATCAGTCTTATGGAGCATGATGCACCGCCGTACAATCCGGATGATTTAATTGGTACCGTTAAAGTCCGGCTACAATACCGCGATGGTCAATTGCATCAAGAATGGTCATCCCCCAGTAAAGAATCTGAACAAAAATCTATCCGTCAAGGCAAAGCTGAGATGGCGCAATTCTCTTTAATGAGCGATAACGCGAATTATCAACTGACATTTGAATTGAAAGATCCAACCAATGGCGGTGCCAACTAGCCTGGCATGGGGCTTTGTGCTACCATTTTCGCCATTCACTTCTGGGAGATTTTTGATCATGAAAATGGCATTTAGAGCCTGTGGTTCACTGGCTATTGCACTGTTACTAATCAGTGGTTGTACAGAAAGCCAATCACATTATCGCAACCCTAATGTACCGACGCGACATAATGATGTTGCTGCATACAATCCCCAAGAATACAACACTGCCTACAATCAATTTCTGACCCGTGCTAAGGCCGGTGATCCGGTGGCAGAATATAATCTTGGCCGCCTCTATTCTGATGGGCGAGGTGTGCCAGAGGATGATGAGTTAGCCTTTAAATGGTTCCAAAAAGCAGCGGAAGCTGGCGATGAACGTGCCCAAGTTGAACTAGGGATGGCTTATCTTTACGGTAAAGGTACTAGGAAGGACAAACACCGCGCATGTGCATGGTTTAAAGAAGCCAGTTCACAGGGGAGTGCCGATGGCCGCCACTTCTATGAAGCCAATTGTCGCGATGTTGTTTAGGGAGGTGACATGAGCGAAGAACTCAATCCAAGACAACGAGGCCGCCGAGGTATTTACTTATTACCGAATTTATTCACTACGGCAGGTTTGTTCGCTGGATTCTACAGCGTTGTGGCAGCGATGAAAGGTTATTTTGATTTAGCGGCACTGACGGTGTTTATCGCTATGATTATGGATGGCCTCGATGGTCGGGTAGCACGCCTGACCAATACCGAAAGTGCTTTTGGTATGGAGTATGATAGCCTCGCTGATATTGTTTCATTTGGTCTAGCGCCGGCGTTGGTTGTTTATAGTTGGGCATTGCATTATCTCGGCAAGCCGGGCTGGTTGGCGGCGTTCTTATTTGCTGCCAGCGGCGCATTGCGTTTAGCCCGCTTTAACACACAAGCCAGCAATGATAAACGTTTCTTTCAAGGGCTACCGATCCCGGCTGCAGCAGGTATGATTGCCAGTATGGTGTGGATTGGCCATGAGTTTGAATTACTTTCCACCGCTACTGCTGTAATTGCTGCAATTATTACTATTGGCGCGGGTCTCTTGATGGTGAGCAATGTGCGCTACTATAGTTTCAAAGAATTTGATCTCAAAGGCAAAGTGCCCTTTATTGCGATTATTATCGTGGTTTTATTATTTATCTGCATCGCTATTAATCCGCCCACAATGTTGTTTTTGGCATTCTTTATCTATGGCCTATCGGGACCTATTCTTACCCTACGAGGACTGCATAAAAAGCGCCGTGCAGGCAGGGATAAAAATAACACGATATAAATCAATAAATTAACTGCTTGCATCAACCAAAATTACAAATGATAATAATTCTTATTTACAAGGCGGCAAAGTTTCGGCATAATGTCGCTTATTCGGTCAAATAAACAACAGAGATAGAATGATGGACAAGATTACTGTTGGTAAAACTTATCAAATCAAGCGCTTAGGGCGTATTGCCGACAAAAATTACCGCTATAAGCTCCTGTCTATGGGACTAATGCCTGGCGCTCAGTTCGAAGTGACCCGTGTCGCCCCCTTGGGAGACCCTGTGGAGCTCTATATCAATGATTTTTCCCTCAGCCTGCGCCTTAAGGAATTATTGCAGTTTGAGCTAGAGGCTTTAAATGCATGAAATCTGTCCAAACAGTCGCCATTGTCGGTAATCCTAATTGTGGCAAAACCACCCTTTTCAACCGCCTGACCGGTTCACAGCAGAAAGTTGGCAATTGGGCTGGGGTTACGGTTGAGCGTAAGCAAGGGGAGATGCGTATCGATGGTAGGGCCCTGACCCTGGTGGATTTGCCTGGGGTTTATAGCCTCAGTGTGGCAAGCGAGGCCCATGCTATCGATGAGTATATTGCCTGTGAGTATATTCATTCTGGCGAAGCAGACTTAATCATCAATATCCTCGATGGTTCCAATCTTAAGCGTAATCTGTATCTGACACTGCAGCTTCTAGAAATGGGCGTACCCTGTATTTTGGCCGTCAATATGTTAGACATTGCCAAACAGCGAGGCGTGGATTTGGATTTGAGAGCACTAGAGCGGTTATTGGGTTGCCCCGTTGTGCCGATGGTGAGTACGCAAAATAAAGGCATTGATGAACTCAAACAAACTATCGCCAAGTGTGATCCCAAACACATTCCCCACCAGCCAGCATTAGCGCAATTTGATGAAGTCATTGAAACCAGCGTTGTTGCTTTGCAACGTAATATTCAAGGGTATAATGAAGCCTACACACCGGCCATGGCCCGGGCCATGGCGATTCGCTTATTGGAACAAGATCTTTTTGCTAGCAAGGTTATCGTTGATGAAACTATTCAAGAACAGGCACATAACTTTCAAGCAAATATTGAGTCCACTCTTGCAGAAGAAGCAGATATTCTTATTGCTGATGCCCGTTATCAGCAAATCAGCCAAATTGTCAGATCAATCCAACAGCATGAATCCACCAAGCGCCATGGTTTAAGCTATTGGCTCGACAGCGTTGTCTTGAATCGATTTTTGGGTATTCCTATCTTTTTAGCCATCATGTATTTGATGTTTGAATTCTCGATGGACTTAGGATCTGTCTTGTCGCCAATCTTCGACCAAGGTTCGACGACGGTGTTTGTCGATGGCTTACAGTATCTTGGTGCGGTGTGGCATCTGCCTACGTGGCTGATAGCGATCCTAGCCAACGGGGTCGGCTTGGGTGTCAATACGGTTTTAACGTTTATTCCTCAAATTGGCCTGATGTTTTTGTGCCTGTCTTTTCTTGAAGACTCAGGCTACATGGCGCGGGCAGCCTTTGTGATGGATAAATTTATGCAGTCTGTTGGTTTGCCGGGTAAGTCGTTTATCCCGTTGATTGTGGCCTTTGGTTGTAATGTGCCATCGGTAATGGCCACCCGGACCTTAGAGAATCCACGGGATCGCTTATTGACCATATTAATGACGCCGTTCATGTCTTGTGGGGCACGGCTCGCAATTTTTGTGGTGTTCGGTACGGCATTCTTTCCTGAGCATGCGGGGTTGATGGTGTTCCTGCTCTATTTAACTGGTATTGCGGTGGCAATGGTGACAGGATTTATCTTTAAACTCACTATCCTCAAAGGTAAGTCTGCACCATTTATTCTTGAGTTGCCGAATTATCATTTACCCGATGTCAAAACCATAAGCCGACTAACCTGGCAGCGGCTTAAGGGGTTCGTTGTGCGGGCGGGTAAATATATTATTCCCATTTGTGTTTTATTGGGCACCTTAAATGCTATCCAATTGGATGGTAAAGTTGTGCCGAATGGTTCCCCTGAGTCGCTGCTGGCTTATTCTGGGCGGGCAATTACCCCAATACTGCAGCCCATGGGGGTATCACAGGATAACTGGCCGGCGACAGTGGGTTTGGTGACCGGGCTGTTGGCTAAAGAAGTCGTCGTCGGCACCTTAAATACCTTATATACACAGCAACAAACTGATGCAGGTTTTGATCCCGCGGCTTATAGCCTGAGCGATGGTTTGCATGCGGCATGGCAGGATACAGTGGATGGGCTCGCTAGTATTTTCTCAGCCACAATGCTAAACCCCTTTACTGCTAACGAGGCTGATCACGACATGACCCGCTCTGCCATGGGAAATATGCAAACCGCATTCAGTTCTGCAGCAGCTGCATTTGCTTATCTATTGTTTGTGCTGTTATACATTCCTTGTGTTTCCACTATTGCGACGATTGCCCGTGAGATCGGAACCCGCTGGGCGTATTTTTCTTCAGCTTGGAGTTTATCCGTTGCCTACTCAGCGGCAGTGATTTTTTACCAATTATCGATATTTTTCCAACAACCGGTTGTGGCAAGCAGTTGGGTGATTGGTTTGATTGCGGCTAACGTTTTTTGGATATACGGGCTATTGCGCTGGGGTAATCTTCGCAGTGTATCACCGTCAGGTATGCTGACTAGCAAACCTGCACCGGATTGCCATTGGTAGGGGGATGAGATGACGTTATCAGCGCTGAAACAGTATATCCAAAGCAAACCCCAGGTGACCCTCACTGAATTAAGCAGCGAGTTTCAAGAACCTGCCGAAACCATTCAATGTATGTTGCAACATTTTATCCGCAAAGGGTATCTTAAAGAATGTCGCATGACCCCTAAATGCGGCAGCGTCTGCCAACAATGCCAATTCGCCACGATGGTCATTTATCGCTGGCAAAATACGTAATTTTACTGACTTGCCTCTCTAGTATTACTCTGTATTATTTGCTCTTAAAATAACCAGCAACAATACAAATAATGACAATACAGGAGCAGACCGATGCGTACGATTGATTTTAATGATAATGATTCTAAGAGTTACAGAGAGTATTTGCTCAGGAATAGTAGTGACTACGAGCTAAAAATAAAAAATATGCGTCTCTCTAGTCATCGTGAATTGGTTACGGCGGGAATTACTAATCTTTCAAGTAGTGTGCATGCTCTACTTTTTGAAAATTCAAACTTTACCGTTGATGATAATGGAAAACTATGGTGGATCCTCTTTGAGATAAAATATACGCAAGTATATAGACTAGGCTTAGTTAACTCAGTTCAAGATAAAACTGTCGAGCAAATCGCCGATGGGCTTAGGTCATTAGGTGAGACTAAAGTCACATCATTAAGTTTCAAAAAAAATGGTATCGGTAAAAAGTCTATTACTCTCGTTGATAATGTTGATAACAAACTTATTACAAGTATTTTAAAAAACACCTCGGTGGATACCCTTAGTTTTATTGATGAAGATCTCGATAAGTTATCCAGCGAGAGTACTCTCGCATTATTTAGAGGTCTAGAAGAAGGGCCGGTGAAATACCTTTATTTACATGATAATAACTTGCGCTGGGATAATATTTTACCGTTGATTCATGCACTTAAAAGTACTAATGTTGTCGTGCTAGGATTAGCTCGTAACAATAAAATTTATACAAGCATGTTAGAACTTGAAGAAGATAAGCGAATTAGCATGTTAAAAGAAATAGCCCAGTGCTTTAATGGTACAAATATTGAAGGTATTGGTTTGAATGATAATGGATTCCATCAGGCTAGTTTAAATGAGATCCTCGCTTTTATTAATGGTTTTAAGGGCTCAAAGGTTACTAATATAACCTTCAGTTTGGAAGATTTTATTGGTCGACCGCTTCGTGATTTAATGGTTATTGGAGAGGCCTTTGAAGCTGCTGGAATTACAGCAGAAGTGTCTTCTGTTAAAGCTAATAAAATGATATACAGCTCAAATGGCAGTTTTATCGAAAAAGTCACTACCATGTCACGCGACCAAGCGCTAGAACTCGCCAGTGAATACAAAAAAACTGACGATATCGCCCGACATCTTGAGACGCAAGTTAAAATAGCGGCTCAGCATGCAGGTAGAATATCATCTGTCGATACGCGCTTGTCAGGCAGACTCGATGATGTTGATAAGCTGACGGCAAGTCATACAACGTCACTAGCAACATTAGATGGCCGACTTAACAATGAAATTATCCAAGGTGCTGCTACACTTGGTCGGGTAATTGAAGCAGACAAAGAGCGCGCAGCTTTGACTCAACGGGTTGAGACGCTTGAGTCAGGACCAGCGCCGCACCCAGCACCTGCGCCAGCTCCTATTGTTCCTGAAGAAGAGATTCGCCGTATCACTGGTGAAGCTCTTACAAAAGAAATGGAGTCTACTAATAACGTAATAGCAGCTCTAATTGCGCATCGTTTACAACAGGATGGTGTCTATGCGGGACTTGATTCGCGTCTGCAAACGCTTGAGGCTCACCAAACGCAACTTGACCGCAGTGCCACGACCAGTGATGACAGCTATGGGAAAGATGATGAAACCCTCGCTACTATACGGGCAGAAAATGTAGCCTTGCAGGCGACAGTCGCTGAGCTTCAAGATTCACTACGTCAACAATCAACGGCTATGGCTGAATTGCGTGAAATGGTGACAGGATTAGTGGGACGATTGGATCAAGCTGAAACGCGTGCAGCAGATGCTGAACGTCAAGCAGCCCAAGCGAGTGAGCGATATAATACGGAATTTCCAGCACTCGCTAGTAGCAAAAAGTCTCACCCTGCCGCAAGCTTTGTGTCGAAATCATATCGACGTTAGAAGACTTAATTGAGGCGTTGCTTTGAGCAATGCCTCACTTTCTTACCCATATATTTACCCATCTGGTTCCATTATTAACGATAGATGATACAATCACGTTACTATTTTAACAGTAGCGGTGCAAACAATGGATATTACAGTAGTGCAACAGTTAATTAATCAGGGTGAGTCAGCTAACCTCGAATTCAAGAAGTCGACAGGACAGCTTGAAACAGCAACTCAAACGCTCTGTGGTTTTCTTAATAGCAATAATGAGATGAGCAAAGTATTGATTGGAGTGACTGACTCGGGCAGTATTATTGGACAGACAGTATCTGACAGTACGCAAAAGGAGATTGCACAAGCAATTAATCGAATAGAGCCAGCAGTACATGTTAATACCAGCTATATACCTAGCTGCTTAGATGGTAAACATATCATTGTTCTCGAAGTCACACCCCATCTTCATGAGCGACCGTATTCTTACAAAGGGAGATGTTATCAGCGGATAGGTACATCAACATCTGTTTTGCCACAAAATCGGATAAAACATATCCTACTAGAGAATATGCAATCGAAGCATTATGAAAGTCTGCTGGCTAGGGATAGGGACTTATCATCGCTTGATGCTCCACTTATCAAAAAAGTTGTAGCTCAAGGTATTGAAGCTAACCGACTTCCGCAGGAAGCACTTAGTGAGCCTGTTGAGAGTATATTACGTGAACGGTTTCGCTTATTCAGTAACAATAAATTGACGAATGCTGCTGTTATTCTATTTGGTAACAAACAACAGCCTGATTACCCGCAATGCTTTATTAAGTTAGCTTTATTTCAAGGCAATGATGTTTTGGCCAATATGATTGATAGTTATCAAGGTTATGGTAATGCCTTTGATTTGCTAAATACAGCAATGCAATTCATTCAGAAGCACTTAAAGGTTAGTAGTGAGTTTAAGCTTGATAGTATCCAACGCATTGACACACCTCAAGCTCCTATATTGGCAGTACGAGAGTTGATTGTAAACGCTATCTGTCATCGTGATTATTCTGATCCAACGGGCGAGATTGCTGTTTCTATTTTTAGTGATAGGTTAGTGATCTGGAATAACGGAAATCTACATTCTGATTTGAGCTTTGACAAACTCAAGACAACACACCCTTCGCGTCGAACTAACCCCACAATTGCCGATGTATTCTATGCTTGTGGCTATATCGATCGCTGGGGCATGGGCATACTCAGAGTTGTGACACTATGTAAAGAAGCGGGATTACCTGAACCAAACTTCGAAGAAAATTGTGGTGGGTTTATGGTAACTGTTAATTTCACGGATACAAATGAAGTACCGAATGATGTTGCACCGGCTGACCAGGTGCACGATATTGAACTTACTGAGCGTCAACTAGTCATTTTAGAGTGTTTTAAAGAGCATACTAATTTAGCTTTTCAAGAGCTTGAAAGTAAACTTAAGCTCGATATTGGTGGGAGGGCTTTGCGTAAGGAGCTAGTCAAATTAAGGGATTATGGGTTTCTCAGTTTGAGTGGCCGAGGGCAGCATGCTAAATGGAGCTATAAGGCCTAACTGATTGATTTTATTGCAAATAGTCTTCGAAGGAACTCGAGGGAACTCGAGGGAACTCGAGGGAACTCGAGGGAACTCGAGGGAACTCGAAGGAACTCCATTGAGTTCCACGGCAGTTGAAGGAACTCAGCGGTGTACCAGCAATTATGCCTCAACACTCGACCTGATTCACAGCCAATCCACCTTGGGACGTTTCTTTGTATTTGTTTTGCATGTCTTTGCCGGTGGCGAGCATGGTGGCGATGACTTTGTCCAGCGAGACTTTTTTGTGGCTGCCCGTTTCCATTAACGCGAGTTCAGCAGAGTTAACCGCTTGTACTGCACCCATGGCATTACGTTCGATACAAGGAATTTGCACCAAGCCGCCGATGGGATCGCAGGTTAAACCCAGGTTATGTTCCATTCCCATCTCCGCCGCATTTTCAACTTGTTCAACCGTTCCACCCAAGACGGCGGCCAATGCGCCGGCAGCCATGGAGCAGGCCACACCCACTTCACCTTGGCAACCGACTTCGGCAGCTGAGATAGACGCGCCTTTTTTGTAAAGCGCGGCAATGGCTGCAGCAGTTAATAGATAATCGATAATGCCTTGTTCGTTGGCACCGTCACAGAATTCTTTATAGTATTGCAGCACAGCGGGTAACACACCAGCAGCACCATTGGTAGGGGCGGTGACTATACGTCCGCCGGCGGCATTCTCTTCATTGACGGCGAGGGCGTAGAGGTTCAGCCAATTCAAAAATTCTTTGCCTTGTTTGTTGTTAGGCTTTGCTTGCAGTTTTTGGTAGAGATCCGGTGCACGACGATGAACATTAAGCCCGCCGGGTAGTGTACCTGTGTGGCGACAGCCATTATTGATAGATTCTTCCATGATATTGGCAATTTGCAAAATCTTATTGCGCACGTCAGCTTCTGGTTGTAGACAACATTCATTTGCGAGTTTTACCTGGGCAATAGTCATATTATTGTTACGGCAATGTGCAAGTAATTCAACGGCGGTTGAAAAAGGGTAGGGTGCTTTGATTTCATTATCGTCATCTTGTTTATCAAAGTGCTCTTCATCAGTGATAAAACCACCGCCAACAGAGTAATAGGTCTTTTGTAACAAACTAACATTGTTAGCATCATAAACGGTAAAGACCATCCCATTAGCATGGAGGGGTAAATATTCTTGCTGGTGAAACAAAAAATCATCGGCTTCGCTAAATTGTATGTCATGCTCGCCAGCTAAATTAAGCTGTCCTTGCTCGCGGATAGCTTTCGCTCGCGGGCCGACTTCTTCAGGCACTACGGTGTCTGGAGCATTATCTTCCAAGCCATTGAGGATAGCGAGGTCAGTACCATGGCCTTTGCCGGTTAGGGCTAGTGAACCATAGAGATCAATTTGGATGCGGGTGGTTTGTGCCAGTAAGCCCTTATCGCGCAATAGGCGAACGAAGGTTTGCGCTGCCAACATGGGGCCGACGGTGTGGGAGCTCGAGGGGCCAATGCCGATGGAAAATAAATCAAAAATGCTAATGAACATATAAATTTGGTCTCTTAAATAATTTTGTCTACTGTAATTGTAGGCAGATGGTATTAAAAGCGCAATATGCGAATAATTACCCAGAGGGGGCTAGGTTTTTTGAAACAGATGCGGCACAATGGTTGCTCATTAAGTCCGGGTGAGCCGGCAATTTTCGAAACCAATAGCGAGGGAAATAGAATGAAACGACACATAGTATCAGCCGCAATGGTTGCGGGCTTGGTGGTAGCACAGTCTAGTGCCATGGCAGCGCCAGCGAAAGATGCCGATCTCTTAAAGACCCAACAAGACAAAATCAGCTACACCATCGGTGTAGATATGGGCGAAAACCTTAAAGCACAGTCCTTAGATATCAACGCAGATTTACTCGCGCGCGGTATTAAGGACGGCATGTCTGGCGAAAATATGTTGATGACCAAAGATGAAATGCAAAACACCTTGGTCAAATTCCAAAAGGAATTCATTGCCCAACAAGCCAAAAAAATCCAAGAAGAAGGCGCTAAGAATCAAAAAGCCGGTGAGAAGTTCTTGGCTGACAACAAAAAGAAACCAGGTGTTAAAACCTTACCTAGCGGTTTACAGTACAAAGTCTTAACCCCAGGCAATGGTCAGGTGCCGACAGATGATGATTCAGTCACTGTTGAGTATGAAGGCAAAACGTTAGACGGCACGGTATTTGATAGCACTTATACCCGTGGTAAGCCAGCAACTTTCAAAGTCTCGCAAATGATTCCTGGTTGGCAAGAAGCATTGCAGAGCATGAAATCAGGCTCTACCTGGATGGTCTATATACCACCTAAGTTAGCTTATGGTGCTCGAGGTCTCGGCGGTCCTATTGGCCCTAACGAAACCTTGATCTTCAAAGTACACTTAATTTCTGTTGCTAAAGGTAGCGCTGACGCGTCATCTGCAAAGACTAACTAATCTCACTGGGGCAGGGTTGCCTGCCCCCTTTTCTTCTCGGGATACTGTGAACGACAAAACGACTTTTACTCAACTCCTTCAGGCCTTACTCAGTCGTCGTTTACTCGTTATACTCTTACTCGGCTTTTCTTCTGGTCTGCCCTTAGCGTTGACAGGCTCTACCCTGCAAGCATGGTATACCAAAGCCGGCGTTGATATCGTCACTATAGGCTTTTTGGCCTTGGTGGGCCAACCCTATGTGTATAAATTTCTATGGGCACCTATTCTCGATCGGTTTGTATTGCCGTTATTGGGACGTCGTCGCGGCTGGATGTTAGTGATGCAGTTAGCTTTGCTGGCTATCATCATTGGTTTAGCCCAGTGTAACCCAGCAGAGCATGCTATCTTCATGGGTGTGGTGGCGATGGTCTTGGCGTTTTTGTCTGCTACCCAAGATATTGCGATTGATGCTTACCGTACTGAGATCCTTGAGCCTGAGGAACGGGGGATTGGTTCGGCGCTAAATAGTACCGGTTACCGCATTGCCATGTTGGTGTCCGGTGGCTTCGGTTTTATCATGGCGGAGCATCTCGGATGGCAGACGACTTATTATGTCATGGCGGCCTTAATGGGTATTGGTATTATTGCTACCTTTATCAGCATTGAGCCCGTCAATACTCATGAGCAACCAGACAGTCTCTATAAGACGGTTGTTGATGCGTACAAAGATTTCATGATGCGCCAGGGAGCAGTTCTAATACTCTTGTTTATGGTCTTCTATAAAATCGGCGATGCCTTTGCTCTTACCTTGAGTACGCCGTTTTTGTTGCGGGGAATGGGCTTTAGTCTGACGGATGTGGGGGTTGTGACTAAGATTGTAGGGATATTTGCAACGATAGTGGGGGGCTTACTCGGTGGCATAATCATGCTGCGCATGCGTCTATTTCGTGCCTTGATGTTATTTGGCTTTTTGCAAGCGGTGGCGAATCTTGGCTTTATGGTGTTAGCGATGGTGGGTAAGAACTACGCGGTAATGGCCACAGCAATCACTATCGAGAATATCGCTAGCGGTATGGGCACGACTGCTTTTTTAGCATTCTTGATGAGTTTATGTAATCAGCGCTACACCGCGACACAATACGCCTTGTTCTCAGCTCTGGCGGCGGTGGGGCGGGTGTATGTTGGACCAGTGTCAGGCGTCTTGGTGGAACACATTGGCTGGGCACATTTCTTCTTTTGGACTTTTATTATTTCGCTGCCGGCGTTATTCTTGTTATGGTGTTTACGCAACGAGGTGGTATTTAAACCTGCCTTTGGCCCCCAAGTGACGAGTTAGTATGATGGAACAGCAGCCCCGCACACGGATCGCAATCTACCTCACTATGTTAATAGCGATAGCACTTGTCTTTTTGGTGAAGCCGAGTTTTGCCGACACATTAGCCGAAAATGCACCTATTGCTGCCGCAATAGAGACCACCAATAATAAAACTCAACTCCTCAACGCGCAAAATACCGAAGATCAGACCCAGCTGGATGAACAACAACAACGACAACGACAACGGGCTAATCAACTACAGATAGAGCCTGTATCTGCCCAAGGACTCGAACATATTGCTTTTGAGACTGTCTTAGTCCGCGCCAAACTTGACAGCGCAAGAATTGCTCAGGCAGAAGCCCGACAAACCATTGCTGCTACCCAAGACAGAATTCGTAACATCGAGTATCAACTGCAAGATATTACCTTAGCCGCAGGCAAAACCCGTGAAGTTAAAGTTCACCTGCAGGCACTACAAAACAAACTCAATGCTTACCGCGAATTATTGCGAGCCCAACAAAAGTACGCAGATGCAGTAGATAATTCCTATAACATAGCCAAGCGGATGCATGATCTAGAACAAGAGCACAATGCGCAAATACAATACCTTTATCAAGCTCAAGAGCGTTTAAAACAAGAGGATGAGTTTCATCAAAAAGAACTTGCGCTGCAACAACAACAGCAAAAATGGCTGGAGACGTTGCGCGACTTGAACGATGATATTCAGGCGTTGGCCAACGCCCCTCAAGATAACGTATCGACGCAACGGATCTTGCTAGAATTAAAAGTTTTGCAAGCCCAAGAAATGAGCAATGTCAACCATTTGTCCTTGGTCCTAGAGCGCTTAGATTTTCAATATTCGCAATTGGGTATTGACCACCATAACAAGCCTTCTGTTAGTGAACTTAATGCTATTCAGAGCCAATTACGCCAGATGATTACGGAGGGTAAACGGGTTAAGAAGCTGATCAAACAAAAGCTCAAATTAATTGGTCAGCGTCAACAAGCGGCGACAGAATTGAAGGCTTCCGGGATACTTACTGCGGCAGACTACAAAACCAGCGTATCACTCCTACACAGTGTGGCGCAATCTTATGATAAGTTGCGCAAACGGGTTGAAGGACAAATAGAGACGTTTAACTCTCAGCAACTCATGATCCAAGCCAGCCTCAAAAATGCACTGGCTAAACGTCAAGCATTACCAGGACTCAGTCTCGCCGCCTGGGCGTCTTTAGGACATAAACTGATGCTGATCCCAGGCTTAAGTTTGCAAGCACTCAATGCCCTTAAGGATCAAGTCGTCATTGCTGCCGCAAAACTCAAGACCCTGAGGTTTATTGGGATTGTATTACTAGAAGTTGTCTGGTTTTGTTTGTGGTATTGGCTGCGTGGATTTTTGCAGCATCGTATTACTGCGATGGCAGATGCCCGAGAGAGTATTACTGACAATGTTGTTTATGTGATAACGGAACTATTATCACAAAATTTAGCGGGCTTATTTATTTTCGCTGGCATCGTCTTTGTGGTATTACTTAGCGGCGTCTCGTTACGATCTTTTAGTCCCATCTTTACTTTAGCTATTGTTTGGTTTGCTTTTAAGTTTGCGATAGGAATTGCACGCTTTAGTTTATTAGAATCCGTGCAGGATGCTTCCGGGCGGGACGTGCAATTTTACCATCGGCTTAAATGGTTTTTGCTGGGTGGTGCCGGTCTGACGTTTTTGACGGTGCTGTCGCAACAATTGCCGGTAGGCTTCGAGGTACGTGATTTCTTCAATCGCTTAATGATGTTGCTTATTGTTGCCGTGTCAGTTTTGATTCTCAAAAATTGGCAAGTAGTACCCGCCTTAATTGAACCTTATCTTGACCCTAAACGAACGTATATTCCACGCTTGGTACGTAGCTTGAGTTTTTTGATACCGCTGACTATTTTCGTGACGGCAATGATTGGGTTGGTTGGTTATGTGGATTTAGCGTGGGCGATTAGTCGTTATGAAGGTGTTTTCTTTATGGTGATGACAGGCTATGTTTTGGTTCATGGTTTTGTTCACGATATCTTTGAGTGGCTATCTGAATTATTTATCCGACGATTACGCAATGGTTGGCTTTGGACCCAAGCCGTTTTGCGGCCACTCGATAAGATCATGCGCTTTGGTCTGTTTATTTTTGCCTGGTATATTTTATTCATTTCCTACGGTTGGGATAGAGATTCTTATGTAGTCAGTAAGCTAAGAACCATTGTTAATTATCACTTGATTGATCTGAAGGGTGCCAGCATTACAATATTATTGATCGTCAAATTTGTCATCGCCGTGTTAATTTTGATATGGGCAGCAAAGTGGTCACGGGAGTTTGCTTATCGCTGGCTCTTCTCACGTCAAAAAGATCTTGGCTTGCGCCATAGTTTGTCGGCATTTACCCAGTATGCGGTAGTGATTTTTTCGTTATTAATAGCCCTGCAAGTAATTGGTTTGGACTTGACTGGCCTGAGCTACATCCTCGGTGGTTTAGCTATCGGTGTGGGTTTTGGTCTGCGTGATTTAACCAAGAATTATATCAGTGGCTTAATGCTATTAATCGAGCGGCCTGTGCGGGCAGGTGATTTAGTGACGGTGGGTGAGTTCGAAGGTGAAGTGACAGATATTAGTATGCGTTCAATGACGGTGAAGACGTGGGATCGCATGGAAGTCTTAGTGCCAAATTCAGAGATGTTTGATAAACCGTTCACAAACTGGACTCATCAAGATAGTATTGTAAGGACGGTCGCCAAGATAAAAGTCTCCCGTGATGAAAATATTACTCAAATTCAACAAATCATCCATAAGGTACTGAGTGAGATCCCCGAAATCGTCACTGATCCCGCACCACAGGTATTTTTGAAAGAGATAGAAGAGGTTTTGTTAGAACTGGAGGTACGATACTTTATCAATTTAGCACAGACCGTACATGGTCGTGCATCGATGCGTTCGGTGGTCCTCATGGCGATTTGGCATGCGCTCAAAGCCGAAGGTATACGACCACCTCATGATGCGCAAGATATCTTCCTGTGTGGTTTGCCTCATAGTGAGCGGCCCAGCTATGGACCTATTGAAAATCCAGCAGCTCCCGGCTAAGCCGGAAAGCTGCTTCCCAAGTACTATCGCCTATGCGGCAAAGCCGCATGGACGGCGACCAAAGGGGGAAAATCGCGATTTCCCCCTTTGGAAACCCCCATCGCGAGATGTTAAGCGGGAGCGCTGCTGAAAATTGATTATTTCACTATTCGCTTTATAATGGCCTCTCAATCCAATGATTAGTCACAGGCATTATCATGAAAGCCCTTGAAGTTAATACATTACAAAAGATCTATTCCAATGGTGTTAAGGCCCTAAAAGGGATCAGCTTTTCCGTTACAGAAGGGGACTTTTTCGCTCTCCTAGGCCCTAATGGTGCGGGCAAATCTACAACCATCGGTATTATCACGTCGCTTGTGCGCAAGACTGGGGGCGACGTTAGTGTGTTTGGCCACTCCATTGATACTGAGCTCGAAGCCGCTAAGCGCTGCATTGGTATTGTACCGCAAGAATTTAATTTCAGTATCTTTGAAACCGTCGAGTCCATCGTCGTCAATCAAGGGGGCTATTATGGCCTTGAGCGTTCGCAAGCGAAGGCCCAAGCGAAAAAATACCTCCAGAAGCTCGGCCTATGGGATAAACGCAAATCCCGCGCGCGGACATTATCCGGTGGGATGAAGCGCCGACTAATGATTGCCCGGGCCTTGGTTCATGAACCAAAGATGTTAATCCTTGATGAACCTACGGCGGGTGTGGATATTGAGCTGCGCCGCTCCATGTGGGATTTTTTGGTGGAGATCAATCGCAATGGTACTACGGTGATTTTGACGACCCACTATCTTGAAGAAGCGGAACAACTGTGCCGCAATATTGCCATCATAGATCAAGGCAACATTGCGGTAGATACCTCGATGAAAGATTTATTGCGCAAGCTTAATAGTGAGACTTTTATACTTGATTTGAGCACCCATTTGTTAGAGCCACCGACATTACCGGGTTTTGCTAGTGAACTTATTGATGAAACAACGCTGGCTGTTGAAGTTGGCAAAGATCAAACAATGAATGAATTGTTCACAGTACTCCATCAACATGATATCGAAGCTGTGAGTATGCGCAACAAAGCCAATCGACTCGAAGAATTATTTGTTAAACTAACTGGCCAAGGAGTAGAAGAATGATAAACTCCCCTAACTATGTTGCCTTTAAAACCCTCATCGGCAAAGAGATCGGCCGATTTCTGCGGATTTGGCCCCAGACTTTGTTGCCATCAGCCATTACCATGACTCTGTACTTTGTGATCTTTGGTAACCTCATTGGGTCTCGGATCGGGAATATGGATGGTTATCCTTATATCAATTACATTGTGCCGGGGCTCGTGATGATGGCGGTTATCACAGGTGCTTATGCCAATACCTCCAGTTCGTTTTTTAGCGCCAAGTTTCAGCGCTCTATCGAAGAATTATTAGTCTCGCCCATGCCAAATTATTTAATCTTGTTGGGTTACACATTAGGCGGCGTATTACGGGGTGTCTTAGTGGGCATTATCGTGTTGTTTATTTCGTTATTTTTCACTCACCTCCATGTGCAAAATTATTTTCTCATGTTTGTGGTGATGGTATTGTCGGCATTCTTGTTTGCGTTGGCAGGGCTCATTAATGCCATCTATGCCCGCAAATTTGATGACGTGTCGATTATTCCTACCTTCGTGTTAACGCCACTGACCTATCTCGGCGGAGTATTTTATTCCATTGATTTATTGCCTGAGTTTTGGCACAAAGTGTCCCTCGTGAATCCAATACTCTATATGGTCAATGCATTTCGCTACAGCTTTATTGGGGTGTCAGATATCAATATCTATATTGCCTTCGCCTTGATACTGGTATTCTCAGCAGTATTTTATCTGATAAATATCTACCTGTTGAAACAAAGCGTCGGCTTGCGGAGCTAGTTATGCTAGCCCCGTCATATATTTAGCGTCGACCTGGACGGGGCGATGTGGGGCGTGGCTGATATACAATAACTATTTCTCTATGGTATAGAATATATCCACACCATTAGACTGCATATTGCTAGAACTTTGCAGGGTTAATTTATCAGTTAATTTATAACGAATATGTAAAGTATTAATGGGTTCGAGTAGGCCGATACTGTAGTCAACGAATAATCGCGCGGATAAGGTTTTACCTAAAACTAACGATGTATTATCCACCACTGAACCTTGTTCTGCACTATATTGTTGTTCAGACTCAAGGCCTAATTCGTCTAAGCCTAAAGTGCTTTGTAAATGACTTTTGGTGGTGGCAAATTGATTATTACTCAAACGTAACGCCGTGAGGGCTTGTCCGAGTAAAGCAGCATCGCCACCACGAGCCGAGTTAGCGGGTTTGCCTAACACAAGATACGATAAGATATCCGATTGATTCATGCCAGCAGGTTGTGAGAACAAAGTCATTTGCGGTGACTGCAGATTACCCGTAACACGCACACCAACAAAACTATCAGTGCTACCCACAGCTCCGGCATCACTACTAGAGAATTGGGTAATATGTTTGACAGCTTCAAGGTTTATCGCTGGATTATCGACGGGATTACCCACATAAATCAGTCGGCCTTGGCGAATCACAAGGTTTTGGCCATATGCCGTGAATTTACCTTGGGCGATATACAATTCTCCGGTCGCGGTGGTCGCCCCTTGGGGTTTATCTTGAATCGTGAGTTCACCGCCGAGTTTTGCATTAAGCCCCATGAAAGACAGTGATACATCATCACCAAGACGCAGAGTGAGATGGCTATAGATTTGTAATGTTTCAGTCTCATCATCATCACCCACAAAAACCACATCGCGAGGCAAAGTTACCGTGCTACTGAAATCTTTTGGTGTGATTTTGGCGGTTGGAATTGTGATATTGCCAGTGACATCTAAGCGATTATTATCATACTTGATGGTAAAGTCTGGGTTGGCAAGCACATTTGCGTCAAAGGTATTATAGACTTCGAGATCAGTGCCCTTGATAGTCAGCTCTGTGGGTAAACCGGTCTTTTGTAAATCAGTCTGGCCATTGAGCGTGACCGTACCCTTACCTGAAGTCGCGTTTGCCGCAAAGGTTAGTGGTTTTTGCAAATCGCCGTGAGCACGGGCAGTGATATTACGGATCTTAAGGCCATACTTGGGAATATCCGTTTGACCTTTTTGAAAATCCACTGATCCAGTAATGCTTGGTTTCGCTATCGTTCCGCTCACATCCACGGCGGCCTGGAGATTGCCGCTGGTATGATGTAGCGTGGGCACCAGCATGTCAATGACGTTTAGATTGTTCATCTTTAATGTTAAGTTAGCATTGATAGCTTGTTCGTTACTGATGTTTGCGGTATTAAAGCCCGGCAAGTCTATCTTGGCAGTGATCGGCGGTTGATTAGGAATACGAATTTCACCTTTGCCTGTTAAACCATGTTTGTCCAATTGTGCCTGCAATTCACCGCCGTTAAATTGCAAACCTTCCTCCATCGGCAATAAGGGATCGGTTAATTTACCTGGGGTGATAGAGACCGTGGTGTTGCCATGAATAGTGCCATGCTTGTCAGATTTGACATGGCTTGCTATAGCAACAGTCCCGCTAATACGCAGCTCTGGTTTTATTAAATCTGCCATGAGTTGTAATGGTATGGCTTTGCCATCAACATTAGCCTGCCATTGGCTGCCTCCCAGCCAGGCAGCATCAGAACACAGTTTGCCATGTATGGATTGCAAACAGAGGTTGTCGAGTTTTGCCGACGTTTGACTAAGCGACAATGGTGCAGGTGCGTGTAGGCGCCACTCATCAAATAAAGCATCTTTGATACCCAGCTGTTGGATATGACCTTGCCATTGTTGTTGAGCCCAGCCACCGATAATCTGTGTATAGAGACTTAGTTGTTGTTGGTTGATGGTGAGATCCAAACGATGTTGTGCCGGTGTTCCTTGCAATTGAGTGCTAATAGTGTCGATGGCGATGTCATTGAGTTTAATTTGCTTGGCATTTAATCGAACTTTTGATGGTGCTTCTGTACCAAGATGGACATTAATAGCAGTAGTTAGCTCGCCAATAGCATTATTCAGATAACGCAGTTTGTGTGCGCGAACGTTAGCTTTGAGTGAAGGATGTTCTCTGTCGCCGCTCAGTTGTCCTTGGGAGATGATACTGCCATAACTTGCCGGTAAAATATTTTCTAAATGGGGCAGGCTGATATTCCAGTTAAGATCCCAGTTGTCGTTTAAGATGCCATTGGCTTGGATGCGGGCTTTGCCACTGGTAATGGTAAAATGATCGACCGCAAGTTTATTATCGTGGTAATCAAACTGTCCTGAACCTTGTAGAGGGAATTGACGCAGGCGGCCATGCAAATCATGGATAACGACTTGGAGACTTGGGTGTTTATCCCAGTGGCCTTTACTGTGTATATTAAAATTCAATTCATCAGGGATAGTTGAACTATCAAGGTTTGGATCGATATTAGTGCCCTTGAGGGTTAAATCCCACGCCGGTGTGCCTGACCACGCCACAGTGCCGGCAATATGGAGGTGGCCTTTTAAGGTGATTCTCTGCGGGGCATTATCACCGTCAACAACATCTTTGCGTATAACCGAAAACGTATCGATATCTAAGTCATTAATTGCAATATTGCCACGCAGTAACTGACTGAAGCGCCAATCCAATGTTATTTTGGCAACATCAACTCCCATGGCCGGGTCATTGTAACGAAGCTTTGTCGCAGTGATAGGGCCGATGATACTGCCTTCTAGCTGTTGGATGGTAAGAGCTGGGACAAACCGTTGGGCGATGCGATAACTTAGGGTGAGTCCCCACTGACTGGTGAGGGCAAATGTAATGAAACTCGCAATGGCCACTAGCACAATACCAATTACCATCGCCGTTATTTTTTTCCAGCCTAATTTCATCATAAGGTGGTCCCCATGCTAAATTGCAGCTTCGGTTTTTTGTGGGAATCAGTAATGGATTTAGCCACAGTGACTTCCATCGGTCCTACCGGTGATGCCCACAGTGCTCCCACGCCCGCACTGTATTTTAAGACCTCATTGAGATCGATATTAGGTTGCTTTTTACCGACTACATTGCCTTCAGGGTTGCGGAAGCTGTTTACCGCATTACCCGCATCAACAAAGACAGTGGCAAACCAGTTCTTTTTGAATTCGTATTGGTACTCGGTGCTGCCTACAAGCAGGTAGCGGCCAGGACCGAGGTTTTGATAATCATAGCCCCGAATACTGTCGGCGCCACCAGCGAAGAATTGTAATGATAAAGGAACTTTTTCGAGATCTTTATCTTTAACACCGGTATAGCCTAAGTCACCACGTAGAACGATACGATTGTGTTCGCCAGGGCTCGTAATATATTTACCACTGACTTGTGCTTGGAAGAAGCTGACACTGGACGCGAGTGCTTTTGCAGAGCCAAGTCCGGTCAGACTTAAGGTGTGACCCTGGCGGGGGAACACTGGATCATCAACACGCGTATGCGTGAGTGATACTGTCGGTAGGAGTAGATGAGAATAGCGCTTAGGATCTTCACGCAGTCGGTATTGATCCCATTGGTAATTCAAACTCATCGTACGGCGCCAACCATGAAAGACATCAGACTTCCCGACAGTAATTTTTTCGGTCGTGCCGCGACTGTCATTAGGGGTTTCTTGGGACACACTAGCGCCATAAAAATACTGCTCATTCACAGGATTAGCACCAGGAATAACATAGCGGGCCTCGAGATTGCTTTCAATTTCAGAAATCTGCAGGAATGATTTAAAATAATTACCCGTATCAGTTACCCGGCGAAAATCCACCGATGTGGTAGCCCGCGGCCCAGTGTCTGTTCCGTAACCCAAACCAAAATTATAGCGCCGCGCTTTGCTTGGGGTTAAATGCACATCCACAGGGACTTGGCGCTTGGATAAGTCCTTTTCATCCGGCTGTACTGTCACTGATGAAAAATACTCCGTTGATGATAAGTCTTTTTGCAATTGTAAAACACTATCCGTAGAAAAATCCTCACCAGGCTTGAATTGCACAAAGCGATGCAAGAAAGCATCATCGTAGGTATCTTGATGGAAGGTCACATGACCAAAATAATATTGCGGACCGGTATCTAGAATAAGCGTCACGATAGCCGTATAGCGTTCTTTGTCAATATGGATGCTGCTGGTACGATAGCGCGCTCGCAAATAGCCGTTGGTAACGGCAGCATTGAGCAAGTTTCGTTTAAAGGTTTCGTAATCTTGCGTATTTAATACTGCACCCTGCTGCAACGGCGAGTGCTTCAGTACTTTAACAACCGCAACATTGGTTCGTCCAGGACCTTGGACCTTGACATCCAGTTGCGTAATGTTGAGGGCCGGGCCGGGGTTAACTTTAAACTTTGCCACCCAGTGTTTATCGTTAACTTTGCTTAAGCTTAAGGAGGCAATCACGGGTTTAAAAAAGCCAAAGGGCTGCATTGCCTCGAGCATCGTTTGTGGCGCTCGTTGGTACAGTGTCTGGATAGATTGGGTACTCAAGGGTTGTGGTTCAGTGGCTTGATCCACCTTGAGGCGGTTTTGCACATTCTCAAGGGCGGGATCTTTGAGGCCATCAATATGATAAGTCAGCACCACATCGGCCCATACCAGCTGGCTCAGGAAAATGCCTGTGAGTAAGAATACGAATTGTTTGAGCCGTCTGAACATGAGTTCCGTAAATTTTTTAGACAATTTATGATTGTAACGAATATGACTAGGCTTGCCCATAGTAAGGTGGACAAAATCATTTTTAGCGTCATACTTTACATCAGCAAAAATAAAGTATTTAATAATAAATCAATTAAAGAATAAAGGGATGACGCTACAGATGTTTTTTTGCCCAAAAGAAGACGCCACACAGGCCATATTCAATATCGATGAATTCTTAGCGGATTATCGCCAATTGCGGACAGTTGCCAAAGAGCTAGAGCGCCTTTATGGTCTCCTGGATGCTCGCATGCATCAAATGACCCACTGTACCATTCGGGTTGAAGCCCACTTTACTGAATTATTCAAAAAGCTCAATCACACTGATGAGCCGTTGCGGGAGAATTTCATGAAACAAGTGCAGTTGGCGGCGAGGGATGATTAGGTATAGAATGCGCTTGATTAACTCTGGAGGACTTGCAATGCGCCTAATGAACGTTATCAAAGCTTGTCTTTATACTAGTCTTATGGTCATTGCCGTCCCTGGTTTTGCTTGGAACGCCATCGGTCACCAAGTGGTGGCGAAGATAGCCTATGATAATTTAACCCCTGAGGCAAAGGCTGAGGTTAATCGTCTGTCAACTATCATTGGCCAATATTACACGCGCAGTAACACGTTTGTGAAATCTGCCTCTTGGCCTGATAGTATCCGTGGGCACGATGTCGGTGCCTTTGATACTTGGCATTATATTGATACGCCTTTGCGCCTTGACGGCAAACGCCCACCGCAAATCAACCAACCTGCCAATGTTCTTTGGGCCATTGATCAAAGCAGCAAGGTTCTAGCAAGTCGTAAATCTAATGATGCGGAAAAAGCATTATTTTTGCGGTTTTACGCCCATTTTGTCGGTGATGTGCATCAACCACTGCACTGTGTTGAATTGTATTCGAAGGCAACACCCGACGGCGATCAAGGCGGCAATTTGATTCCTGTCAAGTCATCGATTGGCAAGAATCTCCATAGTTATTGGGACAATGGGGCAGGAGTGTTTCGTTATATCAAGAACAAGCCCAACCGTGTGTACCAATTGGCGCGTCAACTAGAAAAAGAATATCCCAGAGCAGATTTCTCTGAAGCAGCCATTCAAGCGCCGCCCAAAGACTGGGCCGCGGAAAGTTATCAACTGGACAAAGACTTTGTATATACCGCAAAAGCCAACACTACACCGTCAGAAGCTTATCGTAAACAGGCCCAAACTATCGTCCAACAACGGGCAGCGCTGGCCGGATATCGTTTGGCGTATCAGTTGAATCAGTTGTTTCAACGGCAACGATAAAATTCAGGTAATGCTAATAAAATCAAAGAAGTGATGGTGGTATTGGCCGAACTTGGTATTTGACATTCACCTATGATAATATTCTAACCGCTTAAATCTAATAAGAAGATAAAGTCATGTATCCGATAGACGAAGAACAAACACGTATCTTAAGTGATTTGAAATCCCAATTTAGCGGTAAAGCAGAAATTGATGATAGCCAATCATTCGCTGAGCATCTTGCAATAGCATTACTTGACCACCCTGTCTATGGGACTACATTATCAGTATTGCGTGCCGCCCTAAATTCAAACACTGTTCTCGGGCAAAATATCAATCCTTCCACGCCCAACCGCCCTTTGTTTGCAGAACCACAGTACCTACACGATATAAGAAGCCGCTTAATTGAATGTGGCATAGCGCTCGTGTTCGCTGAGTTTGAAAATAATATTGAGGGCGAACTCCATCATGTCCGCACCCGAGGTGTGTAGCTGGATAATCTATTTTACCCCAAACCTGCTCTCAAGTACGTGACTGACAACTTTCGATAAGAAAGAGCTGTTGGTCCCGTTTCAGCAAATCCTATGGGTAAAACTACCTAAGTTATTACAGAGAAATAAATTAATATTCGATTCATTGCTCGCATGACGCCACTTGACGCAAATGAGGCTGAAATGTCATGCACAGTCAGTACTGAAGAACCCGTAGCACTGAGAGGGGCAGGGCCTGGCGGCAGCTAACGTTGCGCCTAACTTGACGGTAAATCCCACTGGGCTAGACTTTCTCTAATAAGGAGTGTCTATGCATAAAGTGCTGATAATCGGGGCGGGTAAGATTGGCGCCTTGATAACATCGCTATTCCTCGAGTCAGGACGTTATCACGTTACCTTGATAGATAAGGATTTAACAGGTCCGGATGCGAGTCGTTTGGCTGTGCATGATGGATTGACTCGCCAACAATGTGATATCAGTGATAATGATGCTTTTAGCGCCGTTATAGCATCCGCTAATGCGGATGCTATTATTTCTTGTCTACCATACCACTGTAATATTGCCGTTGCTAAAATGGCACGTCAGCACAGTCTGCATTATTTCGATTTGACCGAAGATACAGCGGTTACCGACGCGGTTAAACAACTTGCTGAAGGCCACGACAAAGCCTTTGTGCCCCAATGTGGTTTAGCCCCGGGCTTTATTGCAATTGTAGCGAATAGCTTGATGAATAAATTCGACAGTTGCCGCTCAGTCAAAATGCGGGTAGGCGCTTTGCCCATTAATTCCAATAATATTTTGCAATATTGTTTAAACTGGTCCACGGAAGGTTTAATCAATGAATACAATAACCCTTGTCATGCGATCGAAAATGGCAAAGATGTATTACTGCAGCCGCTTGAAGGTTTAGAGTCAATTCAATTAGACGGTACATTATATGAAGCATTTAATACCTCTGGCGGGATTGGTAGTCTGGTGGAGCTCCACAAAGGCAAAGTCGAGCGCATGAACTACAAAACCATTCGCTACCCCGGTCATTGTCATAAAATTCGCATGCTGATGAAGGATTTACACCTGGACAAAGATACGGACACGTTAAAAGTAATACTAGAAAACGCACTACCAAAGTCGTATCAAGACGTTGTGATCATTTATGTCTCAGTGACGGGGATGCGCGAAGACACTCTCGTCGAAGAGAACTATCTGCAAAAAATTTACCCCTCTAATATCGGTGGTCATCCCTGGTCCGCTATACAAATCACTACTGCATCTGGTATAACCACGGTAGTGGATATGGTGTTGAGCGAGCCGGACAAATACCACGGTTTTGTCTACCAAGAGAATATCCCACTAGCGGATTTTTTACAGAATCCATTTGGTAAGTATTACTGCGAATAACAATGACGGAGACGCTTATGGATTTGTTGCAAGCCTTACAGTGTGGCGTTATCAACAAGGGGGTATGCACCGGCGACGGTGAATGGCTTTGTGCCAGCCAAACCCCTGAACTCACTTCTATCAATCCGACGACTGCAGAGCCCATTGCCAAGGTCCATTATGCCACTGCCGAGGAATACGAAACGGTAATGGCAAAAGCAACTGAGGCCGCCCGGCACTGGCGTACCGTACCGGCGCCACAACGTGGTGAATTAATTCGCTTAATGGGCGAAGCCTTGCGTGCCAAGAAGGATTTATTGGGTTCTCTTGTGGCTCTTGAGATGGGTAAGTCCAAAGAGGAAGGCGACGGTGAAGTGCAAGAAATGATAGACATTGCTGATTTTGCTGTCGGTCAATCCCGAATGCTTTATGGCAAAACAATGCACTCGGAACGCTTTCAACATCGTATGTACGAACAATGGCAACCCTTGGGTGTTGTTGGGGTTATTTCTGCGTTTAACTTCCCGGTAGCAGTATGGGCTTGGAATGCGTTTATTGCCGCTATTTGTGGTAATACTGTGGTGTGGAAGCCATCCCACAAAACCCCTCTATGCGCTATCGCCGTGCAGCATATTTGTAATCAAGTGATGCGTGATGCAGACATGCCAGGAATCTTTTCGTTGTTGATTTGTGATAATGATAGGGCAGCAAGTTTTGTTGATGATGGGCGAGTGAAGTTAGTATCATTTACCGGATCGACGAATGTTGGTCGACAAGTAGGTGAGCGAGTTGCCAAGCGCATGGGTAAAGTATTGCTGGAACTTGGCGGCAACAACGCCATTATTGTCGATGAAACGGCGGATTTATCCTTAGCCGTACCGGCTGTCGTATTCGGTGCTGTGGGTACAGCAGGTCAACGTTGTACAACCACACGGCGTTTGATAGTCCATGAGAGTATTGCTGATGAACTCCTCAAAAAAGTCATTTATGCCTACCAACAAATCACCATTGGTGACCCTCTTGATAAGACTAATTTAATGGGACCGCTCATCGATGAAGCGGCCCAGAAGAGCTTTTTAGCAGCCATTGAGACGATAAAATCCGAAGGTGGTGAGATCCTCACTGGCGGCAAAATTATTGAAAGAAAAGGCTATTTTGTTGAACCTACAGTGGTTAAGGCAGAGAATCACTGGCCTATCGTCCAACAAGAGACCTTCGCTCCCATCCTCTATGTGATGACTTACGCAAACCTTAATGAAGCCATTATATTGCATAATTCCGTGAAGCAAGGCCTATCCTCTGCTATATTTACTAGTAACGTGCGCCATGCAGAGCAATTTTTATCTGCGGCGGGGAGTGACTGTGGTATAGCTAACGTGAATATCGGCACTTCTGGCGCTGAGATTGGTGGTGCATTTGGTGGTGAGAAGGAGACCGGTGGCGGTCGTGAATCAGGCTCAGATGCATGGCAAGCCTACATGCGACGGCAAACCAACACCATCAATTGGAGCAAGGAGCTGCCATTGGCACAAGGCATTACGTTTGATATCGAGTAGGGCAGAGGTTTGGACAATGGGTAGAGTGTTAATACCAATTATCGCATTAGCTATGACGCTATGCGCGAACGTTGCCATCTCGGCTGAAGAAACCGTCTCGATGTACTTAACCACCGACAGTAATCTTACCGGCAAAAAAATTGGCACTCTTGCGCTTAAAGATACAGAGTACGGTTTATTAATCACCCCTGAATTAAACGACTTAAAACCAGGCACCCATGGTTTTCATGTGCACCAATATGGATCTTGCTTGCATAGCGGCAAAGGCGCAGGTGATCATTTAGATCCAGAAGAAACTGGCAAACATCTTGGCCCTTACGGCGATGGCCATTTAGGCGATATGCCAGTTTTGATCGTCGACAAATCTGGCAAAGCAAGCCTTCCTATTTTAGCGCCGCGCTTAAAGCTAACAGATATCCAAGGCCGCAGTATTATTATTCATGAAGGCAGTGATAATTATTCCGATGAACCGCAAAAACTTGGCGGCGGTGGCAAACGTGTTGCCTGTACTGTGTTACCGATGGATAGAGCTGGGCCGCCGGATTAAGCAAAAATCAACTTCATTACTATGCATATATGAACGAAGATAGTTATAGTAAGAGAAATTGAGTAGCTATTGTCTTTGTTTGTTTGCACTGCATATCTATGGATGTATAATGAAACTCTGTGCCTAAGGGATATTACCGAAATTTATCAGGGAGGTGGATTCGTTAACGTTGCTCCAGTGCCGTCACTGTTGAGAACAACAGGAGAGGACAGTCTGGAGCCTACAAATGTAAGTATATTAGGGTGACTATGGGAAGTCAATTTAAGTGTGATTTACTAAATGTAGTAGAATCAATAAGTTATCCCAGACTTTCAGTTTATGGGTACCATCAGGGCATCACTCAGGAAGAAATTCTTAAAGTTTTAGCTGGCTATCATTACAATATTGCATTATCAGAGGCTTTCTATCCCTCCCTGCAGTTATGCGAGGTAGTGCTCAGGAATCAGTTGCACGAGTAGGTTTCAATCAAATATGGTAATGAATGTTGGTATGATGATGTATCTATCCTTGTTGGTATAACTGATAGGCAGGATGTAGCAGCAGTAAAACGCTCATTAATCAAGCGAAAGCGAGATGCTGTTCCACACAGGGTTATCCCTGAATTATCTTTTGGATTCTGGTCGGGACTACTACATAAGCGATATGAGGGGATTTTGTGGCCATGGCTATTACAGCCATGTTTTCCGCATATCAAGAGACGGAACCGAACCCAAGCGTATGTCTTTAAGCGGCTTAACGAGATAAGACGGTTAAGAAATCGTATTTTTCATCATGAGAGAATATGGCATCTACCTGAGTTGCCAAACTTGCATGCTCAAATTATTGATGTGATAAATTGGATTACACCAGATACGGGTGATTATTTAGCCTCTATTGACAGATTTGACAGAGTTGTCAATCGGGGGATGCCTTATTACTTTGATAAGGTAGCTACGGATCTACTTCAGCAACACAGATAAGAGCCTAATATTTTAGCAGAGGATTGTGTAAATCTCTATATATGACAGTCAGTACAAGCGCCAGCACGACATTTTTATTCTAGTAATCTTGTTTCTATCAGTAGGGGCCACTCTATTGGTTGCACTATAACATTTACCTAGACCACTTAATCGTTCTTAAAGCCGTGAAATATTCTTGTTGCATGGCTTCTTTGCACAACTGCAATGTTTGCTCAGCAATGACATTGGCTTTTTCGGTGCCTTGTTGTAACACGCCGGAGACATAATCCATATCAGCCTCTAGCTCGAGTCGACGTTGGCGCATGGGTTCAATGAGATCAACTAATACATCAATCAATTTGCGCTTACATTCCACATCACCAATTTGGCCATTGCGGTATTTATCTTCGGCTTCACGCACCCAAGCATGGTCGGGGTTGAAGGTTTCATGGAAGATCCACAAAGGGTTATTCTCAGTAGTGCCTTTATCTGTGGGTTTTAACCGATTAGGGTCGGTGTACATACCCATGACTTTTTTCTTGATAGTGTCCGGGTCATCACTCAAGAAAATAGCATTGTTAAGGGACTTGCTCATCTTCAGTAATTGACCATTACTACCAGGGCCGCCAGTACCAACAAGACGTTTGACTCGGCCAACGACAGGTTCAATGACTGGTAGTAGCCCACCCTTGCTGAGATAATCTTTGTCCTCAGTATGGGGATCCACATCACAATACAGCTGATTAAATTTACGGGCCACTTCCCGGGTCATTTCAAGGTGAGGTACTTGGTCTTCACCCACTGGGACCACATCGGGACGAAACGCCAGAATATCTGCTGTTTGGCCTACGGGATAAAGCAAAAAACCAAAGGGATAGTTATCCCCTAAGTCTTTGTCACGAATTTCGTCTTTGATAGTTGGGTTGCGCATGACCCGCGGATAAGACAGCAACATACTGAAGAAAAAAGTCAGCTCAGAGATTGCTGGAATTTCAGACTGAATGAATACAGTCGATTTCTCTGGGTCAATACCGGCGGCTAAATAGTCCAGGGCAATATCAAAGGTGCTTTGGCGGATGTCCGCTGGTTTATCGGCACGGGTGGTGAAAGCATGGATGTTGGCAATTAAAAAATAACAATCATATTGGTCCTGCATCTTGAGGCGATTCTCGATGGAGCCAACATAATGGCCGAGATGTAAGCGTCCTGTTGGTGTGTCACCAGTTAATAAGCGAGGTTTAATAGTCGTCATCGTGTTAGCTGTCCCAGAGATTAACTAAGGAACGCAATCTACCACAGTCAGGGGGTTTTGCCTATTAATCCAGTGATTTATCAAGTTGGGCATGAATTATGCCTTACTTGAATCAATTGGTGGGAGAACTATAATTCAAGTCAGATGCTCAAAAATAGAACAATTCAGATCCAGTGACGGATCACATCTCATTCTCTAGGACAAATCGCTAAACGGAAGTTCAGAATAACATTCTTGCCACCCAGTGGCTAAGGAGAATAATAATGAAAATTCTAGTAGCAATCTTTGCGTCCTGTTGTTTAGCAGTGGGTAGTGCTGTTGCAGCTGGTTTTCATGATCTAGGTGGTCAAGATATTGGCCCAAATGATCACCGTTGTTGGGGATACCTTCCTAGCGACCATGGACCAGCGGATAAGCATGTTTCCTACGATGGACGTTGCATCATACAAAGTAAAATGAATGGCAATGGACTCGGTGTCGAAATCACCGGTGAAACCGATGTCGATGGATCTATCACTCTGAATGGTGGTCCAGTTCGGGCACTAAAAAATTCTGACCGCAATGTATTACTTATCAGGGATATGACATTTCGTAATAATGCGGATCATTTCTGCCTCTACAATCGCTCAGATAAAACAACAATAAGAGCAAATTGTAGTTTGCATGAAAATGGAAAATAAACTTAAGGACATTTCCATTAACCTAGCAGACAGCAGTTAACGCTGCGGTCTGTTATTTTTGCCGGCTTTTCGCACCAGTCTCTTTTTACCCTTTTATACGTAAAAAGAGACTGGTGCGGAATGTCGGTTTTAGGAGGCCAAATGCGACGGCGAATGATGCTGATGACAATGATGCTGTTTGTACTGCCCAGTGTTGGGTGGTCAGCTTCACCTGCAGCAAACTGTCACAATCTTCAATCGTGTTTACTGATAACAAATCACACCATCAAACCGATCAATCTTCAAGCCCAACCCCAATATGCGGCCAAGTCGAAAAATAAAGGCCGTACTTACTACATGCCGAGTAAAGTTGGCTACTCTGGTACGACGTTTATTTTCAATCCACGTTCACTTATGTGGGGAGCCTACCGTGATGGTAAGCTCATCAAAAAAGGCAAAGCCTCAGGCGGCAAAGGTTATTGTAAAGATGTTCGCCGTCGCTGTCGTACGCCAGTAGGGAGTAATTTTCGTGTCTATTCCAAAGGCAGCCCTTACTGCAAATCCAGCAAATATCCACTGGGCAAAGGCGGGGCACCGATGCCGTACTGCATGTTTTTCTACAAGGGCTATGCCATCCATGGGTCGCCCAATGTGCCTAATTACAATGCCAGCCACGGCTGTATTAGGGTATTACCCAAAGATGCTAAATGGCTGCATAGAAACTTTATACGTCATGGCACCCGTGTTATCGTCAAGCCCTACTAGGAGCCACAAAGCCCCTCAATCTTGACTATACTGGCAATAAACACTCTAGAAGGATTAGCATCATGTCAAATGAAGCCGTTCAACAAATGCTCGAACAAGCTGTGAGCGCCCATAATAGCCAAGATATGGCTGCTGCCGAAAAACTCTATCAACAAATCCTCGATCAAGAGCCGCAACATGGCGATAGTTTGCATAATTTGGGTTTGTTACACATACAACAAAATAACGTCAACAAAGGCATCGAGTATTTAGAAAAGTGCGTTAAAGCCGTGGACAACAACTCACTTTACTGGCAATCACTCGGCACAGCGTATCGTAATCAACAACAAAACGACAAAGCCAAAGACGCTCTCGAAAAAGCCATTAAACTTGATGATCGCAATCATTTGGCGATGTCTAATCTAGTGATGTTGTTAGACACCATGGGCCAACAAAAAGACGCAATTAAAGTCGGACAGAATTGCCTAAACGCAAAGGATAAATTATTTTGTGACGCATTCAAGAACTTCGAAAATAAACCACGTTTGAATGTCAAAACCCATCCGGGCAATTATCAAGAAGGTCAGCTAAACATTATTGCCTTTGATTTGCCAGATAATGACCCAGAACGACTACAAGGCGCTATCATTAACGCTTCTATTGCACCGTATATCTATCCTGAATGGCAATGCCGTTTTTACTGTAGCGATGCAGTGCCTAAGGATGTAATAGGACAGTTAGTTAAATTAGGTGCAGAAGTTAGCATGGTGAAAGACGACGCGAAAACGATCCCGAGTTCACTTTGGCGATGTTTTGCTTCTGATGATAGCAATGTCACGCGATTTATCTGTCGCGACCCCCGTTCTCGTCTAAATGTACAAGAGAAGAATGCAGTGGATGAGTGGGTGGCCTCGAATAAGTACTTTCATGTGATGCGTGACAATATTAATCATGTCGAAGTGATGCGCACTAATATGTGGGGTGGCGTTGCTGGTGTGATTGCTAATTTAGGCGCATTACTATTAGCGTTTTACCAACAAGTGAATATTTCTTCGACTGATCCCAGCTTTTTGCGCGGCATCATTTGGCCGTTGATTAAGGATAATAGTTTTACCCATGATAGCTATTATCAGTTAGGTTTTTCGAAGCCGTTTCCTGAGTATGGCCGTCGACCTGCTATCACCCATGTGGGTTCATTAGAAGGTTGGGATATAAGCCGCTGGAAATAAGGAAATCACATGCCTGAAGTCTCTGTCAGAGAAGCATTGGAACTTGCTCTCACGGCGCACCGTGAAAATGAGCTCGGTAAGGCCCGCAAAATTTATGAAGATGTGTTGAAAGCCGACCCTGAGAATGTGGACAGCCTGCATTATTTGGGTTTGATATGTCATCAAGAAGGTAAGCTCGAAGAGGGTATTGAGTACATGAAAAAAGCCCTCAAACTTGCGCCGGATAACACGCATTACTGGCAGAACATCGGATCGGCATACTCCCAGGCAGAAGATTACGAAAATGCCATGGATGCCCTCAAAAAATCCATTGAGCTAGAACCCAACAATCACATCGCCTATGGCAATATGGTCTATGCCCTCAAAAAACTAGAGCGTTATCCCGAAGCTATTGAGTATGGCCAGCAATGTCTAGATATCAAAGACAAATTTTTTTGTGCAGCCTTCAATAAACTCAAATCTAAGCCTAGCCTTCAACTCAAAAAACACCCAGGCGCATATGCACCACAACAAAAGAATGTGATTTCGTTTAGTTTATGGGGCGATAATGAATTCTATACCGGGGGTGCCATCGCTAATGCTGCTATCGCGCCTTATTTATTTCCAGAGTGGGTATGTCGCTTTTATTGCGGTAAAGATGTGCCCCAAGCAGTACTAGAGAAGCTCAATAAATTAGGCGCTGAAGTGATGTTGGTACAACAAAAAAACCAAGGTGCGTTCCCTGGGCTTGCTTGGCGTTTTTTAGTCTCTGATGATGAGTCAGTGACGCGATTTATTTGTCGAGATTGCGATTCACGTTTAAGCGTGCAAGAAAAAATTGCCGTGGATGAGTGGGTCGCGTCTAACAAGTATTTTCATATTCTCAGAGACAATATCATTCACTGCGAATTAATCCTCGCCGGCATGTGGGGCGGCATTGCGGGCGTTATCCCAAACATGCAAAAACTCATCGAAGAATTCTACACCGAAGACCACGCTCAATTCCGCGACCAAGGCTTTCTTAGGACCATGATATGGCCCCTTATCAAAGACACCGCTATGACCCATGACCGATACTATCGCCTCGGCGATACCAAAGGCTACAGCCCCTATGGCGAACGACCAGGACTCTTGCATATCGGCGGTTCCGAGCAGTGGGATCTTAAACGATTCAGCTGAACAACGCCACTACGCAGTTGATTTTGTTAGCCACATAATAAGTTAATAATGCTTTAATTTGCTGATTATTTTCTATAAACTATAGTCAAATTATACAGCCAATAACAACAACGGAGGCTTTAATTATGTTTGGTAGAGGAAAACATGAAGCACCTTATGTGCTAACATCAGCGCAAGTCGATGAGAAAATTTCCCAGTACAAGGCACGAGCTCTCGAAGATCTAAATGATGCTGAGTTTCGTGAATACTTGACTACAAGTGAATTGCCGAGTCGGGTTGTGAGTGAATTAAAGCGTAATTCAAGAGCACTCGATGACTCCATTAGAGTTCTACTTAATGATCTTGAAGACGAAGAAACAAAAGAAATTATTGCAGAAGATTGTTGGAATTTCAAAAAATGTGTCGAGCGTCCTCTCTCCCTCCTTCAGGTTGATATTGTAGAGGGATTACATCTATCAAGCAGTAAAATCGATATTTTGATTGATAATCTTGCGAGAGAAATTTCTGAGTGTAAGATAGATTGTATCAGTCACATCTACACGTTACAATCTGTTGTTCCTGATATTACATCGCGACAGATTGAACGAATCAACTCAATCGTTGATGATCTAATTGAAGAGGCTCGATCTCAGCCAAACTACGACGAGATATTGAGAGACACTGGATGTACAAGTGATGCTGATTATATCGATTTTATCAAGCGTGATTTAGAATTGTCAGATGTTATAAAAGCATGGGATGAGTATCATAATGCTAATCGACCAGGGGCATCTTCGACGCGTTAGTGCTATTTGCAGATAATTTGTTAGCAGTATCACGATCGGGGAGCGGCAAGGATAATTTTTTGGCCGCATATTGTTTTGCAGCAACTATTGTTGCTATAGAGTCTGATAAAGTGCCATCCCAGTCAAATACAATTAATTTTATCATCGTTTTCTGCTCCCATAGATGGTTGTAGCACTGGAAGTATCTTATTCGGGGTATCACAAATGAGTTGTTTAATTTGGTACTTTGAGAGTCCTAGTTTGATCATATTACATATCTGTCGTTCTATTCCTTGGCTACCTGCTGCAACCAGCCCATGTTCTTGATACAGCAGTTCTGAATCATTATCTTTGTAGAGTTGGCGACCAGCAAGGTATTTGCTTTCGATGGAGTCTGTCATCATCAACATATTTTCAGTGCCTACTAGTTCTATAGTTTTATCTACGATAGCTAAGTCCACGTGCTCGCCATCGAAGTTTTGGCAAATTTTGACAATACCTTTACGTGCATTAGCTATCATTGTTGCTGGTACGGGACCAAGCTTTTCAGTTAAGTTATTTAGATTCCACGAATCTAGATCAAGTTCCGCGATCTCTTTATCACGCTGTTTTGCTTTTCTGAGCCTAGCTTCAATGTCATGCAAGTCGAGCTTCTGGATCTCAGTAAAATCATAAGGACCAATGCCATGGCAATGGAAGTCTAGGGGAATATATCCTAGCGAAGATTGTGTATTATTTAATAATGCATTAGACATGTAAATTACTCAATAGTAACTATAATTTCAAAATCTTTTTGCAGCTAGTCTGACAGAAAGAATGGTGTCTGTCACGGTCCAATTAATGTACTCCAAATTCCCCATGATTAGGTATATAATCCCCCCACCAAATCAACAATGAGGCTCCTATGACCGTGATTACCCGATTTCCGCCCAGTCCGACAGGTTATTTGCATGTGGGTGGTGCCCGCACTGCGCTCTACAGCTGGCTCTATGCCCGCCATCATCAGGGCAAATTTGTCCTGCGTATCGAGGATACGGACCGGGAGCGTTCAACGGAGGAAGCGGTGCAGGCGATCATTGATGGCATGGCTTGGCTAGGTTTGGATCATGACGAAGGGCCTTATTTTCAGACCAAACGCTTTGATCGTTATCAAGCAGTCATCGACCAATGGTTAGCCGAGGGTAAAGCTTATCGTTGTTATTGCTCCAAGGACAAATTAGACGCCCTGCGTGAAGAGCAAATGCAAAACAAACAAAAACCGCGCTATGGTGGTCATTGCCGTGATTTGGATCTAAATGATCCGGATAAACCCCATGTTGTCCGTTTCAAGAACCCTCAAACGGGAGATGTGGTGTTTGATGACGTGGTGCTTGGGACCATCACTATCAATAATAATGAACTAGACGATTTGATCATTGCCCGCACTGATGGCACACCTACCTATAATCTAACTGTTGTGGTGGATGACTATGACATGGGTATCACCCATGTGATCCGCGGTAATGACCACATTAATAATACGCCCCGACAAATCAATATGCTGGCAGCTATGGGGGCAACTATCCCAGCGTATGCCCATATTCCAATGATTTTAGGCGATGACGGTAAGCGTTTATCAAAACGTCATGGGGCGGTGGGAGTGATGCAATACCGTGACGACGGGTACTTACCCCATGCCTTATTAAATTACTTAGTGCGTTTGGGATGGTCCCATGGCGATCAGGAAATTTTTTCATTAGACGAAATGATTGCCTTATTCGATATCAAGGATGTTAATAAAGCACCGTCGGTCTTTAACACGGACAAATTATTATGGCTCAATCACCATTATATGAAAACTGATCCTGCTGTTGATGTAGCAGAGCATTTAAAATGGCATATGGATAATCAAGGTATTGATACCACTGATGGTCCGAGCCTTGAAGCCATTGTTGAGGGGTTGCGTGAGCGGTGTAAGACCTTAAAAGAAATGGCAGAGAAGAGCAAAATTTTTTATGGTGATTTCCCGGGGTTTGATGAAGCAGCAAAAGCGAAATGTTTTAAGCCCGAAACCAAAGACCCACTCGAAGCCTTGCTCAAGCAATTAACGGAGCTTAATGATTGGCAAGAAGAACCATTAGGCGCGGCGATTCAAACAGTCCTCGATGAGTTCGGACTCAAGATGGGCAAACTGGGTCCTGCTATTCGTGTGGCGTTAACCGGTAATACGATTTCGCCGTCGTTAAATACGACGTTGGCATTAATGGGACGGGATAAGAGTTTGGTGCGGTTGGCCGTGGCTATCGATGAACTTCCATAATAAATCGCCCGATGCTAATGCAGGCTGACTAACTCAGACAGTAGACAGCGCTCCTAGTGCTTAGCGATTTTGTCTTTGTTTTCATGGAGCAAAGTCTTGCTGTCGTGCTACACTTACCAACAACTACAGGGTGTTCACCTTGTCCAGCAACCATAATACGTATGAGGATGTGCTTATGTCTGAGATCGCTATCTATACAGCCAAAGATGGTCATGTGGAGTTAGATGTCAATCTTGCTGATGGGACCATTTGGCTTTCCCAGCAACAGCTTGCTGATTTATTTGGCACAAAACGACCAGCTGTAACCAAACACTTGAGAAATATCTTTAATTCCAAGGAGTTAGACGAAAATTCAGTATGTTCCATTTTGGAACATACTGCGAATGATGGCAAGCGGTATAAGACTAAGTTCTACAACTTAGATGCAGTAGTGTCTGTTGGTTACCGCATTAATTCACATGAAGCAACACGATTTCGGATATGGGCTACCCAAGTATTAAAAGACCATCTGGTTAATGGATATACAACTTATGACAAACGTTTAGCTGAGCGTGGTGTACAGGAATTGCAGCAAACGGTTGAGTTACTGCAAAAGACATTGGTTCATCACGATTTGGTGAATGATCTTGGCCAGGAAGCAATCCAGCTGATATTGGCCTATACAAAGACCTGGGATTTGTTGTTGGCCTATGATGAAGGTGAGTTAAAGTTGCCTGAGCAAGTAAAAGAGGCCTCACCGAGGTTAAATTATGAAGCCGCATTATCCGCTATCAATTCGTTAAAAACCGATCTAAGTGCACGCAATGAAGCGACTCATTTGTTTGGACAAGAACGTGATGGTGGCCTCGATAGTATTCTAGGCAATATTGAGCAAACATTTGGTGGTGAACCACTCTATAAGACACCAGAAGAAAAAGCAGCACACTTACTGTATTTTGTTATCAAAGATCATCCGTTTACTGATGGTAATAAGCGCATAGGCAGTTTTATGTTTTTGCTTTATCTAAAATCACAGAGCATGCCAATAAAACTCAATGAAAACGGATTAGTAGCCTTAGCCCTATTGGTCGCAGAGAGTGATCCAGCACAAAAGGAAATGATCATCAGACTCGTTGTTAATTTATTATTAGATTAAGTAAGGGTGTAATATTCAACAATACTTAGGGAAAATTTTCCGATGACACAATACGGGCAAATCCCCAGTGATGAAATTTTTGTTGAATCTATAGGGGTATGGTAAGCTCTCGCCCAAATTAATAACGATGCGAGTGAAACACTATGGCTAAGAGTAAAGCGTCTAAACAGCTCAGACGAACCCTTGTTCAGCGGAGTGTCCCTGTCACTAGACAGTTAAGGGTTGATCCCGTTGTCATAAATCCAGCCTATCTGCCAGATTTCTCGAATTTATCCCCCCTCATGCAAGGGATCTTCATGCTGAGTATTATGGGGCTGGTCAATGGACAGCACCTTCCCCAGCCTCAGCATATGTCAGACAGCCAGCCAACAGCAGATAGCACGCCGGAAACGGACCGTGCTATGGGCGGCCCTGCCAATAGTACGGCAATTCAAGTGGCCGAGATGCCAGGGGTTGATGTGCCGCAGACTGAGGTTGTTGTAACACCAGCCCTTGACCGAACACCACCATCTGAAAAACAGACGGGTAAAAATGCCAGGAAGAAGCAAGCGCGACAGCAACAACTTGTAATGACTGAACCTGAAATAATAAAACCGCTACGAGATAGCAATCCTGAGCGTGAGTATCACAAGTTTGTCCGTGAACAGGTATCCTACAAAGAGCAAAAATATAACCCTGAACATCGAGACCGTTTACTTGCTGTTTGGCAGCGTTATATCACTTCGACTGATAGCATTTACACCCTCACTGAGCTTTCCAACCTGGTCGAGAAAATGCAAGATCAAGTCTACTCAAAAGAAATTATCCTGGATGTCATAGAGAGTTATTTTGCTGCGATCAAAATGCCATGGTCTGCCTCCATAGAACATGCAAAGGGGGGATACTATCAAGCACGTTCACTCTTAGATATAAGATCCTGCGCTTATGTTTATCTAGTGTGCGCGCAGCGAACAGGGCAAATAGAGCGCTTTAATGCGATGATGCAATCCGATAATCCCATTAGCAGGGCGATTGGCTTATTGCCTACGAATGGCTACCGTTTAACGCATCTTCACAATGTTGCACGAGAACAAGATCAGTCGCTTCATTTGCCGAGTCCCACCACAATGGCAGAGGTGCGTCAATACTTTAATGAAGTTAGCCTACTTTCAAAGTATGATCTCTATCTTTTGGATTTCTTTATCAATAGCGATACTATCAGCCTTAATGAGAAGAGGGCACTTGTGGTTGAAAGAATAAATACCTTGAGGCCGACCTCTCCAGGTGATGCGCAACTGTTGCAAGTGCTGTATACCACTTTAGCTGAGCTGGCTGTGGAGGCAGGCGATTATGATGCTGCCCATAAAATCGATAATATAGTACTGTTTGATCCTGAATTAGCATATTACGTTGGCCTACATACCGATGAATGGAATTATCGTGCTTTCGGAAGAGATTCATGTCCTTACTATGAATTATCCGGTAGTCTTATTTATCGTAAAGGCTCAGAGGATATGAGACGTGACTTTGTTGCTGAGCGCCTGTGGCGTGAGATGAACTATTTTATGATGAATAGTAACGTTGATGCGGTGCTTACTACCTGGGAACAAGCCCTTGAACGGCGAGCATTTAATTTAAAACATAATTTTGCTGAGGTTGAGCATAGACTCGGTGAGGACTTATCCAAATACGGTGCGCACAATACACTGCCGCGTGCTGATGAGTATGATGCACGGCTGTTAAAACTTATCGATTTTCTATTAGCACAAGGTGGCCAAGAGCAGGCAATTGCTGACATTATCGAAAATTACCCTCAGACACAATATCCACAAAATATTGGTGGACCACTGTGGCAGCGATTTGCCGAAGTGTATTTCCAAATGGCGTCGACGCTTGAGTCAACTGCAGAACAAGCGACTTATCTCGAGAGAGCGGTTTATTATGACAAGGCTAATCCTGTATACCAAGAATCTTTTAGTTGGGCTGAGTGGCGAGTTAATTCAACTGTGGGTGCACTTTATGATGGAGCTGCTCGGTTTGTTCAGTCCCTGGGGATTTGGCAGTCTGCGCCTCAGGCGGCAAACGATGGTGAGGCGCCGACTCGAGCTGATGAGAGCACATCAAATTCGCCAAGCCAAACCGCGGGTTGGTAGAACGGCTCAGTTTTAAGCAAAAGGATGTTCAATTAGGCAGGATATGGTAGTATTTCGCTCAAATTAATAACGATGAGAGTGAAATACTATGGCTAGAAGTAAAGCGTCTAAACAGCTCGCACGAACCTTTGACCCGCGAAAAGCCCCTGAAAATAGGCAGTTAAGGGTTGATCCCGTTGTCGTGAATCCAGCCTATCTGCCAGATTTCTCGAATTTATCCCCCCTCATGCGAGGGATCTTTATGCTAAGTATTATGGGCCTGGTCAATGGGCAGCATCTTCCCCAGCCTCAGCCTATGTCAAACAGCCAGCCCACAGCGGATAACATGCCGGAAACAGACCATGCTATGGGTGGCCCTGCTAATAGTACGGCAATTCAAATGGCTGAGATGCCTGGGTTTAATGTGCCACAGACTGAGGTTGTGGTAACCCCAGCCGTTGATGCAGCACCATCACCTGAAAAGCAGATGGGTAAAAATGCTAGGAAGAAGCTTACAAAGCGACAAGCAATTTCAGATAAGCCAAGCCTATCTGCTCACGAGCAAGTGTTACTTAATTGGCAACAGCAGTTTGTGGCTAACCCATTTAGTCCCGAGCTTGGTACTTTTATCAGTGATAGGGGAGTTACCCTCACGGAAAAAACGGCAGTGCTTGGGCATATCATAGAACATGCTGCGCTTAAACAGACGAATACCGAGGAGGCGGCGCGTTTACAGGCACTGTGCAGTGTGCAAGCCGCTTTGGCATTTGCAAATAAGGATTATGTGACGGCATTGAACGCCGATGGTCTTGCAGAGATTTCTACAACAGACTTGGATGACAAGTCGAGCCGTGATGTCGCTCATTATAATACTATTTTGCTGCAGGATAAGAGAGAGCATTATCCGCCACGTTTTGCTGAAACTAAGCGTGAATTGATTATTAATAGATTGCGACGCAATTGGTTGGCGGTCATCAGTGCGGGCAAGGTTTCTATCGCCATGCGACTGTGGCAACAGTACTTAGGATTAATGCAAAACCCCTTCTTTTTGCCTGAAGCTGGTAATGCCAATGTTAGTCTGACACCCAATCAAGACCAGGTATGTGCTAGGGATGTCTTGCTGTATTGCAAACTCTTAACTCACCAGTCCGAGCACGTTGAAGATATGTTAGAAGTGATAGAGACATACATATCTAGTTTGCATCGTGATTGGAGTGCCGCGGATAATCATGATGCTGAACATATGATAAAAGCCTATCTCATGACTATCATCAAGTCTCGTGATATTGTGAGATACAATAATTTGATGGCGACGAATAATGTCCTGCGCGTTGCGATCCGAGAGCATATTGTGCGAGTATCCCATCCAGACGTTCAACGTCGGCTTGCGCAACAATATGCGGCTGGTGAGATAGGGAGAGAAGCTTTGCACGATGATATTTTGTCATTACTCCAGCAAATTCATCGTATTGCTGATGAAGAGGGTATTGAGTCATCAGACTATTATGTGCCAACAACTGCCGAACAGTTACAGTCATTTTTCCGCTATGACAGTAACTTTGGTTCGCAACATGAGAAATACCTATACCAATTCATCAATGATGAACAGTACTCTATTTCCGCCAAAATTGAGCTACTGCAATCGATTATTCCAACCATTAAACATATTACGCCGTTTCACTGGCGGGCACTACACATTACTATTGCAGAGTTAGCAATACTTGATGGCAACGATGAATTAGCTCACCAGATTGATAACACAAGGTTATTTAATGATGACTTAGCTGCTGAAATGGTGGATAAGCCGTTTGGCTTTAATGCATGTCGCTCAGCTGGACAGCGTTGGTGCACTATCGGAGGTGCCCAGGCGGGGGGAAGCTTTCTAGAACCCTCTGAAACCATTCGCCTCAATGGCCGTGATTTAGAAAGTGACCGGCTAAGCCGCGAGTTACAATACCACCTTAAGCGAGCTGATATAGGCGCTTCCTTAGTTGCATGGGATCAACAATGGCAACGATTAGGCGATCTATTTAACCAGAAACGCGCCATGTCCGCTCTGGAACGCAATGCTGATGAGTTGTTTCAGTTGCTAGGCTTATTGTCTAAAACACCAGGGCAAGAGAGGGAAGTGCTTCGGGTGCTAGAGCGCTATTCAGCAATTTTTATGTTGTCCTCTTACAAGACACTGGATGATAAAGCGGCATTGCTTTATCTAGAAACTGTGCTTGAGGCCGGATTATTTGATGACTTTGAGTCGCTCTGGCAGAAAAAACAGGATGGTTTTCGATATGCAGTATTTAGTGGCTACAATGAGTCGTTGAATCAACTCTGTGCGAAAATCTTCATTCTGATGAGCGAGCAAGCTACGACCGTCCAACAAAGGCTGGATTATCTTAACCTTGCAGTGCGGTATCAACCGAATAATGAAGCATATACTACACAACTTAAACAAGCGAAGAATGATAAGTCGCGCCAAGAGATCCTTGAGGCAGCACGTCCGTACTCTGGGGTCAACGCTTGGAGTAAACCTGGGACTGGTTTGTCAGACAATGTGTTATCAAACACGCTGTTAAAACATATGATCAGTCTAGGTTTGTGGCAACCTGAACCGTCTGAGGGACAGGAGAGTGAAAACCAAGGCGAGCAATCTCGCTTACACAAACGCGCACGAGCTTAAGCGATCATGATATTTATGGATTTTGTACATATTTGAACCAGCCTTTAAAGTCTGGTATATTGCGCGCAATAATGATACTAACAATAAATAACGAGACGCCGTATGTATTCCGATTCTGAAGAGAATTTTGCTGAAATTTATGCTGTACTAGGGCTAACGCCACCGCCCAGTCCTAAGACCAACACTCCATTGTTAACCAGAACCAATGAAAATAGTCAACTCACAAAACGCCCGTCATCGGGTGAAGTACCTTCCAGCAAACGTCAGCGGACCAGTGAATCAGAAGAACCTCAAAGCTCCTATAATGCCATCATCGATATAACCAATCAGATGTCTCCAGCATCGATGCCATTGCCTCAGCTGTTCACAAACCCAATGTCAGTTCTCCAGTTGAACGAACCACAATGGCCACCCTACGAAGAGTCTGGGGAAAACCTTGATGATGACATACAGCTGTTTGAAACTTCCGATAATGATGAATGGTTCGAGAAACTCGTTGCAGAAACACAAGCTGAGGTTGATTCTGAATCTTCAGAGGAAATTTTGGCAGTGCCTGCTCACGATGATGAAATGCAACCTGGTTATAATATTCAGTTCTTTCTTGATAAATTTCACGAGAGGAGGAAATACTATTGCTTTGTCTATCCAGGTACTGCTAAGAAGTACCAAGGCGATATACCTTCAGTTGTAGACCAGTGTTGGCTCAGCAATAGGAAGCTTGTCATCGGATTTATGGATGGCGATAAGCAGATATGGCTGGAGCTTATGACTTACAGGAACTTACAAGCACGAAATAATAAATTAAAAAGAATGAACACTAATGCAGATACAAAGGTGGATGCTGCACTAGACGATAATCAGAATATGATAGCCAGTCACCAGTCTTTTATTGATAAAGTAAAAAATAAATACTATCACTATGTATATTCAGGTACCGCAGATGAATATCCAGGTAATTTTCCGCAAGTTGTTCAGAGGTGGTCAAGGCGGAATCAAATTTTTAATATTGAGTTCATGGATAGAGGCGAAGAAATATGCTTGGAACTGATAGCCCACACAGCTTATCAACGTCGGTTAGCTAAGCCATTAACTGATGTGGTGACACAGCATGATTCTGATGAGGCTTCAGAGCCAGTTATACCTTATGTGGGGGTGACCCCGGATACGGATGTGATTTATGAGGGTGATAGTGGGCTTGAAGAGCTTAGTCAGAACAGCGGAAAAAACAGTAATGTTGTCAGTGTTACAAGGCGCGATGACAGTGGCCATGAGCAGGTCGTTCAGTTACAAGAACTCCTATCAGACCATTACAGTAGCCAAGTTAATGCATGTGTTTGGATAACGCCAGATACCAAGATTGTTTATCAAGTTGGGTTGCCAGAAGCCCAACGCTATATCTATGAAGGAAAAAAAGTATTTGCTGAATTTATTATCGAGGATGATAACGGAAAGTTCCATGTGGTACACTTTGGAACAGCGATTAAATATACTGGCGATCTTCCTCCAGAGAGCGAATGGCAATACCATTACAATGATGACAAGGTTTATATCGAATTTTCTGTTAGTCTAAATGACAACTTAATACATACAATTCGCTTAGAGCAGATACAATCCTGGGAATTCAATCTCAGAAAGACTCGCGCAAAAATATCCGAATGCCCAGAGCCAGCGTATAACCATCAAGCTCGCCCTGAAAGCACGGGCAACGAGATTATTGCAGATATGGAGCCATTAACTAGTGAACATACTCCAGCTGAAGCCATAGGGCCGTCATCAGGCGATACACCTTCCAGCAAACGTCAACGGACCAGTGAAGCAGAAGAACCTCAAAACTCCTACAATGCCATTATCGATAGAACGAATCAGGTGTATCCAACATTAGTGCCATTGAGCCCACCGCACACAAACCCAGTGCCACCTCGTGCTAATGATTCGCAAGTAAAATGTTGGGTAACCCCCAACACAGATCTGGTCTACGTGGATGAAATTCCTGGAGAAGTACTCGAACAAGCACAGACAACCTCGGCTAAACGCATTAAGTTTATAAGGCAAGGCCATAAAGGTGAACAACAATCTGTGCATTTGGAGTGTATTCGCAAAGTCCCTTTAAAACGCAGGCTTTCTTATTGGGTAACGCCAGAAACAGACGTGGTATATAGCAATAAGCTACCAGCGAATGCCTATCGAATCTATGATAATGATAAAGCATATATTGAGTTCTCAACAAAATCTTCTGCCGGTGAAGAACAGACAGTTCGCTTGGAGCGAATTTGTTTTGCTGAGTTAATGCGAAGGCAAACATTGCTAGTGTCAGCACCGGTCGCTAGATCAGCTCAATTCTATTGGGTTACCCCGGATACGGACGTGATTTATGAGGGTAATATTCGGCCTGAAGAGCTAAGCCACAAAATTATAGGAAGTCGCAATATTTACAATGTTATAAGGACAGATGTCAGTGGCAGTAAGCGAGTCATTCAACTGCAGAGACTGGATAGTAAATATTACAAAAAACGAGTGCAGGCATGTGTTTGGATAACGCCGAATACCAATATTATTTATCAAGGCGAGTTGCCAAAAGTCCAACGCTATCTCTACGAAAAGAAAAAGGTCTTTGCTGAGTTTGTTATCGATGATGATAACGGCGAACAACAGACGATTCGCTTGCAGCGTATTACGAAAAAAAGGTGTAAGGATGTGTGTTCGCATTGGGTAAATCTCGGAACAGCCGATATCTATGATAAAGATCTTCCTCCCAAAAGTGATTGGCAATACCATTACAATTATGACAAGGTTTCTATCGAGTTTGCTGTTGTTAACACAGATGGTTCAACCGCGATAGTTTATTTAGAGCAGATCAATTTATTAGAATTTCAGGAGAGAAAAGGATACATAACGGCTAGTGAACGCCAAGAATTAGCAAATAATCAACAAACCAATTTCGCAGGCATGCGCTATAGTTTACTCCACCGTAGAGAACCATCGTCTGTGGCAGCTATCCCTGACCAAGCTGAGGGTGCGCTAACAAGTCCTGAGGCTGGAGCCCAAGATGACCTTCTAGAAGGTCGTCTTGAGACGCATGAGGCGGTCGAAAAAACGTCCAATAATTTTCGCGTTTAAGCTATGTCAGTAACAAGCAAACATGTCCGGTTTAGCTAGCACGCCATTTGTCCGGATCTGGTATCTTAAAAAGCCCCCTTATCCACAAGTCC
>MDTG01427102.1_pt1 | contig 46966 bp, 42 predicted proteins | sample 811421 | NCBI WGS metagenome assembly MDTG01 (sample SAMN05326645, study PRJNA326480) | marine metagenome | isolation source: seawater | place: Pacific Ocean: South East | collected 2011 | reverse complement strand
CTGACCCAAGTTATAGATATTTTGTTGTGTAAGTTTGGCCTGCCATCTCTTGAAAGCATATTTATTATCTCCTTTAAATACACCAACATATTCTTGTCATTCTTATAAAATTCCATATATTAAATTAAATAGTTTTTTTTAATTGATTGATCATAAATTCTTAAAGCAAGGGAGCCTTTGGAAGACCAAATTTGAACTTAATGGTTACGAGAGAGATAATGGTGATAGTCTCGCAACTCAGCTTGAAATTGGACGTTGCTTTAAAGTAATTGACAATAATTTATATATTTCAAATATAAATAAGTCAACGTCGAGAATTATGGTAAGTCTTTTAGAAGATGGTTATGAGTGTTGGCTAGAAATTCAAGATTTAATTGGTAATTTATCTCCCATAAACTATTGGGTCCCTATGCTGCTTTCGAGGGAAGAAATAAAGATGAGGATACCCTTAATTATTAAATGGTTGAAAAATATTTCTTGTCAAACAAATAAGTATTATTGGGGAGGAACTATTGGACCGAATTTCGATTGTTCAGGGTTGGTTCAAAAAGCTTTTTCTTCCCATGGTGTTTGGTTGCCAAGAGATGCATATCAACAAGAAAATTTTTGTGAAATATTCCAGTTTGATTTTTTAAAACCAGATAATTTATTGAATGGTGATTTAATTTTCTTTGGAAGTGATGATAAGTGTGATCATGTAGCAATTCATCTTGGGAAAGGATTGTATATGCATAGTTCAGGTGAAAGTAATGGGTCAAACGGTATTGGAATAAACTCTCTTTATGAAACTGATTCCATTTCAACCTATTATCGTTCAAGGTTTAGATCAGTTGCGAGAGTTGTACGCTGTTTTGGTGAAGCTTCTTTCAATTGAAGAAAACTGTATTTTTTTAGGAATCAAATGAAATCAAATATTGAAATATCCATTATTATTCCAATCTTTAATGAACAGGAAAGCATCAAATTTCTAGTAGCGCAAATATTGCAAGTAATGAAGTCTTCTAATGAGAAATTTGAATTAATTGTCGTAGATGACGGTTCTAAAGATAATAGTGTTATTGAACTAAAGGAACTTTCAAAAGAAGTTAAAGAATTAACATGTATTGTTTTAAGAAAGAATTATGGACAAACTGCAGCTATGGCTGCAGGTTTTGATAAGTCTCAGGGAAAAATTATAGTAACTCTTGATGGAGATTTGCAAAATGACCCACAAGATATTCCACTGCTAATTAAAAAAATCAGAGATGGTTATGATTTGGTAAGTGGTTGGAGATTTAAAAGAAAAGATTCTGAATTTTCTAGAAAGCTGCCTTCCAAAATTGCAAATAAGTTGATTGCAAAAGTTACAGGAGTTCATCTTCATGATTATGGTTGCTCTTTAAAAGCTTATAAAAAAGAGGTCTTATCTGACATCCGGCCCTATGGTGAACTTCATAGATTTTTGCCTGTTTTAGCAAATATAGAGGGCGCAAAAATTGCTGAAATTAAAGTAAACCATAGACCTAGAAAATATGGAAATAGCAAGTATGGAATTGATAGGACTTTTAGGGTCTTGATGGATTTACTTACAGTTTGGTTTATGAATAGTTTCCTAACAAGACCAATGTATGTATTTGGTTTTGGGGGTTTACTTGCTATCTCAGGAAGTATTGTTAGTAGCTTTTATCTTCTGTTCCTTAAGGTATTAGGAGAAGATATTGGAGACAGACCTCTTTTAACTTTTTCTTTAGTCCTTGGCGTGGCAGGAGTCCAACTTTTTTGCTTTGGACTACTAAGTGAATTACAAATTAGGACCTATCACGAAAGTCAAGGTAGACCTATCTATCGCATAAGAAATACATTTAAAGGTTTAGATACTTTTTGATTTTTATGTTTGTTTAAAGAATGTGATTTATATTTCTGAATACATTTTGCTGCTCTGATCACAACTCTTCTGTCAGAGTCTTTTAGCCCTCTTCTCAAAATTGGAATTACAGCAGAATCATTCCATTTTTCTGAGATTTCTATGGCTTTTAATCTTTCTTTAGGATTTGAATTTATTAGCTTGTTAAGTTTATTTATTAAACTTATTTTTTGTTTAGAATTAGATGGAGGTTTGAATTCATTTGTATCTGATTTTGTTGTGAAATTAACTTTTTTCTGCTCTTGAATTGGAAGTACAGCTGATGTCACAATCTCACTTTTAAATATGAATGAGTTAAAAGCCTTTCTTTTTTTGTTTATACCCCAAATAAGCAATGCAAAAATTATTGCAATAGCGCCAGAAATTGTTTGATTCATAATAAAAAACTGAAAATTTATTCAAAAAGTTTGAAATCTATTGAACTTTTATGTCATAGGTACCAATTTAAGAGGATTAATTACTAAAATAAATTCTAATATGCAGAATATTCAATGACTAGTGATTTTGCAGTAAATTTTTTGCCTCAGATATTTGTCCCTCTTATAGGGATTATGGCACCTGCGGTTTTTATTGTTCTAATTGGTAGATACATTACTGCAGCAGCCGATTAATTAAATTTTTATTATTCTCACTATTAATTTTTAAATGACCGAAATCAAAGAAACAACAATGTCAGAAGAGTGGGCCGTAAAACCTGTCACTGATCCTTTTGTTGGTAATCTCGAAACACCAGTTAATTCTGGTTGGTTTACAAAATGGTTTATTAATAATTTACCTTTTTACAGGAAAGGTATTTCATCTAATTTTAGAGGGCTAGAAGTTGGTGCTGCTTTTGGATATTTACTTTATGGGCCATTTTTCATGACAGGTCCATTAAGAAGTTCTGACTTTGCACTTACTGCTGGATTACTAGGTTCCGTGGGGGCCATCCATATTTTATCAGCATTATTGATTCTATATAATTCCCCAGGGAATGGTCCTAATGTTCAGCCTGTTGATTGTACTGTCGATAACCCTCCTAATGATTTATTCACAAAAAAAGGTTGGGCTGATTTTACAAGTGGTTTTTGGTTAGGAGGATGCGGTGGAGCAGTATTTGCATGGTTATTGATGGGTACTTTGCATCTTGATATGTTGATACCTATGTTTAGGCAGTATCATTTATTTGGAGCTTAACCTTAAAAAAAGCCCCCTAAATATGGGGCCTTTTTTTTGAGATTATTTTTTTTATATTATTTAATTAACTAATAATTCCATTACAGGGATGTATAAAACTTTGACTGGTCTTTAGCATTAGACCAGAATATTTAATTTTTTGGAAAACGTATTGAAATCAATCATTCATATCTATAAAAATCTATAAAAAAAGTTTTGGATGTAAGTGAGTATTAGTTTAATCGACCTTTTGAGGTTGTAGGAAATACCTATAAATTTAATCTACCAAAAGTAAGTATTTTCCTCTCATTATTTATTACTGCAATTATTATAAAGAAAATATTCTTGTATCTATCTTTAATTCAAAATAACTTTTGAGAACTTTATTTTGCGCAATTTTTTAGATATGGATATCCTCTATATCTAAAAAAAAAGCCCCTTTATTTAGGGGCTTTTTTCAGAGATCATTTGTTTAAGTAAAATGTTTTAACCAAACTTTCCTGAAGTTGAAGCGACTACAAATGCTCCAAAAGTAATAAAGTTTCCGACTGTGAAATGGGATAAACCAACTAACCTTGCTTGGACGATTGATAAAGCTACTGGCTTATCTCTCCATCCCACTAAGTTAGCAATAGGAGTTCTCTGATGAGCCCATACGAGAGTCTCAATCAATTCTTGCCAATAGCCTCTCCAGGAAATCAGGAACATAAATCCTGTAGCCCAAATCAAGTGGCCGAATAGAAACATCCAAGCCCAAGGTGATAAAGCATTAACTCCAAATGGATTGTAACCATTAATTAATTGAGCACTGTTTAGCCATAGGTAATCTCTAAACCATCCCATCAAATAAGTTCCAGATTCATTGAATTGGGCAACATTTCCTTGCCATATCGCAAGATGTTTCCAATGCCAATAAAAAGTTATCCACGCAATAGTATTGAGTGCCCAGAACATGGCTAGGTAAGTAGCGTCCCAAGCAGAACTGTCGCAAGTACCGCCTCTGCCAGGACCATCACATGGATAGGCATAACCAAAATCTTTTTTATCTGGAATTAATTTTGAACCTCTAGCGTCAAGAGCACCTTTAATAAGGATTAATGCAGTTGTATGTAAACCAAGAGCAATTGCATGATGAACTAAGAAGTCTGCAGGTCCAATTGGTAAAAAGTTTGTTAAGGCATCAGGTCTATTTATCATATCCAACCAGTAATGATTACCTGGCATTGATTCAGAAGCTATAGTTGCAGCGCTTGCAGAATTAGCAAGTAAAGCATTGAAGCCATACATAACTTTTCCACTTGCTGCTTGAGCAAATTGTGCAAAAACAGGTTCAACAAGTATTTGTTTCTCTGGATTGCCAAAAGCAACTACGACGTCGTTGTGTACGTATATTCCTAAAGTGTGGAAACCTAAAAGCATAGTTACCCAACTAAGGTGACTAATAAGCGCCTCTTTAGTACCCAAAACTCTTGCAAGAACATTATCCTTATTTAATTCAGGATCATAATCACGAACGAAAAATATAGCTCCATGAGAAAATGCACCAACCATTAAGAACATAGCTATGTATTGGTGGTGGGTATAAAGAGCTGCTTGGGTTGAATAATCTCTAGAGAGGAATGCATATGGAGGTAGTGCGTCCATATGTTGAGCCACTAAACTACATGCAACTCCAAGTGCTGCTAGAGCAAGACCTAATTGAAAATGAAGAGAGTTATTTACAGTTTCATAAAGGCCATCATGGTTAATTCCGAAATAACCTTTATGTGGGTCTTTAGGATGTCTCGTATTGTGAGCCTCAGTTATTTCCTTGAGAGAATGACCTATGCCAAATGTATTTCTATACATATGACCTGCGATAATAAAAACAACACCAATAGCAATATGATGGTGTGCTATGTCAGTTAACCAAAGTGATTCACTTTGAGGATGTAGGCCACCTAAAAAAGTAAAGATTGCAGTTCCAGCTCCTTCAGATGTCCCAAATACTGCATCAATTGAATCAGGGTTTTGAGCATAAGCTCCCCAATTTCCAGTGAAAAATGGAGCTAATCCAGCAGGATGAGGAAGAACTGTGAGCCAGTTATCCCATCCAACATGCTGACCACGGGACTCAGGAATAGCAACATGAACCAAGTGTCCAGTCCAGGCAATGCTACTGAATCCAAAAAGTACCGCTAAATGATGATTTAGTTGAGATTCTGCATTCTTAAACCAGGCTAGGGAAGGTCTGAATTTTGGTTGAAGATGAAGCCAACCTGCAAAAAGCATCCAGCAAACCAAGGTGATCATGAATATTGATCCTTGGAATAACTGTTCGTTAGTTCTCATCCCTATGGTGTACCACCAGTGGTAAAGACCAGAATAAGCAACATTAACTGGGCCAGTAGCTCCTGCTTGGGTGAGAGCATCAGTTAGGCCTTGTCCAAAGTGAGGATCCCAAATCGCATGAGCAATTGGCCTCACGTGAGTAGGATCATTTACCCATTCTTGGTAGTTTCCTTGCCAAGCAATATGAAATAAATTGCCAGCAACCCATAATCCAATAATTGCTAGGTGACCAAAATGAGTAGCAAAAAGCTTTTGATAAAGCTTTTCTTCTGTCATACCATCATGACTCTCAAAGTCATGAGCAGTAGCTATCCCGTACCAAATTCTACGGGTTGTAGGGTCTTGAGCTAGACCCTGACTGAATGATGGAAATTTAGTTGCCATTTAAAATGAGGATCAGTAAAGGTTAGCCCAGCCCAATTAGGCGAGCGTGGAAGAAAGCCCAAGTAGTGGCAATACCACCAACAAGGAAGTGTGTGACTCCAACTGCACGGCCTTGAGTAATTGATAATGCTCTTGGCTGAATTGTGGGAGCAAGCTTGAGCTTATTATGAGCCCAAACGATTGATTCAAAAAGTTCTTGCCAGTAACCTCTTCCGCTAAATAAGAACATTAAACTAAATGCCCAAATAAAGTGAGCTCCTAGGAACATCAATCCATACATACTTATTGGTTGTCCGTAACTTGTTAAAACTTGAGAAGCTTGAGCCCATAAGAAATCTCTTAGCCAACCATTTATGGTTATTGAACTTTGAGCAAAATTACCTCCAGTCAATCCCCAAACATCACTTTGCATTTTCCATGAGAAGTGGAAAATCACTATTGATAATCCGTTATACATCCAAAAAAGTCCAAGGAATACATGGTCCCAAGATGAAACTTGGCATGTACCTCCTCTTCCAGGTCCATCACATGGGAACCTAAATCCAAGAACGGCTTTGTCTGGTATGAGGCGAGAACTCCTAGAGAATAAAACTCCTTTCAGAAGGATCAATAGAGTTACATGAATACAGAAAGCATGAATGTGATGAATCATGAAGTCTGCAGTCCCAAGAGGTATTGGAGATATAGCAACTTTTCCACCTATACGAACAATCTCTCCGTTAAAAACTTCACTAACAGCTCCTGCCTGTAATTGAACCTTGGCTCCTGCAAGTGTTGTTGCTCCAGCTGCTGAGGCATGAATATTTTGAATCCATTGAGCAAAGACTGGTTGTAACTGAATCGCCTTGTCACTAAACATATCTTGAGGTCTACCCAGAGCTCTCATAGTGTCGTTATGAATGTATAAACCAAAGCTATGGAAGCCTAGGAACATACATGCCCAATTTAAATGACTAATTAGAGCATCTCTTGCCTTTAAAATTCTGTCTAAAACGTTATCAATATGCTTCGCAGGGTCATAATCTCTAATCATTGCTATGGCTGAATGAGCAGCTGCTCCGCAAATAAATAATCCACCGATCCACATGTGATGAGTGAATAATCCAAGAACTGTTGGATAATCAATGCCAAGATAAGGGTATGGAGGCATCGCATACATATGATGAGAAATAATAATGCTCAAGGAGCCAATCATTGCAAGGTTTATACCTAGTTGTGCATGCCAGCTATTAGCTAAAAACTCATAAATTCCTTCATGACCTTTTGGAGCCGGGAACAAGATTGGATCACCCTTGTGATTATCTAAAATTTCTTTGAGACTATGTCCTATGCCATAACTTGTTCTGTAAACATGACCGCCTATAACAGCTAAGACTCCAAAAGCAAGATGATGATGAGAAATATCCGTCATCCAAAGGCTTCCGGTTACAGGGCTTAGTCCACCTTTAAAGGTTAGAAAATCTGTGAAAGCCCACCAATTAAGAGTGAAGAAATTTTCAACAGTTCTTCCTCCAAGTCCTGGAAATATTTGACTTACTAGTTCTGGATTACAAAGCTCATGAGGCAGAGGCAGATCTGCAACAGTAGCAATTGGAACTCCATTCAAAATAAGTGGCTTGCCAGCATCTATTGCGTCAAGCAATGCGGCTGTTGGGGCTCCAATATGAATGCAATGTCCTGCCCATGCTATTGATCCAAGACCAACTAAACCAGCTATGTGGTGATTGAGCATTGATTCAAGATTCCTGAACCAATCAAGCTTCGGAGCAGCTTTGTGATAGTGATAAATTCCGCCGTGCAGCATTATGGCTGCCATCAGAAGAGCGCCGATAGCTAATGCCATCAATTCTGTTTCGTTGGTTACTCCCCAACCTCTCCACATCTGGAAAATACCTGAGGTTATTTGAATACCTTGATAATTGCCTCCAAGATCTGCATTAAGCATCTCTTGGCCAACTATTGGCCAAACAACTTGTGCGCCAGGCTTTACATGTGTTGGGTCAAGTAACCAACCAGAGTAATTAGAAAATCTTGCTCCATGAAAGAAAGCAGCGCTCATCCATATGAATATGACGGCTAAGTGGCCAAAATGAGCTGAAAAAACTTTTCTACTAGTTTCTTCTAGATCCCCAACATGGGTATCGAAGTCGTGTGCGTCAGCGTGAAGGTTCCAGATCCAAGTTGTAGTCTTGGGTCCTTTAGAAAGTTTGCTTGACCAAAAACCAGGTTTGTCTAATTTCCCAAAGTCAATAGGCCTTGGGTCAGACTTGACTGGTTCGTCAAGAATGGCTTTCTTCTTCTCTCCACGTTCAGGTGGGCTAATGGTCATCGAGTGATTCCTGGAGGAATGTGATCGAGGTGGGGTGCCACCGCTTATTGATCCGTAGGTGCAAGCATAAAGCTAAGAAGCAGTTACTACGGAATGATGTAACAAATGTTCTACACCTTGTTACTTAAGAACCGCATGGAAATCTTCGGGATTTTTTTTAAATCTTTAGATTTCTTGGTTCAAAGAATTGAATCAAGGAACAGAACAAAAATCGCTTAGTAAATAATAAACTATTAGAAACCGATTAATTTAAATAAAGTAATAAACTGGAAATGTCATTAGCCTCATATTGGGTTTTTATGGCTTTTCATCCTTAATTGATCAGTATGCAATTTCAGCTCAATTGGATTAATTTTTTTTGATCTTCTTTGAGAATATTTTTTAAAACAAAAATATTTGGCCCAAAACCTGTGTCTTTTTTTTTACTTATATTGAAAATTTTGTTCGAACGGAGCTAGATTAAATTCTCTCAAATGTTTAGTTTCTCTGAAAAAAGTTACACACCATAATTCAAAAAAAGTAATTTGCTTAGGTTTTTCGTCGTCCTCATTAAATTTGATGAGGGTCTTAAGAGATTCTTATAATATTGGAGTTTTAGCCTATTCTTCAAAAGATAAAATTGAATCAGAAAATCTTTCAGAGGAATTTATAACTGGAAAAGCTTTTGAAATAATTAAAGAGTACTGGGATAGAGTTGATTTAATTATATTTATAGGCTCTGTAGGAGCTGTTGTTCGTTTAATAGCGCCTCTTCTCAAGGGAAAAGAGAAAGATCCTGCAATAGTTGTTACTAACTTTAAAGCTTCAAATTTCATACCCATTATTGGAGGTCATTCAAAAGGTGCTGATCAATATGCTTCTGAATTAGCATTAATTATGAATTCAAGTGCAGTTTTTACATCAGAATCGAAAACAAGAGGACTCCTCTCCTTAGATAGTTTTGGAAAAGATTGGGGATGGACTAGATCAGGTGACGTAAATAATTGGTCTGAATTAACAATTAATTTTTCAAATAGAAAAAATGTTGGTTTTTACCAAGATTCAGGGTCTGATTTATGGATGAATTGCCTTCCATTTAGCGATCTGGTACTCCAAAAAGATAAAAAAAATGAGAACAATTTTTTCATCACTTCCTTTAAAGAAAATAAATGTTGTTGGCATCCAAGGGATTTGTGGATTGGTATTGGATGTGAGCGCAATACAAGCGAAAGTTTAATTAATCGTGCTGTAAGTCAGATTCTTTCTAAAAAGAAACTTGCTAAAGAATCTATTGCAGGCATCGCAACAGTTAATTTGAAGGTAGATGAGAAAGGGCTTATTTCCTTTGGGAAAAAAAATAATTGGAATATCAAATTTTTTAGCGCTGATAAGTTATCTAAAATTCAGGTACCAAATCCCTCTCACTCCGTAGAAAAAGCAATTGGTACAAACTCTGTAGCAGAGGCATCTTCAATGGCAGCAGCAGGAAAAAGATGCTCTTTAATTGTCCAAAAAATGATTTTTAAAGCAAATAACATAGAGAACGGAGCTGTGACAATTGCTATCTCTAAATCGTTGGATTCATATGCACCTGATAACGGAGAATTGCATTTGATTGGTTCTGGCCCAGGAGAAATCTCTTATCTTACTGCTGATGCTAGGTTAGCGTTATCTAGATGTGTAGTTTGGATAGGTTATAAATTATATCTAGACCAATTAGAGGGATTAAGAAGAAATGATCAAATAAGAGTTGATAGTGAAATTTCTAAAGAGGAGAATAGGTGTAAAAAAGCTTTAGATCTTGCGAAAGGAGGAGCAAAAGTAGCTTTAGTTTCATCAGGAGACATAGGTATATATGGAATGTCAGGTTTGGTTTATGAAATATTTTTCAAGATGCCTCCAGAAGATCGTCCCTCAGTGTTTGTTCATCCCGGTATAAGTGCCTTTCAACTTGCTGCAGCGAGAGCAGGTGCTCCAATAATGAGTGATTTTTCCGTGATTAGTTTGAGTGATCTTTTGGTTGATTGGGATAGTATTGAAAAAAGACTTGTATGTGCATCAGAGGCTGATTTCGTAACTGCAATTTATAACCCAAAATCTTTAAAAAGGAATTGGCAATTAAAAAGAGCAATAGAAATTTTCCTAGAAAAAAGGGCTGATAATACACCTGTTGTTGTTAGTAAGCATCTTGGAAGAGAGGGCGAAGTGACAAGAATTTATCGATTGGATTCAATCCCTTTTGAAGAAGTAAATATGTTTACTGTCCTAATTATTGGCAATACGAAAAGCTTCTTTCATAAAAATCTAGTTATTACACCCCGAGGTTACTTAAAGGAATAAACTTTTAATAAAATGGAAAATTTGTTTAATTTTGAAAAGGACCACTAACATTTAATTATCAGCGAAAAAAAGATTTTGCTTAAACCAGATTGGTTAAGAGTTAAAGCTCCTCAGTATCAAAGGATTGGTGCTGTTTCAGATCTTCTTGTTGATTTAAAGTTGAATACGGTTTGTCAAGAAGCTAGCTGCCCAAACATTGGGGAATGTTTTGCGGGAGGGACGGCTACGTTTTTAATTATGGGACCAGCTTGTACGAGAGCATGTCCTTATTGTGATATTTCATTTGATAGAAGCAAAAGAGAACTTGACCCTACCGAGCCGATAAGGCTTGGAGAAGCAGTAGCACGGATGGGACTAAAACATGTAGTTATTACTTCAGTCAATAGAGATGATTTGGAGGATGGGGGTGCAAGTCAGTTTCTATCATGTATTGAAGCAGTGCGGAAATCTTCTCCAAAAACAACAATAGAATTATTAATTCCAGATTTATGTGGGAATTGGGACGCACTTCAAATTGTTTTGAATGCATCTCCTGAGGTTTTAAATCACAATATTGAAACAGTTCCTCGTTTATATAGAAAAGTTAGACCTCAAGGAAAATATGATCGATCACTTGAACTTTTACAAAGAGTTAGGAATTCTTGGCCGAAAGTTTATACCAAGTCAGGATTAATGGTAGGCCTTGGAGAGAAGGACTTTGAAGTGATTGAAGTCCTCAATGACTTACGTCGAAATTTTGTTGATATAGTAACTATTGGTCAGTATCTTTCTCCTGGTCCTAAACATTTGCCTGTTGACCGTTTTGTTACTCCTCAACAATTCGAAGAATTTCGTAGAGAAGGTGAGGATAATCTAGGTTTCTTACAAGTTGTGAGCTCTCCATTAACTAGGAGTAGTTATCATGCTGGAGAGGTGAGGAAATTAATGGCTAATCATCCTCGATAAATAAAATTATTCGTTTCTTATATTTCCAGCAACTGCTATCCATTCATTAAGTTCCCAGTCAACAAGATTATTTAAAATCATTGGATCTTGTTTGACTATATTTAGAGCTGTCAAATAATTTACTGCTTCAATAATTAATAATCCCCCTCCCCCAGGTTGTTTCTTGCTATTGACTAAATATCCACTTGATATTTTTATACCTTCTGAAATTAAATTCATAACCCAAGATTTATGAATTTTAATGTAATAAGATTTTGATTCTAAGGGTACTTTATGTGGTTTAAATTTTTCAGTTTTGATAAAGATTCCCATCACGATTATTGAAGAACTTTTTGAACTTCTTTAATTCCAACTTTGCTTTTTTCACTTGGGGGTACAATTACCTTGAAATTTTTCTTATAAGTTCTCCAATCATCAAGAATTTTTTTTGCTTTTATACTTTTTGTTTTTAGATAATGTTTACCTAAAAGAGAAATGAGGATATTTTCTTGTTCAGGTGTCTCTAATTCATAAATCCCAACTATTTCACGATTTACTTTTGTATTAACAGATTCATCTTCGTCAAAAAGAAATGCTATGCCACCAGTCATGCCTGCTCCAACATTTCTACCTGTTTTTCCAATAACAACAATTATGCCACCTGTCATGTACTCACAGCAATGGTCTCCTGCCCCTTCTACCACTGCTTCAGCCCCACTATTCCTTACAGCAAATCTCTCTCCTGCCTTCCCTAATGCATATAAATTACCGCCTGTTGCTCCGTACAAACATGTATTCCCCAGAATTACTTGATTTGAGGAATTTTCTCTATGCATTGGTGGTACTACAGTAATTTCTCCACCATTAATTCCTTTCCCTACATAATCATTAGCTTCTCCAATAAGTTTTACTTTCATTCCTTGAATCAAGAATGCTCCAAAGCTTTGACCGGCTGAGCCTTCAAAACATAAATCTAATTCTCCTTTGAACCCTCTATTCCCAAAGTTGTTTGCAATTTCTCCTGAAATTCTGGCACATACACTTCTATCAGTATTTATTATTGGTGTGGTAAAGGATGCATTGCTATTGTTCTGCAATGCAATTTTAAATTTCGGGTCATTTAAAATTATATCTTCCAAAATTTGACCATTACCATGAGCACTTATGTCATGAGACAACCATGATCTATCTAAAGGATCATGCTTTTGTCCAATCAAACTATTTAAATCTACATGATTAGTTTTTGCTAGGCTAACTTTTCTTGATATGAGTAGATCAGTGCGACCAATTAAATCATCAAGTTTAGCTATCCCAATAACGCTCATAAGTTGACGTACTTCTTCAGCAATGAAAAGAAAGAAATTTACAACATGTTCTGGTATTCCGGGGAATCTTTCTCTTAATGCCTCTTGTTGAGTAGCTACTCCTACTGGACATTTATTAGTATGGCAAATTCTTGCCATGATACAACCCTCTGCAATCATAGCTATTGTTCCAAAACCATATTCTTCTGCTCCAAGCAAGGCTGCTATCAAAACATCCCAACCAGTTTTTAACCCTCCATCAGCTCTGAGTAATACTCGATTACGAAGTCCATTTTTAAGAAGAGAATTATGAACCTCAGTTAAACCAAGTTCCCAAGGTAATCCAGCATGTTTAATGGAGCTAAGTGGGGATGCGCCTGTTCCACCGTCATGACCAGAGATTTGAATAACATCAGCATTAGCTTTTGCAACACCTGCCGCAATTGTCCCTATTCCAATTTCTGCAACTAATTTAACGCTTACTTTTGCTGTTGGATGTATTTGATGCAAATCATGAATAAGCTGGGCAAGGTCCTCAATGGAATAAATATCATGATGTGGTGGTGGTGATATTAAGGCTACTCCGGGTTTGCTATTTCTTAATTTGGCAATGTAAGGATCTACCTTGGGTCCAGGTAATTGCCCCCCTTCACCAGGTTTAGCCCCTTGTGCAACTTTTATTTCTAATTGTTGTCCACTTCTAAGATATTCAGGCGTTACTCCAAATCTTCCTGAGGCAATTTGCTTAATTGCAGAACATGCAGTATCTCCATTCTTGAGACCTTTAATTGTGGGTAAAGTTATAGATCTGGTTTCACTATTTACGTCGTTTAAAATATTAAATCTTGCAGGATCCTCACCTCCTTCACCACTATTACTCTTACCTCCAATCCTATTCATTGCTACAGCTAAAACTTCATGAGCTTCTCTTGAAAGTGCTCCAAGACTCATCCCTCCAGTGCAAAATCTTTTGCAAATACTCTCAACGCTTTCAATTTGATCTAGGGGTAAAGGAGTTGATGAGGTTTTGAATGTTAACAAATCCCTTAAAGCTGTTGCAGGTCTATTCTCAAGAAGATTTTGATAGGTTGAAAAATGATCATATCCGGGACCTTCTTTAACTGCTGCATGTAATATTTTTGACATTTCTGGATTGTTTAGGTGATATTCACCACTGCTTCTGTATTTAACAAATCCAAGAAATTCAAGCTTACTTCTATCTAATTCTGGAAAAGCTTTTGTATGAAAGCTTAATGTCTCATTCGCTAACTCTAGTAGACTTAGCCCTGCTATCCTGCTTGTAGTTCCTTTAAACGCAATATCTATTAGATCAGCTCCAATACCTATAGCTTCAAATATTTGTGCTCCATGATAACTAGCTAGCAAAGAAATACCTATTTTGGAAAGAATTTTTCTTATGCCGTCTTCTAGGGCCTTTTTAAGATTTTCTTGCGCTCCTTGTATCGATAAATTTGGTAATTTCTTATCTTTAAAAAGCTTTTGAGTTTTTGGTAAATTCCACCAGTGTCTTGTTGTTTCCCATGTGAGCCATGGGCATACAGCACTTGCACCGTATCCTATTAAACATGCGAAGTGGTGAGTGCTCCAGCATTGAGCTGTATCAACAACTATTGATGTGTTAAGCCTAATACCTTTTTTAAGAAGATGATGGTGAACAGCTCCTACCGCTAAAAAAGGTGGGATATATGTCGTTTTAGCATTGACACCTCTATCAGAAAGTATAAGAATTTCTGAACCACTGATGACACTTTTTTCAGCTTCAAAGCATAGTGAAGAAAGTTGATTGCTAAAAGAAGAAATACCCGATGAGATAGGTACCAAAGTTGATAATGTTGATGATTTTATACTTGTTTTTGAAATCTCAGATAATTGCGACTCGCTGAGTATGGGGGAATTTATATGTATTATTTTACTTGATGAATTATTGACTACTAAGGGTGAGTCTCTTTTCCCTAAATGCATTTCTAGACTCATTACTAATTTCTCTCGTAAGGGATCTATTGGTGGATTAGTAACTTGAGCAAAGCGTTGTTTAAAGTAGTCATATAAAAGATGAGGTTTATTAGATAAAATTGCTAGAGGAATATCATCTCCCATACAATAGGTAGGCTCTTTCGCGCCACCAGCCATAGACTCAATAATAAAATCAAAGTCTTCTGCAGAAAACCCAAAGGCAGTTTGTTGTTGAAGTAACTCAAGCTTGTCTAAACTTGTATCTTCCAACCAACACTGGCTACTAAGATCTAGATGTTTTTTTTGTAAAAGTTCTGAATAATTGTGTCTCTTTGCTACTTGCTTTTTTATCTCCCAGTTCCTCAAAAGTTCACCGCTTTTTAGATCAACTGATAACATCTGCCCAGGTCCAAGCCTACCTTTTTCGATAATTAAATCTTCGTCTATATCTACTACACCTGTCTCAGATCCCATAATTACGTAGCCGTCTCGAGTTAAAGAATATCGAGCAGGCCTTAATCCATTCCTATCCAGGGTCGCACCAATGCTTAAGCCATCAGTGAAAACTAGTAGCGCTGGACCATCCCACGATTCTTGAACACCTGCAGAATATTCATAAAAATCATTTATTTCTTTTTTGTCAGAAAGTTCCGGTTGATCTCTAAATGCTTCAGGAACAAGAGTTAGTAAACTATCAGTGATAGGTCTACCACTCCTCACGAAAAGTTCTAAAGTTGCGTCAAGATTTGCAGAATCACTAAAACCACTATTTACTATTGGTTTTATATCATGAGAACTATTTCCCCAAACTTCTTTTAAGTTTGATTCTGAAGCCTTTGCCCAATTTAAATTGCCAAGTAACGTATTAATTTCGCCGTTATGCCCAATAAGTCTCATTGGTTGTGCTAAAGGCCATCTGGGTAATGTATTTGTACTGAATCTTCTGTGGTAAACAGCAAAGGATATTTTAAATCTTTCATCTTGTAAGTCTTTGTAAAATTTTGAGAGAACCTCTGATCTCACCATTCCCTTGTATACAAGAGTTTTAGTACTAAATGAAGCGAAGTAAATATCTGCTTCTTTATTATCAATATCTTTTTTAATTCTTTTCCCAATAATCCGTCTTAACCTAAATAACTTGCGATCAAGATCTTGTCCTTTCTCGTTACCACTAACTAGCCATTGAGAAATATGAGGTGCATTGCCTTTAGCGAGCTCACCAAGTACATCTTCATCTACAGGTACATTTCTCCATCCGTGAGATTTGAGGCCCAATTTTGCTGCTTCTTCATTGCAAATTTTTATCGCAGCTGTTCTTAAATCTTTATCTTTAGGCATAAAAATCATGCCAAGACCTTTTTCGCCAAGTGGACTTAAAAATGCATCAGGCCATATGACTTGTAAATAAGACCATGGAATTTCGCAAAGTATCCCCGCTCCATCCCCAGAATCGCCGTCTCCTCCGCAGCCTCCTCTATGTTCCATGCAGCTAAGCCCTCTTAAAGCTTGCTTCAGGACCCAATTACTTCTGTCGCCGTGTAAGTGTGCTAAAAAACCGACACCACACGAATCTCTCTCTTCAGCCAAGTGGCGAGGAGAGCTGCTATCGCAGTAAGGCCAATTAGAACTTATTGAAGATTTAGGCATGATCATCAACCGTACTGCTTCTTCCGCAAAAACGAGAAAAAGTTAGTGCGATGGGCATTTGAGGATCTGGTAAAGGCAGGCTTTAAAATAGGTAGATTAGAAATCTAATGATTTATGTCTGCCTACCTATATATCTTAATAGCTGTTTTGTACCCAAAACACTAAATAACTTTATTAAATACAGCGAATTGAAATAGGATTATTTTAAAGTGAGTATAAAAGTGCTTCTTTATTAAAATTGAAGTATTCAATTTTAGTAAATTGGTCCTCTTACAGAGTAATCTGTAGGTTCATTCGTAAATTTACTGGTCAGAGATCCTAGCTAATTCAATGCCAACAATTCAACAACTGATAAGAACAGGTAGATACAGTCTCACAAGGAAGACTAAATCACCAGCCTTAAAAGCATGCCCAGAGAGGAGAGGAGTCTGTACGAGGGTTTATACATCAACTCCTAAAAAGCCGAACTCAGCACTTCGAAAAGTTGCTAGAGTCAGGCTTACCTCTGGATTTGAAGTCACTGCTTACATACCTGGTATTGGTCATAATTTGCAAGAGCACTCAGTGGTTCTTCTCAGAGGAGGCCGTGTAAAAGATTTGCCTGGAGTTAGATACCATATTATTAGAGGAACTCTTGATACTGCTGGGGTTAAAGACCGTCGCCAAGCACGATCTAAATATGGTGCTAAGTCACCAAAAGAGAGCTGATAAAAATTTTTAACATCAAAACTTCAATTTATTAAAAAATTCTATGTCACGTCGAAATGCAGCTGAAAAAAGACCAGTTTTGCCTGATCCTCAATTTAATAATCGACTCGCAACAATGATGGTTCATCGTTTGATGAAACATGGAAAAAAATCAACAGCTCAAAGGATTTTGTCTGATGCCTTCAGTCTCATTAATGAGAGAACAGGTAACAATCCAATCGAATTATTTGAAACAGCTATTAAGAATGTTACGCCTCTTGTTGAAGTAAGAGCTCGAAGAGTCGGTGGAGCTACTTATCAAGTCCCTATGGAAGTAAGACAAGAGAGAGGTACTGCAATGGCACTGAGATGGCTGGTTAATTTCTCAAGATCAAGAAATGGCAGAAGTATGGCCCACAAGCTTGCTGGCGAATTAATGGATGCAGCTAATGAATCTGGCAATGCTGTAAGGAAAAGAGAGGAAACTCATAAGATGGCTGAAGCTAACAAAGCATTCGCTCATTACCGATATTAAAAACAAATTTCTTAAATTACTTTCTTTTTTGCCTGTTGGCTTGTAGAGTCTCATCTCCTTCGTTGTAATTTTTGGAGAGTTATCTGTGTCTCGCGACTTTCCCCTAGAACGGGTGAGAAATATCGGTATTGCTGCTCATATTGATGCAGGAAAAACCACTACCACCGAAAGAATCCTTTTCTATTCAGGTGTTGTTCACAAAATTGGTGAAGTTCACGATGGTGCCGCAGTTACTGACTGGATGGCGCAAGAAAGAGAAAGAGGAATAACTATCACTGCGGCTGCAATTTCAACCAGTTGGCAGGATCATAGAATCAACATCATTGACACCCCAGGTCACGTTGACTTCACTATTGAAGTTGAAAGATCCATGAGGGTCCTTGATGGTGTTATTGCTGTTTTCTGTGCAGTTGGGGGTGTACAACCTCAGTCAGAGACAGTTTGGAGGCAAGCTGATAGATACAGCGTCCCAAGAATGGTTTTTGTCAATAAAATGGATAGGACAGGAGCCGATTTCCTAAAAGTTTATGGTCAAATTAAAGATAGGTTGAAGGCTAATGCTGTCCCTATTCAGCTTCCAATAGGTGCAGAAGGTGAACTTAAAGGCATTATCGATCTTGTTGGGAATAAAGCTTATCTATATAAGAATGATCTTGGTACAGATATTCAAGAAGCTGAAATTCCTGAAAATATGCAGGAAGAGTCTGCCGAGTGGCGAGCTAAGCTCATGGAAAGTGTGGCTGAGACAGATGAAAGTCTTATCGAAGAGTTTCTTGATAAAGGAGAACTTTCAATAGAACAGTTAAAGAAAGGGATCAGGCAAGGTGTTTTGAAGCATGGTCTTGTTCCTTTACTTTGCGGATCAGCTTTTAAAAATAAAGGAGTTCAATTAGTCCTTGACGCAGTTGTTGATTACTTACCAGCACCAGTAGATGTTCCACCTATTCAAGGTGTTTTGCCTAACGGTAAAGAAGCAGTCAGACCTTCCGACGATAATGCCCCATTTAGTGCATTGGCTTTCAAAGTTATGGCAGACCCCTACGGGAAATTAACTTTCGTAAGGATGTATTCAGGCATCCTCGAAAAAGGAAGTTATGTTATGAATTCAACAAAAGATTCTAAAGAAAGAATATCAAGATTAGTTGTTCTAAAGGCGGATGAAAGAGAAGAAGTTGATCAGTTAAGAGCAGGTGACCTTGGAGCGGTTTTAGGATTAAAGAGCACAACTACTGGAGATACACTTTGTACTACGGATGATCCAATTGTCTTAGAAACACTCTTCATCCCAGAGCCAGTAATTTCAGTTGCTGTTGAGCCAAAAACTAAAGGGGATATGGAGAAATTGTCAAAGGCTCTCCAATCACTTTCTGAAGAGGATCCAACTTTTAGAGTAAGTACAGATCAAGAGACAAATCAAACAGTAATAGCAGGTATGGGTGAGCTCCACTTGGAGATCTTGGTGGATCGAATGCTTAGAGAATTTAAAGTTGAAGCCAATATTGGTGCACCGCAAGTTTCATATAGAGAAACAATTAGATCCAGCTCAAGAGGAGAAGGAAAGTATGCAAGACAAACCGGCGGTAAGGGGCAATATGGTCATGTAGTTATTGAAATGGAGCCAGGAGAACCTGGTTCAGGGTTTGAATTCATCAACAAAATTGTTGGTGGAGCTGTTCCGAAAGAATATATAGGGCCTGCCTCAAATGGAATGAAGGAAACTTGCGACTCTGGAGTCTTAGCAGGATATCCATTGATTGATGTAAAGGTAACAATGATTGATGGTTCATTTCATGATGTTGATTCTTCTGAAATGGCCTTTAAGATTGCGGGTTCAATGGCGTTCAAAGATGGCGTAAAAAAATGTAATCCAGTTTTACTTGAGCCTATGATGAAAGTTGAAGTAGAAGTTCCTGAAGATTTTCTGGGTTCTATTATTGGTGACCTTTCATCAAGGCGAGGTCAAGTTGAGGGACAGTCAATTGATGAGGGGCAATCAAAGGTTCAATCAAAAGTACCTCTAGCTGAAATGTTCGGTTATGCCACTCAACTTCGCTCAATGACACAAGGAAGAGGTATATTTTCTATGGAGTTTAGTAATTATGAAGAGGTCCCTCGCAATGTTGCTGAGGCTATAATCTCTAAAAATCAGGGAAATTAATACCTGATCTGTAAAATAAAACAAACAACTAACCAAAACACGATTCTCTAAAAAAATGGCTCGCGAGAAGTTCGAAAGAAACAAGCCTCACGTCAACATTGGTACTATCGGCCATGTTGACCATGGGAAAACTACCCTTACGGCTGCAATCACTAATGTTTTAGCAAAAAAAGGTCAAGCTAAAGCCCAAGACTATGGTGACATTGATGGCGCTCCAGAAGAGCGTGAAAGAGGAATCACCATTAATACCGCTCATGTTGAGTATGAGACTTCAGGCAGGCACTATGCTCACGTTGATTGTCCTGGCCACGCAGATTATGTAAAAAACATGATCACTGGAGCTGCTCAGATGGATGGAGCAATTCTTGTTTGTGCTGCAACTGACGGCCCTATGGCTCAGACAAAAGAGCATATTTTGCTTGCCAAGCAAGTGGGAGTTCCGGCTCTTGTTGTTGCTCTTAATAAGTGCGACATGGTCGATGATGATGAAATTATTGAATTGGTTGAGATGGAGATTAGTGAACTTCTTGAAGGTTACGGATTCAATGATGTCCCGATTGTCAAGGTTTCAGGACTTAAAGCTCTTGAAGGAAGCGCTGAGTGGGAGTCCAAAATTGAAGAATTGATGACCGCTGTTGATGATTCAATCCCTGAACCCGAAAGAGAGATTGATAAACCGTTCTTGATGGCTGTTGAGGATGTTTTCTCAATTACAGGTAGAGGAACTGTTGCTACTGGAAGAATTGAAAGAGGAAAAGTTAAAGTAGGAGAAGAAGTCGAAATTGTTGGAATTAAAGATACTCGTCTTACAACAGTTACTGGGGTTGAGATGTTTAGAAAGCTTCTTGATGAAGGAATGGCTGGTGACAATGTTGGTCTTCTTTTAAGAGGTGTTCAAAAAGAAGATATTGAGAGAGGTATGGTTTTAGTTAAAAAAGGCTCAATTACTCCTCACACTAAATTTGAAGGAGAAGTTTATGTACTTAAGAAAGAAGAGGGAGGAAGACATACTCCTTTCTTTGCAGGTTATAGACCTCAATTTTATATACGTACTACAGATGTTACTGGTCAAATTACAGCCTTCACCTCAGATGATGGAAGTAATGTTGAGATGGTCATGCCAGGGGACCGTATCAAAATGACAGGTGAGCTTATCTGTCCAGTTGCTATTGAGCAAGGCATGCGCTTTGCAATTAGAGAAGGTGGAAGAACTATTGGTGCAGGAGTTGTTTCAAAGATTCTTGAGTAAAAAAATAATTATGGTCAGGCATTTTAGTCTGACCATAATTTATTATTATTAAAGATTCTATTTTAATCCAAAAATAGATTTGAATTACACCTTAATTCAAGTAGAAATTTTCTTAACTTTTAAATGACAACTGCAATAGCTCAACAAAAGATCCGTATACGTCTGAAGGCATTTGACAGACGTATGTTGGATTTATCATGCGAGAAAATCATTGAGACTGCAGATAATACTGCTGCATCCGCAATAGGGCCTATCCCATTGCCTACAAAAAGAAAAATATATTGTGTATTAAGATCTCCTCATGTGGATAAAGATTCGCGTGAACACTTTGAGACACGTACTCACAGAAGGATTATTGATATTTACAGCCCTTCTGCAAAAACAATTGATGCCTTAATGAAATTAGATTTGCCTAGTGGTGTTGATATAGAAGTTAAACTTTGAACTTAATAGTCTCAATCTAACCAACAATTCTCTATTATTTATTTATCTATGGCTAGGTTCCCGTGACTGAACTTTCTGTCAGGGAGTTACCCCTTTTCCCTCTTCCTGAAGTGGTACTTTTCCCTCAGGAGGTATTACCTCTCCACATATTTGAATCCCGTTACAGGATAATGTTGAAAACTGTCCTTGAATCGGATAGTAGATTTGGTGTAATTAGGCTAGATACTAAAACGAAAAAAATAGCTGAAGTTGGCTGCTGTGCACAAATAATCAAACATCAAACATCAGATGATGGTAGGAGCAACATAGTTACTATTGGTCAGCAAAGATTCAGAGTATTAGACATAACTAGAGAAGCACCATTCTCTACTGCTTTAGTAAGTTGGATAGATGATGAGCCTGTAGAAGATCAAGACGGCCTCTTAAAGCTTTCTGATACAGTTCTAAGTGCTCTCAAAGATGTTGTTTCTCTTAGCGGAAAGCTCAATGACTCAGAAACATTTTTGCCTGAAGGAGTACCACAAATACCCAGAGAATTATCATTTTGGATAGCTGCACATCTTGGAGGTCCAGCGGCTGATGAACAACAGCAATTACTTGAACTTAAAAATACCGGGAGCAGATTGGAAAGGGAATTTGAAATGCTTGATCATACAAGGAGACAATTGGCAGCAAGAACAGCATTGAAAGATACTTTCTCAAATGCAGATCAAATAAATAATTAATGATTTACTTGATTTTTTTAATTATTTTTGCAGCTTTATTAACTGCTTTTCTGATTTGGTTTAAATCAGAAAGGTCATATTCTTCTAGTAAATCAGTTGCAGACGCTTACGATAATTGGACAAAAGATTCCATTCTTGAAGCACTATGGGGAGATCATATCCATTTAGGTTTTTACGAGGATTTAAAAGCAATTAAAGATTTTAGAAAAGCAAAAATTGATTTTGTGCATGAGTTGGTTAAATGGAGTGGCATGGATAAATTGCCTAGAGGATCGCGTATCTTGGATGTTGGTTGCGGTATTGGTGGAAGTTCAAGGATACTTGCAAATGATTATGGTTTTGAGGTTATTGGAATAACAATTAGTCCGGGACAAGTTAAAAGAGCTAATGAATTAACCCATTCGGATTTACATTGCAGCTTTCAAGTAATGGACGCTTTATCATTATCTTTTGAGGAAGGTTCGTTTGATGGTGTTTGGAGTGTTGAAGCTGGCCCACACATGCCAGACAAGCAAAAATATGCCGATGAGATGCTTAGAGTTTTAAGGCCAGGTGGTGTTTTGGCAGTTGCAGATTGGAATAGGCGAGATATGACAGATGGCAAATATAGTTTTTTAGAAAGAATTATTCTTAGGCAACTTTTAAATCAATGGGCACACCCAGAATTTTCAAGTATTAAAAGTTTTACTCACAATTTGTCTTCCAGTTCTTTTAGTGGTGGCTTTGTAGAAGCAGATGATTGGACATCATTCACTTTGCCTTCATGGGATGAATCTATTCTTGAAGGATTTAGACATCCTAGAAAAATATTAAAGTTAGGATTGAATTCTTTCTTCAAGGGATTAAGAGAAATTCCAACAATTTTATTAATGAAGTGGGCTTTTTCTATTGGTTTAATGAACTTTGGTGTTTTTCGTACAAGAGGCTAAATATTACTCTCAATAGTTGAATTAGGATATGAACCGAAAAATACAAAATTTTTGCAAAATTCTTTCATTGATTTTAAAAGTTCTATTTTGAATTTTTTATTTTTCTCATTCATTTCTACATCAACAAAAAATATATATTCACCAAGTTCTCTCTTGGATGGTCTTGATTCGATTCTACTCATATTGAATCCTAATTTTGCAATGCAATTTAGAGCATTAAGCAAAGCTCCTGGTGAGTTTGACTTTAATGAAAATGCAAAACTTATAAAGTTACTTTCTTTTTCTATTTCCTTAGTTTTTAAAAGTATAAATCTTGTGCAATTACCCTCAATATCATTTATGGGATAAGCAATTTTATTAAGTCTTTTTGATTGAATAGAGCTTTGCGATCCAATAGCTGCTCGAAACTTGCTTCCCACGACCATCTTCATAGCTTCTGAAGTGGAATTTGTGGGCAGTAAAAAGGCATTTGGTATGTTTTTACTTAACCATTCACTGCATTGGGCTAATGCTTGAGGGTGTGAAAGTACTTCAGAGATTTCTGTTAACGAACCATTGCTAAATAAGGCATGACGAATTGGCAAAACAATTGCCCTACAAATAAATAAATTTGGATTTATCCACAAAGCATCCAATGTTGTAGTAACTCCTCCTTCAACAGAATTTTCTATTGGTACAACCGCTGCATCACAATTTTCATGAGCTACATTATCAATTACAGAGCGAAGTCCTTTGAAAGGAATGAAGATAGGTTCTTTCAGATTTTCAAGTTCTGCTAAAAATTCTGCTGCTTTTTGAGCATAAGTTCCCTCTGGACCAAGATAGGCTACTTTCGTAGGCATTAGCAAAAAGTGATTAATGAAGATAAGATCAAGCCGCTTAAGCTTTTCAAAATGCCTCTGGCCTTTGATGCCCGTCAAAAACTTGATCTGCCTGTAAAAAGTAATTCAGACAGACTCCCAGCTTATCTCTTGGAAGAAGAGAGAGTTGTCGGAGCAATGCTTGATCCAAGCAAGCTTACTCCGCTTGGGCCAAGTAAATTTAGATATGTTGTTACTAGTTTTAATGTATTTCAACTTCAAGTTAATCCCATAGTCTCAATTGGTGTAATAAGTAATCCCGGGAAGCTCTCGATGAATATTACGGAAAGCCAGCTTGACGGACTTGGTTTTGTAGATGACTTTGAATTGACGCTTGAAGCCACTCTGGAGGCTACTAGTAAAGGATTGGAGGGTGAAGCTTTGTTAGGAGTCTCTGTGAGCAGGCCAGCCCTTCTCAGGCTTGTCCCTACAAGTATCCTCGAGTCTACGGGACATTCAATACTTAATGGAATACTTTTAGGAATCAAGGCAAGAGTTGGCAAACAATTAGTAGAAGATTTTGAAGATTGGTGTTACGAAAATGAATGAATTTAATAATTTTTATGAATTTTTTTTAAAAAAGTTTTTCTATGATCGATTGAAGGACCGAATTTAATAATTGCTTCACGATGATATTTAGTTCCATACCCTACATTTTTTTCAAGCCCATATTCCGGATAATCTTTCGAGAGATTAATTAAAATATTATCTCTTGCATTTTTTGCCAAGACGCTTGCGGCTGAGATAGATAATTCTTTAGTATCACCTTTTACGATCGTTTTCTGAGGCCCACTCCATTTTTTTATTTTTAAAATTCCATCAACCAAAATTAATTTTGGAATGTGAGTTAACTGATTTAAGGCCCTAATCATTGCATACTCAGTTGCGTCTCTAATTCCCATATGATCAATCTCTTGTGCTGAAGAAAAACCAAGTCCCCAATCAATTGAATTATTTAAAACTAAGTCTGATAACTCACTAATTTTTTTTTTTGATAATTTTTTACTATCTTTTAAACCAGATTGAAATAGAAATTCTTTATTTATATCTGATAAAATTACTGCCCCTGCATAGACAGGTCCGAAAAGAGAACCCCTCCCAACTTCATCTAAACCTGCTATGAAATTAGATGGTACGCTCATTTAATTTGTCGCAGAGGATCTTCGCCTTTTCCTTCTTGGATCTTCCACTTCTTCAATTTGATTATCTTTAATATCCTTAATTTCATCTGAATTGATTGCTTCTAACTCCTCTACTGCCGGACCTTGATTATCAACTTGAATCTCAAATTCATTTATTTCTACCTGACTTTTCACCTCCTCTATATCTTCATTAATATTTTCAGTGTTGCATCTTGATTCATTATCTTGAATTGATTTATTATTGAATTTTGAGTTGTATTTACCTTTTTTTCTATTTTTATTATTATTATTGAATTGGACTGCTTTCGCTTTTTCAATTATATCTTCTTCTTTTTCATCTGGTTTAACTATATATGAAAGAGTATTTATGCTTGAATTGTAGCTATCGTCAAGTAAAACAGGATTTAAACCTATAGACCTATAAACTTCTTCTTCAACCTCATTTAAGTGAATAATTTTAATTTCATCTGTTTGTTTAACTTGTTGATTATCTGAAATGTTTTCTGAGTTAACTAAAGTTTGATTTTGTTCATTCTTAATATCATTTTGTGAGTGTTGAATTAAATCATCTTGTTTTTGATCAAGATTATTTATATCATTTTCTTTTTGGGAAATAATTTTTTCATTTTGAATAATATTAGATTCATTATTATCTAATTCAATATTTAAATTTATTGAATTAACTTCATCGAAACTTGAGATTGTTCCAATACCAAAGCAAGACTTACATGGTTTTCCAAAAAGTTCATATATATTTTGACCTTGTCTTTTTCTTGTAAGTTCTAAAAGTCCAAGCTCTGTTAATTGAGCAATTTGTGGTCGCGCAGAATCATCCTTTATTGAAGTTGTAAAATGTTCAAGTAACTGGAGCTGATCCTTTCTAGAATCCATATCAATAAAGTCAATTACTACAACACCACCAATATTCCGAAGTTTTAATTGCCTTGCAATTTCTTTAGCTGCTTCACAATTAGTCCATAAAACTGTTTCGCGAGCGTTAGCAGATCTTGTGAATGAACCTGAGTTAACGTCTATAACTGTTAAAGCTTCTGTAGGTTCAATAATTATGTAACCACCTGACGGCAAGTCAACTCTGGGCTGAAGTGCATTATGAATAGCAAGATTAATTTTATATTTTTTAAAGATATCTATAGGTTCTTTGTGAGCCTCAAAGGCAATATTATTTTCATTTTTACCTAGAAAATGTTTAACTCTTTCTACTGCAGAATCATTCTCAACGACAATTCTTTTTACTGACGAACTTACATTATCTCTTAGAACTCTTTGAATGAAATCTTCGTCTCTGTTAAGAAGGAAAGGAGGACTTTGAATTTCAGAAAGTTGTTGAATTGAGTCCCATTTTTTCAAAAGATCTTCTAGGTCATTTATGAGTAATTCTTCTTTAATTGATTCTGCTTCTGTTCTTATTAATAATCCAGTCCCTGGAGGTTTAATTAAAACTCCTAGAGCTCTTAATCTATTTCGCTCATTTTCTGTACTAATTCTTCTTGATAGATTTACACCTTGTCCAAATGGCTGTAAAACTAGATATCTTCCTGGAAAACTTATATTGCCAGTTAATCTTGCTCCCTTGTTTCCAGTAGGTTCTTTAATTACTTGAACCATTACTTTTTGTTTTGGTTCAAGTAATTCTGTAATTGCTGCAGATGTTTTTTTAAGACGTAATGGTCCTAAGTCGCTTACATGAATAAAACCATTCTTTTCACTTTCACCAATATTTACAAATGCAGCATCTATTCCAGGTAAAACATTCTCAATAGTTCCTAAATAAACATCGCCAATTTGATAACGACCTTTAGCAACAATTAGTTCTTCAACCCTTTCATCTTGAATTAATGCAGCTATTCGAACCTTCTCAGCTATGATGATTTGCTGGACCATATGAAAAAAAAGATAGAGCTTTTACTGACTCAACGTTGATCAAAAAAATTGTGATTGTGGCTTTAATTGAATTTACGATTTTGAATCTCAAGAAAAAGAGATTTAATTTTCAATAACTATTCTTTTGATTGAGCCTAATTGAGATGATTACTGATTGTATTTGCCTTAAATGGAGGTCTTACAGTCCTTATCGACTTGATTACAACCAGACCCTTATATATTACCTCAAATTAAACATAAAAAAATTAAATTTTATTATTCATTATTTTTTTTGACGAAAAAACACCTCATTTATAAGAAATTCAATTAAATATCCTTGATTTTTCCTCTCACTTAGTTTTCTTTTATAATTTATTTTTTCATTTAATCACAATAATGTAGATTTCATAAGAAAATAAATTAGACGACATTTTAATTTTGGTACAAGTTAACGAAAACTATTTGAAACTAAAAGCAGGCTATCTTTTTCCAGAGATTTCAAGAAGAGTTAAAAAATTTGAGATTGAATATCCTGAATTAGATCTTATTCGTCTTGGGATAGGTGATGTTACTGAGCCTTTACCAGTTGCTTGCAGAAATGCAATGAAAAAAGCAATTGATGAGATGGGAACTCAAGAGGGATTCCATGGTTATGGCCCCGAACAAGGATATAAATGGCTTAGAGAAGTAATTGCAAATTCTGATTTCAAAAGTAGAGGTTGCGATATAAGTTCAGAAGAAATTTTTATTTCTGATGGCTCAAAATGTGATAGCAGTAATATTCTTGATATCCTTGGAGACAAAAATCGAGTTGCTGTAACTGACCCTGTTTACCCTGTTTATGTAGATAGTAATGTTATGTCGGGTAGAACAGGTCCAGTTGATTCTATTGGTAGATATAAAGACCTCGTTTATATACCTATAAGTGAAGAAAATCAATTTATTGCAGAAATTCCAAAAGAAAAAATTGATTTAATTTATCTTTGCTTTCCGAATAATCCCACTGGTGCAGTTGCTAGTTTTGATGAATTAAAGAAATGGGTTAATTATGCTAATCAAAATAATTCTCTTATTCTATTTGACGCTGCTTATGAGTCATTTATTCAAGATAAATCTATTCCACATTCAATCTATGAAATTGATGGTGCCAAAGATTGTGCGATTGAATTTCGTTCATTTTCAAAAAATGCAGGATTTACAGGCACTAGATGTGCTTTTACAGTAATTCCAAAGTCACTTAAAGGTAAAACTACTGATGGAGAAAATGTTGATATTTGGTCTTTGTGGAATAGAAGGCAAAGTACAAAATTTAATGGAGTTAATTATGTTGTTCAAAGAGGAGCCGAAGCTGTTTATTCAGATGAAGGAACTGAGCAAGTCAAGAAATTGATATCATTTTATATGGATAATGCCAAGATCATTAGGAACGAACTCCAAAAAAATGGTTTCAAAGTCTTTGGAGGTATTAATGCCCCTTATGTATGGTTAAAAGTTCCTGAAGGTATAGACTCATGGGGCTTTTTTGATAGGCTTTTATCAAAAGCTGGAATTGTTGGCACCCCTGGAAGTGGTTTTGGCTCTGCAGGTGAAGGCTACTTTAGGCTTTCTGCTTTTAACTCATTGGAGAATGTTCAAAAAGCAATGAATAGAATCACTAAATTGTCATGAAATTTTTAAACTTACAATATTTACAATTCTCTAGTTTGGAAAAAAAAATAGCGAATAAATTCATTTTTACTACAGCTTCGCCTCAAGAAAGTGGGACAACAGTTATTGAGAAGGAGACAGTAAGAGTTAGAAAAAAATCACCAAGATATAAAGTCTTGCTTCATAATGACCCAGTCAATTCTATGGAATTTGTTGTAAATACATTAAGAGAGGTTGTCCCACAGCTGAGTGAGCAAGATGCATTAGCGATAATGCTTGAAGCACATAACACAGGAATAGGATTAGTAATAGTTTGCGATTTAGAACCAGCCGAGTTCTATTCGGAATCCCTTAAATCAAAGGGACTTACAAGTACTATTGAGCAGGAAAACTGAATATTAATATTAAAAGTTTTTGGTATAAGTTTTTAACTCAAAAAAATTTTTGGGTTCCAACATTATTATTGATGCCCATACTTTATTTATCTGGGTGGATTATTTCTTTAATTTGTAATTTATTAATTTTTGACTTTAATAAAGGTGAATTATCTTTATTTGGAACTTTCCTAACATTTATATTATTTTTATATACACTCCCAAGTTGGGGTAAAACAAGGTGGGGAATTGATAAGGTATGGAATGAAATTGGTATATTAAATTTATTTTTAAAAGAAAAAGTATTCCATGCAATTACGGGATATTTTCAATCTTATTTATTTATCTTAATTGTATTAAGCCAAATCTATTTTGGGGATTGGGTTCTTTCATCTAATAGCTTCTCTCTTGATCTCTTAAAAGAATCTTTGTTTTTAGGTTTTGTAGTAGCCATCCCCGAAGAAATTATTTTTCGAGGGTGGCTACTTAGAGAAATAAAATTATTTATTAAAGGAAAATATAGTGTTTTTTTGCAGGCTTTGATTTTTAGTTTGGCTCATATGAGGTTTTACATGAATTTCATAGATCTTTTTTCAATGTTTTTCGGTTTGTTTTTGCTTGGCATCGTTTTAGCTTTGAGAACAAGTTTAGATAAAGGATCTTTGTGGGGTGCTATTTCACTACATGGGGGACTTGTTAGTAGCTGGTATTTAATTACTCAAATATTCAACTTCTCTGATAATATTCCTCAAACTTTAATTGGTCCTGGTGGTCAAAATCCCAATCCAATCGGTAGTTTTACAGGAATATTAATATTAAGTGTAGTAATTATTTATCAACGTAAAACTTTAGATAAATTTTGACGATTTTCTTTTGATACGCTTAGCGCTTCGTTCAATGGTGCGAGTCCATAATCTCTCTCTAATAAATTCATCACAGTTCTTCCAAAATCATTAGGACTCTTGTCAAAAGCTTCTAAGCATACTCTTCCAAAAGTTTTACCCATTGGTTCAGGATTCCAAAGTAATTTTCTAGCTGTCCAAGGCATCATGCTCATGGGATTATAATTTTTATTAATTAATCCATTTTCAATTCCATATTTTTCTAAAAGAGTGTGTGGCTGAAGACCAATGAAAAATATTGCAGGCTCAACATTATTTGAACCAAATATTCTCTCAAGTTCTCTATGATATGAGACTGTTTGACGGATTGTTTCTGGCCTTTCATCAATGACATTAAAAGAATAATTAACTGAAACGTGATCTTTAAATCCAGCTTTCGCTAGTAACTCGCAGTTCTTTAAGACAGTTTTTAAGTTATACCCCATTCGCATTTTTCTAACTAATTCTTGAGAACCAGATGTAATCCCAATTTCAAAATAACTCATTCCCGTCTCTACCATTAATTCTGCCAATTCTTCATCAATATTATCTGCCCGAATATATGCGGCCCATCTAATATCATTTAAACCTTCAGTTTTAATTGCATTGAGGAGTTCTTTTGCGTTTTGGACATGTCCTCTTGCAGGTATAAATTGTGCATCTGTGAACCAAAATCCTCTTACTCCAAGGTTATAAAGTTGTCGCATCTCTGCCACAACCTCAGAGACAGGGTTTATGCGTACTTTTTTTCCCTCAATAACTGTGTATATGCAATAACAGCAGTTATGAGGGCAGCCTCTTTTAGTTTGAACGCCAACATAAAAATCTCCTCCTTCAAGATACCAACTTAATTGGGGCCAAATTGAAGCAATATATTTATAGTCGCAAGCAGTTTTTATATAAATATTTGGCTTTTCATGAATAAGATTTTCTCTAGGCTTAGATCCAACAATAAAACTCCTTTCGTTCTCAATAGATTGCTTCTTAATAATCTTTTCGAGTAATAACTCTCCTTCTCCGACTGAAATTATTGTGCCATTTGGTAAAGACTTACTTAATTGTTCATAAAAAACACTTACCGCACCACCTCCAATAACTGCACGAGCATTTTTGTTATGTTTTTTTGCTTGCTTAATCCCTTGTTTAATAAGGCCTTGATTCCTCCATAATTCTCCATAATGACTTTTCATTAATCGAAATCCACCAATAGCACCATGAATTCTTTTCAATGGGTTTTTTGCATAAAAAACTTCGAAAGAACTCTGTAATGGATTTCCTTGTCTGCCATCAACTGGCGCATATATTTGAATATCCCTCCATGAGTAAACTAATAAAGTTGGTTTAAACTGTTTAATTGTGCTCAATAAGATTTTTTTTACATCAAGACTAGGTAAAGCCGCTAAATCAATGATTTTTTGATCTAGAGATGGGAAGCATTTGTGCAGATGGTCAGCTAAATATATAGGACCTATTGGAAATATTGGGTTACAGGGTAACCTGATAAACAAAACCCTTTCATCTTTAGATTTATCTGGGAAAGAGTTCATTAAAATAAATGCCTTTTATAAAATCAAAAAGGAAGTTAATACTAGCAATTTTTTTGACTAACTATGTGAGTATTTGCCTTTTATTTTTTTAAAACTTATGAGTTATTGGGCTCTCTTTTTGTTAATTCTTGATTTTCCTCAGATGTTATTACTTTTACTTCAAATTTGACGATCAATCCTATGAAGATAAAAATAATACCAATAACTTGCCAGTGAGAAGAAAATGACAATTAAACCCCCTTTAGATTTTTTACTTTAGATAAAATAAATTATCATAAAATTCAATATTTTAACTATAGCTCAATTACCTTTTGAGATTTTTTTTTAATTATTTTAATTTTATTTATTTTTTTAATATTTATCAATTTAAAAAAAATATTTTTTATTTTCCATTGCAGCTCCTGTCTGATACTTCAATTGATCAAGATAGTGTTTTTGAGACTTGCTTGATTCAACGCATTCCCATCCGTTTAAAAGTTTTGAATCAATTTCTTTAAAAATTCCACTATCAATATTATCTTGAGATATGTATTTCTTGATTTTATCAATCATGATTTTCTTAAGATCTAAGTCCAAATATCATTTCATCAATCAAACAAATCTAAAATAAGTAATTCTACTTACCGGTAATTTTTGATAATTTAAAGTGTCTCAATTAGGAGGAAATATTAATTCAAGTTGTCATTTTTGAAGCAAAGATACAAAAACCAACATTAAGGTTACATCCAATAAAGACTCAAAACTTAGATCATTATATTTTTTTTGATTACGTCATAAGAAATATTCTCTTATGTATTCCCTGCAACTTGACGAACTTGATTTGAATTTATTTTATTGATAGAGATTTTTTGAGAATAAGACTTTTAATAAAATATAGTATATTTTTATACAATCTGAAGTATTTTTTCATGCACGTGCTCGACTTGGAGACTACATGTGGATGACTTCGTAATTGTTTTTGTTCATGCTGTAATTACATCGCTCGACGGGTTTTGCTCGAGCTACTCCCTTCCCTAAACGAAAAAAATCTTCCTTGGATTGATGTAATTCATCCGATAGTAGTTCATTTTGTGATTGCGATGGCTCTAATCGCTGTTGTTTTTGATTTTGTTGGTATATACGCGAAAAAACCTAACCTTTTTGAGGTTAGTTTTTTAAATTTGATCGTTGCTACGGTCGCAATTTTTGTAGCAATTATCTTCGGACAAGTTGAGGCAGGATTAGGCAATCCATATGGACCTTCTAGAGATGTTTTAAATTACCATAGTTCTATTGGTTGGTCCCTTGCAGCAATCCTTTCGGTAATTACTGGTTGGAGATACGTTGACAGACAAAGAAATCCAATATCTTTATCAAAAGTATTCCTTTTTATAGATATATTCCTCGCTGTATTAGTTTTTATTCAGGTTTATTTAGGAGATAAACTTGTATGGATTTATGGTCTTCACACAGTGCCAGTTGTGCAGGCTATAAGGGATGGTATTTTATGATTGATATTTTATTATTTAATTTTAAAACTTACCTAGAAAGTGAATTTTTAGTCACATTAATAGAATCTCCTCTAAATGAAATTTCTGATATTTTAGGATCAAATGATTTACCATATAAAATACCAATTCATCCAAATTTAGTTCATTTAACTATTGGTCTTTTTGCTATTGGAATTGCATTTGATTTTGCTGGGGCTTTTTATCCACTTGAAAAAAGAGTTTTAAGGTTTCTTTCACTTCCTGTTACTAGAATGGGCTTTCATGATGTCGGTTGGTACAACGTTCTAGCAGCTTCATTTATAACTTTTTTTACTGTAGCAAGTGGCTTTTTTGAAATGTTGTTAGCCGTTCCTATCCCTGGAGTGAAAAGTATTTTGGGCCAAGGAGCTATTACTACAATGATCATACATGCGGTAGGAGGCATTGCTCTACTTTTGGTAATTATTGGTATGACAATATGGAGGGGATATTTAAGATTTAAAATAAGAAAAGATTATGGCCGTCAAGTTTCATGGTCTTACTTAACATTAGGAGCTTTAACACTTCTTGTGATGGGTTTGCATGGATCATTAGGAGCATGGCTGGCGAGTGATTTCGGTGTTCACATTACTGCTGATCAACTTTTAATTAATGGCGGCAACTTAACTGAGGTGTTGCAATGACTGCTAGACAAGAAATAAATAAAAATTTTAATTTAAAAAGTTTATCAATAATCTTGATTGCCATTCTTCTTGATATATTTTTTAGTTTTCAAATGTCTACTTGGTCATATAGTTGGATGCCTATACAGGCATCTACGGCTGCACCTTTTGTAGATAATTTGTTTGCTTTCGAAACTGGGATAGGTACATTTATTTTTCTTGGATGTTCTGGAGTTATGGCTTGGGTATTGATATTTAACAGAGCAGATAAATATGATGAGAGCGATGGAATGCCCATTGAGGGAAATGTCAAATTAGAAATAATTTGGACAATAGTCCCTTTGATTCTTGTCTTAGCTATCGCTACCTATTCTACAAATGTAAACTCCAAACTTCAGAATTTAGGTGGAAAAGAAAAGTATCAAATGAGTGAATCAATTCCTGAAATGTCAAAAACTAGTGGCGCTGATATTGGCCCAATCAATGTAATATCAAGACAATGGAATTGGGAATTTATTTATCCTGGAGGAGTTCATAGTTCTGAATTACATTTGCCTATAAATAAAAGAGTTGATCTAGTTCTTATCTCAGAAGATGTTCTACATAGTTTTTATGTTCCTGCATTCAGATTGAAACAAGATATCATCCCTGGAAGTATAATCTCTTATAGCTTAACTCCCACTAGATCAGGGACATATCGTCTAAGAGATGCCATGTTTAGTGGTGCATATTTTTCTCAAAATCAAACAAATGTAATTGTTGAATCTGAAGAGGCTTTTGAAAGTTGGATTACTTCTACTGTAAAAAAAGATGTTCGAGATGGTTTAAATACTGCGAGCTATTTATATAAAAAACGTCTAAAAAATGGTAATAGGGGATGGGCCACAGTACCTCCTAAACCTTCTCCGCAAGTAAATGACCCCGGTAATCCAAAAGCTCCACACGAATCCTAGATATTCATTATGACAATAACTAATTTTGATGAGAGAGTTCAAAAAAGTATAAATGATCAGGAACCCTCAAATAATTCGAATAACTGGAAAAAATATTTTAGTTTTAATACAGATGCCAAAGTCATTGGAATTCAGTATATAGTTACAGCCTTTTTCTTTCTTTTAATTGGTGGCTTACTAGGCATGTTGATCAGGGGAGAGTTGATAACGCCTCCTTCTGACTTGTTTGATCCAACTGTTTATAACGGTCTTTATACGATGCATGGAACAGTTATGTTGTTTCTGTTTCTTTTCCCCATTTTAAGTGGTTTAACTAATTTGTTAGTCCCTCCTATGATTGGGGCCCCGGACATGGCTTTTCCCAAATTAAATGCTTTGGCCTTTTGGTTAGTGCCAATATTTTCAATAATTTTAATGGCTAGCTTTTTTGTTCCAGGAGGGCCAGCTTCATCAGGTTGGTGGTCTTATCCACCGGTAAGCATTCAAAATCCTTTAGGTAATTTTTTAAATGGTGAAATGCTTTGGATTACAGCTATTGGCTTATCAGGTGTTTCTTCAATTATGGGAGCCCTTAACTTTGTAACGACTATTTTTAGAATGCGAGCCCCTGGAATGGGTTTCTTCAGATTACCTATTTTTATATGGACGGTTTTAGCCGCTCAATTACTTCAGCTTCTTGGATTACCAGCTCTAACAGGAGCGGCAATAATGTTATTTTTCGACCTTAGCTTCGGGACAAGTTTTTTTGATCCTAATGGTGGTGGCGATCCAGTCCTTTTTCAGCATTTCTTTTGGTTTTATTCTCACCCAGCAGTATATGTAATGGTTTTGCCAGTTTTTGGAATATTTTCAGAATTATTTCCAGTGTATTCAAGAAAACCCTTATTTGGTTATAAGTTTGTTGCTATAGCATCTTTTGGTATTACTATTTTATCTTTAGTTGTATGGGTACATCATATGTTTTATACGGGAACACCTTTATGGATGAGGAATCTCTTTATGTTTACGACGATGTTAATAGCTGTTCCAACTGGCGTAAAAGTGTTTGCTTGGATTGCTACCCTTTGGGGAGGTAATTTGCGTTTGAATACCCCAATGCTTTTTTGTTTGGGTGGATTGTTTAATTTTATTTTTGGTGGAATTACAGGTGTAATGCTTGCGACTGTACCTGTAGACATACATGTTGGTAATACATATTTTGTAGTAGCTCACTTTCATTATATTATTTTTAATACTATTGCCTTTGGTATATTTGCTGGTATCTATCATTGGTTCCCAAAATTTATTGGCAGGATGTACTATGAAGGTTTGGGGAAAGTTCATTTCGCATTAACTTTTATAGGTGCGACATTAAATTGGCTACCTTTACATTGGGCTGGATTAATGGGAATGCCAAGACGAGTTGCTTCATATGATCCAGAATTTGCTATTTGGAATGTAATAGCAAGTATTGGTGCATTTATCCTTGGGGTGGCTTCAATACCATTTATTTTAAATATGGTTAGCTCTTGGGTAAGAGGCAAAAAAGCACCTCCTAATCCTTGGAGAGCTATTGGCCTTGAATGGTTGTTACCCTCTCCTCCACCTCATGAAAATTTTGAAGATGATATTCCTACAGTTTTAAATGAACCTTACTGTTACGGATTGAATAAACCCTTTGTTGAAGATGAAGACTTTTATATTAAAAAATCTCTAAACAAGCAGAATTAAAAATGACAACAACCTCTTCAGATAATGGCTTAAAACATGAACCTGGTCATGTTAAACATGATGGACACAATTTAACGGGATTTATTATTTTTCTATGTTCTGAGAGTATTATCTTCTTTGCTTTTTTTGTTGGTTATGCCGTTTTGAAAATGACTGCACCAGTATGGTATCCAGATGGTGTTACTGGTGTCTCAGTAAAAATGCCACTTATAAATACAGTGATTTTGGTTAGTTCAAGTTTTGTTATTTACTTTGCAGAGAGATATCTCCATAAAAAAAATTTGGTTGGTTTTAGATTGATCTGGGTTCTAACAATGTTAATGGGTACATATTTTGTTTATGGTCAATATGTCGAATGGTCAGAGTTAAGTTTTAGTTTAACTAGCGGTGTATTTGGTGGAATGTTTTATCTTTTAACAGGATTTCATGGTTTACATGTTGTTACTGGGATACTACTTATGGGATTAATGTTATATAGATCCTTTTTACCTGGAAATTATCTCAAAGGTGAGATGGGTGTTGAGTCAGTAAGTTTGTTTTGGCATTTTGTTGATGTGATTTGGATCATCTTGTTTTTATTAATTTATGTTTGGCAATGAAAAAGCAATTCCTACAAAATCAAATTATTAACTAGAAAAATGTTTATTGATGATCATCATTATGATTGCATTGTTGTCGGGAGTGGTGCCGCTGGAGCGACTCTTGCTAGTGAATTGACAAAGCAAGGTAAATGGGTTCTTTTGCTTGAGAGAGGTGGTCAGTTGCCTCTTGAAGAGCAGAATATTCAGGGTGTTGATTTGTTCAAAAAAACAAAATATCACCCTCCTAATGAGAAATGGTTTGGACCAGATGGGGATCCTTTCTCACCTCAAACTGCATATGCACTTGGTGGTAATACAAAAATTTGGGGAGCAGTTCTTCAAAGGATGCGAGAAAGAGAATTTGGAGAGGTGCGTTTGCAAGAGGGAATTTCTCCGTCTTGGCCATTTGAATATGACGAGATCGAACCTTACTATGAGTTGGCTGAAAATTTGTTTCAAGTCCATGGTAAATCAGGTATTGATTTAACTGATCCTCCTAGAAAAAATAAATATAGATATAAGCCAAGGGAACCTGAGAGATTTTTAGAACGACTTAGAGAAGACCTCCTCCGAAATAATTGTCACCCTTATGAATTACCTATAAGTTGGTCTGATACCGTTGACAGAAAGGAGGAGGAAGAAGATTATCCAAGCTGCTCATTTTTTACACGTGGGGATGCCCAACTTTTTGGTTTATACTCATCTAAAAGAGAACAATTAGAGCTTAAGACAAATGCAAAAGTGATAAGACTTCATGTTAACCCTACTGGTAGAGCAGTGAAGGGGGTTGAGGTAGATATTGCAGGTGATTTATGGCTATTTTCTGGTGACATAGTTGTTCTTGCAGCAGGTGCAATTAACACCCCAATAATTTTGTTAAATTCTAAAACTATAAAGCATCCAAATGGCTTGGCAAATAATTCAGGATTGGTAGGAAGGAATCTTATGAATTTGCAAATGACTTGTATTTTGCAAAGAGCAAGTGAAGACAATAGCGGTTCTTTTAAGAAATCATATGGTATTAATGACTACTACTGGGGCGATAAAAACGTAAATTTCCCCTTGGGACATATCCAGTCTGGTGGTGGTGTTTTACAGGATGCTTTGTTCGCAGAGTCTCCTCCTGTTTTATCTCTCATATCAAAATTAATACCAGAATTTGGCATCAAAAGACTGGCATCTCGGTCAATTTCATGGTGGGCGATGACTGAGGTTTTACCTGAACCAGAAAATCGTGTTTTTCTATTAGGCAATAAAGTCAGAATTAACTATCTGCACAATAATTTAGAGGCACATGATAGGCTCGTCTATAGATGGCTTGACACATTAAAGTCGGTTGAATCTGATGTGAAGACTACAGTTGTCACACAAACTCCTACTCATCCACGAGGATTAGCTCCATTAAGCGTTGTCGGATACTCATGTGGCACATGTAAAATGGGAGATGATCCATTAACTTCCGTAGTCGATAGAAATTGTAAATGTCATGAATTGGATAATTTATTTATTGCAGATGCCAGTATTTTTCCTAGCTCATCAAGTATTGGTAATGGTTTAACTATTATTGCTCTAGCACTTAGATTAGCTGAGAGATTGACATCAGATAAAATTCAAAGACCTCTTATTTGTAGAGGTGGATGAAAAGTGATACACATTTAATTAAGATAATTTATCTTTTGGATGTGATTTGTTGCTCTATTGAATGATTCATAAGTTTAAATTTATGAATTTAAAACAGATTTTAGATAAATAAAATAATCAAATGATACATATATAATTTTATTTCTTATAAATATTATGTTAATTTTAAATTTAATAATTTTCCAAATCTCATAATTATGAGTATCGCTAATGATTTGTGGACTAACAACCTTGATCTTGCAAATTCAAGTTACTCCTCACCCTTTGTAGTGGGAATTAAAAATGGAGATTTGCCTATTGATAATTTCAGAGAATACATAGCACAAGACTTTTTCTTTTTGAAATCATTTAAAAATGCATACAATATTGCCTTATCAAGGAGTTATGAAAAAAAATCAAATATTTTAATTACTGAATTGTTGAAGGGAGTTTGTTTGGAAATGAAATTGCATAAAAATTATTTAAAAAAGTGGGGCGTAGAATTTCATAATCTTATAATTAACGATGCAACTAAAGCTTATACAGATTTTCTTAGTGAAATCTGTGAAAATGGCTCATTAATAGAGATATTAGTATCAATGACACCTTGTATGAGACTTTATGCTTGGATAGGACAATCAATTTCTAGAAAACTTACAAGGATAAATAATCCATATGAAGAATGGATAAAAACCTATGCAGATAGCGAGTTCGAAAAATTAGCAATAACTCTAGAAGGAATTATTGATAATAATTATAATGAATTAAATTATGATAGATTAAACTTTTTATATAGCTATGCATTAAGACTTGAGTATCAATTTTTTACTGCATACTCACCTTGATATTTAAAAATTCAAATTACAAATGTCTATAAAAATTGTGTTAACAATTGGAGGAAGCGATTCTTGTGCAGGCGCGGGAATTCAAGCAGATTTAAAAACCTTTATGTCTTTAAATGTTTATGGTTGTTCTGTTTTGACTTGTGTTACCTCGCAAAATACAACAGGAGTTAATCGAGTTGATCCTTTAAGTCCCGATTGTGTAGGCTCACAAATTAATGCAATCACGAAAGACTGTAGTGTCTCAGCATTAAAAACTGGCATGCTTTTAAATAGGGACATTATTGAAAGGGTTGCATTTGAATTAAATCAAATTGATATCCCTAAATTAATAGATCCTGTAATGGTCAGCAGAGCTGGATCTGTTTTGCTAGAGGAAGATGCTATTGATGCCTATAGAGAGTTACTCTTTCCTCAATCAGCGCTAATTACTCCAAATATTTTCGAAGCAAATCTTTTGTCAGGAATGGAAATAAAATTGAGTAAAGACTTCGAAAAATCTGCAAATATATTGATTTCTCTTGGTGCTAATGCGGTATTGATAAAAGGAGGAGGTTTAGAGGAATTTAAAGGACAAGATTTTTATTTAGATTCAAAAGGGACGAGTTGTTGGTTAAAGCATAAAAAAATTAAGACTAAAAACACACATGGTAGTGGATGCACCTTAATCGCTGCTATTACTGCATACAGGGCTTTGAATTTTAATATTTTTGATTCAACAATTAAAGCAAAAGCTTTTGTAGAAAAAGCAATTAACAACTCTTTCTCAATTGGTAAAGGTCCTGGAACCCTTTGCCATATGAAAAATAATTTAGAAGAGCATTAAATCTGAAGTGTATCTAATTTTACAATTTTTAATTCAATTTTAAGTTAAAGTCATTCAAAAATGAAAAAAATTACTCCTATATATAATGAATTATCCAAGACAGCATTTAAGCCTTGGATAGATGGCTTAACTTATATGGAAGATATTATGCATATGGAAAGAATAACAAATAAAGATAATCAATTATGGTACGTATCAAACAATGAAATTCCTAGATGGATTTACATTATGGTTATCTCAATGGGTATAGCTGTAACTTCTGGCTTTATACTTATACTTCTTGGCTCAATATATCTTTAACTTAAAAGATTTATTCAGCACTTTCAAATTGTTTCGCTAATTTAAATGACTTTTTGAGAATTAAAAAGGCACCATAAATTCCTGCAATTATAGGAAGAACGATTAACGGATTTAACTCGTAGTTTGAATAATCTTTTACACCTTCTGTATAGGTATATCCAGAGCACTTTAGATATAAAAAACTAAAAGAGGTTAGTCCCCATCCAACAATTGAAAGAATGCCTCCTTTTTTATTTCCTTCATAAAATCTATCTAAACCGATACCCCATCCCAAAAGAAGAAAAACTCCTCTGACAAAAGCATTTTTTTCTTGCTTATTAATCATTTAAATTAATCTTACTATTAACGAAGATAACTTAAAAAAAAAAAAAGTGCCACATTGCTCAAAGAAATATTAGGAATTTGATTTTTTCAAAGTTGAAAATACCTCAATCTTTTTTATAGAGGGTTAAAATATAATATGCCGAAGAGCGGATTTGAACCGCTGACCTACAGTTTACGAAACAGTTGCTCTACCTCTGAGCTACTCCGGCCTGAATTGTTATCAAGTACTTTTTGCTTTGAAAGAAATTGAGTAATCTTCCAAAACCTGACCCAAAGATTGATCCCAATTTAAGGGAAAAACTTTTAAGAGAAACTAAAAATCCATTTTATGGACCAAGAAGAGCATTGTGGTTTGTTCTTTTTGGAGCTGCTGCATTAGGACTTTTGATAATGCTTTCAAGAATTATTGGAGGTGATCAAGTGCCATTGAACGATTTTGGAGTGCAAGGTGGAGCCTTTTTGCTTTTTGCATTTTTAATTTGGTTTGATAGAAAAAAGAAAGACTGAATCTAATCATTAATTTTAAACTCTAACTCTGAGAAGTTTGAAGTTTTCTTTTTTGAGTAACCATTTTAAAGGCTTCTATTTTATCTCCTTCTTTCCAATTGGAGAATCTATCTGTTCCTACACCACATTCAAAACCTGTAGCCACTTCTTTTGCATCATCTCTATTCCTTTTAAGCGAATCTAAATCACCTGCATATACCACTTGACTACCTCTATGAACTTTGATTTTGCAATTTCTCTGTAGCTTTCCATTAGTTACATAGCATCCTGCAACAGCACTTCTGCCGATAGTAAATATTGCTCTAACTTCTGCTTCTCCTAAACCCTCTTCTACCATTTCGGGCTCTAAAAGGCCTTCCATCGCTAATTGAATATCTTCGAGAAGTTTATATATAACTTCATAATCTCTAACATCTACCCCTGCAGCATCTGCGGCTCGTTTCGCGCCAGAGGCCATAGATGTATTGAAACCTACAATTACCGCTCCAGAGGCAGCTGCTAAATCAATATCTGTTTCAGTAATTTCACCTGGAGCAGAGAGTAAAACTCTCACTTGGACTTCGTCTTTAGGTAATTGTTCAAGAGATCCTAAAATTGCTTCAATACTTCCTTGAACATCTGCTTTCAGAATTACATTTAACTCTTTTAAGTCTCCTTCGCTTGCTTGACTTGACATGCCAGATAGAGAAACTCTTCGAGTTGACATCTGCTGAGCAAGTCTAGTAGCCCTTGCATCAGAGGCTCTATCTCCTACAACTGCTCGGGCTGATTTTTCATCTGAATAGACTTCGAATTCATCTCCTGCAGTTGGCACTTCACTGAAGCCAAGTGCTTCTACAGGACATGATGGACCTGCCTCTTTGAGTCGAGAGCCATCCTCATCAACCATTGCCCTTATTTTCCCAAGGACTGGCCCTGCGGCAATAACGTCTCCAGCATTTAATGTTCCATTTTGAACAAGTAGTGTGGCGACAGGGCCCTTAGCCTTATCTAAATGAGCCTCAATAACGGTGCCTTTAGCCAACCTGTCTGGATTTGCCTGTAAATCTTCTACTTCACTAACTAGCAATATCATGTCCAATAATTTGTTGATATTTTCTCCTTTAATTGCGCTAACAGGGACCATAACTACATCTCCACCCCATTCTTCAGCAATTAATTCTTGCTCGGATAATTCTTGCTTTACACGATCGGGTGATGCACCTTCTTTATCAATTTTATTAATTGCTACAACTACAGGAACTTTTGCAGCCCTAGCATGACTTATTGCCTCTAAAGTTTGTGGCCTAACCCCATCATCTGCAGCAACAACTAAAACTGCAACGTCAGTAACTTTTGTCCCTCTTGCTCTCATGGCAGTAAAGGCTTCGTGACCAGGAGTATCTAAGAAGGTTAGTTTCCTTTTTTTATTATCACTTTCAACTGTGACTTGGTAAGCACCTATATGCTGGGTTATTCCACCAGCTTCACCAGATGCAACCCTTGCTTTTCTAATAGCATCAAGAAGGCTAGTTTTACCATGGTCAACATGCCCCATAACTGTGACGACTGGAGGCCTTCTTATTAGATGTTCTAAATCAGCATCTTCAATCATTTCAACTGTTTTCTTGGCAGCTTCTTCAACGTCATCTTGGAGAACTGGTACACCCATCTCCTCAGCAACTGTTTCAATAGTCGATAAATCTAGAGATTGTGTGACAGTTGCCGTAATGCCTTTAAAAAATAGAGATTTAATAATTTCTGAACTTTCCACACTAAGCTTGTCAGCTAGTTCTTGAACCGTGAGATTCTCTTCAGGGACCACAATCATTTCTGGTCTTACTTGTTTAGCCTCTCTGGAAGCTCTCAATTCCATAGCTCTCCTTCGTTGTCTTTGACGAGTGGTTTCTTTCTTTTTCTTTCTAACACCTGAATTTGATTTATTTGCAGATTTTTTTGTTCCCTTTGGTTTTGCAGGTCTAGCTAAACTTGCAGTACTTAAGGTGGCTTGTTGTTCTCCCGCAAATCCACTGGTTTCAGCTGTTAAAGCATCATCATTTTCACCAATGATATGTACCTTTTGTCGTTGCTTTTGATTAGCTTTATTTCGAAGAGCTTCAAGTTTTGCACTGTCATCCCAATCGGGCTTTGATCTTCTAGGTGCTCCAGTATTCCCTGGTTTGTGAAAAGGTCTCTTAGGGGCTGTTGGAGGATTTGGTCTATTGTTTTGATTCTTAGTTGTATCTGAGTTGTCTCTGCGAGGTCTATTAGGAGCATTAGTTTCTGACCTCTTAGGGGATGGAGAACCTGGCCTACCTGTCGGTTTTTGCAGTTGCATTAACTCTCCTGGCGCAACTGGTTTTCTCATCCCACTGGGGATTCCAGGTCTACCACTTTGGTTTGATGAACGTCCTTGAGGACCTCTCCCTTGTCTTGGGGCTCCAGGCCTTTGCCCACCTTCTTGTCTTTGTTGATTATTAAAACGTCCTTGAGAATTGGTATTTTTTGTAGTAGAGCCCGGTCGATTTGAATTCCCTCTTAGTGGGGAGTTCCCATATCTAGATTGAGATGTTTGTTTATTTTGATTATTTTGTCTAGATGGTGGTGAAGGTCTCAAAGGAGGCTGGGAGCCTTGCCTTTGAATAGGTTTTTGTGTTTTATTATTCGGCCTCTCTCTTCGAATTGGAGCTCCTACTAATTCAGGAGGATTATTTTTCTTTTGTTCTTGAGGTTGAGATTTGTAAGTTGGTCTATTAGCTCTATTAGGCTCTCTTCTATCTTGTTTCCCTAGAGATTTATTGTGATTGGATTTGGGTTTATCAAATTCACTTCTATTTTCAACTCCTCGAGGCTTTGCTTTTAAATTTTTATCTTTAAGTACCGGAAGAGAGGGAGGCTTAGGTTGAGGAGGATTGATTAAGGTTGGTTTGGTTATTAAGGGCTTGTTTAATTTTATTAGAGGCTCAGATTTTTTTTGAGGTGAAGATTTTGGATTTTTATTACTTAATCTGGCTTGAAGAGAAGAATCTTTATTAATAATGAGAGGTTTTTTAATTTCTTGTTTTGATAATTCTCTTGGCTTGGGAGCTAAAGGCTTTTGAGTGATTTTTGTATTTGATTGTTTATCTGAATGTTTTGAAAAATTTCCTTTGGGAATATTTAAATTTTTATTAAAATCACTTTTGTTTTTTGTTTCTAATGTGCCGTCTTTTTTACCATTTATAGATCTAGCAGGTTTCCTTGGAGATGAAAGATTAGTTTTTGATGATTTTTGTTCAACAGATGGATTATTTTTTGGAGATTGATTATCTTGTTTTGATTTGTTAGATGCTTTCTTTAGGGAGAGTATCTCTTTATTTGATTTTGATTTGGCCCGGTTAGAACTGTTGCTAGATTTTTTAACAAGAAAACTTTTAATTCTCTTGGCATCTTCATCACTTATTGAACTGCTATGACTTTTAACAGAAATAGAAAGTTTGTTAGCTGCATCAAGCAGATCCTTATTATCAAGGTTTAGGTCCCTTGATAATTCATAAATCCTGATTTTGCCTCTGATTGTCATAAAATTCCTGTCAATAGCAGGTTTGAAATGTTTTGAGCTTCTTTTATTAAGCTTATGTTTTATCTTGCCTTTTTTCGTAAATCATTTCATTGATTTAACTGATTTTGGAGGAATTCAATTACATTTCTCTGGATTGGACATCTCAGAGCTTTTTGTAAGCGTTTTCTTCTCCAAGCTTCATTAAGGCAAGTCTCGTTTTTACAAATATAGGCAGATCTGCCCATACCTCCATCGAGAATCACTCCATCTTTATAGTCTTTAGTAACTTTAAAAAGGTAAATTCTGTCTTCAACCTTTTTACAAGTAACGCAACGACGTAGGACGGGTTTCTGGTTCACCGGGCTCCATCCTCTTCAATTGACGATTCATCAATAACTTGCTCAGACTCTTCCTCATTCTTAAAATCTTCCTCATCCTCAGGGAGAGGGTAAAGCTCTCTAAGACGAGCATCTTCTTCTGCTCTTGCTGCTTGCTCAGCAGCAAGTCTTTCCTCAGCTTGTTGCTGAAGAGATTCCTCTTCTTCTCTTTGTGAGATTAACTCTGCAACAATTTCATCTTCTGCATTTTGATCATATTCATGGGAATTTTTAATGTCTATTTTCCAGCCAGTAAGCCTTGCAGCGAGTCTTACGTTTTGACCTTCTCGACCAATCGCGAGACTTAGCTGATCTGGAGGGACGAGAACATGTGCATGTTGTCCCGCAGGATCTACCAGTCTAACCTGCTCAACTCTAGAAGGACTTAAAGAGTTAGATATATACTCAACTGGATCCGATGACCAGCGAATTACATCAATTTTTTCACCTCTTAATTCATTTACAACTTGTTGAATTCTTGAACCTCTCGCTCCAATGCAAGCCCCCACAGGATCAACTTCCCTCTCAATGCTATCCACAGCTACTTTTGTTCTAGGTCCAACAGATCTTGATGGAGGATTCGCTTCTCTTGCAACAGCAACTATTTTTACCGAGCCTTCCTGGATTTCAGGTACTTCATTCTCGAAAAGATAAACAACTAATCCTGCATTAGACCTACTTACAAATAATTGAGGACCCCTTCGTGGTATTTCACTAACCTCTTTTAAATAAACTTTAAATGTTGCATTCGCTCGATAATTGTCATTAGGTAATTGGTCTTTTCGTGGAAGTTCAGCTTCTACTTCAGGTCTACCTAATCCTGAACTTACAGCCATAATTACTGACTGCCTCTCAAAACGAATAACACGGGCTGTTAAAACTGGATCTTCTAAATCTGCAAATTCTTCTTGAATCATTCTTCTTTGCTGATCTCTAAGCTTCTGTGCCAGGACTTGCTTGGTTGTGGTAGCAGCCATCCTCCCAAACTCTTCTTTCTCAGGAGTTACATCAAGTACCACTGTGTCTCCTATTTGAGCATCATCAGCTACTTGCATAACTTCAGATAGTGAAATTTGATGATCCTCGCTTTCAATTTCTTCAACAATTATTTTGCTTGCTAAAACTCGGTAACCTTCTGATTCAAGGTCGAGACCTACATCAAAATTACTAAAGTATTCCTCTTCAAAAGGATCTTGACTTATGCCTAAGTACAAAGTTCTACGATAACGTTCGTATCCTTTTAAGAGAGCCTCTCTCAAAGCAGCTTCAACGACTTGAGTGGGGAGTTTCTTCTCCTCACTTATGTCTTCAATTAAATTATTTAGGCCGGGAAGAAGAACAAGTGCCATCGATGATGGATTAATAGTGGTGAGCTTGTGTGTAAAAAAATTAGGATTAAGAAATATCCTTTATGAGGTAGTTAGGCGAACTTTGATTACAGAAGCACGTTTTATAATGATAATCCTTCCTTTGCAATTAAGCATTAATTTGTCTTTAGATCTTTCATGAAGCAAACCTTTCTGTTGAATTTCTAAATCTTTTTCATCATAGTGAGAGACTTCTACTGGAAATCCTTTAAACGTATTGAACTCTCTATCAGTTGTTAAGTATTCAGATAATCCTTGACTACTAACTTCTAAAGCGTATGGCTTATTAAAAAATTCAGCTTCATCAATATCATCTCTAATCAAGTTAGACAAATCTGCACATTGATCAATTGTTATGTCTTGACCACTTTGGGATTTTATTGATATGTAGATTTCTGGAATTGTATGAGTTTTAATATCAAAATCAACGATTTCAAAACCATTATTGATAATTGTCCTCTTCGCGAGATCTTTTAAGTCAATAACTTGATTAGTCAAAGTTTTTTTTCGTGTTGGGTTTTAACCCAACGTTATGAATTTATCCTTGCCTCGCATTTAGAAGAAGGTAACCGTTAGGCT